>Ga0302326_10003036_pt1 | contig 40023 bp, 28 predicted proteins | sample Palsa_T0_3_FD_202264 | JGI IMG/M metagenome (GOLD analysis project Ga0302326, IMG submission 202264) | Peat permafrost microbial communities from Stordalen Mire near Abisko, Sweden - Palsa_T0_3 | ecosystem: Environmental > Terrestrial > Soil > Palsa > Peat permafrost | place: Sweden: Abisko... | reverse complement strand
GCCGGTGAATTCGATCTGGCCGTCGTCGTTGCGGCTGTAGAAGCGGACACGGCCCTTGGGCAGTGGCATTCCTAGATGATTTGTTTCGGAGTTCACGAACTCACGCATCACCCAGATCTTGGGATTCGATTCGGTACCGTAAGAGTGATCGTTGCGGATGTTGTCCCAACTCCAGCCGCTGTAACGGTTGGAGTCGATCCTGACCCCGTCGTAAATGTAAAGTTGCTTGGTGGCTACTCCGGCGGCGTGGATGAATTCCACCTGCTTGGTCTCGCGATCGCGCAAGGTAGTGGTGCGTTCGAGCGTGTAGAGGTGGTACTCGTCGAAGGCTTTCTCCGTGACCGAAGGCCCCGCCGCCCCTACAGGACCACCCACAGCAGCCATTTGCCTGGCGCTGCGACCGTTCGTTCCCGGCTGAATCTTGTTCACATCGCCGGCCATGAGCTTGATGCGTGCGTTCTCGAACGTCTTGCCGGATTGGTTGTCCATGGTGACCCAGCCTACGATGTCGACCAGGTCTCCCTTCTCGGGCGCGACGATGTTATAGTCGGCCTGCCAGCTCATGCCGCCGGTGATGTAGGAAAATTCCGCTGGGAATTTTCCCGGTTTGTCGGTGGCTAGCGACCACTCCAGGCGCGGCTTGAGAATCGAGTCATCGGTGAGACTCGGAAAGACGGGCGTGCCGGGAAGACTGAAGCGCAACTGGCCGTCGACCTCGATGACGGGCTGCGAGGCCGCACCCGCCATCTGGCCCTGGTAATAGTCCTGGCCGTAGCGGTTCATGGCGAAATAGTTGTGGGGCGCGTATCCGCTGCGGATTACTTTGCCTTTGACGATGATTTGTGAGCCCTGCGTGTTCCTGACCTCAAAATCGATCGTCTTGCCTTCGTAAAACGAGAGCAGCAAAGCCTCCGATATGGGATCGGCACGATAGTTCTGCTCCAGAACCTGCAGCGTGTGCCTGCCGGTGGGATCGCGCAGCACGACCGAGTCGGGCTCCAGGTGCATGGTGATGTCATTGACGTTGACCTGGTTTTCGCCGGGCTTCAATTCGAGCGGGAGATCCTGCCGCACGACGGCGAAGTCTTCGTTATAGATGGTCAGTGACGGTTGTGGCGATTGTGCGAAGAGACTTCCGCAGAGAGCGAGGATCGGAACGAAGCGGGCGATCATCAGGCTGAACCTCCATGGGACTGCCGACTGTGGAATGCCGATTATGCTCTTTTGCCTCGGAAGCTGGCAGCCGAGCTTTGACTGGCCGCTGCCCGGAATCGGGCTTCTGCAATGGAACGACGGGGGAAGACATTCTTGCAAGCTTGAAGTTGCGCATCGACCGGGCTTTGTCCCTCCCCGCGGGAGATAGCCCCGCTCCTACACGGGCTCTTGCTAATTCGATGCGGTTACGCCGCCGTATTTCTGCAGCCACTTCAATTCTTCGCGCACTTTGATCTTTCCATGCCAGGGATTTTTATCAAGCTCGTGTCCCTCGCCCGGGAAAATCAGCAAGTCGCTCGGAATATTCAGCTCGTGCAGAGCGCGATCGAGCAGGTAGTCCTCGAGCACCGCAACCCGAATATCGTCCGCGCCGGCAACGATGTGGGTTGGCGTGCGGACCTTATTGAACTGGTAAATCGCGCCTTCGCTGCGGTAGCGATCTGTGGCCTCCCAGGGCAGGCCGCCCAAGAAATAGGCGTCGTCGACCGACGAGTCATCGTTGCCCCAGTTGGCGATATGCTCGACCGCTCCGGCCCCGGTGACGGCGGCCTTGAAGCGCGTGGTCTGGGTGATCAGCCAGTTGGTCATGTAACCGCCATAGCTGTAGCCGCCGACGGCCAACTGATTCGCGTCGGCAATCCCGTCTTTCACAAGCGCATCGACGCCGGTCAATATATCTCTGCCGGGAAGGGAAACAATTTCAGGGATGATCTCGAGCGCAAACTTGTCCCCGTAGCCGGTCGATCCGCGATAGTTCGGCTCGAACACGAGCCAGCCCGCGGTGGCGGCGAGGCGATCCCACTGATACCAATCGGCCTCGAAGCGGTTGCCATCGGCATCCTGGGGACCGCCGTGGATCAGGACGAGGGTGGGCAGGCGCTTCGCCTCAAATTTTCCGGGCGGATACATGAGCATGCCTTCGACGGCCGTGCCGTCATCGGAGGTCCAGCGATAGGGCTTGGCTTTCGGCAGATCGCGCTCGGTGAACAGCTTGTTGAACGAAGTGATGGGCCGCGCCTGAGCCAGTTCGTCGATGGCGTCGGCCAGGTAAACTTCCGTGGGGCGTTCGATGGCCGAGTACGCGAACGCGATGCGCGAGCTTGGCGATTGCGATGCGGCAGCGGGACGCTCGTAGGTTCCAGCCCATTCCTGGCGCTTTTGGGTGGCGGCTTTCGGATTCGCTTGCGATACGAGCTGCACCTCGATTCCCATGCGACAGGCGCAGAGCACCGAGCCATCAGGCAGCGCTGCGTAACTCACCACTTCGCCCGGGTAATCGGCGAACCAGCGCTCGATTTCAGGCTTGTCGGACGCGCCCTCGGCGTCGACCCAGTAGAGGCGCGGCTGTGGATCTTCATACTTTCGTTCGAGCGACCCAAGGTTGACCTGAAAGAACAGGTGGTGATTATCCGGAGCCCATTCCAGATTCAGTTCCACGGCTTCGTTGTAGGTCAGGCGGATGGGTGCGGCTTCGGCATCGTCGTGCACGGACTGGCTGTTGGTCGAATTACCGGTCATCGAGCTACCATCGGCTAATTTGACCAAGTAGAGTTCAATCTCTTCCACTTTCTCCTGCCGCTCGGACACCGACGAGGTTACCAAGGCCAACCGGCGGCCATCGCGCGAGATGCTGATCTGATCGACGCGCAGCGGCGTGCGTGCAATCGCGACCGCGCCCAGCGTGACGTGCGAATCTTTCTCCGCGTCGGGGATCTCCTCGGAGCCGATGGTGGCGTGACGCGCCAGGGCTTCGGCGAGATTCAGCCGGAAAATCACGTCGCCGCGCTCATCGCCGCGGTAACGGATCACGTCCTTCCAATCTTTCTTGTGGTCTTCGTTCTGCTGCTTGGTCCAGGGCTGGCGAGTGGCAAAATAAATTGCATTCGAATCGCCGGACCAGGCAAAGGCGTGGACTTCGTCCTCACCGGAGGTGATGGCAAAGGCCTCGCCGCCGTTCGGCGAAATCAGATAGAGCTGGGCATCTTTGTCCTTATCGGCACCTTCTTTGCTTTGTTCCGCGTCTTCGTCCTTGCTACCAGCGACTTTGCGTTCCGAGAGGAAGGCGATCCATTGGCCGTCGGGCGACCATTGCGGCGAGGCGTCACGCCCGGATTGCGTCAACTGCGTAAGGCTGGCGGTTGCCATCCGATAGAGCCAGAGTTCTTTGCGGAAGATCTGCTGCTCCCAATCGGCCTTTTCCGTTCCGATGACGACGGAGTTGCCATCCGGCGAGACTTTCACGGCCGTGAAGTTCACGGAGTTGAAGAACTCGTCAAGCGTGAGTTTGGGCTTCGTGGTTTGAGCGGGGGCAAGGATGGTGGCGAAAATTATGGATACCAGGGAGAAAGGGAGGATCGGTCGCATAGAAGGTCGGCGCATGGGATTGTCGACAGCAGTTTTCCTAGGGCTTGTCATTGAGCGAGGCAAGAGACCGGTATTCTGCGGCGAACTGCAGATCGCTCGCTGTGCTCGGGACGACGATTCAGGTTTGATGACGACTCACGTTCGCTCATGGCGCGGTCGGTTCAGCATTGCGCAGCGCTTCATCGAGCGACTGGTTGCTCGGCACGGCTTGTTCCACAATTCGCCATCCGTCGTCATAGCCGCGAAACGCTACAGTGGACCGATAGCGCACCCCGCTGTCGTGAAGCGCCCCGCCCACCTGATTCAAAGGAATCCAACGCCAGGTGAATTCGACGTCGGCGAACGTACCAGCTTTGCTGATTCCGTCAATACTCAGCAATTCGCGGCGCGCGACCTGCAGGGTCGGGCCGCTGTTCGGTATCGAGCCCGCAATCAGCGGACGTATCATCTCCACTCCATGCGGCGTGAGCGCTACGTCCCAGCAGGGCGGAGGGTCGATTCCGCCGGGACATCTCTGCTCGGTGCCAATGATCCATCCGCGGCGCTGCAGCACCATCGAGTCGGGAGAACTGAAATCTTTGTTCGAAACCAGGCCGGTCCTCAGCCAAAACGATTGCGGCGTCCTGAACGGGTCGGAGGCCGAGATCAGATCGGCGGCGAGGCGGCGGGTCAGAAAATCGCGCGGAGAACAGCCCGGGCCCAGACACAATAAGACCGTCAGCAGCAATATTTTCGCCTCGCGCATGAATGCCGATTAGGGTTGCGAGAGGATTTTAACCAATTGCGCGCGTCTGCGGGGTAGAAAAGGCGAAGCCGCAATCTGGCCGTCGAATTTGCTTGACCAGCGGCCGGGGAGCGGCGCGTGGCAGGCGGGGCAATCGCCTCCGGGAGTCAGCCTGTACTTTTCTATCGAATACCCACGGCGCTCGATCAGCAGCTCACCGCACTGATGACAATGAGTATCTTCGAAGCCCTCGACGCGCCCCGGCAGGTTGCCGGCGTAGACATAACGCAGCCCAGCTTCACGGCCGATGGCGGCGGCCCTCAGCAAATCCTCGGGACGCGTATCGGCGGGCGAAGTCATTTTGTAGTCCTGATGAAATGCCGTCACGTGCCAGGGAATGTCGGGCGAGACGTCATACAGAAAGGCGGCCAGCTTTCGCAGCTCGTCGTCGCCGTCGTTAAAGCCGGGAATGAGCAGGGTGACGATCTCGAGCCACACTCCCCTGCGGTGCAGGCTTTCGATGGTGTCGAGGATAGGCTGCAGGCGCCCGCCGAGTTGGCGATAGTGGCGATCGTCGAAGCTTTTGAGGTCCACTTTATAGAGATCGATCCACGGTTGGATGTAGTCGAGCACCTGCGGAGTCCCGTTGCCGTTCGAAACATACGCGGTGAGCAGGCCCGCTTGGCGGGCCACGCGGAAAACTTCCACCGCCCACTCGCTGGTGATCAGCGGCTCGTTATAGGTGCTGACCACCGCTTTCGCGCCCTGGGCTAGCGCGTCTTTGACCAGCAGTTCCGGATCGGCAAGCAACGGCGGAGAGACCGCGTCCGGGTCGCGCAACGCCTGCGAAGTGACCCAGTTCTGGCAATAGGCGCAATGCAGATCGCAGCCGAGCATTCCGAAACTGTACGCAAGAGCTCCGGGATGGGCATGGAAAAACGGCTTCTTCTCGATCGGGTCGCACTGCACTCCGGCCACATAGCCCCAGGGAACGTAGAGCGTGCCACCGTGGTTGAAGCGGACCTTGCAGACACCGGGTTGTCCATCGGGAATCGGACAGCAATGGCCACAGGCATAGCAGCGCACTCGATTGCGATCCAGCTTTTCCCACAGAGCGGGGTCGCCTTCGCGGACCCGGTCATCCGATGTCAAAACTTCGCGCAGCGTCGCCACAGATACATTCTACGGCTGTGGGATTGGGTCTGTCCGGGTTGTTTGGGGTGGATTGGCGTGGATGGGGCCGCGTGGAATCCGGCTCAGTTTGCTTCGGACTTCGCTCGTTGGCCATGGGTACGGATCCACTGTTCGGCCTGCTGGTTGGCGGCCGCGACCTGTTCCGGGGTCATTTGGGAAGCCAGGACTTCGAGACGGGATTTGCTGTTCCCGTCCCCTCCGGCGAGCGCGATCTCGGACCACATGTAGGCTTTCGACAAATCTTCTGGAACTCCCCGGCCCGCCCAGTAGTATGCGCCGAGTGCTGCCTGGGCGGTAACATTGCCTTGTTCAGCAGCCCGCAGAAACCACTGCATGGCTTGCGCGTCGTCCTGCGGAACGTCCTCTCCGTTATGGTAGCGAAGACCCACCTGCCATTGTGCGTCGGCGTCCCCCTGGTCGGCGAGCTTTCTCAATTCCGGGAGCGACTTCGCGGGCGCGCGTTGTTCGGCCGAGCTGCGATCAGACGCTCGTTGCGCGGGAACCGTCTCGGTCCCCTCCGCCAATGACCCCTGCGACGCTTGCGGTGAGCCGGCCCAATGCCTTTCGATCGTCGTTACGATCGTCGGACCCAATAAATAGCCAGCGGCCACCACCACCACCGCAATGGCGAGCCTCAGCAGCGCGCTATAAAGCAAGCGGCCCGGAGCTGCGGACGCGGTTTCGGTGCCCTCCTGCTCCAGAACCCGCTCCGAGACCATTTCTCCGGGCGCCTGATGCGCGCTTTCAGCGGGAGCTTCGGGCTGCCGTTCCTTCAAGGCCTCGCGAATCGCATGGATGGAATCAAACTCCGTCGCACCTGACTCTGACAAACCTGACTCTGACGAAGCTGACTCCGAAGCGGGAGGGTGCGACACCGATTCCGGCCGGATTAGAGTTTCCGGTTGAGAATTCCCAGGCTGGATGCTTTTCGGCTGTGGCGGGTCGCGATGGACCTTGGGAATCATTTCAGCGAGCCGTTGCAGAACCGTCACATGGGTCTCGGTAAAGGCACGGGGATAAGGGGAGAGAACCTCGAGCAGTCCGACGACTTCAAAATTGGACACGATGGGAGCAGCCATCAGCGAACCGATGCCGAGCGCGCGACCGATCTCGGGGTCGATCCGCGGATCGCTGTTTGTGTCCTCGCACGAGACGAGGAGACCGCTGCGCACGCATTCTCCAGACAACCCTTCTCTTGTGTCGACGGGGGCGCCGAGCGGCGGCCCAGGCTCGCCGGCTCGCGCCCGGCATATCATTTTGTCGGCGGTGAGAAACGCCAATGCCGTGCCACTGGCGCCGGTAAGGGTCAAGGCACGCTGAGCGATCAGTTGCAAAATGGCGTCGAAGTTATCGCCAATCTCGAGGATCTCGAGGCGAACCGTTTCGAGAGAGAGTATTTCGGTCCGGCCGGAGATGGAGACGACCGGACTTGATGGTTCGACCGGCGCAGGCTCGGGCAATTTCTCTTGCTCGCACCGTGCGAGTTGCTCGGTACGAGCCTCGTGGTTGGAACAGGCGATCAGTAGATTTGCAAAGAGCCATTCTTTCAGTAAATGGCGGGAACCTTCAGAAAGCGCGGAAAACCGGACACCTCCGCGACCCGTTTCATCGCTCCAGATTACCTGGCCGCTGCCGTGAACGTAACTTTTGGTTTCCGGAAGATCCAGGCAGAGGGTGACGGCGCGGTTCGCTTCGAGTGGTTCACTGGTTTGGACAGCGAAGCCGTCCTCGTGCAGATCGAGTAATTCGCTCAGATCCACGACCATGCCGGTTTGCGGGCCATTGAAACTGACATAAACCGGAGTATGAAGCTTTTGACGAACCGAACGGCGACGCTCTCCGTTCGAAGGAATTGTTTTAAAAGGAACTCGTGCAATCGGATCCGACAATCCGCCAATGTTCCGATCCATAGTCACTCTCAGTTGTTCTCCATATTAACTCAGGGATCGAAAGGAAGGGAGCAAGAACCTGCGTAGAGACAGCCCTAAAGGTTCGCGGCCAAAAACGGTGTGTCGGCCTGCGCAGCGGACGCGAGGACCTCGGGCGCGGTCAGAACCCGGTCAAGCGCGTTTGCGAGGGCAACGGGAAATTCGGATGTCAGAAGGTTGATGTCCAGTTGCAGGTCACGGCGACTGTAGACGCGATAGATGACGAGCGAGCCGCGGCGCTGGTTGGAGGTGGACACCAGATCGAGCGTCAGCTTCCACAAAGGCTGGCTCGAAATTGCCATCATGTGAGGAACCCTGCTCCAGTGAAAGTGGCGGTTGGTGTCGCCAGGCACGGTCTGATCGCCGGGAAGCGGCTCCAGGCGCAAATCGAACGCATCGAAATCATTGCTATCGAAGGCCGTGCGCAGGACGCTCCGCACTTGCCTAAAATCGCCGGCCACTTTGAGCTCCTCGACCGCGCGACGCACCGAAAGATTGTTGATCACGATCTGCCGCTGGTCAATGGTGCGCTGCGCGACGCGTTTCAGTTCGCCGAACTCGGGGTAGTTCAGATGCTGCACGCCCAGCCAGATGCCGGTCCCGACGACCGCCAATACCAGTCCCACGGTGCTGCCCGTCGGCCACAGCAGGAACAGGCTGAGCATGGCAAAGATGGCGGAGACGGCGTAAAGAACAATTACCACCTGGCGATGCGAAAAGCCCATCTGCAGCAATCTGTGGTGAATGTGTTCGCGGTCGGCGGTGAGGATCGGGCGGCCGCTGATGAGCCGTCGCAGGATGGAGATCAGCGTTTCCAAAATCGGCAATCCGAACGACACCACCGGGATGGCCACGGCCACAAACGTCGGCGCCTTTTGCGCTCCCGCGAGAGCGAGCGCGCTGAGCATGAAGCCGATGAATAAACTGCCCGAGTCGCCCAGGAAAATCGTGGCCGGATTGAAGTTGAAGCGAAGGAATCCCAGGATCGCGCCGGCGAGCGTCACGCTCATCAGGGATTCGAGCCATGAACGGTTGACCAGCGCGCACACAAAGAACACCAACGTCGAAAACAAGGCCGATCCGGCAGCCAACCCATCCAGGCCATCGATCAGATTGAAGGCGTTGGTAACTGCAACCACCCATAATACGGTCAGGGGCAAACCGACAAACCATGGCAGCGAGTGGCGGAAGATCAGCGGCAGATCGAGAACGCGCATTCCGCCCGCGAACAGCATGGCAGCGGCGATCGCTTGCACGGTAAACTTCAAATACGGACTTGCACCGCGGAGATCATCGTAGACGCCGAGGCAAAAAATCAGGCAGGCGGGAACATAAATACGGAGAAGCGTGGTGGCGGCGAGTCCATCGACCAGGCGGGGGAAAGCGCGAGTCAGCGCCAGCCACAAGCCCATGCTGACCGAGAAAGCCAGGAAAATCGCTACCCCGCCCAAACGGGGAAGCGGGGTTCGATGGACATGACGTCCGCTTTGCGGCACGGAAACCCAGCCTCTGCGGGTTGCCAGTTCTCGCACTTCACGCGTAGCGACGAACGAAATAACTAGCGAGAACGCAAACAAACAAAAGAACAGGAGAGTCACAGTCAGTGTTCCCTTCTCGCTGACACAGCCGGCATTCCAGACTCACAGTGAAACTGCTGCGTTAAGTTTTTCCGACAGGTTTTCTTCCCTGGCTCAGGAAATTCGTAGTATTTGATTTCGTAAACTATACATCTGTCGCCTTGCCACGGGCAAGTGCTTGGGATCGTCCGGATCTACTTCCGTTCGGTGAAAACGAGCGATGGTATTACGGTTTGACGCCGGGTGGCTCCGCATTGCGGGCGATGGCGAAGGTGGGAATGAGATATAGTGGCACGGGGACGGGAGTCTGGTAGTACACCCTAGTTGCCCTGGGTATGGACCAGATCTTCGGTTCGGCAACTTGGCCAAACCGATTATGCTGAAAAGATCGAGTTCCTGAAAAGCGCCACGAACCAGACACTATGAGCAACGAAAAGAAGGTCTACCGGGAGCCCGCATTTCGCTACGAAAAGGTTTTCGAGACGCTCGCTTTGTCTTGCGGCTAGATCGGCCCCACATCTGCCCAGTGCAAATTCAACCGAAAAACTTCCTGACGGTGGGATACGCCGCGAGTGCACCGTGGTCGAATTGAACGCGGAAGAATCGGCCTTAAGGAGCCGATATCGACTTCTTCGATCGGGCGAGTTCATCCCGCCGATCGACCGCGAGTGCGGCGTATGCGCGTGGTCTAGGTAGAGGTTCGATCGACAAACTCGGCAAATGTCAATGTAGAACGGCCTGCCCTTCAGTAAGCCGCGAAACACCACTGTTCTTCATTGATGGGCAGTTTGTTCGAGACCGTTCTTCAGCACGCTGATTTCTACGCGCGACGCGCTCGTGCGCCTGGCCTCAGCAGCGTTGCCCATCCCAATTACATAGATGCGATAGGCCGGGATCTCGTAGTTCAACACCAAGTAACGTACCACCGAGTCCGCTATCTTCCGTGAGTTGGCAATCGCGGCTTGGCCGTGACCCGGAGAGAAGCCCTGAACCTCTATGACGTAACCGTGCTGGTTCTTGAGCTCGGTACCGATCTCGTCGAGCGAGTCCTTGGCCTGCTTGCTCAATACGGTCTGACCGGGGCGGAAACGAATCTCGGTCGGCGGCGCAGACTTATACTGATCTAGAGTTGCCACCTTTGTCTCGACCGCCGAGAGACGGGTGTCAACGGCGGTCGCCGTCTCATGCGCCGTCTGAGCCTTATTGGCGGCTTCGAGCGCATGCTCATCCGCTATTCTGGTCTTGGAGGAAGCCAGCTGAATCCCTTGCTGGGCACGGGCATCCACATCCCTGATCATTTTAGCGTTCGCTGCAGTCAGCTCATCGAGTTCGTTGAGCCCGTCGTGAATGCTCTGGACATGCCGCCGTACGTACTGCTTGCTAGCAAAAGGGTGCAAAACGAGCCATCCCAGGCCGGGCTCATCACCGTCCCAGAAGTCCTGGTCGGACTTAGCCGGCGCCTGCGCGCTTGAATTTGAGTTAGGTTGCTGCGCGAAGGCCGGAAACACAAATACCGCAAGAATAACCAGCGTGATGGATATGCGATTCTTCATAGTCATCTTCCCTCCCCAAAGGGAACCTGAGTACTTTTTCCCCATCTGGTGGCTGGTGCCGATGTGATGTGAGGTCTCTCTAACGTCATTCGAACCGATGGGCGATTTAGTCCGCCGCGGCGGAAACTTCTACCGGCCCATGACCCTTGGTAAGAACCTGATCGACAATCCATTCAAAGGTCCAGGCCAGCCCCCGCTCGAGCCGGATCGAGGGTTCCCAACCCAGCACCTCACGCAATCGGGTATTGTCGCTGTTCCGCCCGCGAACGCCCTGAGGTCCACCAAGGTTGTGTCGTTTCTTGATCTGTTTGCGCGCGATCACCGCCACCATGTCGACCAGTCCGTTAATCGTTACGAGTTCATCCGTTCCCAAATTGAGCGGCTCACGGTAGTCGGAAGTCATGATTCGGATCAGTCCCTCCACACAATCGTCCACATACATGAACGAGCGCGTTTGCTCGCCATCACCCCACACCTCGATCTCGCCATTATCTTCGACGACGGCTACCTTGCGACAGATCGCGGCGGGCGCCTTTTCCTTGCCGCCTTCATACGTGCCAAGCGGCCCGTAGACGTTATGAAAGCGGACAATCCGGGTCTCAAAACCATAATCCTTGGAGTAGTAACGGCAGAGTTGCTCGGCAAAGAGTTTCTCCCATCCGTAGCCCGGTTCGGGATCGGCGGGATGGACATCTTCCTCACGCAGAGGGGTGACTGAAGCATCTTGCTGCTTGCTCTGGTTGTAAACACACGCGGAAGAGGAGAACAAGAAACGCTGAACCGCATTCTGACGGCTAGCCTCGAGCATCTGGGTATTAATCAGGATGTTATTGCGACTGATGTCGGCGAGATAAGCAGTGATATAGCCAATACCGCCCATGTCGGCCGCAAGGTTATAGACCTCATCGATGCCGCCGCGCGTGGCCAAGAGGCAGTTTTCTGCCTTGCGTAAATCAAGGATCTCAAACACGTCGCTTGCCGTACGTTCGTATTCCGGATACTTGATGTCAACACCCCGAACCCAATGGCCGTCCGATTTGAGTCTCTTCACCAAATGGTGGCCAATAAAGCCACCTGCGCCAGTTACCAGCACTCGCTTTTGCTTCTCCATATCCCTAGTCTCCTCGAGTTCGCCGAACAAAGCTTCCGTCCTAAACTTCAAGCAGACGGCGTTCGTAATTCTGACTTCCTCCCCGAGCGGGTATGCCATCCCAAATAGCGGCGATGGACGCCACAACATTCGAGTTTCTCGTACTGGCGAATCGATCAACGTACGACGTCAGGAACAAAACCGCCGAATCGCAGCCCCAACCAAATCACGAGCAGGCACGACCCGAGCCGCAGAAAGCAAAAAAACGTCTGGATTGCAAAATAAAGCTACACCACGGACTTGCGCCTTTGCAACCACGCTTTGCCCCACTTGCCCCACTCGTAGCGGCTGGAGTGGGTCCGGTGGGGCTGAGTTGACGAAGGCACCAAAATGCTAGGGGTGATTCCGCGAGTATGATTGCATCGCAAGAAGATGAAAGTGTAGCGGGTAAATTGGGGTTGTGCGTCCGCGCTGCGCCGCTTAGAATCGTGTAAAGTCATGCAGCGCATCCCGAATTTGCTCCCGTACATCCTGAAACTGGTGGTTTTCCTTGGCATGGTTGGGTTTTTCCAAGTTGCCACGGCACAGCAGACCGCCCCCGTGCAAGACCCTACCCGTCAGGCTCCCGTACCAACGGAACCATCTGGAGTTGCCCCTGTGCCTCCGGCTGGATCCCCAGAACAAAGTACCGCTCCGCCGGCCACTTCTTCCGCTCTGGCCATTGGTCCAGGAGATGAGCTGGATGTCACAATCTACGGGGCACCTGATCTTTCCGGGCACACTCGCGTGAGCGCGGACGGAAACATCTTCATGCCGCTGATTGGTGAGGTTCGAATCGCTGGCCTCAGTAGCAGTGAAGCGGCGGTGGCCATCATGACTCAATTGCAGAGGAACAACATCGTTAACGATCCGCAGGTCTCGGTATACGTCAAGGAGTACACCGCCAGCGGAATTTCAGTGTCCGGCGAGGTCGCGAAGCCCGGGTTCTATTCCGCCATAGGTCCGCACCGGTTGTTTGACATACTGCAAGCCGCCGGCGGACCTACCGATAGAGCTTCCAATAAAGTCGTGGTCACCCACCGCGGCCAAGACCCAAAAGACGCGACGACCCTTTTCCTCTCCAAAGATCCCGCCGAAATGACTGCGAGCAATATCGTCCTACAGCCGGGCGATACCGTGGTCGTTCCGAGAGCAGGCATCATCTATGTGCTAGGAGAGGTAAATCGGCCGGGTGGATACGTGATCAATGCCACGGGAGGAATCACGGTCTTGCAGATCGTAGCTGTCGCCGGGGGGCCGACTCACGTCGCGTCTCCCGGAAAAACGAGACTGCTACGTCGCACCGAGAATGGATTCCAAGAACAACAGATCGATGTGAAGAAACTGCTACGTGGTAAGGCTACGGATATTTCCGTCCGGGACCAGGACATACTCTTCATCCCCACAAGCGGGCTCAAGAGCGCGATAAACTCTGCTACGCTGGTCGGCGCTGCTGCAAGCACCGCGATCTACCGTGTTCCTTTCTAAGCTAACAGACTTCAGATCGCCTAATAACATCCGGAACGCAGGAAGATAATAAGGTTCCTACTTCCAGAGGCTAAGGCGCTAAGAACCTGTTTAGTGAACCGCGAGAACAGAGTAGATCCCGGCAGGAGGAGTAACGCTTGACCCGCTCGGGTTGCAGAAATGCAGAAGTAAGGTTTCCGACGCGGAGATATATCCATTCAGCGAAACGTTACCGAGCGCCGCTGGAGGAACGACGTTTGAAATGCGATCCGCTGTCGTCACTCCTTTGAGAAGAAAATGCTGATCTGAACAGCCCGCAGCTTTCACAGCGGCCGGGGTGATCGAAGCTGTCGAATAGAGTGCCATTTTCGTCAGCATCGTGCCCGACGCGCCGAGCTGCAAACCCTCAGAGCTCAAACTGAAAGTCTGAGTGACGCCCTTGTCGGTGAATCCCTTCAGTGAAGTTCCAAATTGCAATTCCACATCATTTCCACGAAAAATATGCCTCAGAGTGTGATTCAAAGCATTTTTCACGCCCTTGATCGGCCAATTCGTCGGGTAGGGACCCTTAAATTGATAGGAGGTACCAACAATCTCGGCTGCAATCCGATTCACTTGATCTCCAGGAGCTCGAGGATTTGCGGCATAAATGCTGTAGCTGGCCGCGTTCGGAGAAGCGATCCAGGAGAGAGTTTCATAATGACTGCCATTAAAGGTGGCGGGACCGTGACAAGTCGAAGCATTGCCGTAATTTCGCAATAGAGTCTCGTGGCCAGCAGCATCAACGGCAGAAATATAATAGCCATGCACTGCGCTCGTATCGCCGCCGACTACCCTACACACCAGACCATCGGGCGAAATGACCCCAGCAACTTCGTATCCTCCTTCCACACTGCACCAGGAATCTAAGCCACAAGAGGTAGAGTTCTCAGTCTGATTCGCGGCCCCCAGACCACCAGCGCTATCGCTGAGATTATAGAAAATGGCCCGATCCAGGAAGGTGGAGCCGGTGCTGGTGACTAAGAATCTCGACGCATTGGAGATTCCAGCAGAGTCAACAATGGAGCGGCCGGCCGGGCGAACGTTAATAAAATTGGCTAGATCGTACGGGTTGAGACCAAACAGAGAATCTGCTCCGAGAAGAGTCACTGCGTTATTCCCTCGATTGCATATCTTGTGACCGCTGGCACCGGCGTGGAATCCCATGTAAAACGTATTGCCATTCGGCGCCGAAAAAGTGCCCCCGAGAAATGAGATGGCGCACGAGTCATTGACTGGAATATTATTGGAGGTAACCTCAATCGAATGATTTACGGTCCCGTTCATCACCAGGAACTGATCTCCGCTTTCTGACGACTCGGAAAGATTACTAGAAATTTTTATGGGATCGGTCCAGAAATCGACTTGAAAGTCTATGTGATTACTGCCGACCTCGTTCTCGTCGATAATAGCCGCTCCCCCCTGCTCCCAAACGCCGATCGCGCACCCGTGGATGAAATTGTGGCGGATAATATAGCCCTTGTTGTTGAACGATGGCCCCATGCGGATGGCCGCAACACCCGACGTCACAGATGGCCCACAGAAGAATGTCGAGTCCAGGATTCGCATGTCCTCGACGTTATCACGCGAAACCATGGAGAACTGCAAGCCGGTCCAGCCTGCATTGGAGGCACCGCCCCTCATGCTTCCATGAACATACAATCTACGGAAGATTCCGTCCGTCGTATTGACTACCCCCCCGCCTCCCGTCTTGTCCACGTTGATGCCGACTCTTGCCAGCCCACCGCCGTCAACCGCAATGTTTGTGACGTCGAACCCGTCCACGTACTCCATGTCGATCATCGTCCCGCCTACGCTGCCGGCCCATGTGATCGTCGGCACGTTCGTTCCGTAGTAACCATTGTTCCCCGCACCCGAGGTGCCTCGAATCGTGAAGCCGCTGAGATTTTTCACGAGCCAAGTAGATGTCAGCTTGACGTGGCAATTGGGAGGGAACGTAATCGCCGCACCATTTGTGGCCTTTGCAGCAGTGATCGCGTTTAGGGCGGCAGAACTATCACGGGTGAATGTGCAGTCCACTCCGTAGTCCCGCACATCCAAAATGTCTTTACCCGATGCTCTAGAGTTGAAAGCCGCCGCGTTCCCAACTCCCCTAGTAGCTTCGGTTTGTTGATTGGAAGTCTGCGATTGGCAGGACTCAAGGGTTGAAAACACGGCAACGCAAACACATACTTCAAATAGAAACTTCTTCAGCATCAGTTTATCGCGCCTCCGGCGCAGCGGGAAAAATCAGGGGCTGAGATGATACCGACCCCGAGTTTTTGAACGAGCCAGATTCAGGCTCAACCAGTCATGTTCGTAGTCTGCTCGATCGCACAGATCATTTGCGGGATGAGCAGCTCCTTCGAAAATCGTCTCCCCAGTTCGGCGGTCGCCGGCGAAACGGTTGTTCGGCACCGCATCGCATGCAAGATGTTCGCCACGACTCCGTCCACGTCACCATGCGCCGAAACGTACGTCCCCGACCCGGCTTGGCGGAGGATGTCCCGCACGTGACTCTCCGCAGGACCGATGTAAAGAAATGCTCGGTTCGCAGCGAGCACGTTGTATATTTTGCAGGGGTGAACGATGCCTACGTAATTGTCTCCCATCACTACAACGTGCAGGTCGGCCCCGGACAACGATGCCGCCAACTTCTCGATCGGTTCGTAAGGAAGGCACAGCAAGTTCCGCATGCCACGATCTTGCGCGCGCTCCTGCACTCTTCGGAACTCGCTGCCACCCCCGATAAAGCAAAACACGATCTCTTCATGATCGGCGAGTCGCTCGGCGGCCTGAAGAAGCGTCTCTAAAGGGTGACACGGGCTGTGGTTTCCGGAGTACATTACGACGAATTTAGAAGAAAGGTTATGAACGGCTCGGAACTCTTCCCTTCCCGCTCGATCGAACCGGACGTGGTCATCGTGCGACCAAGGCGGCACAACCAGAATCTTTTCCGCCGCAATGCCCTTCCCCTGAATGCGGATTTTCATGAACCGATCGAGCGCTATGATCCGATCAGCTCGTTGCAAGCTGTGCAATAACATCCGCGATAAAAGTCGCGCCACAGGCGATTTCTCTCGCAGCCATCCAGCAGCGATTGCCTCGTCGGGGTTGAGATCCATTGACCAGAACACCAGGCTGTGAGCCCGACCCGGCACCGCCAAAGTCGCCACAAAAGAAATCAACGGCGGCGAGGTCATCGCGACGACAACGTCAAACTGAGGCAAGGACCACAGACGAAAGGCACAACTTGCCATGAACGTTCCGAAGTCGGCGGCACGGCGCCATTTGGAACTCTTGCCGAACCCAGTCGATCGCACGCGTACGATTTTGACCCCGTTCCACGTTTCCTGTTGCGGAAATCGAAGCTTCGGATCATCGTAGCCACGCGAATTGCAGATGACGGTGACCTCGTGTCCCGCCTGCGTCAGGCTCCTTGCCAAGTCGCCGGCGTGCTGTGCGGTAGAGACAACGTCCGGATAGAAAGCCTGATTCAGGATCAACACGTTCATCGCCGGACACTTTCTTGGTTGTCACCGCTGCAGCATGTAGTTGCCCAAGAACAGGACATCCATTCTTGTCCTTTGGAAGCAATTCAAAGCCTCCTCTGGAGTACACACAATTGGTTCGTCTTCGTTGAAGGAAGTGTTCAGCACAACCGGAACACCGGTTATCTGCTCGAAGTCGGAAATCAGCTGGTAATAACGGGGGTTGGCACTACGAGCGACAGTCTGCAGCCGTCCGGAACCGTCTACGTGTGTCACCGCAGGAATCACCGAGCGTTTGTCTTGCTTGACCTGATGAACCATGAGCATAGCCGGAGAAGGATGAGTCTGCTCAAAGTAGTCTCCGACACGCTCTTCGAGGATGGACGGAGCAAAGGGACGGAAGGGCTCGCGCTTTTTGATCCGAGCGTTCAGGATGTCCTTCATGTCGGCGCGGCGCGGGTCCACAATGATGCTACGATTGCCGAGCGCCCGCGGCCCGAACTCCATCCTGCCCTGGAACCAGCCTACAATCTTCCCGTCAGCGACAGCTTGCGCCGCTGCCTTGGTGAGCTCCTGGTCGCTCAATTCGCGCCACTCGAAATCACTGTTTCGCACCAAACCGTCGATTTGTCCGTTTGTAAACTCCGGCCCGGTATACGCATGCTCCATCACAAACGACCGCGGCTGTTCGAGAATGACATTGTGGATGTAGTAACAGACCCCAAGGGCGGTGCCAGAGTCTCCGGCAGCCGGTTGCACAAACACTTCTCGGAATGGAGTGTTGAGCAGGATTTTTCCGTTCATCACCGAGTTATATGCGACTCCACCTGCTAAGCAGAGCCGGTCGGTCTTCGTCTTCTGATGCAGCTCGTTCAGAATATGAAAGCTGACCTCCTCCAAGCGAGCTTGGAGAGAGGCCGCGATGTCCTCATGCAACGAGCTGAGCGGCTCCCCAGAAAGTCGCGCGGGTCCGAAGGAAGCGATAAACTTGTCCGAGAAGATGCGACCGATCGTCGGCGAGCCATCCTCCCACGTCATGTCCACGCCTTCCGAGTCGTGCTTGAAGTACTGGAGGTCTAGTTTGAAGCCGCCGTTCTCGGTTCGGATAATGTCGCGGAACTGTTCCAGGTAACGAGGGCGCCCATACGGCGCCAGCCCCATAACCTTCCCTTCATCGCCGTACTTCGGAAATCCCAGGTACTGGCTGGTAGCGGTGTAAACAACACCCGCCGAGTGTGGGTATTCGATCTGCCCGAGCACGGCCATATGATTGCCTTCGCCAACTCCCCACATTGTGCTGATGAAGTCGCCGAAACCGTCAATCGACAAGATGGCAGCGCGCTCGAACGGGGAAACCAGAAAGCAACTAGCCATGTGTGCCCGGTGGTGCTCCACTTTGTGGATCTTGGCCCGAAACTGCGGTGGTACATCCAAGGCACGGGCTAATTCCTCGCGCAGGTCATGTACCTTGGCGGCATTCGCGAGCCGGGCGGCAATCAGCCCAGAAAGGTTAGGTAGACGCGTGATCGAAAACAAAATCTTCTTGTGCAGGTGCGCGGAAGGATCCCGCGAAATGCCCACATGATCGAGATCGCCAACGGAGATGTTGGCTGCCTCCAGGCAATAACGGACCGCGGCGGCGGGAAACCCAGCGCAGTGCTTCTTTCGGTTGAAGCGCTCTTCCTCTACCGCCGCGATAAGCTGACCATCCTTTATAAGCGCGGCAGAAGCGTCGCCGTGATAAGCGTTCACTCCCAAGATGTACAACGAAGAACTCCTGTTCGGTATTCACTGCGATGAACTAGCAGGTCGAGCGATTGATTACGATGGACGAACTCGATGTGCCGATTCGAACGGCCCTTTCGATCAGGCCGTCTTGGTCGCGAACTTGGTTTCGATGTCTTCCACAACCATGTTGAGTACCCTGACCGCTTCGCGTCCTTCTTCCGCTGAAACGGGAGGTTCGGATCCCGACAGAATGCTGTCAGCCAGCTCAGAAATGATGATCTCGTGTGTGCTGCGGGTCCTCTTGGTTGCGACCCGAATCGCGTTCGATACAAATCTACCTCCCAGCTGGACAGATTCCCTGAGCAAAGAAAGCCCAACTGAAACAGGTTTCAATTCGCGACGCCGGTAATGCAACAGAGTCATGCTTTCCAAATCGAGCATCAAGAACCCTGTATCTCCGAAAACCTCAACCTTGGCTGCCCATTCTTGGGTAGTGTAAACCACGGCGGCGGAACTGATCGCGTCATCCCCGATGAGGTTAATCCGGTAGTCCTCAAATGAGGACCACGGATAATCGGGCATAACCTTCAAGGCATCGACGTTGACTGCGCGAATTCGAGGAATGAAGGCGAGCGTCATGTACACGATATGTGGGCCGGTTTCTCCGATTACTCCACCGGGCAGCTTGTGCGCCCAGTGACCCGGACGCGAGGTCATATAGTCCGTAGGAGTCGAGAGAAAGATGCGCATTCCACGCACTCTCCCGATCGCTCCATTTTCCACCATGCGGCGCGCCTTGACGAAGGGCTCATAAAACAAGTCACTGTGCGCTACGCAAACCTTCCGGTCGAAGTCTTTGGAGGCTTGCACGATCTGATCGCATTCCGCCACGGTAAGTGTCATCGGCTTCTCGATCAGAAGGTGGCAGCCGTGCCGCATGGCCTCGACGGCCAGCCGCGTATGGGTCTGCGGCGGCGTGCAGATGTCCACCAATTCCGGTTTTTCGGCGCTCAGCATTTCCACGATGTTGCCGTAAGCGTGCGGAATGCCGAACCGGGCTGCCACGTCTTTCGCGGCGGTGAGATTCAAATCGCAAACAGCCACGAGCTCGATCTTAGACCTCAACTTCAAGAACGCAGGAATGTGCTTCTTCCCTGCAATCAGACCGGAACCGATGATGGCGGTTCGGATTTTCTTCACCTGCCCTCCAAACTTTCACTACTCGTTCGACCGAAATTACTCGGGTCCCAGTTACATGCCGACAGCATGCCGCCCATTCGACAAACTGGCCGGATGGAATCCCGCAGGATTTGATTCTACATTTCTTTCATTCTTGTCAATAAACTGTTCCATCCAGATCTCAAGCGTGAGCAACTGCCAGATTTGCATGGACCAGTCCTGTGCGCCACTTCTGTGCTGCTGCACGAGAGAACGCACCGCGTTCGGCTCAAAAATGCCGCGTTTTCTTAAGCGCGATTCGGAAAGTAGGTCATCGACCATCGGCTTCAATTCGTGTGCGAGCCAATAGTCAACCGGCACACCAAAACCCGCCTTGGGCTGCTGCAAAACTTCGGCCGGCAGCATGCCGGCGACCGCCTTGCGCAAAATGTACTTCGTAGTCGGTCCGACCGTTCCATGAAGCTTCAGTCGGGGAGACACGCTCCGGGCCGCGAACTCGGCGAGATCCCGGTCAAGAAAAGGCACTCGCACTTCGACCGAAGAGGCCATGCTCATCTTATCGGCATAGGTCAGATTTAAGCTGGTCATGAAGATCTTCGTGTCCACGTACAGCATCTGGTTCAAGAAATCTGCATGCTCCACCAGTTTGAAGCACGCTCGGTGCCGCTCATAAGGGTCCAGACCGTTCATCGCTCTCGAAATAATAGGTGTGAGCAGATGCTCTTGCTGCTCCCCATCCATGTACGTGCAATTCATCAGGAACCGCTCGACCGCTGGCAGAGAACCGCTCCGAGCCATCTTCTTGGCCAGGCGAATCATTCCCTTTAAATGTGTGCTACGCAGGCTCGGCATTCCAAGGAACAGCGGTTCGAGGAAACCTCGCCGCAGCAAGGTAGGAACCTTGCGGTACGCTTCTCCCCAGTAATGGGCGCAGTACTTTCTGTAACCCGCAAACAGTTCGTCTCCACCCACACCCGACAACAGCACGGTCGTGTTACCGCGCGCTTCCCGACAAACCAAAAAGGCGGCAATAATGGCTGGATCCGCCGTGGGTTCGTCCATATGCCAGGTAATTTTGGGCAGCAGGTCTGTCACGTCGGGGTCTACGACGATGGTCTGATGCTCGCATCCCATCTTTCGCGCGAACCGCTCGGCTACCCGCGGATCATCCAAAGTCTTTTCTCCGACCCGGTATTTTGAGGGAAAAGTGATTGTATGCGTGTGAACCGGATGGTCCGACAGTTCCGCCATCGCCGCAACGATGCTGCTCGAGTCCAGTCCTGCGCTGAGGAACGCTCCAACCGGAACGTCAGCGATCATTTGTGACTTGACCGCCCGGCGAAAGCGCTCTTGGACTTCGTCCACCAACTCAGCCTCGGAACGCGGGTACTGTGCTTCCTTGGATGGAAATCCCAGATCCCAGTACTTCGATACGGTCCATTGGCCATTCTGGAAGACGGCAGAATGTCCAGCGGGAAGTTTGTAGATACCGCGAAACATGGTTTTCGGATCAGGAACCCAAAGCAGAGTCAAATACTGCTGCAAAGCAACGGAATCGATTTCGGCTCCGATTCCGGGCACCTGAAGCAGTGCTTTGATTTCAGACGCGAACGCCAGCGAGGACCCTTGTTGAACGTAATAGAATGGCTTGATACCAAAGTGATCGCGGGAGACGAATAACGTTGGGACCGTACCGCGAAGATCGCAAATCCCGAACGCAAACATTCCGTCCAGCCGTTCGACGCACTTCGGACCCTCTTCTTCGTAGAGGTGCACGATGACTTCGGTGTCGGTTCGTGAAGCGAACCGATGACCTTTCGCTTCTAACTCCCTACGCAAATCTTGAAAGTTGTAGATCTCACCGTTATAGGTGATCCAGACAGAACCGTCCTCGTTCGACATGGGCATGTGCCCACTTTCAGACAAATCGAGGATGGCCAGGCGCCGGCTCGCAAGCCCGATGTAGCTATCATCGGGAAACCTCTTTTCCCAAGTACCCGAGTCGTCAGGACCGCGATGCGCCTGGACCTGGTTCATCCGCACCAGCGTTGATCGATCCCCGCAGTTTACAAGTCCCGCGATCCCGCACATTCTTTGATTTCCTCAGAACCAGAGTCTGTTCGATTTCAAAGGAAATCGAACCTGACCCGTTAAACCGACGACCTGTTCTTCTTGCTCTTCAGTTCGAATATTTTTGCTTTGGTGTGAAACATCTGAGTCGATTGGAAGCCGCAGTAAATCAGACCTGGCACGCCGTCTAGAAAGCCTAGCCGAAATACATAACGATAAAGAAAAAGGAACATCGGCGAGCCGGGAATGCCGTAGAACCACCTCTTTAGCCAGCGTCTGCGTTGCGCTTGGGTGCCCAATAAAGTGGGCGGTAACTCTCGATCCCCTTCTCCGCCTTGGCCCAGAACTCTCGATTCCCAATTTGAATATTCGTTGTGCTTTGCGATGTAGCGGGATAGAGTTTCGACATTCTCATGGAGAAGCGCGTGCTTCAAGCTTCCCGTCAAACCATCGACAACGACGTGCTCATGTACTTCTATATCGCCCATGGAGTCGTCCTGGTCCCTGAGGCGGCATTCAAAATGACCTTTTCCGTGCCGAAACAGAGACAGCTTCGAAAACCCACTGTCACCAAAGCGAAGCACTCTCCCGAGAAAGTTTAGCCGGAGGAACACATAGTAGCCCTGAAACCTAGGATTCCGAATTGCATGCTCTAGCTCATTTGCCAGTTCCGGGGTCAAGATCTCGTCGGCGTCCAATAGCAAAACCCAATCGTTCTCGAAGGACAGCGAGTCAAGGGCCCACTGCCTTTTCTTCGGCCATCCGCCTCCATAATGAAACTGCACCACCTTTGCGTCAAACTTCCGCGCAATCTCGACCGTCTCGTCGGTACTCTGTGAGTCAACCACATAGATTTCGGCACATAAACGGGCCCCTTCCAAACACCGGCCGAGATGCCGCGCTTCATTCCGGGTCGGAATGATGACCGTAACCGGAATTCGGCTTGGCAACGCCATGTGAGATACTGCGCCCGGAGTTTCTGCACTCCTTTGCATTCCAATATGCCCTACGAACCCGCGTCAGGTTTGGAAGGCAGACCCGATCATTGAATGGTTAGCCTGCTTGAGCCGCCACAGGAGAAAACGCTGTTCGCGTTTTTAGCCATTGTCCGAGCGTGACCAGCGCCCAAACGCGTGACCAAGCAGGACCGTGGGGCTCGTCCTCGAAGAGGCTGCGGACGTTTTCGATCCCCGCCGGATCCAGCAACCCCGAACCAGTTAAAAAACACAGATTCTCTTCCATCATTTCGCGCAGAGGACCTACCAGCCAGGCACCAAAGGGCAGCACGAACCCCCGCTTAGGCTGGCGTGCCTGGGATTTGGTGTACAGATCGGCACAGATTTTCCGCAGAAGGTACTTCAGTCGAGTTCCCCTCGGGAGCAGCACGTCCCCTGGGAGACGAAATGCCCATTCCACCAGATCGCGGTCGAGAAAAGGCACACGGATCTCAAGGGAATTCGCCATGCCGAACACATCACTATCGCGGAGCAAGATATTCTGCAGGTAAAAGGCCGCATCCAATCGGCCCACGGTTACCACGTGATCGGCCGGAACGTAACAATCTTCATAACGTAAGTCACGGTTTTGAAAGTCTTCCGATAAACCAAGACTCTTCGCGTCCAAACCAAACATCCGAAGGCCGAGGTCGGAAACGAGTCGACGATAATGAAAGTACATTCCGATCAATCCCGGGTCGGCGGTTGCGATTTCTCGTGCTTTGTGGCTAGCCACACGACTCGTCCACACCGTCGCTAACCGGGCAGCAGTTACCCGCATCGATAGCGGCATCAGGTCGAGCAAGGACATCATATCGTAGGTGCGAGGCACACGGCGGAACAGGTTGTAACCCGCAAAAACCTCATCACCGCCGAGACCGGACAAGGCCACAACGATCCCTCGCTCACGGATCGCCCGAGCTACAACGTACGTATTGAAGCCATCCATTGACGGCTGGTCCATGCATCCCAATGCATCACCAATCCAACCTAGGGTCGTGCTGTCACTAACTGGACACTCGTTAAAACAAGCGCCGAATCGGGCAGCCGTGGCACGCGCCAATGCCTGTTCGTCGGAGCGGGGGCGATCGGGGAAAGAGATCGTAAATGTATCAAGAGGCTGGGGACGATTCTGGTCCGCGCTAAGCCCGAGGATGGCGGTAGAATCCAAACCGGAACTGAGAAAAATACCGAGTCGTACATCGCTCAGCAAGTGGCGAGATACCGATTGCTGCAAGAGCGCGCGACCTTCTTCCACCAGGTCGGGCAGCGAGCGCTCGCGGATCGACGGCTCCACACGAGGAAATTGCCAATATCTACCTTCGCCCAGAACCTTGCCACTCGAGTCCAATTCCTTCCAAGAACCGCGTGGCAGAGAAAACACATCTTCGCAGATGGTTAACGGTTCCTGAACTCCGCCATATGCCAAGTATCCGGCCAGCGCGCGGCGATCAATCTCCGGGCTGATCAACCCGCTCTGTAAAAGCGCCCGCACCTCCGACGCACAAGCAAAATAATGGTCGTGGCAGCTGTAGTAAAGCGGCTTAATCCCAAGATGGTCGCGGGCTATGACCAGACACGAACGCCGCGCGTCCCACATGGCAAAGGCAAACATTCCTCGAAGTCGATCCAGGCACTCGATTCCCCAATGCTCGTAGGCGCGAAGCAGTATCTCTGTATCGCTGTGGCCGCGAAAGCGATAGCCTTTGGAGTCCAGAGATTCTTTGAGCTGAGGGGCGTTATAGATTTCTCCGTTGTAAACCAGGAGATCCCCAGTATCCTCGTTACGCATTGGCTGATGCCCGAGGGGGGAGACGTCTTGAATCGCCAGACGACGGGTTCCGATTCCAAGCATGGATTGCCCAACCGAAACTACAACCCATCCATCATCGTCCGGACCACGATGGACTTGCGCGTCGAGCATCGCTCGCAGCGACCGCTTCACTCGCTCCGCCGGAATCTCACCTAGAATCGCTGCTATGCCACACATCGGCCGTTTACTGCTTGTCCTTTTTCCAGGTTTTTCGCAAAAGCAATTCAGTGTTATTAGCGATATGCCTGCTCAGTTGTCCGATGTCCGACCGCCAATACATTCGCGGTAGACGGCAAGCATCTCACCACTGACCGAACCCCAAGAAAAGTCTTTTTCCATCCACTCTCGTCCCCGCCGTCCCATTTCTTGCAAGGGCAGGGTGCCAATCTTGCGAATAGCCGTCGCTAAGCTTTCGGGATCGTTGTCGACCCAGAGCCCGCACCTGTTTGTCTCCAAGCCAATCCAAGGTGTCCCCTTACTAGCGATTACCGGCACAGCGTGAGCAAGCGATTCAGCCACCACAATTCCAAAATTCTCGGTGTATGAGGGTACGAGAACAACGTCAGATTGCGCGAAAAGAGCCTCCTTTTTCTCCTCGAATACTTCTCCGACAAACTCCACCTTGTTGGATAGCCCGAGCTCCTGCACCTTTGATTTGAGAAAATCTACGTACGATGAGGATCCCGTACCCGCAATGTACAAATGCCAGCCGAGCGACAGAGCTTCAACGATACCACACGCCTCGAGCAGGGTTTCTATGCCCTTGATCGGGTGCAAACGTCCCAAATATAGGAGTCGCAACTTCCCATTGGAGGCGCTGCGCCGGACATTTTGCGGAACGTCCACACCGTTCCGGACCACCACCGCCCGCAGCGTCGGGAGTCTTTTCAGGCTTTGTTCGGCCTCGACCTGAGAAGTGGCGTGCAAAACCAAGTTGTTCTTTGGCGCTAGCTTCTGACACAGAGCTTCCCACAGCCACTTGTGAACTACCCGAGAAGACCCTTCCCATCGCTGCAGAGCACCCCGCGGAGACCACACCACGGGCTTATTGAACAAACGACAAAAGAAAAGGGTGGGAAGCGTGGGGAAGGAGTAGACCGCCGTCAAGTGTACGACGTTGGCCCACCGAACGTAAGAGGGCAGAACACCGAGCAGCCCCGGAGAAACCGAGTGTCGAAACCACTTGTGGCAATATCGCACGCGTAAACCATCGACCTGTACATCACGATCATTTGCCACGCCGAGCACGCGGCCAAGTCCATCGGTGTCAGTAGTCAGGACCCGCAGGTCGCATCCAAGCTGCGTTAAACCGCGACATAAGCCATAGCCGGAGCGTATTGTTCCGCCATATGCTTTTGAGGGGTAAAACGAGGGACTCACATGCAGGACCTTCATACAGCGAAGAACGGTGGACTCATGATTTCCAAAGTTGAAGCATATAATACACGAACCATTCCCGAATGTCGTTTACGACAACTTAGTCAGGAGACAAGCTCCTTTGCGTAAGAGGGTCGCGCTAGTCACGTCCGGCTTGGGCACCGAATACGGCGGTATCGGAGTCGTCGCTAGGTCAATCAAAGTTGCCCTCGATCCGACCTGCGACGTTTTCGTCTGGCAGCATCCTCCGTTTTGGCCGCGCCCGATTCGGGTTGCGAGGGTGGCAGCGCAAGTGTTTCTCGGGTCCCTCACCCCCCCCGACTTGATTATCTACGACCATGTCCATCTGGCGGTTCTGCATGGCAGTATTCCAAAGCTGCGGGGGATCCCGTATGTGGTCTTTCTCCATGGAGTGGAAGTTTGGCAATCCCTAATCGCGCGCAGACGGGAAGCGCTGCTCGGGGCGACGCTCCTGATCGCGAACTCCGCCACCACAGTTGCCGCAACCCGAGCGATGAATCCTTGGCTTCCAAGCGTCGAGGTTGTATGGCTTGGGGTCTCGGTTACCCCGCGGCCCATTGATGCGGGCGGCTTGCCGCCAGTGGGCTTGATTGTCGGTCGAATGAGCAGTCCCGAGCGCTACAAGGGGCACGATGCTGTCATGGATGCGTGGCCGCTGATCTGGGAGGCCGTCCCCGGCGTCAAACTCGTCATTGTCGGGACGGGAGACGACGAACCGCGTTTGCGACGTCGCGTGGAACAAGAGCGATTGAAAGGAGTCGAGTTCCGTGGCCGGGTGAGCGATGCGGAAAGGGACCTTGCCTATCAGTCGGCCCGCCTGCTGTTTTACCCCTCCGACCAAGAAGGCTTCGGACTAGCGGGCGTCGAAGCACTTGCGTTCGGGGTTCCTCTGTTGGGACTTGCGGGAACGGTCGTCGAAGAACTGTTTCCCAATGGTGAAGGTGTCGTGGTCGCAAGAAACCTACAAAGGAACAGCATCGCGGAAGCCGCAATTCCCGTTTTGACTGATGCGCGACTGGCTTCAAGGATGGGGCAAGCCGGCCACGCACGAGTGCAAAACACTTTCCTAGAAGAACACTTCGCCATACGCTTCCGCCGGGCCTTGGCGCACCTCGTACCAACCGTGAAAGACAACGAGAAAGACCGCACGTCGGGTGCCCTCTCCTTGGTGGAGTAGATAACTTCCGGGGCCATCAAAGTGGCGGTTTTTGGAGGCTTGTTTTCGACCCGATCGTTTCCGGCTGCTTGGCAGGCGGCGCAAACATTCTTGTTGAAAACGCCTTTTCTCGGCTCCGAGATCTCAGAACGGGGATCAGGACCACCAGAACAACAAAGACCTGCTGCGCCAAGCCTGCCACGTACTCGGCCATTTGCGATTCCACCGCCAGCAATTGCGGAACCAACACTGCTCCCACACTGCTGAACAACAGGCCCGAGTCGGCGCGCAAACAAATCCGCTGCATGACGCCCAGAAAAATCCCCAAGGGGAAAATGATCAGCGCCGGTCCGAACCAGCCAAAATTAATGTAGCTCTCGGCAAGCGTGCCTACGGCAATAGAAACACTCGAAATTTGATTGGAATACGTAAGGCCGTACGACACCTGATACCAATGGTTGGCGTCATTCACGGACGGCTTGTTAGGCCACAAGACACGCGGAATGAAGGTAACCCAGATGTAGGAATACAGGCGACCATACTGATAGGGCACCCTGCTCGGGGTGAGTTCCATTACGTTGGCAGTCTGTTGAAGAAGCGACAGGCGGTGGAGAGTATCATCGGCCAACTTCTGACCTCTTTGGCCGGTTCGGTCTGTGATTGCGTCTCCCCACATGTTCCAGGAGGTTTCAACCCAGAAAACAACACGTTCAACATATCCACCGACGGATTCTCCTCTCCAATAACGAATCCGGAACGCTTCTTTTCCTGGCTGAAAGAACAAGATGATCGGTAGCACAATCAGAGCGGCAGTTAACGGCAACCTACGACGCTCATACGCGTAAACGATCATACTGGTGATGCCGAACCCAACGAAGCTCCCTAGCCATCCTGAGGAGATACCCACAACTAATGCAATGAAGACATACACGAGCATCAGAAACTTATCGAGATCCGAGACTTTACGGCGCAGGTAATAGCGGAGAAATATCGCGAAGACGACCGCTGGCACCATGTTTTCGAAATAGGAGATAACTTGGCGGCCTCCTTCTCCCCAGTCCGTAATCGGAACCAAGATCTTGACGAGCGTTCCGACAATGAAAATGATTCGCAAGTAGTGCCACTGTTCGGAAGTGCCGGCAATATCGACCCGGACCGCGGGAACCCACGGAGAACGTGCAGCCAGCTCGATACCAGCCCCGAGAGCGACTACACCGGTTACCGCGAGGTAGAGCGAAGCCGTGACGGCCTGTTCAGAAAGAGTCCTGCGACCTGAAACCAGGCCTATCTCGTGGCTGCCCCAAAAAAGCGGGAGAACATAGGCTAACCAGTACATCCCCCCGAGAAGGGCGAACAGCGGGATCCCCTTTCTCTTGCCGCGACACCACTTGCGATACGAGGCCCAGGGCAGCCAAGCAAGCAGAAATGCCGCCCCAATTTGAGCCACGGTCACGTCGTTAGAACTAACGCACCAAAGGAGGACTGTAACCAGTAGGGGAACCGCGACGTCCGGCAGCATAGGCCATTCCCGCTGCGCTTGGAATTCGGTTAGCAATTGCATACCACCGTTGGTGAGCCAGTAATCGCAGACAAGCAGTGCAGCACGCCGTCCACAGCTGCTTGTATCGAGTGTTTCTGTATCTTGCGCCGAGCCTCGGTGCTCATGAAGGCGAGGTGGCAAGGATCTCGCGCCAAGCCGGTCATCAGAGCTGCGAGTGCATCCACATCACCCAACGGGAAAATGGCGCCAGTTCTTCCTACGTCTATCAAATCAGGACCGCAACCTACATGATCGCTTACAATACACGGTCGGCCGCAGGCCATGGCCTCATTTACCACCAGACCCCAGGTCTCGCCCCCATCCGAAGGTAGGACGAGCAAATCGCTAGCCACATAAGACGCCCCAATTTGAGACTGGTTGAGAAAGCCCGTGAAGCGGATAGGGCTGCGGTGCGTCCTGACAAAGTCCTCACAACCGGCACGAAGTGGACCGTCACCCACCATCAATCCCTGCACAGCAGCACCGTGGTACGCAGCTCGACCTATCGCTTGAACAAAGTCCATAGGTCTTTTTTTCTCAATGAACTTACCAGCAAATGCATACACGATCGTCTTCTCGTCCAACCCCCATTGGCCGCGCAATTGGGCGCGGATGGGCTCCCATCGGTGGCATTCAACCGCAATCAGATGGTTATCAACCGCATGAGGCACAAAAAAGATTCGTTCCGGGCGCGCACCATAATATAGGAAATACTCCCGCGACCACTGCCCAACTGCGAGGCAAGCGTCAAAGCGTGGAATAAAATGCCGGTAAGCTAGCGACTTGGCTAGCTTCTTCAGAGGACCGCGAGGACTATGGAGGTGAGAGTCACCGCGCACCAGGACCTTGACTCCTGATTCCCAACAGGCCCAAATTGCCTGCCAAGCACTTTTGTAGTGCCACCCATTGACGAGGACAGCGTCGTATTCCCGGCGGCGGATGATATCCTTGATTTCCGGAGTATCGAACCCGGAAAATCGAGCATTTCTGGGCGGATTTGCAACGTTTTGCAGGAAGGAATGCGGGTACCCCGTAAGCAGTGGTACGTCCCAATCGAACTCCACTCCAAAGCCAGCACGGGCTTGATCCTGGGGTGTCGCTTTGTGACAGTAGTACACATGGACCTGAAGATCGGGACACGCCGCCAGCGCCTGGAACCAAGGGGCATGGTACTGGATCGGATGTGTACTGAGGATAGCAAGCCTATACGGCATCCTCATGCACAATTCCAACAATGTTTCATCTCAATGATGACCGCGTAGGCATTGCCTAGTCCTTCTAAAGCAGCTCCCATTTGAACACACACCTCTCAAGCTCAAATACGTGCTTGCATCATCGAGACTGATCGATTGACAAATGTGCGGTCAATCTCATCGCTCCTTCAGAAAAAACACGGTTCTAACTAACTAAGTGAACGGCTCCAATTTTGTTAATCAGGATTTATCTTGTAGCCTCAACGTAAAGGCTTTCGGAGCGTCTGGATTCTAGTTCAATTTCCGCGATCTCAGCAATCCGGCTGCTGCCAAAGGTACGTAATTCAGGCGCCACGAAACCAGATCCCTTCAGCATGTGGACGAGCGAGCGGGCATCGAACATCTGTTTGTGATGCGAGCCTGCATGCACGATGTCGCGAATGCTCGCCTTCAGAAGAAGCCGCGAGACAAATCTGTGAGAGGCCAGGGGATCGGCGGTGGCTGCAAGATAGTCGCGTACCATAATGCCCAAGTCGGGCACAACGATCCGCAGGATGCCACCGGGTCTGAGAACGCGAAAACATTCCTGTGCCACAGCATGTGACTCCTCGTAGGTAAAGTGTTCGAAGGTGTGCGAAGAATAGATGCACGATACCGACGAATCAGGGAACGGAATCCGCTTGCGAACATCGGCGCAGCGCACGCCACGAGGCCAGTCAGGAGTGCGAAAAATCCGTCTCCCGAACGGCAAACGCGAGAGCAGGATGCTGGGCGAATTGTCGATATTCACCCATCCATCGATCCCCGAAGTTCCGCAACCGATGTTCAATTTCAATGCGGCTGTGTCGGTCATATGAGGATTTAACCGGAATTTCTTTTTTGACCTCGAAAATGGCAGCACTGTATGCCTACTTCGCCTCTTCGACATTGTGAAACGATTTTTCAACGGAATCCAGGGAAGTCTGGCCGTCCGCACCGGCACAGCCCGGATCGCACCATTTTGCGCTCTGTTTTTGCAACACTCTTCCTCGCCCAGCCTCTGGCAAGACGAATTTGCGATGCAGACTCGACCACCATATCTCTCTATCCCATGTCGTAGTGCGATCCGGCCCGAAATCACTCCCGGTTCAGATGCCCTGCCGCCAAGAGCAGCCAAAAGTAAACGTGCATGCTTTCACCCGCCGTGCTTCAGACTTGTCAGCAACCAGTTCTCGATTCGTCGAAGCAACGCGAGCCACAGCGATTTCCCCGTTGCACGCCGCCAGGCTCAACGCGAGCCGCTCTTTCGCGGAAACAATGAAAGAGGCGGGTCATCTTCACCAGGCTGCTTATGCTCCTTGATCCACCGCTCCGCCATGATAGTCACGCTGAAACCCAACCGCAAAACAACTCCGCGGCATGGACCTCCAACTTTGCACTGGTCGTCGTTCTGTCTTCGATCGACGGTCAGGGTAGATCCGGAAGCAGCAATTGAGTGTTCTCTTGCCGCGCCGGTCCTCCATCATGCGCCAAAATAAAGACCGATTTCAAAAATGGTTCGAGCATCGCGACAATACGGCAAAAAGCATTTGCTCGGTCGGCAACTTGAGAAGCGGCGGAGTCCAAACCGAACATAAATCTAACGAGGTAAAGCAGAGATTTCCATTCCTCTGAACTGAAACGATGGTTCTCAGGTTCCGTCAGTGTGCACTTTTGCTCGCATCAGTCGCGCCCACCGGGGCCGAACGACCTCCGAGGAGTACTCTTGCTCATAGCGTTGCCGAGCTCCCTTCCCGCACGCCTCTCGAAAGTTGCGCTCCTCAAGGAAACGATTGAGTGCCGACGCTAGCGAGGATGCGCTCTCTTCACAAACCAGTCCAGTTTTCTCGTGCAAAACGATCTCCTGTAGCGCTCCGCTACGAAAACACACCGTTGGCACTCCGTGGGCCATCGCCTCGACCACGCTGCGACCGAATGATTCATGAACCCTACTGGGCGGGCTAGTGTGAACGTAAACATGGGCAAATTGCATCAGCCTCGAAGCGTCTTCGCGGAAACCCCAAAACCTGACGCGATTCTCGAGGCCAGCCGACGCAGTCTCGCGATCAAGTTCGCGCCGGAAACCGTCCACACATCCCCCAACCAAGTGGAGCAAGACATCCGGGTGCTTTGTAGCAATAAGATTGAATGCTTTTAGCAGGATGTCGACACCCTTGTGGCTCGAGATCTGTCCAACAAAGAATAGGTTTCGTTTACCTGTGAACCACTGGCAGATCTCAGGGTCGTCCAAGAGACGCTCATCCACTTCCAAGATACCCGGCACGATGAAGTTGCGTTTTTGCTTGATTGCCGGACGTTTCTTAACGATATCCTGATATCCAAATTCGGTGTTGTGTATAAAATCGGTGACGAGGGGGATCCACAGCGCAAATAGCCGGTTGTTTGTTCCCAGATCGTGAAAGTGGTGGATGACTCTACGCCGGGTAAGCCGGTAGTGCAGGGCCGCCAGCAGACAGCCGGAGCCGGCACTGATGCTAGGAACGTAAAGCACATCCTTGCCAGACGCACCCTTGAAGATCGCGAAATTGGTTCGGACCGCGGTTGCGACCATCTGACACAAATGTACAAAAGATTGAGGTTTCGCGGGACGCTCCCAGTCCGTTTTGTCCGGCAGCAGTCGGATAGAAAATCCTCGCTTCGTCATTTCACGGGCGATGGGAGGTTGCCGCTGAAATATGCGATTACTCTGGATAAAATAAGGTTCCACTCCCGGCCTCAGCGCGTCGAAAAGCTCAATGACAGCACGTTCCATGCCGTACAGAAACGGCGTGATCAAGGGAATGAAAACCCGGGTCACCCCAGTGGGCGGTGTCGTAGCCGAAGGAACCGCTGGTTTGACCGAGGGTTCAGTCAGCGCAGGGGTGTTCACGATGTTCGACATTCAGCTCCAAACGATACAGTCAATCAAGAGATTCCACGGCATCGTCTAATTCTCATGTGTGCGTCGTAGTCGATTGGATCGTACGATCGAAAACCTCGGCAAGCCGGGCCGTTACCGCACGGGCGGTGTAAGGCTCGAATTTCTCCCAATTCGTTGGTGGACGCCAGCCGGCGGGCAGTCTCAACAATTCCTGGAGAACCGTACCAATCTCTCCAACAATACTGAGCGGAGGGCGATTAGCACCGAAGGTCACCGCATTACCGGCACAGGTTTCGTGGAGCAACTTCACCGCACTGCTTTCCTCATGAAATATGGCCAGCAAGGGCTTCGCTGCCAGGATATAAGGAAAGATCTTCGAAGCCGCATAGTGAGGAGCCTCGGAACCCACAACGACTAGCGCATCCGAATCCAGCAGGATCTGGATTGCATCCAGGTGCTGAACTCTCGCCGGACGCTCTTCCACGATGTCGTCTACTCCGCACTCCCGGGCCAAGGGCAGAACCTGGTATAAGCCTTCGGCTTTAGGCGCGTAGGTTGTTCCCACAAAGTGTATCCGCACTCGTTTGTACAGCTCGGGCGTGCTTTGCCGCCCCATCCGGATTGCTTCGAACAGGGCCCGCAGTGCCGCATTCATGTCCGGACCGCCCCGGCCGACATAACTGATATGAAAATACCCGTCCGCGCGGTCGAAAACCAGATTCGGACGCGGGTGCCGCCGGACGTACGCGAAGTCGCTCGGTTCGACTCCAAACGCAATCGGTGTGGCCTCTACGTTCTGCAAGCATTCATAATTGGCAAATAGGCCCGCCATGTAGGAATTATCAACGCCCACGAGCTGGTCCACGCGTTTCAGCGCGAACGGCTCCATGAACCGATACATCGCGTACACGAGCGCCCACTTGGGAGGACGTTGCGCCCTAGGCAACTTCCAGTAGTACTCGGTCAGAACGGGGTCATTGTAGTCGAGGATGTATGGAATCCCAAAGCGCGCATGCGCCAGCCGACCCAGAATTATCGGACTGTTGGGGGGAAGGGAAATGAAAATCAGATCGACTCGCCGCTGACGACAGACTCGGCTCAGCGCCCACCAATGATGCCAAAGAGTTCGAAGACCCAGATCCCCGAAACCCAATTTTCGGGTCCACTTGAGGGGCAATGCGCCCGTCCGTATTATCTCGAGTGTTGGGTCCAGCAGTTTTTCATTTTCCGGGTCGACCGTCCATTCGTAGTGACGCCGATCGGCGGCCAGCACAATCGGGTTCCACCCGAACTCGGGAAGATGCTGGGCAAAAAAACGGGCCCGCAACGCCGGTGGATAGCTGCTGGGGGTGAAATCGGGGGCAATAATGAGTACGGTTCTACTCTGACTCTCATCAACTGACACTTTCAGCACACCCTCACTTTTTTCAGAACGTCGCTAGCAAAATCCAGTAGTTCCTGGACGAAATGGCTCCAGTGGTTAGGGCGTGCCAATACCCTTCAGATACAGTTCAATCTCGCAGAGTGAGAAAGTCCGGAACTATTCTGCACTCGAACTGGCCCACCAGAATCTGGCGTTCAAGACAGCATTCAATGATCGTAATCCTGCAGGCATGAGGGCGTACACATGAAAACCCATCGATTGCAGGAGGGATTCTAGCCCCGGCACTGAACCTCCGAAGGAGGATAGTATTTCTGGATGGACCTCAATCAGCAACGACACCGGAACCTTCGGGTACGACAGTGCGCGGCGGGCACCCAGCAACGCAAGCCATTCCCCACCCTCAATGTCCATTTTAATGAAGCAGGCTTCCCCAACCGAATCGCCAAAGAAATCATCGAGACTTATGCAGGGATACTCGATGCCGTCGTTTTCGGCGATTTTTCCGCTGCCTTCGTTAGCCTTGTCAGGTCGCTCGAAGTTGACCGTTCCAGAGACACGGGAAACGCAAGTGGCGTGTATGCTCACTTGGGTCAACCCGTTGAGTTGCAAATTGGCTCGTAGTTTCGGTAGGACCCGGATCTCGGGTTCAAATGCATCCACTCTGTCCATTCGAGCCGCCAGGAAACTCGTGTACACACCAATGTTGGCGCCGATGTCCAGGGCCCTTGCGAAACCTGACAGCCGATCGACCAGAAAGCTGAAGATGTAATCGTCGTATTCCCGCTCATAGTAGAGGTAAAAACCGTGAAGCTCAGAGGGATCAACCCATAGCCGCTGCCCAAAATGCACGATTTGTCGTCGCCGGTGTGGAAGCCGAACTACTACCCGCTTGAACTGCCGCTGTATCGGCGGGGCTCGACGCAGCGCACGATAGATTGCGTCCGTTACCATGTGAACTCAGCGCCTGTCGTGGAGTATAGCTTCGACCTGTTGGACGAGTTTCTTCTTTTCTAAATCCCAGTTGAACCGACGCGTTCCCCAATCCCAGGATTCTTGGCGAGCGTGTTGAAGAATGTTCCTATTTTCATACCAGTGGCGCAAGCCAATCGCAAGCGCATTCACGTCGCCGGGCTCATAAGAGAAGCCCGCGTCGCCGATGGTCTCCATGATCAGTCGCTGACCTCTGGTCGCAGTCGCAATTACCGCGTTACCGGCAAGAAGGTAGGTGAAGATCTTATTCGTGAGACAGATCTGGCGGTTTTGGCTGACCGGCTGTTCAACGGCAAGCCCCACATCGCATTCGGCGGCCAAGCGAGCCATCTGATCGGGCGCACCGGGCTCATGCGCCACGACCTGCCGGGGGCCAACACCGGAAGATGCCGCCAAGGCGAACAGGAGCGTGTCGTCTCCGGGCGTCCACCTGCCGCGCACGTGCAATTCGATCTCACACCCCTTGAGCAGGCCCATCGCTTGGATGACATCTTCCAGCCCTCGGCCGAGCCCAATAGTCTGGGAAAACCAGTACAGCCGCAGCGGGCCATCCGGTGGAACGGCTAGCAACTCGCGAGGGCGCTCCGCCAGCGGGAACACGTTAAGGATAGTTGTGGGCAGAGGGATGCCATACCTAGCGTTGTAGGCCTCGGCAATGCCGGGCGACGCGGCAGTCACATACGAACAGCACGGCAAGTATCGGCGCTCGAAACGCTCGACCAGCCGGTCCATTTGACTCGGTCCGGCGGCAAGCGGGTAGGAGCCGGACTCGAAGTCTTCGGCGTCGAATCCGAACAAGGCACGGTTGGCACGGGCAGCATCCGCCGCGGCGACGAGCCCTCCCGTGTAATGGGCAATATAGAGGTCGGCCTTGGTGCGCATGGCCACGCCGGCCAACTCAGGCAGCACGCGACAAACCGCATAGCGTCGCAACCGGTCACTAAGAGGCCAGGCCAGAGGCAGCCGGCGAGCCAATCCGTAACGCAGGCGGGTTTGCCAGTATTCCGCAGTCCTGCCGTTGAAGACGCCGCCCACGTAGGTGCAAGTCCAGGACCGTGTCTGCAGCAGTTCCCTGTCGGCCGCATCGGCCCAAGGAATCATATGCGAGCAGACCACCCGCACCTCGTGCCCGGCTTCGTGCAGCGCATCCGCCTCTTTGACCAAGCGGGGGTCAACTGACGGCTGGCCGGGAGTGAGAAGACAGATTCTGGCCATAAGGATTTAGGACAGCAGGCGACATCTCAAGCGAGTTGCATGGTGTCACGAGCAACCATAGCCCACCTCCGACCCGGCGGACACAAGCCGCCGATACAGTCGCTCGTAGGCTTCCACTATCACGCGATCGCTGAATTTCTCTTCGGCGATGTGTCGACAATCGCGGCGATTAATTTGCGACAAGCAGCCCACGGCGGATACCATCTGTTCCACGGAGTCACACACGAACCCGTTGACGCCGTGCTGGACGATTTCGGGCAGGGATCCGCGCCGCAAACCAATCACGGGAGTCCCGCAGGCCAGCGCTTCCGCCATCACAATCCCAAATGGCTCCTCCCAGAGCAAGGGCATGAGGAGGGCGGCCGACCGTCCCAACAATTCGTTCTTGGTGGAATCATCCACCGCGCCAACGTATTCAATGGTGTCGCCATCTACATGAGGCAGAATCTGCTCTGCGAAGTATCGTTGATGATGTGGGGCCTCCGGAACGTTCCCAGCGATCACCAACCTACGACCGCTGCTCTTGGCGACCTCGATGGCTAGGTGAACCCCCTTGATCTCCTCGACGCGTCCCAGATAGGTGAGCGGCGCGTCTTCGCCAACCCGTTCGGTGACGGCGTAGCGCTCGAGCGGCACGCCGTTATAAATGACGCGGAAATGGCGGTTGGCCTGCCAGCGGCGTATCAAGTGTGAGCTGCAGCCGGTAAAACTCAACGTCCCGCGCGACAGCAGGTTCCCGAGTCGGACGCTGCGAGGCGAGATTCCGCGCTGGTAACTCATGACTTTGGGGATGCGCCGGGGCAGCAGGGGCGTCAAGTAAGCCAAGCGCGCAAAGCTATGCACCAGGTCGAAATGGCCCCGGTGGATCTCCTGTGAAACATGCCACATATTGGCCATGGTGTCGATTTTGCTCTGACTCCGCAATCGTTGGTAAGGCACCAGGCGGCACGGAACGTGCGAGTCCGGGTTGGCGAAAAGGGTCACTTCATGGCCACGCTGCACCAGACCTCTCAGCAGCATATCCACGATGCGCTCAATTCCGCCGTACAGCACCGGAGGCACAGGAATCTCCGGGTCCACGGTGATAGCGATGCGCAGAGGAACAGAGTGGCGTTTTCCCTCCGCGGAGGTCGTGCTGTTGGTCAGAAATACTACCGTTCGCTCAGACATATCACGTTGTGTAGCGCGGGTCGTGTCCCGACAAACGTGAAAAACTACCAGGATCTACGAAGCGGCTTCTTGAGCAGGAATGAATTCCGGCCGTTCGTTCTGGATTGACACAATGACTTGTTCCAAAATCCCCTCAAGATCCAGTGATGGTTGATACCCGATCAATCGTTGGATTTTGCCGATGTCGGGCACGCGCCGAGGCATGTCTTCAAAGCCTTTTTCATAGGCGCGATCATATGGGATATGAATGATCTCCGATTTACTGCCCGTCATCTTCTTCACCAAATCCGCCAGCGCATTGATGGTAGTCTCTTGCGTGTTTCCGACATTAAATACTTCGCCCACGGCGCCAGCGTGGTTGGCCAAATTCGCAAGCGCCCTTACCACGTCTCCAACATAGCCGAATGAACGAGACTGTTGGCCGTTGCCATAAACCGTGATGGGCTGACCGCTGATGGCCTGTTGAACAAAATTGGGAATCACCATGCCATAGCGACCGGTCTGCCGGGGACCAACAGTGTTGAACAGGCGGACAATGACCACCGGCAAGTGTTTCTCGTGCCAATAGGCAATGGCTAGGAACTCGTCGATCGCCTTGGAACACGCATAGCTCCAACGCCCTTTGGTGGTGGGGCCGAGCACCAAATCTTGATCCTCGCGAAAAGGGACTGCGGTTGATTTTCCGTATACTTCCGACGTCGAGGTGATCAGTACCTTCTTCTTTTTCTTGTTGGCATGCTTGAGAACTACCTCGGTACCGTGAACGTTGGTCTCGATAGTATTTACAGGGCTCTCTACGATGAGCTTGACTCCGACGGCGGCGGCCAGGTGGTATACAACATCACACCGGTCCACCAATTCCGCTAGCACCGGCTCGTTGTGTACCGAGTCAATGACGTAGTGAAACCGGGAGTTAGGTCTCAGGTGTTCAATGTTGTCGATCCGGCCTGTTGAAAGATCGTCGAGAACGTACACCTCTTCTCCACGTTGCAGCAATTCCTCGGCGAGATGGGAGCCCACAAAACCAGAGCCACCCGTGATTAGTGATCGCGGCGCCATTTAAGCCCTTGGGGTTCGCGGAACATCTCGAATGAACAACAAGTCGCCCCCCGCACTGGCCGGGCTTACCTGATGACGGTTGCTGTCGTATGCAAGCGTCCGTTATTCGTTTGTGTTATTTTCAGGGTGATTTGCCCGTTCGTCAAGTGCGGAACCCGCGAATGTGCTGAAGCTGAGAAAGCGCAAAATATCAATGAATAATCCGGTCTCAATCCTTATCCCGGCATATAATGCCGAGCGCTGGATCGGCTCGGCACTCCAGTCGGCTCTGGATCAGTCGTGGCCAAAGATCGAAGTTATCGTGGTCGACGATGGCTCTACAGATCAAACTCTTGCAGTCGCGAAACGATATGAAAGCGCAAAAGTCAAAGTCATGCGACAGGAGAATCGAGGTGCCGCGGCAGCTCGGAACACAGCATTGCGCGAAGCGCAGGGTGACTTTCTTCAATACCTCGACGCCGACGATCTTCTTAGCACAGATAAGATCGAAGAGCAATTAGCTTTGTTACGGGAAAACCCGAACTATTTGTCGGTATCTTCCGCAGTCTATTTCTTCGACGGTAAAGAACCCGACTCAGGTTTAAAAGAACGTTCTGGAGCAATGGACACAGATGACCCGGTCAAATGGCTCATCGAATTCCTCGGTCCCGACGGTCCGTTTGGAACCGTGCCTTACGGAGCATGGTTAACTCCACGGGCAGTCGCGGAGCGCGCCGGCCCATGGGACGAGAGCGTTCGCTCTCCTGACGACGATGGCGAGTACTTTACTCGGGTTGTGCTGGCGAGCCGCGGTATCCGCGCTTCAAAAGCGGGCCGGTACTATTATCGCAAATTCGTGCAAGGCGGTAGCTACAGCACGACCTACAGTGAGGTGCTTCTGCGGGGCCGACTTCATTCCCTAAACTGCAAGGCAAAGTGGCTGCTGGGGCGCACGAGTGATCCTAGAGCCTACCGCGCTCTCGCAAACCGCTACTTGGATCTGGAATTCGTGGCCTACCCGTCGTTTCCCAAGCTCAGCGACGAGGCACTCGGAAAGGCTCGTGAGATGGGGAATACCGACTACCACCCCCGATTCGGAACTTGGAAAGGCGAACTGCTTCGACTCTTGGTCGGCTGGAAATCCGCTAAGCGCCTCGACGCAGCGTTTCACCGGTGGACGACTCGAGGAAGCTCACGTTGACGACTCCTGTTCTTGCTTTGTTTGGATAGGTCCACCACCCATGGCGGGACAGTTTCTCAAATTCGTCAGATCTGAGATGTCGTCACCTTAGAGAAAGACCAAAAGCCCCTCCATAGTCGGATTGGCCAAACGGACTTCTAGTCTAGTGTAGTGCGTCAAGCAGATTGACGTGTATTGAGGGAGCGTCGAGCGCGTTTCACTTTTTCCAGGATGTCGGTCGCACGTGCGGTCCAGATGAAAGGCTTGGGGCTTTCATTGTGGCGGTCAATGTAGTTGCCGATGGCCATCATGAGTTCCTCCAAGTCACGAAAAACGCCGCGCCGCAACTGGTTCTGGGTGAGATCGCGGAAAAAACGCTCCACCATATTGAGCC
>Ga0302326_10003034_pt1 | contig 40035 bp, 36 predicted proteins | sample Palsa_T0_3_FD_202264 | JGI IMG/M metagenome (GOLD analysis project Ga0302326, IMG submission 202264) | Peat permafrost microbial communities from Stordalen Mire near Abisko, Sweden - Palsa_T0_3 | ecosystem: Environmental > Terrestrial > Soil > Palsa > Peat permafrost | place: Sweden: Abisko... | reverse complement strand
CCTCGGAAGAATTCAGCGGCGTAACGCTCGCCAGAATTTTGCGTCCACGCGGCCTGCGTGGAGAAGTGGCCGCAGAGATCCTGACCGATTTTCCCGAGCGTTTACCGAAGCTGCGCGAAGTGTGGCTCGCCGATGGGAAAGCGGTGCCGCGGCGCGTCCGCGTGCAGCGCTGCTGGCTGTCGCCCAGCCGGGGCGGCCAGGCGATTTTTCATTTCGCGGACATCAACAGCGTTGGCGATGCAAAAAGCCTGCGCGGCCTGGAAATTCAGGTGCCCATCGAGCAACGCACGCAGCTCGCCGACGGAAGCTACTTTGTTGATGACCTCGTCGGTTGCGAAGTGTGGGAAGCGGGCGCTTCGTCGGCGCTCGGTTCGGTGCTCGACGTGGAATTTCCGGGCGGCGCGGCTGCATTGCTTGCAATTGACACGACCGAAGGCGAAGTCCTCGTCCCGCTCGCCGCGGAATTTTGCGTTCACATCGACGTGAAAGCGAAACGCATCGACGTTTCCCTTCCCGAGGGTTTGCGTGATTTGAATCGCGGCTGACGCTTGCTGCGTTACACTGTCCCTGCCATGCAGTTTGAAATCGTCACCATTTTCCCTGAATTTTTTGCCGGCCCGCTGGAGTACGGAATCGTGCGCCGGGCGCGCGAGACGCATTTGGTGGACGTGCGCGTGCACGATCTGCGCGCCTTCGCGCACGACCGCCATCGCACCGTCGATGACCGCCCCTTCGGCGGCGGCGAAGGCATGGTGCTGAAGCCCGAGCCGCTGTTCGAGGCCGTGGAATCGCTCACAGGCGATGCATTTCACTCTGGAAACTTCGCGGCAGGCGATCCCGAATCCGTGGGGGCATGGCATGCTGTGCCCCTACAACGCGACGCGGCTGCACCCGCGCGATCTGGGACCGCGATTGTTCTTCTCTCCGCGTCTGGAAAATTATTTCGCCAGGAGACGGCGCGCCGATTCGCGCGTCTCGATCGGATCATCCTGCTCTGCGGCCGCTATGAAGGAGTGGACGAGCGTGTGGCCGAGCATCTAGCCACTGACGAACTCTCCATCGGCGATTTCGTTCTTTCCGGCGGCGAATTGCCCGCGGCGCTCATCCTGGACGCCGTCACGCGACTAATCCCCGGCGCCCTAGGCAATGAAGATTCAACCGTAAACGAATCCTTCAGCGCTTTCGAAGCAGCGGGTAGCGAAGAGAAGTTTTCCGCCAGTCACCAATCGCCAGTCACCAGTCACGAGTCACAAATCGCGCCTCACGAATCGCGGGCCACGAGTCACGTTCCCCTCGACTGCCCTCACTACACTCGCCCCGCGGAATTCCGCGGCTGGAACGTTCCGGAGGTTCTGCTCGGAGGAAATCACGAGGAAATTCGCCGCTGGCGCCTGCAAAAAGCCCTGGAAAAGACACGGCGCAACCGGCCTGATCTAATTTCGATTGCCCTGTCGAGCGAGCGGTAGCGTGCCACATTCCGAAAACCGATTAGCAGTCCCCCCATGAGCCGGGAAACCGCGATCGCACCAATCATCTGTTTCGCAAAAAAGTCCCCGCGAATTTCACACCTAACTGCCCGTGAAGCGACTATCGTGTCTGATTGACACTCGATGGACGGCTGCATAAGCTTGGCGCGGCTTCATTTCACCTCCTAATGAAGAGGTCTTCACTTATGCCGAATATCCCCAAATCATTCCTATGCGCCGTCCTGGCCGCAGCCCTCGCGTTCCCTGGCGCGACCGCGCGGGCTGCCGAGGACGAGGCCGACGCAGCCCTGCAGTCGATCCGCCCGGAAGCCATTCGCGCCGAGATGAGATTCCTTTCCGATGACGCCCTGGAGGGCCGTGGAACGGGGACGCGCGGCCATGAAATCGCCGCCAAACACATGGCCGCGGAATTTGAGGCCATGGGGCTGGCCCCGGCAGGCGAGGGAGGAACATTTTTCCAGACGGTGCCGTTGCGGTCCGCACGGGTGGACGGAGCCAAGACTTCGCTCACGCTGACCCTCAATGGCCAAAAGCAGAATCTCGTATTCGGCCGGGATTACCTTATGGAAGGTGAACCGGGCCGCGCGGAAAGCACCGTGGAAGCGCCAGTTGTTTACGTCGGGTTTGGCGTTACGGCGCCGGATCAGAACTACGACGATTACAAGGGCATCGACACCCGCGGAAAAATAGTGGCGCAAGTTTACGGTGCGCCGAATTTTGACTCCGCACTGAAGGCGCAATACAGCTCCTTAGAATCTAAAGAAGCCAATGCCGTGGCGCATGGGGCCGTGGGCCTTCTGGTACTCTACGATCCGCAGCTCGAAGCGCTCTTTCCGTTCCAAAGGAACGCTAGCTCGCTGGCTTTCCCGCAGATGTCCTGGCTGGATAAAGAGAACAAGCCGAATGATTTCATTCCGGAATTAAAAGGCTTGGCGGCCCTCAGCTTGCCGGTGAGCAGGAAGTTCTTTGAAGGCAGCGGCCACAACGCGGACGAAGTGTTTGCGGCGGCGAAAGATGGAAAGTCGCTGGCGTTTCCCACGCCGGTCACGGCCAGGATGCACGATCAATCGGAACTGATGGACATGAGTAGCCCCAATGTCGCGGCAAAACTCGAGGGAAGCGATCCGGTTCTGAAAAATGAGTATTTGATTTACAGCGCGCACCTTGACCACTTGGGCATTGGCGAACCCGTGAACGGCGACAGGATTTACAACGGAGCGCTCGACAATGCTTCAGGATGCGCGATCCTTCTCGAGGTCGCGCGGGCATATTCAAAAATGAATCCGCGGCCGAAGCGTTCGATTCTCTTCCTGGCGGTGACGGGTGAAGAAGTGGGCCTGCTGGGGTCGGATTATTTCGCCCATTACCCAACGGTGAGCAAAGCCGCCATCGTGGCCGATGTAAATATCGATGAAGACGTGATGCTCTGGCCGCTGCACGACATCATTGCTTACGGAGCCGAGCATTCCAGCCTGGAAGCAGTCGCCGAGAAAGCGGCGCAAAAATTGAAACTCAGCGTGAGCCCCGACCCCGCTCCCGAAGAAACGCTCTTCATTCGCAGCGATCAATATTCCTTTGTGAAGCAGGGGATTCCCGCCATTTTTCCGGTGGCGGGTTTCAAGTCCACCGATCCGGCTATAGATCCCCCGGCCATTTTCAAGAAGTGGGAACAAACGAGATATCACCAGCCGCAGGACGATATGCAGCAGCCGGGCCTGGACTTTGACCAGGCCGTGAAATACGCGCAGTTTATTTATCTTTGCGGATGGCTGATCACACAGGATCCGGCGCGACCAACCTGGAACGCCAAGGATTTCTTCGGCGAGCACTACGGAAAGAAAATGTAGGCGCGTGGCGCAGGCTTCAGCCTGTGGCTTTTCGGCCTTGCAAGGACCAAAAGCCACAGGCTGAAGCCTGCGCCACTTAAGGCCATCCCCCAAAGAACGCCTGAGAGAAATTCGGGTGAGCGCGCGAGTTACGGCCCGGCGCTTGCCGGCGGGTAGGGAGCAACGCTCGAATCGTCCTCGTCCGGTTCGTAGACCCAAACATCGCGATTCCGAAAATATTGGAAGAGAGGCGCGAGGTCCACGCCAGGGATTTCGCGCGCCCAAACGGTTTTCGAACGATCGATGTCGGCGCCGTTGTAGACATACTCCTCGCCGGGATTGTGACCTTTCGAATAGCGCACCAAAACGAGGTGTTCGCCGGGCTGCGCCGCGAGCTGCATTTCCACCGGCTTTCGAAAGGGCTCGTTCACGTCGTCCACGTAAGGGAACGCGTCCGCGTAGAGATTCCTTTGCATCACGCAAAGCTGCAGCACGATTGCGATCACCAGCAGAAGTTCGCAACCGGCGCTCAGACGTGCCCGCCATGGCGCCACAGGGCGCTTGGCAAGCCACAAACCAACGCGCAAGAGCAACAAGACCAAGAGCGGCAACGCGAGCGCTAAAACGCTGTGACGGTGCGACCATTCGAACAAAGCGCTCGGCTGAGAAATGATCGCCTGCGCGAAATAGACCGGCCCAATGAGCAAACAGAACAGAACAATGAGCCGCGTCAGCCCAACGCCGACTGGCCTGCCGAAGACGCGCAACCGCCGCAGGATGGCCATGCACTGCACGAGCAGCACAAAGACAGTGGCCATAAGCGGCGCGGCGTAGTGCGCGTGGTAATACACGATCGCCCAGAGTCCAAGGGCCGATAGCACGGCCTGCACGAGCAGCAATCGATTGCGAGGCTCGATCAACACCCACGGGAGCGCGAGGAAAGGTATCGACAGTGCGGGCCCCAGGAAAAATTCCCAAAAGTCGGCGGACTTGTACCACCACTGCCCCACTGCGGCGGGCCAACTGGCCTGATAAAGGCCGGGCAGAAAATCGTGGTAGAAGGCGTCAAATTGCGGATTGGCGTACTGGATGGGCGGCTTGTCGTGCTGCCACAGAAAAATCGCAGTGGTAATTTCCCGCTCTTCGATGAAGTGAGGGAAAACAATCGGGCTTCCCGTCACTCGCCAGTTGTAAAAGCCGATGAAACCGGCGGCGCAGGCGAGAATGGCGGCAATCGGCAAAACGATGCGCCTCATCGCAGCGCCTCGCGAGGCCTTGTCCAGCCGCAGGGCCCACCAAAGAACAGCCAAGCCAAAGGGAAAGAAAAAAATAACCCCTTCGACGGGGCGGCTAACGGCAAGAATTCCCGCTCCCAAGCCAAAGATCATCGCGTCGCGCGGGCGCCGCCGATCCCAAATTCGTGGCAACGCTCCCAAGAGCAGCGCAGCCCCGGCCGCCGCCACCGCTCCGCCCCAAAAGCTGTTCATCCAGTAGCTGAACACGCCAAAGCGCGCCCATACCAGGGCGCCTCCAAGAAGCGCCCATTCCGGCGGCACCCATCCCTGCAGCATCCACGTGAACGCCATGCACATCGCGGCGACGCTGAGCAGCACCCCGATCCACGGCTGTCTCAGCAAGTCTCCGATGGCCAGCACCATTCCTTGCCCCGGCGGATACATCGAGGCGTACGTCGGATGCTGGATGACATGAAACGTATCGAAAAAAATCCAGAGCGGATGCGGCGGGTTCGCCAGCCTCCCGTGCGCGAACGTGTCCCCGGCGAGCAAATAGCTGAACTCGTCATGCACCTTGGGTTGCGGCACATGCATCCACGGCAAGAGCGCCACTCGCGCCAGAATCGTCGCCGCGCCAATGGCCGCGATGGCGAGGCGCTTGTTTCGACCCAATTCCGAAAATTTGCGCTCCATCCAGTCGAAAATTGGCTCACCCAAAGCAGTCTTGGGCCAGAGGAGAGCTAGGCAAACCGCGACGACAATCCAAATTGGTTTAGACAAAAAAATCCGCACCTTCAGCCGGCTCAGGCAGTACCTGGAATTTCAGCACAATTCTAGCTCTCCTGCTGCTCGTGGCCCTGCGTGCTGTGAAACTTTACACGACATGGGGAGGCTAAGGAAATGTGACTGCCGATTCCAGGCGTGAGACATGCGCGTCTGCAAAGCGTGCCGAAGGAAGTCAGCGCACTTTCTCCACTCTCGAATCTGCCGCCATCAACAAGAAAAACGATGATGTCATTAGTAGCACACGCCCTCGGGCGGACTGTTTAAGGATCAGAGAGAATTGTGTGTAATGAGAGGACCGATGAACCTAAGATCCGAGCGACGGTACGCGCGAAGGATTTTACCGAATCCCGGTCCTGGCGAATATTTTCCGAGTGGGGGGGCGAGGAAGCGGAAATGACGCCAAAACTCGATATCGTTATCGTTGGCGGCTGTGGCCATGTTGGCTTGCCGTTGGGGATTGTTTTCGCGACGCGTGGGGCGGCACAGGTCACTTTGCTGGAAGTCGCCGCGGACAAAGTAAAGCAGGTAAACAGTGGCCACATGCCATTTCTGGAGACTGGCGCTGAAGAACTTCTCCGCACGATAATCGGCAAGCAATTACGCGCCACCCTCGATACATCCTGCCTCCGCACCGCCGATGCCATCATTACCGTGGTGGGAACTCCGGTGGACGAACACTTGAATCCCACTGTGACAGGGCTGTACGAGAATGTGGACCGATTATTGGCCGACATCCGGGATGAATCGCTGCTCGTCTTGCGCAGCACGGTTTATCCTGGAGTGACCAAGCTGGTGTATGACAAGATTCGCGCGCGGGGCCGAAAAATTCATCTCGCGTTTTGCCCGGAGCGAATCGCGGAAGGTAAGGCGCTGGAGGAACTTGTCACCCTCCCGCAGATCGTCGCCGCGTTCGAGCCAGAAGCGCAGGCGAGGGCCTGCGAATTATTCAACCGCATCGCCCCAAAGATCATTGAGCTGCCTCCCCTCGAAGCTGAGCTTGCGAAACTATTCACAAACAGCTGGCGCTATCTTAATTTCGCTGTTTCCAACCAGTTCTATATGCTCGCGCAGAGTTACGGACTGGACTTTTACAGAATTCACAACGCAGTCATCCAGGATTATCCCCGGATGCGGCATTTCGCCCGGGCGGGATTTGCCGCCGGTCCGTGCCTGCTGAAGGATACGCTTCAGCTTGCGGCATTCTCCAGCAACAACTTCTTCATGGGCCATGCGGCCATGCTCATCAACGAGGGCCTGCCGAACTTCGTTCTCTACCAGTTGAGGAAAGAAAACCTTGCGAAGCGCCGGATTGCCATCCTCGGCATGGCTTTCAAAGGCGATTCGGACGATTCGCGGTGCAGCCTCTCCTACAAGTTGAAGAAACTGTTGCAACTGGAGGCCTGCGAAGTTTTTTGCAGTGACCCTTATGTTCGAGATTTGTCGCTCGTGCCAGCCGAAGAGGCCATCGAACGCGCCGATATTGTGATTCTGGGAGCTCCTCATTCCGCCTACCGCGATCTCGAGATTCCCGCCGATAAAATCGTCATGGACGTGTGGGGATTCTGGGCGGCGGCGAATCATTCGGGAGCGAAACCAACCGAGCTTGTGAACGCCCGATAGAAGACCATGAAAATACTCGTAACCGGATCTGCCGGCTTCATCTGCGGATACCTCGTTCAAGAACTGCTTCAGGCAGGGCATGAGGTTATCGGCCTGGATAACTTCAGCAAGTACGGGCGCCTGACGAAATCCTACGATAGCCACCGCCAATACACGTTCGTTCAAGGTGACGCAAAAGATGTCACGCTTCTCAAGGACTTGCTGGATGACTGCGATCATTTCGTCGCGGCGGCGGCGATGATCGGGGGAATCTCGTATTTCCATGAATTCGCCTACGATCTCTTCGCGGAAAATGAACGCATCACGGCAGCCGCGTTCGACGCCGCCATTTACGCGCGTCGCCATCGCCGCTTACAGAAGATAACCGTGCTGTCGTCCAGCATGGTGTTCGAAAACACGACGGAATTTCCTACACCGGAAGAATCCGTGCGCCGGTGTCCGCCGCCGAGTTCCACCTACGGCTTCCAGAAACTGGCGACGGAGTATTTCGCGCAGGGAGCATGGGAGCAGTACCAACTGCCGTACACCATCGCGCGGCCATTCAATTGCGTTGGGATCGGGGAAAAACGGGCGCTGAACGATAGCAACGTCTCGAGCGGCAATGTGAAACTGGCCATGTCGCACGTGGTGCCGGACCTGGTCCAGAAGGTGCTGAAGGGCCAGGATCCTTTGCACATTTTGGGCTCGGGCAAGCAGATTCGCCACTATACGTATGGTGGAGATCTAGCGCGCGGCATCCGGCTGTGCGTGGAGCACCCCGCCGCACGGAATCAGGATTTTAACCTTTCCACCTCCACGCGCACGACGGTCCTGGAACTGGCGGAGATGGTCTGGACAAAAATTCTCGGTGCTGTAGCGCCTTTTCGTTACGTCAGCGATCCACCCTATGAATACGACGTGCAGGAGCGGTCTCCAAAGACGGAGAAAGCCGCGGACCTTTTGGGTTTTCGAGCGGAGACCCCTTTGAGCGAAATTCTTGACGAGGTGATTCCCTGGATTCGGGAGCAGATTGCAGTTCGTCAGATCTGAAGAAGTACCGGTTCGAACCAACACGTAATGGGAAACGAGATAACGATCATCATCCCCGTGTTTAATGAGGGGGCCAATTTCCCTTTCCTCTGGGAAGAGATCAACGCGCGGATACGCTCGACCTATCTGGCTCTCGTCGTGTACGACTTCGACGAAGACGATACCGTGGCGGTTGTCCAGGAAATCCTTGCCAGGGGCGAGACTCGGATTCGTCTCCTCAAGAACAGCGTTCGCAGAGGCGTGGTGGGAGCCATTCTGACGGGTTTCAAAGAGGTCGAACGTGGGCCGATTCTTGTGGTGATGGCCGACCTTTCCGACGATCTGGGGCAAGTGGACAAAATGCTTGCCCTATACAAGGAGGGACATGACCTTGTGGCCGGCAGCAGGTATATGAAGGGCGGCAGCATCGAGGGCGGGCCATGGTTCAAACAATTTCTTTCTCGCATGGCCGGGCTTAGCCTCTGTTGGTTTCGCGGAATACCAACGCACGACGCTACAAACGCTTTCAAGATATACGACTCCCAGATGTTGAAGCCTATGACGATTGAGAGCCAGCGAGGTTTTGAACTTAATCTTGAACTCACCGTGAAGGCATTTCTCGCCGGCTATCGAATTGCGGAAGTCCCGTCGCGATGGAGAGACCGATCGCGAGGCGAGTCCAGGTTTCAACTTTGGAGTTGGCTGCCGCACTATCTGAGATGGTATTTTTTTGCTTTTCAACCCAGGCACAGGCTGAAAACCCAAGCTTAATCAGATGACCGCGATCAACATATTCTTATCATGAAGGAACTAGACACACCACCGGCGATGCTGCGTGAAAGCGAGGCTCGCCTGGACACCTTGGCAACCGCCCCGCTGCCGTCTGCTTCAGCGGAAAGCGCCGGAATCGGCCACGTGATTCTGCCGCTTGTCCTCGCGCTCATACTTTGCCTAACGGTTTTGGCTGTGTTCATCCCCCTGAACCCTTTGATGCCTGCATCGGGATTGGACCTGTCGTGGATGATGGCGATGAACCAAGCCGTTGCGCAACATCTGGAATTTGGTCGAGACGTCATCTTCACATTCGGGCCGTATGCATCGATTTACACCGAGCTCTACCATCCTGCGACGGATCGGCGGATGATTTGGGGCAGTTTGTTTTTAGGGCTCGCTTACTTCTCCCTTTTGCTCTTTTTGGGAAAAGGCCAAAAGAGTTATTGGCTCCTCTTATTTGGATTTTTGCTTGCCGGGGTTGTAAATTCCCGAGACACGCTTCTTTTTTCCTATCCATTGGTGATGGCTTTGGTTGTTTATCGCATGACTTTGCCTGACGGCGATGCGATGAAACTTGTCCTTGCAAAGCCACTGGAGCAGGCCTTTCCGTTGCTTTTTGCTCCGCTGGGCTTGCTACCCCTGATCAAAGGATCGCTTCTACCGATCTGTAGCGTCACGGCTGTGTTGTGTTGTGGGCTGATTTGGCATAGCGGTAAGAAGGTTTTGGCCGGCACGGCGATCGGAATGACAGCAATTTCATGCGCCCTGCTATGGGTCGCGGCGGACCAGCCTTTGCTGGCCCTTCCAAGTTTTTTTCTGAGCACAAAGGAAATCATATCCGGCTATTCAGAAGCGATGGCGCTAGCGGGGGACCCGCGAGAATGTATTCTTTACATCCTTGGGTCGGCGCTGATCCTGCTGATTGCGGCTTGGACACCGCACATTCCAAGGATTTCCAGATGGTTTTTAGGCGCCTCATACATATTGTTTCTATTCACAGCGTTCAAAGGAAGCTTTGTGAGGCATGACCCGTGGCATGACATCACTGCCGGATCATCCATATTCGCCGCCGCCTTCTTGCTGATGTTTGTTGTGGGAGTAAGACGCTCACGTCTGCCACTCTTGACGGCTGCCCTGGTGTGGGCTTTTATCGGTCATCAGACCTTCCAGACGGGTCTGAACAATCTCTCATGGAATTTCCGGGGCACGTTCGAGCGGGCCTACCAGGGCACGCGGAAAAGATGGACGGGCGGTGAGCTCAAGAAAGAGTATGACCGGCACATCGCCGCGATAAATGCGGAGTTTCCGATTGCCCGAATGCCCGGAACGTCGGACATCTATTCACTCGATCAAACCTGGCTCTTGGCGTCTGAAAACGTAAGGTCGCCGCGGCCCGTGGATCAAGGCTATTCCGCGTACACGCCGGAACTTGCCCAGCTGAATCTCATGCATCTCGAAAGCGCCGGTGCTCCGGATAACGTTATTTTTCGGATTGAGCCATTTGACCACCGTTTCCCATCTCTCGAAGACGGACTGAGTTGGCCAGCACTTATCAACCGCTATTCCTTGATGAAGTTGGAACCACAAGCATTGTATCTACGGAAGCGAGCAACGGAACGGCAGCCCATTCCCGTGATTGAATCTGACATCTATAGCGCCAGGCACGAGTTCGGCGAAGAAGTTCCCCTTCCCGAGGCGGAAGTCCCCCTCCTTGCAAGGCTTGAAATTACCCCGACGCTCGCCGGAAAGTTTCTGGAGGCCTTTTTCAAGCCGCCAAAGCTCTTTATTTCCGTTCGATTGCGGGATGGTAGGTTAATGAGGTACCGCGCGCTGTCAAATATGATGAGAACGGACTTTTTGATTACGCCGCTTGTCACGAGTACCGAAGAGTTCGCGCTGCTCTCTGCCGGTGGCAATCAGTATCTCGGCGGCAATCAAGTGAAAAGCATTACGATGTCGTCAAACGATCGCAGGGGATTGTTCTGGAATTCAGTTTATACCTTAAGATTGCGCAAATCAGATTTAGCGAAGAACACGGCGATCGAGAATTCCCTCCTATTTGACAAATTGAACGATGGGCCTCCGGAAAGCCATTCGCCCCCGTTGACGCTGAAGTGTGAAGGAAGCATCGAGTCTATCAACGAAAGCCTGCCGTCTTCCGATGTCTCAATCGTGCGAGGCACGCTGACTCTTAAGGGCTGGATGGGCGTCGCGGCCAAGGAGGGCATCGCGCCGGATTCTGTATTTGTGCTGCTAACAAGTGAGACCGGTGGCAAATTATATGTCCAAGCGCATAGCACCCCTCGCGATGATGTAAAGAAACATTTCCAGCAGCCCGGCATGCCCGATCCCGGGTTTGCAGCCATGATTGACGTATCAGGCTTGAATGGAAGCTACACTCTCGGTTTGGCTCGGACCTATAAGGGGAATTTGAGTGTTTGCCAGCAATTCAAGCTGCCCCTTATGATCAACCCATGACGGGGTGTGTGTCCTAAAAGATCCTATTTTTGTTGGTGAAACCAAGGAGCTTCAGATATAATCACTGCTTATCTGCGGAGTGCTGACCCCGCCTGAGTGGGTCTGCCGGGAATCTGAGCCATGAATCGCGTAATCGAAAAGTTTCAGGAAGCACAAGTGCGCAAGGACTTCCCCGCGTTGCGGCCGGGCGACACTGTGCGCGTGCACGTGCGGTTGAAGGAAGGCGAAGGGGACAAGGAACGCATCCAGCCGTTCGAGGGCGTGATTATCAAGAAACGCGGGAAATCGACGGGCGCGAGTTTCACGGTGCGGCGCGTGAGCTTTGGCGTGGGGATCGAACGCATTTTTCCGGCGAATTCGCCGTCCATCAGTTCCATCGAGGTGTTGCGCCAGGGGCGCGTCCGCCGCGCCAAGCTGTATTATCTGCGCGGGCTGAAGGGCAAAGCGGCGCGCTTGCAGCGCGTCGAGCGCGTGGAGACGCCCGAAACCGTGAGCGCGGAAAAAGAATCGTAGAGTTTCCATTCGAGAATTGTTAGGGAAAGCCCAGGGGAAATTTTCTCTGGGCTTTTTGCTTTTTAGGGTGAGCGCTTACTGCCTTTTTCCTTTCGCTGTGTGCGAAAAATAACTGGACCACTCAAGAATCTCCAGAACTGTGGCCGCGAAATCAATGAATCTCGCCGCAGCACGGCGGTAGGGCAGTTGTAGGGGCACGGCATTGTCGTGCCCCTACAGTGTGAGAAAACGCCTGGTGAATCTACGGCTCATCCTGAATTCGGCCGTGTTAGAATCCGCGGCGATGACCAAGCGATGCTCGTCCCGATTCGAGCGCGAAGCACGCAAGTGCGGCTGGCAAAGGATTGCCGGCCTGGACGAAGTGGGACGCGGTTCTCTTTTCGGACAAGTTGTCGCAGCAGCCGTCATTCTAAATCCCAAGCGCCGGATCGCCGGCCTGGACGATTCCAAAAAATTGCCCGCTCAGCGCCGCGAAGTCCTGTCGCTTCGCATCCGCGAGTACGCCCTCGCATGGGCAATTGCGGAAGTCGATGCGCGCCGCATCGATGCCTGGAATATCTATCAGGCCAGCCGCCAGGCCATGGCCGAAGCGTTGCGCCAATTGAAAATCTCGCCCGATTATTTGCTGCTCGACGCCATGCAGCTCGACGTGCTGATCGAACAGAAATCGCTCATTCACGGGGACGCGCTTTCGATTTCCATCGCGGCCGCCTCGATCATCGCCAAAGTGGAACGCGACCGGCGGATGATCGAATGGGACCGAATCTACCCGCTGTACGGGCTAGCGCGGCACAAAGGCTACGCCACGCCCGACCATCTCGCCGCCCTGCGTGCGCATGGGCCCTCGCCGCAGCATCGATTTTCGTTTGCCCCGGTGCGGGAGGCCTCCTGCTGGGCCGCGGGCGCGACGCAAGCGGCCCTGCCTCTATCGGGAGCGTGACCCGTGATTCGCGAATCGTGACCCGTGAACCCCTGTCTGGAAGTGGGGAGCTTCGAGTAGCGCGCGGACTCTGCTGGGGGATCTGTGCCTGCCCTCAATCCGCGCCCCTTCGCCGGCGGGCGGGGCTGTACCCCACAAATTACGAACCACAAATCACGAATCACGGCCTTAACTGCCACGTACGTTTTCGAATGCGTCGCGTTGACTTCGCTTTTTGCTGCATGCTAGCGTAAACACTAAGCCTGTGGGGATCGCTTTACGGCGACCTTGCCGGGCCAGTCTGCTTACCACGCCGCAAGTTGCCGACCCGCAGGGGCTGGAGTGAATGCGGCTGCGAATTGACCATTGTCCGACTTCACCCTTTCCGGCTGGGACAATGGAAAGAGCATCTGAAGATGGCCTATAACAAGACCAAGCACCTCAATGCGGCGCAGAAGTATCTGCAACAGGGGAAGATGCCGCAGGCCATCCTGGAATATCAAGAAATTCTGAAAAACGAGCCTAGGGATCAGGTCACCCTGATGACTTTGGGAGACCTATTCGTCCGCCAAGGGGATACCTTCCAGGCCCTGGAGTATTTCGAGCGGCTGGCCAAGATTTTTGTGAACGACGGTTTTACCACCAAAGCCATCGCCATCTACAAGAAAGTCGCCAAGCTGGCTCCCGAGGAAGGCCGCCCGCTGGAACGGCTGGCCGAGCTTTACGTGCAGCAGGGAGTCCTAAGCGAGGCGCGGCCCCTCTATTTGCAGCTGGCCGAAATGCAATTGAAGGCGGGACGCCAGCCGCAAGCCGCGTTGCTATTGCGAAAATTGCTGGAAGCCGAGCCCGATAACCTGCGCGTGCAATTGCGGCTGGCGGAATTGCAACTTTCCATGGGGCAGAAGAAGGAAGCCGTGGAAACCTTCCACGGCGCTATGCAGAAAGTTCTGGATCATGGCGACTCCGCTGAAGCGATTCGTCTGTCCGAGCGCATCTTGCAACTGGATCCATCGCACCAGCCGACGATTCAACTGAAGGTACGGGCCCTGTCCGCGGCGGGTAAACGCGCGGAAGCCGCAAATCTTCTGGAAGCCCTTCCCGACCGCGACGAGGGGGGCGAAACGACTTCGCTGCTGCTGAGTCTGTATATGGAAAGCGGCCAAGCCGTCAAGGCGGCGGAGCTGGCGGAAAAAGTATTTTCGCGCGATCCAAAACAATATTCGGTCGTGCACAATGTTGCCGTCACGTTGCTGGCCGCGGGGGATCTGGATCGCGCGCAAGCCATGCTCGCTCAAATCCGCGACACGATGATCGACTCCGGCGACCACGAAATCCTGGCGCAAACGCTGGCGCGGCTCGCGGAACTCCGCCCCGGCCAGATCGAGCCCCTCGAATGGCTGGTGGATCTCTACGGCCGGGCCAGCGATTCGTTCCGGCTGCCGGATGCGCTGGCCCAGCTCGCGCACGCCTATGAAGCTTCGGGTGAGAATACCAAGGCGCTAGCCAGCTACGAAAAATTGCTGCAACGAACTCCCGAAGATGAAAGCAACCGGCGCAAATACATGCGCCTGCGCGCCGAGAGCGGCCTAGAACCGATTTCCGGGGAAATTGCGCCAGCCGTGAAGCTGCCGCCGACACCAGTGGAAGTCAAACCGGAGACTCCCGTATTCTCCGAGCCGGAGCTGGATGAAGAAACCCAGCGCTACGTGACGCAGGCGTTGACCGACGTCGATTTATTTTCGAGCTATGGCTTGACGCAAAAAGCCATCGATCTCCTGGAATCCGTTTTGGAGCGCGCGCCACGCTACACTCCTGCTCTCGAGCGCCTGCTCGATCTTTCCCTCGGTTCCGGCAATGACCGCCGCACGGCCGAGCTCGCCGCGCTGCTTGAGCAAATCGCGATCGAACGCAATGACCGCGCGGGCGTCGAGAGATATTCCGAATTAAGCCGCCGCTTCCAGCGCGCCGCTGGGATCGCGCCAGCGGTGGCCCAGCCAGGACCTGCGCAGTCCGCGTCCGCCGGTCCGGTGGAATTTTCCGTCCCCATCATCCAGGCGGAACTGGACGAACCGGTCGCCGAGCCAATCCAGGAAATCTTAACCCCGGCGCCGATGGGCATCCCGACCCCGACGGAATCGGCGGTGCACGAAGTGGATCTATCCGATGAGTGGGCGGCGCTTTCCGAGCAGCTGGAAACCGCCATGAAGGACGTGCCAGACCCCGCCGTCGAGGAAGCCCCGTCGGCTCCAGAGAGCGCCGAGGCCTCGGCGCATATCTTGGATGCGGCGGAACTTCCGGAATTGCAATCCGAAGCCGCCGTCGAGGCGCCCGCCTTCGATCTCGAACTCCAGTCCGTGGCGCCTGTTGAAGTTCCCCATAGCGATACCTTGGCGGAGGATACGCTCCTCGCGGCTCTCGGTCAGGATTTGGAATCCATGAGTTCGCCGGTCGGTCAAGCCCCCGAGATGGCGCACGCTACCATGCAAAACTCCGCGCCTTCTTCCGAAGCCGTAAGTGCGCGTACGCCCCACCCCGCTTCCGGGAATAGCGTTCCCGCCTCCGGCGGATCGTTTGACGGCTCTTTGGGAGATCTCTTCGAGGAATTTCGCTCCGAACTCGGCGAATCTAACAACGAAGACGAGGATCTCGAGACTCACTACAATTTGGGAGTCGCCTATCGCGAAATGGGTTTGCTGGAAGAGGCCATCAGCGAATTTCAGAGGGTCGCCAGCGCGGCCGATAAGGGTCCCGCTTTCCGTTATGCCATGCAATGTAGTACGCTGTTAGGCTTGGCGTTCATGGAGAAGGGGCAGCCGGCCATCGCTGCAATCTGGTACGAACGGGCCCTCAAGACGCCGGGACTGGATCAAGAATCGATTCTTGCGCTGCGCTACGATTTGGGAGTCGCCCAGGAATTGGCGGGCGACACGCAGGCAGCCTTCAAGAGTTTTTCGCAGGTCTACGCAATGAATATCGATTACCGTGACGTGTCCGAACGGATTGCCCTTCTCGGGAAGGCGCGATAGACGCACCCCGAATGAAATCTTTCCTGCACGTGTTGCTCAGCCTCGATGTTTTTCTGCTTGGCGTGTTGCTGGTGCTGGTGCCCTGGCTGGGGTATTGGGAACATAATTTTTTTCTCGACAAGTTTCCCGGCCTGATACCCTTTGTCCTTCATCCTTCCGTGCGCGGCGCTGTCACCGGTCTGGGAGCCTTGGATATATTGCTGGCCGGGCGGATGCTGCAGGGACGGACGGACTCCGTTGCCACCCGGGCGTAAACCCATTCTCTGCTACGTGACGGACCGCCGCGCGTTGTCATCCGCCCGACTTCCATCCGGTGCCCCGCCGGTTGATCGGGCTCGTTCGCTTGCCGAATGCATCCGTCACGCAGCCGCGGCCGGAGCCAACTGGATTCAAATTCGCGAGAAGGGCCTCGAGGCGCGGCCACTGGTGGAACTCGCGCGGTTCGCCGTTTCCGAAACGCGCGCGGCCGATGCGCATGTTTTGGTAAACGACCGCTTGGACGTCGCCATAGCCGCAGGCGCGGCGGGAGTTCACCTCGGGGAGAATTCCTTGCCATTGGAAGCAGTAACCGAGTGGCGGCGTTCCTCGGGCCGGCCGGATTTTCTGATCGGCGTTTCCTGCCATTCCCTGGAGTCGGCGCGCGCCGCCAAACGAGGCGGAGCGGATTACATTTTTTTCGGGCCGCTATTCGCGACCCCGTCCAAGGCAGCCTTCGGCGCGCCGCAAGGAACGGACCGCTTGCGCGAAGTCTGCGCGTCAGTGGAAATTCCAGTGCTCGCCATCGGCGGCGTGAATTTGGAAAATGCGCGTTCCTGCATTGCCGCAGGCGCCGCAGGCATCGCAGCAATCCGATTATTTCAGGATGAAGCAGTGGACGCGGCCGAACTAGCCGCTCAATGGAAAGCAATGTAGCCCGCCAGTAGGACGGGCTTCAGCCTGTCTGGTTTTGACTTTCGTCGCCACGAAACGGAAGACAAGCAGACGAGCCTCAAAAATGAGGGACCCCTTCTCTTCATGAAGTTGAATCAAGAAAAGATTTTTCGCTCCGCCCGGAACGACAAATCAAACTAGTTTTTCCGTAGCTGAGGAATCCTATCCGGCAGAATTCGCCCCACCACGCAGAACACGTATTCAGCCTATTTAGACGAAGGCGGCAAGGCATCGCTCATCGCTTTAGGAGTAACCGCGACCGGCAGCTTCCCCGCCGATTCCACCACCTGCTGGGCCAGGTAGTTGGTGATCTTGGCATTGTTTCGAGCAACGGCCAGGTACGCCGCGCGCAGCAACTGCTCCTTGCGATTGCGGATGTTGTCGCGAATCGACTGCGTCACGGCCGGATCGCTCAGTTCCCGCTGCCCGGGCGCTTCCTTGGACACCATCTTCAAAATTCGATAGGAATCGCGCAGCACGATCACGCCGCTAATTTGCCCCGGCTTCAGCGCAAGCAGAGCCTTCTTCAGCGCGGGATCGCTTTGCGCCAGCGACGATTCCGGGACGTAGCCCAGGTCGCCGCCCGATCCGGAAGTCTGCGGATCTTCCGAATAATCCATGGCGATCTGCGCGAAGTCCGCCCCGGTGCTGAGCTGCTGCTCGAGCGCCGCGATTTTTCGCCTGGCCTCGGGATCCGTGGTGGCGTCATCATTCTTGCGATTGCGCAATCCCGGGTCCTTGTGCGGGGTGACCACGATTTGCGCGATGCGGTATTGCGTCTCGGTCACGTTGAATTGCGCGCGGTTTTGATTGTAAAAATCCTGCACGTCCTGATCCGTGACGGTGATCTTGGCCACGACTTCGTGATTGATCACCTTTTGTATGGAGAGCTGCTGCCGGATGTCGTTTTTCAAATCGTCCACCGTGTAATTGCGCGCCCGGAGCTGGCGCTGAAATTCTTCCTCGGTGTACGGGCTTTTGAATTCGGTGAACTTGTCCTCGACCTCGCCGTCGGCGGCCTGCAGGCCCAGCGCCTTGGCCTTCTCCAGCAGAATGTGATTGTTGACCAGCTCATCCAGGACGTTCAGCTTGAGCGAGAGCGCTTCGTCCTGGGAAGGCTGCGGCGCGTCCGGATTCAATTGCGTGCGGTAATATTTGTCCACCTCGGCGCGTGTAATGGGCGCGCCGTCCACCACTCCCCACACATTTTCGTCCGGTGCCGCCACTTTCTTGCAGCCGGACAATACCGCCAAACCGGCGGCCAGCACAATCCATCCCTGCCCACGTATCCTCACTCTGTCTCCTTGTACCGGGTGCGTGCCGCTCGCGCCGCCGCCATGGCTCGCTTCAGGCGGGCGACGGCGGCTTAGATCCCGCGGGGCTGATGGATCGATGCAGGAAAGCGCGGATTAGGCCGCTTTCGTGACGCGGCCGGACCGAATGCAGGAAGTGCACACACGAATTTGTTTGCGCACGCCATCCACCACGGCGCGCACGCGTTGAAGATTTGGATTCCAGCGGCGGCGGCGGGTGTTGTTCGCGTGACTGATCACGTTCCCGAACGACGGCCCCTTGCCGCATATCTTGCATCTCATAGCCATGACAACTCCTCACCCATTTTCACAAAGTCGCACAAAGAGAGTAGTTTAGCAGAAATTTCGCCGATCCGCATCCGATTTGATTCCTTTCATCGCGGTGAGGTGCATTATGGCGTCCGGGGCTTCGAGCCGCACAAAATTAGAGCGCCACGAGATCCACAGCAGTCGAACTTTCTTGCGGGCCATACTCCGGGTCCAGTGTTTCCCCACGGAGAGATAGGAGAAATCATCTTTGGCTGGGCGGCGGAATAGGGGAAAATGGGCAGGCCCGTAGGCAAAGGGACGAATGAGCTTGTTCGAAAAGGGAGAATGCGCGTGAAACTAGCGGTGATTGGCTGCGGGTACGTAGGACTGGTGTCGGGGAGTTGTCTGGCCGAGGCGGGGCATGAAGTGATCGCCACCGACAACGATGGCGCACGGATCGCCGCGCTGCAGGCGGGGAAGATTCCGATTTACGAGCCGCACCTGGACAAGGTGCTGGACAGCGTGGTGCGCGAAGGGCGATTGCGCTTCACCGCGGATGGCGCCGCAGCGGTGCGCGAGGCGGATGTCGTTTTCATTTGCGTGGGGACGCCGCCGACGGAATCGGGGGAAGCGGACCTATCGGCGATCGACAACGTGGCGCGGATGATCGCGAAGGAGTCGCGCACCCCGAAACTGGTGATCGAAAAAAGTACCGTGCCGGCGCAGACCGGCGAGCAGTTGAAGCGGGCGCTTGAAGTGTATGCGACCAATCCTGCTGCAAAATTTCGCGTGGCCTCGAATCCGGAATTCTTGCGCGAAGGGACGGCGGTCGAGGATTTCTTTCATCCGGACCGCATCGTGATCGGCGTCGAGGAGAAGGAAAGCGAGGCGCAATTGCGCGAACTGTACGGGCCGATTCTCGAGGGTCGGTACCGCTGCCCGGTGCACCAGCCGAATTGCCCGCCGTCGGCGACTCCGGATTTCGTGGTGACGACGATCGCCAGCGCGGAGCTCATCAAGCACGCCTCCAATTCGTTTTTGGGCGTGAAGATTTCCTACGCCAACGTGCTGGCGGATTTGTGCGAGCGGCTCGGAGGCAACGTCGAGGAAGTGACGCGCGCCGTGGGGCTCGATCCGCGGATCGGCGGGCAGTTTCTGAAGGCGGGGCTGGGATTCGGCGGATTTTGTTTACCGAAAGATATACAAGCGTTCATCAAGCTGGCCGATCGCGCGGGCGTGGATTTCGGATTGCTGAAAGAGGCCGAGCGCGTGAACAAGCAGCGCGTCGAGCGCCTCCTGGAGAAGGTGAAAAAAGCGCTGTGGGTGATGAAGGGGAAACAGATCGGCGTGCTGGGCATCGCCTTTAAGCCGAACACGGATGATATTCGCCTGGCGCCCGCCATCGAAGTGATCCGGCGCCTTCTGGCGGAAGGGGCCGAAGTCCGCGCCACCGATCCGGAGGCCATGGAACGGGCGCGCGCCGTGTTTCCGAATTTGAATTACTCCGCGGACCCTTACGAAGTGGCACGAGGCGCGGACGCGCTGCTGGTGCTCACCGAGTGGGAACAGTTCCGGCGGCTGGACTGGAAGCGCGTGCGCAAGGAAATGGCGCGGCCGCTGGTGGTCGACGCGCGGAACATGCTGCGCCCGGCGGAGATGAGGGCGCTGGGATTTGAATATATGAGCTTCGGGCGGCCGGATACGGTCGGCGTGGTGGCGGGAGAGTAGGACGGGCTTTAGGCTGTCGGGTTTCGCGAGCGTTACGGTCAAAACCGACAGGCTGAAGCCCGTCCTACTTGTTTGTCTCCGCAAACTGCTTCTTGAACGAATCCAGCGTGAGCCGCAGGCCCTCTTCTAAATTCACTTTTGGCTCCCAGCCTAGCAAGCGCTTCGCTTTGGAAATGTCCGGGCAGCGCTGCTTGGGATCGTCCTGGGGCAACGGTTCGAAAACGATAGGTGTGGAGACGCCGAGCAAAGTGCGAACGCGTTCGGCGAATTCCAGGATCGTAATTTCATGAGGGTTTCCGATGTTGGTCGGCTCGTGCTCGTCGGACATCATCAGGCGATAAATTCCATCGATTAAATCGGAGACGTAACAGAAGCTGCGCGTTTGCTTCCCCGTGCCGTACACGGTGATAGGCTGCCCGGTCAGCGCCTGATAAACGAAATTCGGGAGCGCGCGGCCATCATTGAGGCGCATGCGCGGGCCGTAGGTATTGAAGATGCGAATGATGTGCGTGTCCAGACCCTTGGCGCGGTGATAGGCCATGACCATGGCTTCCGCAAAACGCTTGGCTTCGTCGTAAACGCCGCGCGGGCCGACCGTGTTCACATTGCCCCAATAGGTTTCCGGCTGCGGGCTGACGTGCGGGTCGCCGTAACACTCGGACGTGGACGCCAGGAAATACTTCGCGTGCTTGGCCAGGGCCAGGCCCAGTGTATTGTGCGTGCCGAGCGAGCCCACTTTCAGCGTTTGGATCGGGAGCTTCAGGTAATCGACAGGGCTGGCCGGCGAAGCGAAATGCAGGACGTAGTCGACGGGGCCGGGGACATCGATAAACTTGGTGACGTCGTGCTGCACCATTCGGAAGCGGGGGTTTCCGGCGAGATGGCGTGTATTAGATTCCGTTCCAGTAACAAGATTGTCAATGGAAAGAACCTCCCAGCCGTGATCGAGCAGGCGGTCGCATAGGTGCGACCCGAGAAAGCCGGCACCTCCCGTGACTACCGCGCGCAACGGATTGGCCTTTCGAAACCGGCGTTTTCCGTGTCGCTGCGTTTCTTCATGATTCCGTGTTCCCCCGCACGTCGAAAGCTTGTGGACGCCCTGAAGTGCATTTTAGCCTCCGCGGCCATTGGCATAAAGACCGGTTCGCCCAACCGAAGACGTAATTGTAACCGTCCCACGCGCCCGCCGGGAAGAAATCAGCGCGCGTAATTGACCTCGGATGGCCAGCGAGTTACGATGAAAAGCCCAATCTACGACTATGTCCCACGAGCGATGGTTTTTTCTTCGGTGCTGCCCCTCCTGCAAGAGTTTCGACGTGCGCCGCTCGCACCGGCGCGGGTTTTTCGAGATCGGGGTTCTTCCATTTCTTTTGCTGCGGCCCTTTCGCTGCGAGGACTGCACCAAGCGGCACTATAATTTATTTTTTACCAGGGCGCTCCACGAACCCGAGCAGAAGGGCCGCCGGCGCAGTTAAGGGGCGTACGGCTCGTTCTCTGAAGCGTGGCGCGGCGATGAGGTGGGATTTTGATTGAATTCGGATCCACAAAGCGCCGCTGGCTGATTGCCGGCGGGGTCATCCTAGCGGTCGCGATCGTGGCAGCGGCGCTGTTTTTCACCATTGGGAAATGGCTCGTGGTCGACGATCCGCTCGTGCATGCGGACGTGATCGTGATCTTGAGCGGGCGCCTTCCGGAACGCGCCCTCGAAGCGGCTCGGGTTTACAAGGCCGGCTACGCGGACCAGATTTGGATCTCCCCGCCGGTTTCGCCCGTGGAGGATTTAAAGGCCATGAAGATTTCCTATCTGGGCGAGGATTTTTATAACGAGAAAGTTTTGATTGTGAAGGGAATTCCTCCGGACGCGATTCGCATTTTAGACCGGCCGGATGCGAACACGGAAGCCGAGGTCCGCCAAATCGCAGGGGAACTCCGCAGATTGGATTACCACGCCGCGATCATCGTCACTTCCAAACCCCACACGCGCCGCGTCCGCACCATCTGGGGCAAGCTGGTGGGCGCCGAACCGCGCATGATGGTGCATTACGCCCCCGACGATCCCTACGACGGCGCGCATTGGTGGCAACATACCCAGGACGCCCTGGATGTGGTGCGCGAGACGCTCGGCTTAATGAACGCCTGGGCAGGTTTTCCGTTGCGCCCACACCAGAAATAATCATGCCGGTCCGCCAACGCCAGCCGAACGAAATCGCCCAGCAAGTGGTGCCGCTGGTCTTGCTGGGAATCGGCATGGTTTTCACTAACAATACCGTGACTTTCATCGACGATGAGTCAACGATCGTCGGCGCCGCAGCGAATCCGCTGCGAGCAACGCTTACCCAGCTCCTTTCCGGCGCCGGCAGGCACGAGCACCCACCACTTTATGACATCCTGCTGCATTTCTGGCTGCGCTGGACTGGCGGAAACTTCGACTATCTCCGGATTCCATCGATTCTATTTTTCCTCGCGGGCCTTTTTCTGCTGGGCCGCGCCAGCCGCCATTTGATGGGATCGTCTGGGGGGACCGCCGTCATTTGGGTGGGGGTTCTCTGGCCGTTCGGCTTTCATTTCGGCCGGCTGGCGGCCTGGTATTCATTTTCGTTCTTCCTGGTAGCGGGAGTGACATTCGCTTATTTCAAGTTTCTGGAAGACCAGACGTTTGGCCGCTGGGCGGTATTTTTTCTGTTCGGCGCGGCTTTGGTTTGGACCAACTATTTCGGCTGGGCCATTCTCGCGTGCCTCGCGATGGATCAAGTTCTACGCTGGAGATCCAAGGAGCCCGCGGCGCCTCCTAAAACTCTTGCCGGCACCGCGGCGCTGCTATGCGTTTGCTTCCTTCCTATTTTTTCAGCGTTTCGGGCCGAGCTTTCCCACGGAATGGAATTGCATCAGCGCCCTCTTACGATTGTGGCCAACGCGGCGTTCAACGTATTTTCGCTTTTCGTCAGCGAATCGGTCGCTCCCTGGTATTGGTGGTTGAGCGTTCCCGCGGGACTTGCCATCCTGCTTTGCGTGACGTTGGTTGTGTGGCGCGACCCGCGCCCGGTGCGGCGATTCTTGTTCTACAGTGCGTCGCTGATCGCTTTGATGGCCTTGATCGGAATCCTCAAAACGAAGTATCTGCTCACGCTCGCTCCCTGGATTTTGCTGCCTATTGGCGTGGCGATAGAGACGGCTAAGCCTCGTTGGGCAACATTTAGCTTGGCGGCGGCTTTTTTGATCGTCGGCGCGGCCGGATGGTACGGAATCCATTCGCGGCGCTATTATTCCGCGCCTCGGTTCATCGAACCGTGGCAAGAAGTGGCAGGGGATGCGGCCGCGAAGATTCGCGAGGATGCCACGGTGATCGCCGACCATCCCTCGTTTCTCCTCTACCTCACATATTCTCTTCGCGTACCGAATGAAAATGGGCCATGGAAATTCGAGGGCTTACTTCCCGAAACTGTTCGGAATCCCCAGGTGTTTTCCTCGGCGGGCTGGCTTGCCGCGGGGCATCCGACGAGTGCAAAAATGATCCTGATTCGAGGGGGACGCGATCCAGGCGGAAGCGAACCCATCGATCAAGCGGCACGGCTGCTGGACCAGTCCTGCGGTTCGATATCCTCTCGGCTGCGAATGCGTGACGAAGGTTATAAGTGGAAGCAACGATTTTTCCCGCAATTGGGTGAACCGCAGTGGAGAATCGAAATTCGCGATTACGACTGCGGCTCGTCGAATTCCAAGCAGATCTACCCTATCCCTGCGCGCTGATTTGGGGAAAAATGAGGGAACGGGGCGGCTTTCCAGGTGTCGTAACAGGTTGACACATAAGGACTTAAATTCCGCGGAAAAAATTCCAGTACGTCAGGTCCATTGTCAGCACCGTTCTTCTGTTCCAAACTGGGAATTGGAGGGAGACTTCGAATGCAGGCAACGGCCATTCTCGTCCTCTCAGCCATTGCCTGTAGGGATTTTTTCCTCTATTACTGGCGCTCCCTGTCCGTGACGGCGAGCTAATGAATCGTCGCTGGACCGAATCGGAGAGCTTGGGGCGCTAATCGGTACTTGGGGCTTAAAGAATTAGTACGAACAGCCCATTGCTAGGGACGGAGAGATAAACGAAACTGTAACCGTCAGAGCGAATGAGATGATTCCGGCCATCATATTCACGGTTTCGGTAGTCGCCTTCGGTCAGTTCGCGCTTTATTACTGGCGCGCGGCTATTTCCGGAGTTGCGGCACAGGCCATCTCGGAGCGAATCCGAGTGGCTGCGGGCATCACACATAATGCGATTGGCCCGCAGGACTTCCGTAACATTATAATTCTAAAGGACTTGTCTCCAGACCTGCGCGGGGCGAGTGGAGGCTTCACGGTCATTCGTACTTATTACGCCGCCGTGGAGAAACTGGGGCGCCTGCTGCCCGGGATCGCCAGTTGGGCGAACGCCGAAATGGCTACCTGCTCGCGTTACGCCGCGGTTCTGATGGATCAGCACCTGGAGCGCAATATGGTTTGCGCCGCCGAAGTCCGCGGGATCTAAATTCAAACTTATCGCCTGCGTTAATTATCTGAAACGGTAATTAATAGGCCCAGCGAAGAAGAACTCCACCCGACGTATATCCCGCGCCGACCGCGACGAGTAAGACGAGATCCCCTTTTTTGAGGCGGCCTTCAGCGACGGCGTCGCGCAGGCCGAGGGGTATGGTTCCCGCCGTGGTGTTTCCGTAGCGATCGATATTCACCATGACCCTGGCGTCGTCCAGGCCGAGCCGCTCCTGCATGGCGCGAATGATGCGCAAGTTGGCCTGATGAGGCACGACCAGGGCCAAGTCCTTGCTGCTGAATCCGTTTCGTTCGAGCATTTCGCAGGCTAGATCGGCCATGCGGCGCACCGCGTATTTGAAGACTTGGGCGCCCTCTTGATGGACGTAGTGCATCTTCCGGTCCACGGTTTCGTGGGAAGCTGGGTGAAGAGATCCGCCGCCGGGCATGAAGAGAAATTTTCCACCGGAGCCGTCGACGTCGTGCACGAAATCGAGAATGCCTTCTTCGTCCCGCTCGGTGGGCTCGAGCAGGACGGCGCCCGCGCCATCTCCAAACAACACGCAGGTCGCTCGATCCTTAAAATCCAGAATGGAAGTCATCACGTCGCTGCCGATGGCTAGCGCTTTTTTTTGGGTGCCGGCACCGACAAATTGGGCGCCGACCGTGAGGGCGTACAGAAATCCCGAACAAGCCGCCGAAAGATCGAATCCCCAGGCGCGCGTGGCGCCCAGGTTGTTTTGAACCAGGCAGGCGGTCGCGGGGAACATCATGTCCGGCGTGACGCTGGCCACTACGATCAGGTCGATCTCCGACGCGGGGACGTTCTTGCAAGCGAGAAGCTGGCGTGCCGCGGCCGTCGCCAAGTCCGACGCGGCAACGCCTTTCTCGGCGACGTGGCGTTCGCGAATGCCGGTGCGCTCCCGAATCCAGGCATCGTCGGTATCCACGAGCTTCTCCAAATCGGCGTTGGACATTACACGGGGCGGGACATACCCGCTCACACCGGTAATTTTCGCTGCAATGCGTCTGGGCATTCTGTCTCCGTGAGGATTGCTGGTCCCCGGCAAGAAGAAGCGCGATTCTACGCAATCGAAGGCGGCGAAACAAGGCCTGGAGTAAGTAGGACGGGCTTCAGCCTGTCGGTTTTGACTTTTGCAGGGATGGCAGAAGCTGAAAGAAGACAGGCTGAAGCCCGTCCTACCGGACTTCCGGCACTTCGGCGAGGGTAGGATTTTGGATCAAGGGGTTCGGCAAGTCCTGCATGCGGGAAATGAATATTCGCAGCAGTTCGGGATCGAATTGTCCGTTGCCGCAGCGTTCCAGCTCCTGGAAGGCTTCTTCCGGCGTGCGCGCTTTCTTGTAGGTCCGCTCGGAGGTGATGGTGTCGTAGGCGTCGGCAATCGCGATAATGCGCGCGCCCAGCGGAATCCGGTCGCCGGCCAGTCCTTCCGGGTAGCCCGAGCCGTCGTAAAATTCATGATGGTGGGCAACCATCTCGCGGATGCTTTGAATTCCGCGCAGCGGTTCGAGCAACTTGGACCCGTATTCCACGTGGCGCTTCATTACCTCCCATTCCTCGGAATTGAGCGGGCCGCTCTTATTTAAAATCGATTCCACGATTCCAACTTTTCCAACGTCATGCAGCATGCCGCCCAGGCGGATCGTCTCGATCTCAGGGCCATCCAGGCCGATGGCTTCGGCAAGCAGAACCGCGTAGCTGGAAACCTTGTGAGAGTGGCCCTGGGTGAATTGATCCTTGGCATCGACGGCCAGTGCCAACGAAGTGAGCGTATCCATGACAATGGCAGGCAGCGGCTCGAAGGACGGCAGGCCGGGGATTTCCGAGTTTTCCTTCGCGCCCGCACGAATCGCGGCGGATTCCGTCTCGGCCAGCGACCTGGCGAATTGGTCGATCCGGCTATGGATTTCGTAAAAGGCATCGGGGCCGGTGGTGAATAGGCGCTTGAGCGCAACTCCGAGGTAGGCGTCCAATACGTCGCGCTTCCATTGCTTGGAATCATCCGAATTGAATTGATCCGCGGTGGAAACGGCGTTGCCGCCCTGATGCTTGGAAAGATACATCGAGGCGTCGGCGACCTGAATCAGCTCTTGGGGAGTCGATCCGTTCAGGGGAAACGTCGCCACGCCAATACTCGACGTGACGTTTTTTTCGCGCAGGATGGGATCGCTGGAAATCAATGCGCGCAGTTTCGCGGCAATCTGATGGCTCTGTGCGGACTCTGCTTCCGGCATCAGGATGACGAATTCATCGCCCCCGTAGCGCGCGACCACGTCCGACTGGCGGCAATTGGTTTCCAGAATATGGGCCACGCGCTGCAGCACCAGGTCACCGTCCAAATGCCCGTAAAAATCGTTGACGAATTTGAAGCGGTCCAGATCCATCAGTACCAGGGAGAAGGAACGTCCCGCGCGCGTTGAGCGTTTCCACTCCGCCGAGAGCGCCTCCATGAAGAAGCGATGCGTTTTCAGCCCGGTCATGCCGTCGGTGATGGCCTGTTCCTGCGCTCGCTGGAAGGTGAGGGCGTTGTGGAGGGCGCCGGAAATCAGGTCCGCCAGCGTGCCAAGGAATAGAACTTCCTCTTGCGGGAAGTTGGAGATTTTGTCCGCCTCCACGTACAAGACTCCGTGCAACTGGTCGGCGTAAACAATCGGCAATGCGATGGCGGAGTCCGAGCCTTCGAGCACAGGTTCGCCGGTGGTGTGTTGCGCGTCGTAGGATACGGCCGCCATCTGTCCCGTGCGCGCCACTCGCCCGATCACGTTGCCGTCCAGGCCCAGGCGGCGCCCCAGCGCGCCCTTGCGCTGTCCCGCTTCGGCCTGGATCACGATTTCCTTGGTCGAATAATCGAGCAGGCCGATGCCGATGTGAGAATAGTCGAGCGCCTGGTCCAACTCTTCGGCGATCTTGGCGAGCATCTCATCCGGATTGAGCGTCGTAATGATATTGCGGGAAATATTGTTGAACAGAGCCAAGCGGCGCGATTTCGCCCGTTCTTCGCGAAACAAGCGCGCATTTTCAAGGGCAATGACTGTTTGGCTGGCGAGCACGCGCATCATTTCCAACTGGCCGAAATCGAGGACGCGCTCCTGAGGACTTTGCAAAATAATGGCGCCGATGGGGCGTTCGTACAACATAAGCGGAACGCCGCAAAAACATCCTTCATGCGAAAACTGGGGTTCGACGCCCAATTTGCGCATTTCTTCGAGGTAATGTTCCCGGATCAAGACGGGCTGGCAGGTCCGCATCAGGTATTCAATCACCAGGTTGCCGCCAAAGGGCCGCGACCTTTTGGGCTGAACCACGCCGTCGCGCACCTCGACTTCAAATTTAATTTCATTGCGGGACGTATCGTGCAGCGCGACGCAGAAATGGTTCACATCAAAGAGCCGTTTGATTTCGGTCAGAATGGTTTCGAACAGCGCGTCCGGGTCCAGCGTGGAGCTTAGCGCGCGGCCGATTTCGTTGAGCATATGAAATTCTTGCGCGCGGCGCGCGGCCTGCTGGACGAGGTAACTATTTTCGACAGCCATCCCAATTTGGTGGCCTAGCGCCAGCAGGAGCCGAAGCTCGGCTGCCGTGAACCGCCGGGCGTCGGCGGCGCCCAGGAACATGACGCCGAACGCCTGTTCCTTGGCTTGCAGGCTGATTCCCACGACGGTGCGCAGACGCTGATTGGTGGCCAGTTGCCGGAAACGGCGGAAGGCTTCCTCGCCTTCTAGAGCCTTCCAGGAAGCGTCGCGCCCGAGGTCGCGGAAAACCACCAGGCCGCCCAAACGTGAAACCATTTCCACGAAATGATCGTCGAGACCCTCTTCCTGAGCGATGGCGCAGAAATTTTCCGATAACCCGACGGCGACGACCGAGGTAGGGCCTTGCGCGTGTCCGTGGTGCAGGAAAAGCGCGCCGGCCGGCAGGCGCACGACGCTCAGAACGCGCTCCAGGGCTTGCGAAAACATCTTTTGAATTTCCGGGCCGGCAGAGCTGGAAGTGGCCAGGTTCACGCTGGAAAGCGCCAGCATGTTGTGTTCGACGCGGCGTTTTTCCTCTTCGTAAAGCCCCATCACCATCAAGGCGGCCGCGAACATTTGGGGCAGGAGCTCCAGAGCGTGCAGAGAATTGGCGATGCGGGAATCGAGCAACAGCTCGCCGGCGAGGATCGCGCTCCAACCGAGGAAAGACGCGGCTAACAGGAAATCCGCAAACGTTTCGCGGCGCCGGCTCTCCTGGTAGAATACCCAGGCAACGGCCGCGAGCACCACGGCGACGCCGACTTGCGGCGAAACGCCGACCGCATGCAGGTAGTAGGCCGCAGACCACAATGCAAACCCGCCGCCCGCGGCAATCTGTGGGCGCACCCACGGCTGGGTATTGGTGTACATCTGGGCCGTGCTGAAAAACAGCAGCGCCGCCGCGGCCAGCAGCCACTCGTTGAGCGCCGCCTGCCACGGAGCGATGGATGTCCACGGTTCCAGGGCGGGGCTAAGGTAGTGCAGCGCGAGCAGGCACCAGCCGGCGCTCCAGAGCAGGAGGTAGGACTGGCGCCGCAGGCTGTGCATGTAGGCAAAGAAGCCCGACGTCAATGCCGACGCTGCCAGCAGGGTGATCGCAATGATGCTTTCCGAAGTCATCAAATCCAACGCGCCGCCAAGGCCGCACTTCGAGCTTCCCGTTCGATCCCAGTGTTGCGGCGGCCCCCGCAGGTTAAGAAATCAAACTCCTAACGTGTTATTACTATGAAATAATATTATTGTTAATATAATAAAGCAGTCTTCAGCATCCCTCTTCCGACGAAGATGCTGGTAACAGCGATAGAGACACCACACCTGTGGCGACAACTCTGCAACGTCCGCGACTATAAAGGACGCCTTTCCAGACGGTCAAGGGTACGGGGGTACCAGACTGGGAACAAGGCACTTGAGGGATCGGGCACACGATTTGTCACCCATGAATTGACCTTCCTGGTTTTCCGGAAGCGCGGAGATAGATCGCGGCGCATTGATTGATCCTGAATTTCAGGTGACGGAATATCTCTCAATATCGAACCCTGGGATTTCTCCCGAAGGATCGAACAATACTTTGAAATGTTCAAGAAAGCCGGTCCTGCCTAAAATGGCCGCCATTGGCAGCTCCTCACTAAACCCAGCCGTTATTTTGAATATATGGCCGCCGGGAATGTAAAGAGAAATATCATGCAGATAGATTGCCGTTGGCTTGCCGGAAACTCCTATTGTTTGATCTTCCTTGCCCTTTTCGATGGCAAGGCCCACCGCTTTTCCAATTGCCGCGTGGAAAATACATCGGGAAGCTCCCGTATCGACGAGAGCCTCAAACCGCTTGGTCGGCGGGGAATGTTTGGCGTGGTTTGCAATCTGGACGGGCAGCAACGCCCACCAATCAAACCCGCCTTTGTAGTACGGAAAGGTTTTATAGAGAAATCTCAACGTAGCATTTAGACTGAAAAAGAGTACCAATGATTTGGAGTCTTTATTAAAACAGGGTCCTCGACTCCAGCGGCCCGGCTCTTGCTGACCACTTCTTCATACGAACTGCCGGCTGCTACAACTCGGCTTTCGTCCTCGGAAAGGGCGATCCAAGAATTTGGCGGAGCGGCACGTAAAGCTTCGGCTCTGGAGTTAGGGAGTGCGGAAGGCATTCGAGTCACCTGAGTAATAGCATCCCACAGCCTATCGAATGGTTCTGGGTGGGTCAAGATAACCTTTTAACTGCGCTGCTAACTGGTTTTGTTTGCAAGAAATTCTCCAATTTTTCTAGAACCTACTGTTGATGAGCGATTCTCGCTTTCAGGCGTACCGACCGAAACATCCGCCAGGCGGGTAGTGGGTCAGTTTGAATCTCCCGCTGTTTCAGGTTCACTCTCTTTGGTACGCAAAATGCTGACCATTTCTTCGATTGTCCAAAGATGGTCAGTAACGCCCGCTTCCATAGACGGGGTTACGCGCAAAGTCTGATGGACTCGGCAGAAGTTGTAGTAGAAGAAATAAAGGGCCAGCATCGCGAAATGATTCTCAACTTTCTTACTAAAGGCATTTGTTAGGCGCGTGAATCTACGCATCATCATCCGCATACTTAAATTCTGTCGTTCGACATAGCTTGTAGAAATATGCTTCGGGTCAGGATGCCCATTAATCGCGATCGGTTTGCAGTCAATGCACTCTGCGGGACTGTATTTCGAATCGGTCGTAGCATCCACTCCATAAATCTTAACCAACATCGCGTAGTCAACTTCGGAACCGAAAGCATCCTCCACCGCATTCAAATAGACGCGATGTCCGTCTGTCGTTAGCTGTACGCGACTAGCGAGCCTGCTCGCAAGATCATTCATGAAGTGCTTGGCGGTTCCCGCATCGCGTCCGCCAAGCATCCACGAAACAATCAGCTTGGAATCGGCATCTATCGCCGTCCATGTCCAAACATCTCCGGCTACTTGCTTCGCGGAAATTTCTGGCGTGACATTTTTCTGCTTCGCGTAGACGAAACTCCAAATCTCGTCACACTGGATTTTCTTGCTGCGGAGATTGCGAAGTGCTTTGTCCTGATATTCTTCACAAGCGCGGCCAATCTCAAGAAGCAGCTTCACGACGGTGTTCTTTGCCACGCCTGTCATCCTCACCGTGGCCCGGATGGAGTTGCCCTCAACCAAACAACGAATGACCTGTGATCGCCGTTCCGTATTCAGTCTATTCATACTAACCATTATGCCTAAGCGCATTGGCTATGTCAATCACTTTCGCAAACTAGTAGTTGACAAGTTGTAAAAACATGATACACTTCATTCGTGGATAATTCACCTAGACTTTTCGATATTGGGCCTGAGCATCCGGGGAAGAGATTACGTCGCCTGCTTGATGAGAAGGGGTGGACGCAAGATGAACTGGCAACGATCATGGGCCGCAGCCGCAATACCGTCACGGACATTACAACTGGACGTACTGGAATTACACCAGAAATGGCAGTGGCGCTAAGCGCAGTATTTCAGGCTACGACACCATCCCAATGGCTCCAATGGGATGCCACCTATCGGCTCTCGGTTCTGGAACACGATTCGGGCGACATTTCAAAACGTGCCCGTCTCTACGAAAGCGCTCCAATCCGTGATATGCAGAAAAGGGGTTGGATTAAGGAAACAAATGACCTCGCGGAACTAGAAAGAGATTTAGAATCTTTTTTCGGATGCACTCTTGACGATGATTTGGTTTTTCCCGTCGCTGCTCATCGAACGATAAAGCTGTCCGATTTGAATTCCGCAGAAAAGGCGTGGTGCTTTCGCGCCCGTCAGATGGCTACAGCCCTACCAGCAGCCCCATTTTCAAGCGAACGCTTGGAATCAGCCGAAAAGAAACTGCGCCGACTAGCAGCATTCCCCAAGGAAGCTCGCCACCTGCCAAATTTATTAGCCGAATTTGGAATCTGCTTTGTCGTCGTCGAACCGCTTCCGGGAGCGAGAATTGACGGAGCAGCCTTCTGGATCGGCGAAAAACCTGTCATCGCCGTTTCAATTCGCTACGACAGGATGGACGCCTTCTGGTATACCGTGATGCATGAATTTGCCCACATCCGAAATGGAGACGCGATTTCAATTGATACTGATCTCGTATCCGAGACCGGAAAAGGAATCGCAGTTAAGCTCGTGGAGGATGAAGCAGAACGAAAAGCCAATGAACAAGCTGCTTCATCATTGATTCCACAAGAAGAAATAGAGTCGTTCATCCGCAGAGTCGGTCCCCTATATTCCAAGAACAGAATCGTTCAATTAGCTCATAGGCTCAAGATTCATCCGGGAATAATCGTTGGTCAGTTACAGCATCGCGGTGAAATCGGCTACAACGCTCACCGGGAGTTGTTGGTCAAGGTGAAAGGAATTGTCATTGATGTGGCCTTGACGGATGGGTGGGGTCGGAGCATGACTCCGGGATTACTGTGAGGGGGAAAAAATGTTAGTTCAAAATTCGTCTAAACACGGAAACCGGAAGATGCTGTACTTGGTCGAGCAATACAAATTGGAGCATCCTGATGAAGGCGATGAGATCAACCCTCGTCTTATTGCGCCGTGGGCCATCGGAAAAGGGCTGTGGAAGAGGCCACCGATGCAACCTGAAGAAATACTTCGAAGGGATTTGTGCCGTGCTCTACGGACTGACTATATCTTTGATCCTCAAGATCGTGAAGTCAGACGATACCATTCTGTAACGACCACCACTAAAACTCCAGAAGGTGAGAAGAGAAGTTCTACATGGTACAACATTGAGAATGCGCCTCCTGGTCATATGCGAGTTGCATTGCAACAGCGCAGACAGGCCGCCTTTAACGATGTCTTGCAGCTCAACCTCGATTTCGAATCCTATAATGACAACAATAAGTTTGGCGCCCTTCTTCCTCCCATGGACTACGATTTCAATAAGGACATAGAAGAGAGCAGGCAGCCCATTAAATACGCAGACGAGAGAAACGAAGAGGAACCAGAGGACGAAAACGAGGAAAGTTAGGCTTTCCCCCATCGAGCTTTTGCAGCTTTCTTGGCGATGCGCTTTCGTTCCGCAGCCGTCAAGTTCTTAGCGCGGGCCTTTCCGCCCTTGTGTCCTCCTAGCCTCCCCAATGCAACGGCGGCGGGATTTTTACCTGCGTCTGGATTCTCAAGTGGAGTGCCATCGAGATGTTCTCCGATAGCCTTCTCCACTACCCGTCGAGCGACAATCGTGAAATCACGTTCTTTGCTTGAGCGTCTTTGCATAAGCTAATAATGACACAGGACGCTCTCGCGTCAAGCCGAACAGAATTCAAACTGACCCACTACCGCCAGGCGTGTTGTCTCGCGTTCCGGAGCCGGTTCGGCTAAGATAAAGTGTTTTTCGCTCAGGAGAGACTCGCAAGGAGCATGTCCACGACTTCGAGTGCGGCTGGAAAGGTGGCTGGCGAGATTCGCGTGAGGTTTGCGCCGTCGCCGACGGGCTATTTGCATGTGGGGGGCGCGCGCACGGCACTGTTCAATTGGTTTTTTGCGCGTGGACGGGGCGGGACGATGGTTTTGCGCATCGAGGACACGGACGTCGAGCGCAATCGGCCGGAGCTGGTGGAGGGCATTCTGGACGGGCTGCGGTGGCTTGGCGTCGATTGGGACGAAGGACCTTATTTTCAGTCGCAACGGCTGGAATTGCATCGCGAAGCGGCGCTTCGGCTGGCGGCTTCGGGCGCGGCCTACTTTTGCGATTGTCCGCCGGAGAAATATGCGGGCGGCGACGCCATCGAGGAAACCGAGGACGCGAAAAAGGAGCAGGGTCCGCGGCGCATCACGCGCTGCACGTGCCGCGAAGGCAAGGCGGGGCTCGGCGCGGAAAACGCGGCGATTCGTTTCCGCGTCCCCCTTGGCGCGGTCACTCGGTTCGAGGACGCCGTTTTCGGTCCGCGCGAAGTATCCAACGAGGAGATCGAGGATTTTGTTCTGTTGCGCTCGCCGAAGGATGGGCAGGCGCGCGGAGGGCCGACGTATCAACTGAGCGTGGTCGTGGACGACATTGACATGCGGATCACGCACGTGATTCGCGGGTCCGATCACATCTCCAACACGCCGAAGCAGGCGCTGCTTTATCGAGCGCTCGGCGCCGCGCCGCCCATTTTCGCGCACGTGCCGCTGATCCTCGGGCCGGATCGCACGCGCCTTTCCAAGCGCCACGGCGCGACGAGCGTGGGCTCGTACCGCGACGAAGGCTTTCTGCCCGAGGCGTTCCGGAATTTTCTGGCGTTGCTCGGCTGGTCGGCTGGGAATGAGGAATTCATGCGCACTTCGGAAATCATCGAGCGATTTTCACTCGAAGGCGTGAGCCGCACCAATGCCGTCTTTGACCGGCCAAAGCTCGAGTGGTTCAACACGCAGTATTTGCAGAAACTGCCGATCGACGAGCTTCTTCCCGCCGTGCAAGGCGAGCTGGAGCGGTCGAGGCTTTGGCAGCCGGAATGGGCGGGCGAGAAGCGCGAGTGGTTTTCCAAGACGGTGGATTTATTGCGCCCGCGGACGCGGTTGCTGCCGGATTTTTCAACCTGGGCGCGCGCGTTTTTCAGCGATTCGTTCGAGTACGATCCGCAGGCCCGCGAGAAATTCTGGAAGGACGAACGCCTGGCCGCGATGCTCGGCAAATTGGCGGACGCCCTCGCGGCGCTGCCGGGGTGGGATCACGATGCGTGCGATCATGCCCTGCGCGAACTGGCTGGCGCCGAAGGAGTGAAAGCCGGACTTTTGATCAACGCAACGCGCGTCGCGATTGTGGGACAGGCCGTGGCGCCGCCGCTGTTTGAGACGATGCTGGTGATTGGGCAGGAGCGCGTGGTCAGCCGTTTGCGCCGCGCCGTCGAAGCGTTTGCTGCGCGCTGATTTTTTAGTAGGACGGGCTTCAGCCTGTCGTTTTTTGGCCAATCACTCCGCACGGCAAAAACCAGACAGGCTGAAGCCCGTCCTACTTACCCCCCGAAAAAATATCCGTGTGGACGGGATGCGTGGGCGTATCTGCGGCGGCGATCTCTAGGTTCGCCGCAACAGGAATTTTCGTTGGCGGCAGGCACGCGTCCTGATTGCAGGCTTGGTAGCCTACCGTGAGGAGGATCTTTTGCGGGCCGAGCGGCGCGGCGCCATTCACACGCAGCTTCATTCGCACCGTGAAAGAGCCTTCGTAAACGCGCAGGGGCGTTTTGGAAAATCGGAACGCGCGCATCACGCCGGACGGGTACGTGGTTTCCACAAGGAAAACTCCGGGAGAAAGATCCGCCGTGATTTTTGTCGGGATTAGATAGTCCTCGGAAGGCACATGCGCGTTGATGTGGAAGCCGGGAGAAATTTTCCCCACCACCGCGATCTCAAAGGCGCGCCCCCGCGGCACGGGCTGCAGAGATACGTAGGCTTGCGGTTGAAGCACGCTCGAAGCAGCAGGAAAGGCATTTTCCTGCGCCGATGCGTCGAGGGTAAAGACGGCCAAGGCCAGCAATAAAATCCGCAGAAGCACAAGTGAGACATGATTGCCGCGGCCCTGGACTGGCGCGGTCGCGCGCCAGCCGGAAAATCGTAAGACGTCTTCAGTGAGCGGAGTCATATCAACTTAGACGGTCACGGGACTGCCGAGTTGCTCGGTGAGGATGCGCCCCATGAGCTGCATCAGCGTCTCGCCGGTTTTGTCCAGGACAAACGTTCCCGCCGCGTCCGACCAAGACAGCTTGAAACTAGTGGTCAGCGCGGAAATCCAAATCTGCCGCACCGGGGTATTGGGGCTGATGACGAATCGGGTTTCCTCCTCGTCCTCGAACAACAATTCGAGCTTGCCGCTGCCCCCTTCGACTTCGAATCCGTGAGCGTCGCCTGCTTCCTGCAATCGGCGTCGCAGCGCCTCAAATGCCGCATCGCATCGTTTCTGAAATTCCTGTTCGTCCATAGCAGAAAGAGTACCGCGAAGGCGAAGTGTGATCAAGGAAGAGAGCGGGAGGCGCGCCATTGGCGGCGATGAAAGCCCGAGCCCTCTTGGCAATTCCGCAGGCAAGAGAAATTCGAGATTTGACATCGCAACTTTAGGTTCCCGCGATGCAAATTCCATTCCCGAATCCCAAATCCCGAGCTTCTAATTCTAAGCAAGGAAGCGGAGTGTCGAACAACGCAATCTCAAATCTCAGATTTCAAATCTCTCCTCTACTCGTAGCGCAATGCTTCCACCGGATCGAGGCGCGCGGCCTTCACGGCCGGATAGATGCCGAAGAAGAGGCCAACGCTCATCGAAACGAGGACAGCGAGGAGCACGGCCCACAGCGGGACCGTCGACGGCAATCTGGGCAAGAATAGGTTGATGAGCAGGCTGATGAGAATTCCGAGGAGCACGCCGATGACTCCACCCGCGCCGGTGAGCACCACCGCTTCGGTCAGAAACTGCCAGATGACGTCGCGGCGGCGCGCGCCGATCGCTTTTCTCACGCCGATTTCCCGCGTGCGCTGCGTGACCGACATCAGCATGATGTTCATCACGCCGACTCCGCCCACCAGCAAGCCGATCGAGCTGACCACCGCAGTCAATAGGGCCACCGAACCGGTGATCTCCTTGAACTGCTTGGCGATTTCTTCGGCCGAAGACATGCCGAAATTTTCCGGCGCCGAATAGGGAACGTGGCGCGTGCGGCGCAAGACCGCGCTGATTTCATCCTTCGCTTCCGCCATTCTTCCGGGATACGCCATGGCGCCGATGATATGCTCGTCGTCGGCCGGATGATGCTTGCGGTAGGTGTGATAGGGCACCAGCACCTGCTTTTCGACGGGAGGATTCTGGAAGAGCTGGCCCTTTCGATGCTCGAAAACGCCGATGACGCGGTAGGGAAATCCCTCAACGGAAATGATTTTATCCAGCGCGTCTCCGTCCGGAAAAAATGCCTTGCCGAGATCGTAGCCGATGACGGCAACGTCCGCGCGATGCAGATCCTCGGCCTCGGTGAAATAGCGGCCGATGTACGGCTTGAGGTTGTAGACCTCCGGGTAGTAAATATCCGCGCCGGAATAGGTCAGGCCGCTGACTTCCTTGTCCTTGTAGCGCGCGGTGACATCGGGCTGGCGATGCAGGTCATAGACGCGCTTGATGAGATCCACGGAAACCAGTTGCACCGCCGGGCATTGCTCCCGGATCGCCTGCGCATCTTCGTTGGACAACGGCTTGCGGTTGCGTTCCTCGGCGGTCATTCGTCCCGTGTTGATTCCGGGGGACACTTTGAACACCCAGATGGTATTCGCGCCGTAGTCATTCAGATAAGCGTTCACATCGGCATAGAAGCCCACCAGGATGGACGCGACCGTGATGAGCGCGGTGATCCCGATCACCACGCCCAGTACGGTGAGAAACGAACGCAGCTTGTTCTCCCGCAGCGTGTCCAGAGCCATTTTCGCGTTTTCGCCCAGGTCGATTCGCATGGTTTGCCGGCCCTCGTTCAGATTTCCTGGCGCAGCGCTTCGATCGGACTCAAGTTCGCCGCCTTGCTCGCCGGATACAGCCCGAAAAACACGCCCACGGCGGTGGAAACCGCCAGGGCAATGATCACCGCGGAAATCGGGACGTGCATGGGCACGGGCGTGTTAGCGGCAATGATCAGCGCAAACGCATAAGCCACGGCGACGCCGATCGCGCCGCCAATCGTGGACATGACCGCGGTTTCGGTCAGAAACTGCAGGAGAATGTCGGAGCGGCGCGCGCCCAGGGATTTTCTCAAACCGATTTCGCGAGTGCGCTCGGTCACCGTCGCCAGCATCACGTTCATGATCACCACGCCGCCAATCACCAAGAAAACCGCCACGATCCCCACCATCGAAGCCGCGAGCGCCCCGGTGATGCGCTTGAACAAATCCACCAGCGAGCCGGCGTCCAAGACGCCGAAATTGTCTAGGTCGTTGGGATTCAGATGGCGGCGGGCGCGCAACAGCGTTTCCGCTTCCTCCTGCGTGCGGGACATCCAGCCGGCGCCGCGTGTTTCCACGTTGATGGCCAGGCTGGTGGTGCCCGTGGCGTAAAACTTCATCCACGTTTCAATTGGGATGTAGACGTAATTGTCCTGCGTCTGGCCCAGCACCGTGCCGATCGGTTTTCCGACGCCCACCACTTCATAGGGGCGCCCGTCCACGTCGAGTTCCTTGCCAATGGGATCGATGCCCGGAAAAAGCTTGTCGGCGATGTCCGTGCCGATCAGAGCGACGAGCGAACGGTGTTGGTTGTCGCTATCCGTGATATAGCGCCCCGCCGCGGGCCCATCTGTCTTCATGTCTCCAATATTCGCGGTCACGCCGTAGACGGTGGTGTCCTCGACGGTCTGGCCGTTGGCCTTGGTGCGCCCGAGCTGATTGGCCTGGGCGCCGACGCGCAGCGCGAGCCTGGAATTGTCGCGCAAAAATGTGTAGTCGTCCCAAGAGATCGTTTTGTTTCGCCGGGTGGCCTTCACCAATTCGTCCATGTCCGTGATGATCGGGAAGCGCAGAACCAGGAACACGTTCGAGCCGAGATTGGCGATGCGATTGGCCACGTACAAGTTCACGCCGGAGATTAGCGCCACGACCATGATCAGCGTCGAGACGGACAGAACGATGCCCAGCAGCATCAGAAACGAGCGCATCTTGTGCGCGCGCAGCGTTTCCAGTGCCACGCCGAGGGGCTCGCGAAAATGATGGAGCCGAGTTTTCATGCGCTTGGGCCGCGCCTCCATTCTTTCATACGCGCGGCGGCCGGGAAAGATTCATTCGGCGGTAGCTTTGATTATCCGAGCAGCGGTATAAATTGAATGTGCCTGGGTTCACTCATCGCGTTGGCTTCGGCAATCCCCGATCGGCGTACGAGATGGTTCCGTGATCCGCCGACCGGAAGGGTTCTTTGAGGTGCGCCGCGCAATCTTTGCCAATGTGTACCAGGCGGTCCGCCAGCCCAGCGCCCTGCGAATTTTTCACTCGTTCCAAGCGCTCGCGGATCGCTTGAGTAACGGCAAACGTCAGGCTCTCGCCGGTCAGCCTCGATAATTCGCGGGCTAGTTTCTCTGCCTCGTCATTTTTGATATTCAGTGCCATTTTCATGTACCTGTATAATTCATATCGTCCACTATTCTACTAAATCGCAAACACGGAACATGGTCGCTAGGGTGCCGTATCCATATCTAATCGTTCCAAAGAGGAAGAAGCTCGTCCCAACCCCGCCGCGACACAAGGATTCTCACTGACAGAACCCCGAAAGCTGGCCTATAATTTCAATATGAAAACCCTCACGTTTCCCATCGTCTTGGAGGCAGATTCCGACGGTTACTACGTTTCTTGCCCGGTTCTACAAGGGTGCTACAGCCAGGGTGACACATTTGAGGAAGCCGTGACAAACATCAAGGATGCGATCCGCTTGCACATCGAGGATCGACTTGCGGACGGTGAGGAAATCCCCGAGCACGCAGCAGTGAGCCTTTCGACAGTTGAAGTTGCCGGCTGATGCCAAAACTTCCACGTCTGGCGGCACGTCAGTCTGGCGGCACGTCAGATTGTTGTTGCGTTAGGGAAGATTGGATTTTCTCTCGCGCGGCAGAGCGGGAGCCACATGATTTACAAGGATGCCGCCGGAAAGCGCGTCACCATTCCCTTCCATGCATCGAAAATTCTGCATCCGAAAGTTCTGAAGAGCATTCTGCGCGACGCGGACCTCAGTGTAGAAAAACTGCTTGAACTCCTATGATGGGGCATTCGTAAGAGCCTGGACGACCCTCTTGACTTGCGCCGATTCTTGCTATGGAATTACGTCAACAACGCGACCAATTGTTGGGCCGTGTGTGGAGCGCTTGCTCAGAGCAGGTCTTGGATGGCCTTGGAAATATCGTCGTGATTGACCAGGCCGACGATTGTTCTTACTTTTTTGCCGTCGCGAGTGAAAAGCATGCTGGTGGGGAGACCCAGGATGCCGCCGAATTTTTCGGCGATGGTGTCGCTGCCCAGCAGGATCGGATAGCTCATCGCTTCTTTTTGGCCGTTTACGTCGAAGCGCTCCTTGGCGAGGAACGGTTCGATAGCCTTCTTGCCGTCTTCGTCCATGGAAACGCCCAGGATGGTGAAGC
>Ga0302326_10003033_pt1 | contig 40057 bp, 32 predicted proteins | sample Palsa_T0_3_FD_202264 | JGI IMG/M metagenome (GOLD analysis project Ga0302326, IMG submission 202264) | Peat permafrost microbial communities from Stordalen Mire near Abisko, Sweden - Palsa_T0_3 | ecosystem: Environmental > Terrestrial > Soil > Palsa > Peat permafrost | place: Sweden: Abisko... | reverse complement strand
GAGGGTCCTGCAGGGGGCATAAGCGTAGCCTCATCCGCGCCTCTGGGCGGCGTCGACCGGCGCCGCCTGCTGGCGCGGAGATTGGGCCTTGGCGAAGCGTAGCCCCCGGAAGGACCCTCCGAACTCACCACGGCCCAGCCCGCTTTTGTCTCCGTCTCAATCCTCTATCCCAAACACCGCCTTCGCATAACTCTCCGCGTCAAAGGGCTGCAGGTCCTCCGCCTGCTCTCCCAGCCCCACAAAATAGATCGGCAGCTTGAGCTGCCGCCAGATGCCGACCAGCGCCCCGCCCCGGCTCGTCCCGTCGAGCTTGGTCACAACGATGCCCGTGAGGCCGAAGCTCTGGTGGAACACCCTGGCCTGCTCGATCGAATTGGCGCCGAGCGAGCCGTCGACGACGAGCCAGGCGTGGTGCGGCGCGGCCGGGTCGTGCTTCTTCAGCACGCGGCGGATCTTGGCCAGCTCCTCCATGAGATTGCTCTTGTTGTGCAGCCGGCCGGCCGTGTCCACCACGAGAAAATCCCGGCCGCGCGCCTTGGCCGCCTGCCAGGCGTCGAACGCCACGGAAGCCGCGTCCGCGCCGCTGTGGCTGGACACGACTTCGAGCTCGAGCCGGCCGCCCCAGACCTTGAGCTGCTCGACCGCCGCCGCGCGAAACGTGTCCGCCGCCGCCAGGACCGCGGTGCGGCCCCCCTGCTTCAGCCGCCACGCCAGCTTGGCCGCGGTCGTGGTCTTGCCCGAGCCGTTCACCCCGACCAGGCAGATCACGGTGGGCGGCTGCGGCGCGGCCTCGAGGCGGCCCTCGGCGCCCGCGAGCACGCGCCGCAGGACGGCGGCCCCGATTTCCGCGGCCTGCCGGCCGCGCAGCTCCGGGTCCTTCCGGTACGCCGTCCTGATCTCCTCCACGATCTCGGCCGTCGTCTCGACGCCGAAATCGGCCGCGTAGAGCGCCTCCTCGAGCTCTTCGAGCGAGGCCGCGGCGATCCGGCGGCCGCCAAAAAGGCCGCCGGTCTTGGCGGCGATGGCCGAGACCGTCTTGGCGAACCCGCTCCGAAATTTCTGGAAAAACGCGGCCACGAACTCGCCCGGCTAGTCCGCCGAGGCCTTGCGCGCGTCGCGCCCCAGGTTGTCCTTCAGGCGGTCGAGGATCCCGTTGATGAAGCGCTTGGCGTCGGCGTTGGAGAACTCCTTCGAGAGGTCGATGGCCTCGTTGATCGAGACCACCGGCGGGATGTCCCGGCGGAAGAGCATCTCGTAGATGGCCACGCGCATGATCGCCAGGTCGATCTTCGCGATGCGCTCGAATTCCCAGTTCTGGGCCAGGACGCGGATGCGGCCGTCGATCTCCGCCACGTGCTCGATCGCGCCCTGGATGAGCTCCTCGCCGAAGGCGTAGTGCTCGCGCGGATGCTCGAGGCTGGTGAAGAAGACCTCCAGGTCGTTCGCCAGGTTGTCCGGGTGGTTGAGGCTCCAGGCGTAGAGGTATTGCACCGCGGCGACGCGGCCATCCCGGCGCAGGACGAACTGGGCCTTGCTCATGACCGGGCCCTTCGCAGGCGGCGCCCGAGCGCCGCCATCTCGAGGGCGGCGGCGGCGAATTCCGCCCCGCGGTCGATCCGCCCCAGGCAGCGCGCCTCGGCCTGGGCCTCGCTCTCCGCCACCACGACGCCGTTGATCACCGGCCGGCGCGCATCCAGGGCCACGCGCTGGAGCGCCCGCGCCGAGGCGTGGGCGAGCAATTCGTAATGCAACGTCTCGCCGCGGATGATGACGCCCAGGGCAATGATGACGTCGGGCCGCCGGGCCGCCAGCCACTGCGCCGCGACGGGCAGCTCGCCCGAGCCCGGCACGCGGACGACCGTGAGGTTCCTTTCCTTCACGCCGGCCGCGCGCAGCGCCGCGACCGTCCGGGCCAGCAGCGGCTCGACGAGGCGGTCGTTGTAGCGGGCCGCGGCAATTCCAATGCGAAAAGGACCGCCGGAGGCGGCGGTGGATACGCGTGCGGGGGAGTGAAGACTCATGGAAAACTCGGGGAAACCGGCGCCGAGCCGCTAGATGGGAACCTGCTCGACGATCTCAAGCCCATGGCCGTCGAGGCCGATCACCTTGCGCGGGTTGTTGGTCAGGAGGCGGATCTTGCGCAGGCCCAACGCCGCCAGGATCTGCGCGCCGACCCCGTAATCGCGGAAATTGAGGGGCGGCGCCTCCCCCGGGCCGGCCGCCAGCCGCAGGAGCAGGTCGGCGGCTCCCGGAGCGCGTTCGAGGTAGAGCACGGCGCCGCGGCCGGCGCCGGCCACCGCCTCCAGCGAGGCGGCGAGGACGCGTTGGGTATCCAGGCCGCGCAGGCGGAAGACATCGCCCAGGGTGTTCTCGGCTTGCACCCGCACCAGCGTCGGCTCGGGGCCGAGCGTGCCCATGGTGAGGGCGAGGTGATGGCGTTGGTCAAGCACGCTGCGGAAGACGTGCAGCGTGAACTCCCCGAATTCGCACGGGAAGGGCCGCGTGCCGACCGGGACGACCAGCCGGTCGCGACGCGCGCGATATTCGATCAGCTGCGCGATCGAGATCAGCTTCATTCCGAAGCGGTTCCGGAACTTGATGATCTCGGGCAGCCGCTGGACGGTGCCGTTGTCGTTGACCAGCTCGCAGAGGACGCCGGCCGGGGACTGGCCGGCGAGGATCGCCAGGTCGACCGCCGCCTCAGTATGACCGGCCCGCTCGAGGACGCCGCCGGGCCGGGCGCGCAGCGGGAAGACGTGGCCCGGCTGCACCAGCTGCTCCGGACGCGCGGCCGGATCGGCGAGGATGCGGATCGCACGCGTCCGATCCTGGGCGCTGATGCCGCTCGTCACGCCCTCGGCCGCGTCGACACTGACGGTGAAGTCGGTGCGGTGGGCCTCGCGGTTCCTGACGGACATCGGGCCGAGCCCAAGGCGCCGCAGCTGCGCCTCCACGGTCGGCACGCAGACGATCCCGCTGCCATAGCGGATCATCATCCCGACGGCCTCGGGTGTGGCCTGCGACGCCGACATGATGAGGTCCCCCTCGTTCTCGCGATTCTCGTCGTCGGTCACGATCACGAGGCGGCCGGCCGCGACGTCGGCGACGGCGGCCTCGACGGTGTCGAAGGGATTGGCGACAGTGGACATGGGAGCGTGGCTCATCTCAGGTCTCCACCGGAGGAGTTCCGGTTTCGACCTGGTCGAGGGCAAAGGTGTGGCCGATCGTGTTCAGCTGCCCGCTGATCCTGCGCAGGACGTTGACGAGGTCGAGAAACACCTGGCTGCCCGCCACGGCGTGCGGCTCGGGGGCGGTGAGCCGCTGATAGTGGCTCTTCTGCATCGCGATGCACCAGTCCTTCAACAGGTCGCCCTCGCTCAGGAACGGGCGCGCCAGGGCCCGGTCGCGGGTCGCGAGGACGGAGATCGCAGCCTCCATCCGGCGGAGCACCTTGTCATAGAGGGTGTCGAGGATGGCGCGATCCTCCGCGCCGAGCGCGAGCCGCTCATGGGCATGCTTGATGACCGCGCTGCAGATGTTCTTGTCGATGATGTCGCCGATGGACTCGAGCTGGCTGCAGAAGTTCAGCAGGCCGAACTGGAGCTGGCTGTCGCGGGACGTCAGCGCATCGCTCGGGATCCGGCTGAGGTAGAGCTTGATCGCGGTGTTGAGATCGTCGATCCGGTCGTCGTGCTTTTGCACCTCGCGCGCCAGCGCGACGTCGTTTCCGCCGAGCGCGCGCCAGGCCCCCTCGAACATGCTCTTGACCTCGTCGGCCAGCCGCAGGGTCTCGCGCGCCGCATTGGCCAGGGCAAAAACCGGGCTGCTCAACGCGGCCGGATCCAGATGGGTGGCCACCGGCTTGACGCCGGGCGCTCCCGCCTGGGGGGCGCGCGCCACGAGCCGGGAGACGAAGGATCCGAGCGCCATGCCGAGGAGCGCGACCGCGACGTTGAAGCCGGTATGAAAATTGGCGGCCTGGCGGGCGATCGAGCCCGGGGAATGCCCGAGCCAGGCCTCGAGCGGACCAAAGGCGGCGAGGCAAAGAACGATGGCCGCGCTCTTTAGGGCCAGATTCGCAAAAGCCAGCTGCCGGCCCGCCACGGTGGGCCAGCCGGCGACGACGGAATTAAGGCCGATGCCGAAGTTGGCGCCGAGCACGACCGGAATCAGGAGGGAGAGCGAGCCGGCGCCGGCCTCGCCCAGGGCCAGCGCCAGTCCGATCGCCGCGGTCGAACTCTGCGTCAGGAAAGTCATCAATCCCGCGAAGAAGACCAGCAGCAACCGGTGGTGCAGGACCACCCCGAAGACCGTGTCGAAATCGGCATCGCGCGTCAGGTCGCGCGCAGCCTGGCTCATGATGCTCATCGCCAGGTAGATGAAGCCCAGCCCCAGCACGGACTGGCCGATGCCCCGCACGGTCTCGCCCCGGCAGAACTGGAAACCCACCACCCCTACGATCAGGAAGACCGTATAATAGTCGAAAAAGTGCAGCGCGATCAGCTGCACCATCGCCGTGATGCCGATATTGGCTCCCAGCAAGAAGACCAGGACCCGCTCCGGCGGGATCTGCGCGGACGTCAGGAGCTGGAGTGAAAGGAGGGTTTGCGCCGTCGAGGACGGAGCCACGGCCCCGACCGCTGCCCCGGACAATACCGTCGTGACCGGCCGCTGTGCCATCCGCTCGAGCCACGCGTGGAGGCCATGTCCAAGCATTCGCTCCAACCCTTTGCGTAGGAATCGGATGCCGAATAGGATCAGGGCGACGCCGCCCGCGATATTCAAAAGAACCATGGCTTGATCGGTACGAGAAACCGAAGGCTAGCCGCTGGCATCCCCGCCGCAAGAACCATCAAAAATGTCACTTCTTCCGACCGGGCGCGCCCTCCTTGATTTGGGCCGCGCGCAGGGCGCGCCAGCGGGCCAGGCGCCGGGCGATTTCCGGTTCCGCGCCCGCGTCTTTTGGCTCGTATAGCTTCAGCGGAGTTTCGAGGTAAGCCAGCGGCGCGATCGCCTCGGGAAAGTCATGCGCGTAAAGATAGCCCTTCCCATGTCCCATCCGCTTGTTGGCCTGCCCGCCCTTGTCGCGCAACGGTGCGGGCACGGGCTGGACCGGCCGCTCGGTCAGCGCCCGCCTGGCCTCCCCGAGAGCCAGCGTGGCCGAGTTGCTCTTGGGCGCCGTCGCGATGTAGAGCGTGGCGTGGGCCAGGGTCAGCTCCGCCTCGGGCAGCCCGATGAAGTCCACCGCGTGATGCGCGGCCACGGCCAGCGGCAGGGCCTGGGGGTCGGCCAGGCCCACGTCCTCGCTGGCGAGGATGACGAGGCGGCGGGCGATGAACCGGGGGTCCTCGCCGCCGACCAGCATCTTCGCGAGCCAATACAGCGCGGCGTCCGGATCCCCGCCGCGGCAGCTCTTGATGAAAGCCGATATCGTGTCGTAGTGCTCGTCCTCGTCCGCATCGTAGCGGACCCGGCGTTCGCGGGCGAAGGTCTCCAGCTCACCTGCGGTGATCGTGCCTCCCTCGGGCAGGCTGAGCGCGAGGACCTCGAGGGCGTTGAGCGCGCGGCGCAGGTCGCCGTCGCAGAGCACCGCCAGGTCGGCCAGGATGCCGGCGTCCGCACCGACTCGCTGCGCGCCCAGCCCGCGCTCGGCGTCCGCCAGCGCGGCCGCCAGGACGCCGGCGATCGCTTCCGGCGCCAGCGGCTCCAGGCGGAAGAGGTGGCTGCGCGACAGCAGTGGCGGATTGACGTAGAAGCCCGGGTTGTGCGTGGTGGCCCCGATCAGCCGGACGGTGCCCTCCTCGACATCGGGCAGGAGGAGGTCCTGCTGCGACTTGTTGAAGCGGTGCAGCTCGTCGATGAACAGAATCGTCCCCGCCTCCGGCCGCCGCCGGGCGGCCGCCAGGATCTCCCGCATTTCCGCCACGTTCGACATCACGGCGTTTACCCGCACGAAGCGGCTGCGCGTCTCGTGCGCGATGGCCTCGGCGATGCTCGTCTTGCCCGTCCCCGGCGGTCCATAGAAGATCAGCGAGCCGAAGCGGTTCTGCGCCACCAGCCGCGGCAGCAGGCTCCCGGCCCGCAGAAGGTGCTCCTGCCCGACCACTTCGCTCAGCCGACGCGGCCGCATGCGGGCCGCCAGGGGTTGGTGCGCCTTCCGGTCATCCGGCGGCGCCGCCACTCCCGGCTCGTCCGCCGGCGGGGCCTCCTCGGCAAACAGGCTGCCTTGGTCCGAATCGGGCATCACCGAGGGATAGAAGAATCACCCGGAAAAAGGAAGCCAACGGTTGCTATCGCCGTGTCCTAATTTGTCGGAATGGGCCCTCGCAGCGGCCTCGCTGGCCTCATCGGCCGCGTCTGGGCCGCCTCGCACGGGGCGGCCGGCTTTGCGGCCGAGATTGGGTTTGGCCAGCATAAGACGCGGAGAGGGCCCATTCCGGAAAATTAGGACACGCCGGTTGCTATGGTACTGGCATCTCTCGCTGCCTCGGACATCGCGCACCGCTCCTTTGGATCGTGCTTCCCCTCGCGGCCGGTCTCGCGGCCGGCCGGGCTGGCGGGATCGTCTCCGCCTCCTGGCCGCTCGCCGGCGCGCTGCCGGCCGCCGCGGCGGCCGTGGTGGGCGCCTGGTGCGCGCCGCGGCTCTGGGCTCCGGCTCTGGTCGCGGCCGCGGGCCTGGCGGGACTGGCGAGCTTTGCCCTGCACCGGCAGCCCCGGCCCGAATGGATAGACCGCCCCGCGCGCGAGGCGCGGCTGACGCTGCGGCTCGAGCGCCTCTATCCGCCCTCGCCCGCCCGCCCGGCCGCATCCGGTCTCGCCGCGGTTGTGCGGGCCGACCCGCACCTGCGCGAACTCGTCGGACAGCGGATCTATTTCTCACTCTTGCCCCGCCGCGGCGCCGCTGAGCTGGAGCGCTCGGAAGTCATCGCTGCGATCGGCCTCCTGGCGCCCGTGCCGCCGCATCCGGCGCCGGGCGGATTTGACGCCAGCCTCGCCGACCAGGGGCTCAATTTCAAGCTGACCCGCGGGCGGATGCTCGCGATCGAGCGGCCGGCCACGGCCTACCACCGGTTCTGTGCGCGGCTCGCCGCCCGCATGACCATCCTCCTCGGCGCCGGTCTCGGCCGCCATCCCGATCTCGCCGGGCTGTACCGCGCCATGCTGCTCGGGCATCGGCGCGAACTGTCGGCGGACCAGCAGCGCCTCTTCCTCCACGCGGGCGCCATGCACCTGTTCGCCGTCAACGGGATTCACATCACCACGGTCGCCGTGGCCCTGCACGCCCTGCTCGCGCTCCTGCGCTGCCCGCGGCTCCTCGATGGCGCCCTCGTCCTCGCCGTGCTCTGGCTCGACGTCGACACGACCGGGGCCAGCCCCTCCGCCGTGCGGGCCTTCATCATGGTTGCAGCCGTGGAAGTCGCCCGGGCCCTTTGGCGTCCCGCCAACCCCCTCGCCTCTCTCGCCGGCGCGGCCGCCCTCATCCTCGTGACCGATCCGATGGCGATGTTCAGCGCCAGTTTCCAGATGTCGTACGGCGTGATGGTCGGCCTCGTCCTGCTGGGGCTGCCCCTGGCGGCCCATTGGAATGAAAAACTGGCGCCGCATCGTTCCCTGCCGCGGGCCCACTGGACTTTCCTGCAGCGCCTGCGCGCCGCCCTGTGGCATCATGTGCTCGACGGCCTCGGGCTCGGGGCGGCCGCCGCGGCCTTCGGGGCGGTCTCGAGCGTGGAATTCTTCAACCTCTTCGTGCCCGGCGGCCTGGCCGCAAATCTCGCGCTCGTCCCTCCCGCCCTGCTCGTGATCGTGGCCGGGGTCTGCTCCCTCGTCCTCGGCTTCCCCGGCGCCGCCGCGGCCGGCCCGCCCGCGGTCGCTCTGGCGCAGGCGGCCCGGTTCTGCAATCTCGCCGCCGGAGTGGTCCTGACCGCGATGACCGCGGTCGCCCGCGCGGCCATCGCCGTCCCCGCAGTCTATTTTGCCGCGCGCTACCGCGCCCCCTGGATCGGCCCCGCCGCCCTCGGCCTGCTGGTGGCGGCCTGCCTCTTCGGCTACGCGGGGTCCTGGCGCCGCGGCCGCGGCGGCTTCTGGCCCCCATTTGCCATCGTCGCCGCCGTGCTATTATTCGGCGTCACTTACCACGCGTGAAATCCAGCGGAGTCCACCGCAGTCTTGCTGGCCGGACTCAGGGATCCTGGAGCCGCTCGGCCTTGATGACTTCGCCGGTCAACGCCCGGGACGCCGTCGAGGCCCCGATGGGATTGAGACCCACCGCGACCGTGGCGGGATCGCAGGCATAGCTCGAGGCCGGCTCGTCGAGCGCAGTCTGGCCGTTCAGGCGCACGAGCAGGCGGCCGGGGAAGCTCCGCCCCGGATCAGCTTTCCGATCCGCCGGGCGGACCGGATGCAGTGCGCCGAAATCGATCTCGACCGTCTGCACCGTCTCCGGATCGACCGGGCAAAGGGCGCTGACGGATCCACCCGCGCTCCAGTGATCGTAACCGAACGAAACCCGATTGGCGTTTTCGTAATGCACATAGACCAGATCGCCCCGGCCCGGCTCGCCGGCGCAGACCAGCGGTTCGTTGTGCGCAACCGTGAACGGGGGCAAAATCAACTCGAGGCGGACGGCTCCGTTGCTGCTTTCCCGCAATCCGGCCGTCGCCTCCGGCATCCTCTCCCAAGAAAGAATCCGGCCGGAAAACGGCCGGGGGAAGCCCGTTCGGTCTTCCGACGACCCGATGGATGGAACCGGACCGGCCGCATCGTAACAGACCAATCGGCCATCCAAGGCCACCTGGGCATCCAAGATGACCCGTACGGTTTCCTGCCGCGCCCGCGCTTCGGTCGCCGCCATCGCGTCGAAATAAGGGTGGGCGGCAGGCGGATAGAGGGAGCCGAGGTAGATGCGTAGGACATGCGTTTGGCCCGGCGCGGCCGCAACGGGGCGCCCGAGAAGGGTCCCGCGACTCGTGTGCTCGAGTCCGAACTGGACCGAATCGGGACTGAGATAGTGAACAAAAATGTAGTCGGAGAGAAACGACCGGCCGGTGACGACCAGCGGCTCATAGCGGGCGCTAGTGAAGGGAGGAAACCTCACCCTCATTTCGATCGGGCCGTATTGCGTCCCGCTCCAGCGGTCGTAGGCGTAGGAAAGCCAGTTCAACCGGTGGGCGACCTGCGCGTAGCTCGCGGGCTGCTGGGCGCGGAACAGCTCGTTGTGCCTGAAGCTGGCCAGGACATTGAAGGCGGCCGAGTATCCGGCCACGCTGCAGGCCGCCAGGGCGGCGAACGCCGCGGTCGCGCCGCGGCACCAAGGCCGCGCCGTGACGGCGAGCAGGCCCAGGCAGGCCAGGAGCATCACCTCAGGCGCAAAATCCACCATGTATCGGTTAAGCGCAGCCTGAAAGAAAAGCATGGGCAGCGCCATTGCCACCGCGGTCACCGCCACGCAGGCGCCAAAGATGCGAAGCCGGCGCTCGGAGGCCAGCGACCCCCGCGCCGCGAGCGCCACGGCACCGAGGGCCAACAGCGTGAAAGGCATGTTGGGCAGCAGGCCGTATGGATCCTCCGCCCCGTAGAACCCCGGCGGGGCGGGCGGCAGCTTCGCAAAGGTAACGAAGGGAAAATACCGACCCCACCCGGCCGGCGCGAGCCAGTAAGCCTGGAGGTTGTAGCCAAAGAAGCGCCAGGCGAAAAGCGCCGTCTTGGCGGGGTCATCGTTCCAATATTGGTAACGTAGACCAAACTCCGCGAGGTTGCCGAAGCGGAGGTAATTGTACAGCGCCAGGCCGACGCCGACCAGCGCCATCGGAACCACCGCCGCCGAAACGAGCTTCCGCCATCTGCCATCGCGCCAGCAGGCGGGCCCCAGACGGCGTTCGCGCGCTTCCAGCCATGCCGGCAGGAGCACCGCGGGACAGGCCAGGAGATACAGCGGTCGCGATCCGACCGCGAAGCCAAACGCGGCGCTCGCCACCGCCAGCCAAAGCGCGGACCGGCGGCCGTGTAGCGCCAGAAAAATCGCCGCGAGCGCCACCATGCAGCAGGCATAACCGCAGGTAACGGGAACCTCCCGGACGCTGGTCCGCCGCAGAAGGACCGCCATCATGTCCGCCAGACCCAGGGAGAGAATGCAGGCTCCGACCAGGACCTCCGAAGCCCGCGGAAAATAGCGCCGGCGCACGGCCAAAAGGAGCCAGACCGAGGCGATCAACCCCATGCTGGCGAAAATGGGTGATGCCAGCACCTCGCTGATGAAGCTCCCAGTCAGGACCCGGAACGGCAGAAATAATAACAGCGCCGGCGACAAGCCGTAATAAATGTAATACCTTCCCCGGTAGTAGCTGGCGTCGGGCGGCGAGGGATGGCCCGCGCGCTGGGCCGGATCCCAAGGATTCGCGAGCGTCGCGAAATAGGGATCGACCTTCATGTCGAGGTAAAGGTGCCCCCGCAAAAACCCGCGGGTCAGAAGATTGTAGTAGCCAGCGTCCGTCGGAGAGACGAGGCCCCTCTCCCATACCGGCACCCCCGTCCAGAAGTAGAACCAGCAGATCGCGAGGACCAACGAGGCCTGCAGCCAGACGGCAGCGCCAATGGCGCGGAAGGGGCGCACCGCTTCAAGAGGGGGCCCCCCTTGAGGCCTGACAAGTTCGAAATTGGCGCCGCGCAGAACAGGGTCTGAGAAGGGCGCGGCGATCCCGGCGGCTTTCGGCCGTCGTTGCCATCGTCGCAACATCAGGGTAGGCTGGCCTCCATGAAATCTTCCTACGAACTCGCGATGGAGCGGCTGGCCAAGTCGGATCCCAATTCGGCCGCGCCCCTGACCGCGGAAAAAAAGACCCGGCTCGCGGAGATCGAACGCGTTTACAAGGGCAAGCTCGCCGAGCGCGAAATCTTCCTCAAAAAGCAGCTCGACGAGGCTTTCGTCGCGCAGAAGGCCGAGGAGATCGAGAAAATCCGGAAGCAGATCTCGAGCGAGCGGGTTCGCCTCGAGGAGGAGCGGGAAGCCGAGAAGGAAAAAGTCCGATCTGCGCCGGCGCGCTAGCTTCCATCACTCCGGCTCGGCCGTGCCCTCGGTCACCCACTCCCTAGCCTCCGGCACCTGCTCGAAAAAGGCGCGGAGCGCCGCGCTGAGGTGCTCGGCGTAGCGGAAATGGGCGCCCATTCCGGTGCGCAGCTCCGCCTCGTAGATAAACTTGTCCGCATGCGTGCCGTGCTCGAAGGGGGTCTGGGCTCCCAGGAGCAGCGAATACACGTAGGCCGGTGAATCCCGCCGCAGCAGCTCGCGGGTCAGCTCGAGCTGCTCCCCCAGCAGGCCGGCATGGTCGCCGCGGCGGATCTCCGGCGGCAGGTAGAAGCCCGCCTGGATCAGCGGGGTGTGCCGGTGGCCCGTCCGGTGCCGGTTGAGGTCGCGCAGTTCGGCCAGGGCCAGGTTGTTCCACGCGAACGAAACCCGCATGCGGCGCGTGGCCGTGCCCTGGAGTCCGTAGCGGTTCTGGCGGTGGCGCAGGGCCTCCGGCACCGGCTGGGTCTCCTCCAGCCACGGCGGCGTCTCGCGGTCCACGCGCACCCAGACGCGGTCGGGCAGCGGCGCGGCGGAGAGACGGTCGCGGCCCAGCGCGAGGCTCGCCGCCAGCTCCTGCCGCGCCTGCTCCTCGCAGGACCTCTCCGCGAAGCTGTGGCGCATCAGGCGCGGCGACTGCTTGACCAATTCGTCGCGGATCAGCCGCGCGGCGGCCCTCGCCTCGGGCTGCGGCAGCGAGTCGAGCTGCTTCACGGTCTGCGCCCACATGCGCGAAGTTTGCACCAGGCCGAGGTTGGTCCGCGTCGCAAACGGGATGAAATAGCGCGCACGGTCGAGGGCGTAGTTTTTGCGCAGCCGGGCCGCCACGGCGGGCGCGGCGCCGGCCGGCGTGCGCACGCGCTGCGGCTCGGCCGCGGCCAGCGCATCGAGCCGGGCGTATTCGGCATGATAGGCGGCAAAGGACCGCGCCAGCAGCCCGCTCCAGCGCGCAGCCAGGTCGTCGGGGATGCCCAGGTCCCCGGCCGCGGGCACATTCGAGGCCTCCATCGCGATGTAGCGCGTGCTCGACTCCTGCCCGTCGGCCATCTGGGCGATCTCAAAAATCTTGTAGGCGAGCCACATCGAGATGCCGTCGAGCGCGACCGCCAGGCCGCCGGTGAGCCCGCCGATCGAGGCATGCCCGTAGTCCACGAATTTCAGGATCCGGTCGATGGAGGCGTCGGGGTTTCGCACATCGACCTTGGCGAGGATGGCGCCGATGCCCTCATTGCTGCGCGAATAGCGCGCGAGCACGGAAGCCAGCAGCTCCGGCGTCACCTGCGGCAGTCCGGCGGCGGTCGGCGGGGGGACGATGGCGAGCCCGGTGACGTTCATCGGACCGCAGGGTCGGGAGGAACCGGGATCGCTGGGCCGGAGGAGGGCGCGTGCACCGCCCCGATCAACCGGATCGTTTCGCCCAAGGCAAGAGGGTACTCCGCGAAACGGCACCGGGGCTCGAATCCCGGGGGAACCCTTTGTGATCAGTTCCTGTCAGAGCCTCTTGCCTCCGATCGGCATTCGTAACAATTTAGTCTGGATCAGCGTCTACCGATCTGTAAGCAAATTTTCCTTCCCATGAAACCAGCCATGAAACTCGCCAAGATTCCTCTCCTCTCGCTGGCCCTGACGGCGCCCTTCGCCGCCTATGGCCAGCACGTGGGCGTCGGCATCGGATTCAATTTCGGACCGCCGCCTCCCGTCGTCGTCTACGCTCCCCCGCCGCCGCCGCCCCAGGGGGAAGTGGTTTATGCCGCGCCCGGGCCGGGCTATGTCTGGGTCCCCACCCACTATGTGTGGCGGCGCAACCGGTGGGAAATGGTCCGCGGCCGCTGGGAGATTCCACCCCAGCCGGGCGCCTTTTGGGTCGCCGGCAACTGGGATCCCAATCACAGCTGGATCGAAGCCCATTGGGAAATCCGGCAGACCCCTCCTCCGCCCCCGCCGCCCCCGCCTCAGGCCTATTATGCTCCTGCGCCCGAGGCTGGCCCCGAGGTGGTGGTCGTGGACGGTCCTCCGCCGCCTCCGCTCGAAGTCAATGTCGTCATGGGTCCCCCGCCCTCGCCCAACCACGTCTGGATCGCCGGATACTGGGGTTGGGAAGGCGGCCGCCGCCGCTGGGTAAGCAGCCATTGGGAACTCCCGCCGCGCCGCGGCGCCGCCTGGGTTGCTCCTCGCTGGGACCACCGTGACGGCCACGACGTCTTCATCCGCGGCTATTGGCGCTGAGCAGAGCCAAAGCAAAACCCCTTAAAAAGGCGGGCCCGCCAGGCCCGCCTTTTTTCATTTTTTTCTCGAGCCAGTCTGACCGGGAAGGTGCGAGAGGGGTCCTGCAGGGGGCATGAGTGGAGCCTCATCCGCGTCTCTGGGCGGCGTCGACCGGCGCCGCCTGCTGACGCGGAGATTGGGTCTTGGCGTAACGTAGCCCCCGGAAGGATCCCTCTCGCACCTTCCCGGTCAGACTGCGTTTTTTACCCTTACCACTGCAGCCAATGGCCGAGCGGTCCCGGATAAAAACCCAGCACGACCGTGCTGAGCGCCAGGACCCCCAGCACGATGCCGAGCAGCGGCGCCACGGGCGTGCGCGGCGGCGCGGCGTCCTCGCCTGGATTGGCCTTCCAGGACTCGAAATAGGCCGCCTTGATCCAGCCGAAATAATAATAAATCGAGACGACCACTCCGGCGATCGCGACGAGCAGCGGCCCACGCAGGCCCGCCTGATAGGCCGCGACGAATACGAAAAACTTTCCCAGGAAGCCGGCCAGCGGGGGAATGCCCGCCAGGGAGCCGAGGCCGACGGCGAGCAGGCCGCCGAGGAATGGGTTCTCCTTCGCCAGCCCGGCGTAGTGCTCGAGTTCCTGGTCGGAATCCTCCGGCCCCGCCAGATGCGCCATGACGCCAAAGACGGTGAACGAGGCGAGCAGATAGGCCAGGAGGTAGAAATAGACCGCGCCGACCGCCAGCGGCGCGGCCGGGGCCGCCGCCACGCCCAGGAGGAGGAATCCGGCGTGCGAGACGCCGGAGAGGCCGATCAGGCGCTTGACGTTGTGCTGCGTCAGGGCGGCGAAATTGCCGAAGAGGATGGTGGCCATCGCCATCGCCGTCAGGACGGGCGTGACCAGCCAGCCATAGGCGGGGAAGGCGCGGAGGGTCAGCCCGAGCAGCACCGCGAATCCGGCGCCCTTGGACGCCACGGCGAGGAAGGCGGTGACCGGGGTCGGCGCGCCCTGATACACATCCGGGATCCAGATCTGGAAGGGAAAGGCGCCGATCTTGAAGGCCACGCCCGCCAGGACGAGGACGATGCCGACGCTGGCCAGGAAGTTATGCGGGTTGGCCGCGAGGAAACCGGCCAATTCGCCGTAGCGCATCGCATCCGCCGCATGCCCGGGAAGCAGCGGATTGCCCGCCACGCCGTAGAGCAGCGCGATGCCGAAGAGCAGCAGCGCCGAGCTGAGCGCGCCGAGGATGAGATACTTGAGCCCGGCCTCCAGCGAGGGCGTGCTGGAGCGGAAATAGCTCACCAGGATGTAGAATCCCACGGTGACCGTCTCCAGCGCGAGGAAGAGCATCACAAAATGGTTGCTCTGCACGAGGAGCATCAGCGCCGCGGTCACCACGAGGATGATGTGGTAGAATTCGATCCGCGGGACCGTGCGCCGCGCCAGCGTCACCCGGGCCAGCAGCACGACGAGGATGGAGGAGAGAAGGAGGAAGACCCGCATCGCCTGGCCGGCCAGCGTGACGCGGAGAAGGCCGTTGAACGTGTCCTGACCCAGCCAGGCCGAGTAAAAATGCCGGAGGAGGTCCGCCAGCACGGCGAGCTGCCCGACGAGGCAGACGCCGGCGACGGCCCCGGGCGCGCGCTTCGGGAGCACGAGGTCGAGGACGAGCAGGGCCAGGGCCAGGCAGCCGAGCGCCAGCTCGGGGCGGATCGAGCCCCAGGCATTGCCCGCGGCCAGCTGCTGGAGAAGGGAGAGCGTCATCGTGGGTCGGGCGGTTCAGAGACGGACGGCGGCATCCGCCGCGGGAGCGGCCGCCGCCACCGCCGCGGAAGTGGGCAGCGCCCCGTCGAGGGGCCGCGCGATCGATCGCGGCCACAGGCCGATGAAGAGCAGCGCGGCGAGGAGGACCAGCGCGGGCGCGCGCTCGCCCCAGCTGAGGTCGGCGGGCGGATGCTGGGCCGTCACGAGGACGAAGGCCTCGCTCGGCGGCCCGAAGAACACCCGGGCGGCGGCGCGCAGCCCGTAGACCGCCGAGATCACGACGCCGGAGACCGCCAGCACGGTGAACCAGGGCGAGAAGCTCCAGAGCGCGATGAAGATCGTGAGTTCGCCCCAGAAATTGGCGAAACCGGGCAGGCCGATGCTGGCGAAGGTGGCCGCGACGAAAAACGCCGCCAGGACCGGAGCGGGACGGCCGAGGCCGCCCATCTCGTCCATGGCAAAGGTCCGCGTGCGCTGGTGCACGCTCGTCGCCAGGAGGAACAGCAGAGAGACCGAGAGCCCATGCCCCACCATCAGGAGCACGACGCCCCCGACCCCGAGCGCGGAGCCGCAGGCGAGGCCGAGGAAGGCGTAGCCCATGTGCATGACCGAGCTGTAGCCGACCATCTGCTTGAGGTCGCGCTGTGCGATCGTGATCAGGCCGATGATGAGGACGTTGCCAAAGCCCGCGAGCACCGCGAGGGCATGGCCCCAGGGCGCAGCCCCCGCGGGCAGGAGCGGCAGCGCCACCTGGATCAGGGCATAGAGTCCGAATTTCTTCAGGACACCGGCGTGCAGCATCGCCGCCGAGCTGGGGGCGGCGCCGTAGCCCAGGGGGGCCCAGCTGTGCAGCGGCCAGAGCGAGACCAGGATCCCGAAGCCGAAGAGCAGGAGGCCGAAGAGGTGCTTCTGCGCGACGGCGCCGAGCGGCTGCGCCGCCAGGGTCGAGCGCAGCGCGATCAGGTCGAAGCTGTGGGCGCCGCTCTTCACGTAGAGCGCGATCAGGCCGAGCAGCGAGAGCATGGCCCCCACCGTCAGGTAGATCGTCATCGTCATGGCCGCGTAGTTGCGGTCGCGCCCGCCCCAGATCCCGACCATGATGAAGGTCGGGATCAGCGCCAGCTCGTGGAAGAAATAGAGGAAGAACACATCCACGCTCGCGAAGATGCCCATGAGGCCGGCCTGCATCACCAGGAGCAGCATGAGATAGAGCTTGAGCCGCTCAGCCGCCGACTGCAGCGCGTAGAGGCCGGCCGCGAAGCCGACGATGCCGGCCAGGACGAAGAGCGGCAGGGCGATGCCGTTGACCCCGAGCACCAGCCCGATGCCGAGGCCGTCGAGACCGGTGGAGTAGCGCGCGAGGTAGGCGTAGCCGTCCGCCTTGGGCGCGGCGTTGAAATGCCACCAGACGTCGAGGGCGAGGAGCAGCGGCGCCGCAAAGCCCGCATAGGCCAGCCGCACCGACCAGCGCTTCGGCAGGCCGAGGGCGATCGCCAGCGCGACGGCCAGGGGCGCGGCGATCGCGAGCAGCAGGGGATTGCAGGGCAGGTGCATATCAGAGGATTCCCGCGGCGAAGAGCCAGAGGACCGCGACGCCGGCCAGGAACCAGTAGACGTAGGCGTTGATTCGGCCGACGTGCAGGGCGCGCAGCCCGAGGCCCGCCAGCCCGGCGAGCCCCGCCGTGCCGCGCACGACCAGGCCGGAGAGGCCGATCACGTCGAGGAAGTTCAGCGCCATCGCCGCGCGCTGCTGGACCTTCGCGACGTACCAGGCATAGAAGCGGTCGAAGCACTGCTGGAGCGCGGCCAGCCCGCGGAAGAGCCCGGGCGCGCGCCGCTCGAGCTCGTCGGTCCCGCTCGCCGCATAAAATGCCCAGGAGGCGCCGGCGCCGATCAGGAGGACGGCCAGCGAAACGCCCAGGACGATCCCATGCGCCCGCCCCTCCGCCTCCGGGACGTTGGCGAGGATGCCCGCGAAAGCCGCGGGATAGAGGCGTCGCCAGCCGGCGACGAGGGAGAGCGCCGCCAGGACTACGAGGGGACCGGTCAGGACGCCCCCGCCCTCGTGCGCGCGGGCCGCGGCCTCCGAGCGCGTGGCGCCGAAGAAGACGATCTTCCACAGGCGCACCATATAGAAGGCGGTGAGGATCGCGGTGAGGGCGAGCACCGCGAACACCGCCCGGTTGCTGGCGAAGGCCAGGGCGAGGATCGCGTCCTTGGAGAAGAACCCGGCGAGGAACGGAAAGCCGATGATGGCGGCAACCCCGATCGTGAAGGTCGCGAAGGTGAGCTTCATCCGGCCGGCCAGCCCGCCCATCCGGAAGATGTCCTGCTCGTGGTGGCAGCCGTAGATGACGGAGCCGGCGCCGAGGAACAGCAGCGCCTTGAAGCAGGCGTGCGTCGTCAGGTGGAACATCGCCGCGCTGACGCCGCTGGCGGTGTGGTACGAGCCGTCGGCCTGCGGCTGGAAATAGGTGCCCATGCCGAAGGCCGCCACCATGTAGCCGAGCTGCGACAGCGTCGAGTAGGCCAGGACCTTCTTGATGTCGCGCTGCCCGATCGCGCAGAGCGCGGCGTACAGGGCCGTGGCCGTGCCCACCCACATGATGACGGTCAGGGCGGGATTCACCATCAGCACCTCGATGCGGCAGAGCATGTAGATGCCGGCCGCCACCATCGTCGCGGCGTGGATCAGGGCGGAGACGGGAGAGGGGCCCTCCATGGCGTCGGGCAGCCAGACCTGCAGCGGCAGCTGGGCCGATTTTCCGATCGCCCCGCAGAAGAGGAGGAGCGGGATCGCCGTGCTGTAGGGCGCCGTGCCGGACGAGGCCTGCGCCGCCAGGTCGGACAGGTTGACCGTCCCGCGCAGATGATAGCAGAGGATGATGCCGAGGAGAAAGCCGAAGTCCCCCACCCGGTTGACGATGAAGGCCTTCTTCGCCGCCTCCGCCGCCGCCGGCCGCTCGTACCAGTGGTTGATCAGCAGCCAGGAGCTGAATCCGACCAGCTCCCAGAAGATGAACATCATGAAAAGATTGTCGGCCAGGACGACGCCGATCATCGAAAACATGAAGATGGACAGGCCGCCGAAATACCGGGCTCGGGCCTCGTCGTCGCGCATGTAGCCGAGCGAGAAGACGTGGACGCAGAGTCCCACCAGCCCGACGATCGCGAGCATGAGGGCCGCCAAGTCGTCAAAATTGAAGCCGAAGGACACCGTCAGGCCGGCGAGCCGGAGCCATTCCCGCGAGGCCTCGAAACGCGGGCCGTGCAGCGCGAGCCAGCCGGCGCCGGCGGCCACCGCCACGGCGGCCAGGACCGAGAGGGCCGAGGCCGGGCCGCCCCGCCGGCGCAGGAAGAGGGCGATGAACCCGGCCGAGGCCGCCGGCACCGCGAGGACGAGAAAGGCGAGATGGGAGGGGGCCATGGCCGGTCAGTGCTTGAGCGCGTCCAGCCGGTCCACCCGGACCGTCTGGGTCCGCCGGAAAAGCGCGACGACGATCGCCAGTCCGACCGCGACCTCGGCGGCGGCCACGGTCAGGATGAAAAAGACGAAGATATTGCCCTCCATCGTGCCGTTGAACCGCGAGAAGGCGACGAGGGCGAGGGTCGAGGCCACCAGCATCAGCTCCAGGCACATGTAGATGACGAGCGTGTTGCGCCGCAGGAGCACGCCCAGGAACCCGAGGCCGAAGAGCACCGCGCTCAGGATGACGTAGGAATTAAGGGTTTCGGGCAGCATGCTAGTTGCCGTAGCCGGAGTGCTCGCCCTCGCGCTTGCTGAGGACGATCACGCCCAGCATGGCGGTCAGGAGCAGGAAGCCGATGATTTCCACCGGCAGGAGGTAGGTGGTGAAAAGGAGGTAGGCGTAGAGCTTCAGCGAGGCGCCGACCGCGGGCACATCCGCCGCCGCCGGCGCGGCCAGCCGGCCCCGGAGCGCCAGGGAGGCGAGGCCCGCCCCGATCAGCGCCACCGCGACCACGCGCGGCACGATCGTCAGCCCGCGGCGCGCCTGCGGCGCCTGCTCGCCGCGGGTGTCGAGCAGCATGATGATGAAGAGGAAGAGCGCGACGACCGCGCCCGCGTAGACCAACAGGAGCAGGAAGGCCAGGAGGAAGGCGTCGAGCCGGATGAACAGCGCCGCCACGCCCAGGAGGCAGAGCAGCAGGCACATCGCCGCGTTGACGACGTTCTTGCAGACGACAACCCCGGCCGCGCAAAGGGCGGCGAAACAGGCGAAGAAGGAGAAGAGGAACTGGCCCATGGCAGCACTAGTGGCCCGGGGGCGTCTCCGCCGCCGCCTTCTTCTTGTCCCATTTGTAGTGCCGGTCGGGCAGCGTGCCGCCGAGCTCATAGAGCCGGTCCTTGTGGTTGACCATCTCCTCGCGGCTGCCCCCCGACATCGAATACTGCGTCTGCAGGAAAATGGCCTCCTCCGGGCAGACCTCCTCGCAGAGTCCGCAGTAGATGCACCGCAGCATGTCGATGTCGAAGGCCTGGGGGGCCTTCTCGACGTTCTCGTTTGGGCTGCCCTCGGGGATCGCGCCCGGGGTGATGCGGATCGCCTTGGGCGGGCAGACAAACTCGCAGAGCTGGCAGGAGACGCATTTCTCGCGGCCGTTGGGATCCCGGACCAGCGTCGGCACCCCGCGGTAGCCCGGCGGGATCGCCGGCCGTTCCTCGGGGTACTGCAGCGTCTCGCTCGGCTGGAAGAAATGCCGGAGAGTGATTCGCAGCCCCGCGGCGATCTGCGGCAGATAGGCGCGCTCCGCGAGGGTCAGCGGCTTGCGGGGAATGGTGATGATGGCCATGGCGGGTCGGGTTATTTGCTGAGCAGCGCGATGCCGAGGGCGTAGACCACGAGGTTGGCGATGGCGAGCGGCAGGAGCTTCTGCCAGCCGATCTTCATCACCTGGTCGTAGCGGAAGCGCGGCACGGTCCAGCGCACCCACATGAAAATGAAGATCAGGCAGACGATCTTCCCGAGGAAGATGGCGATCGAGACGAGCCCGAGAATGAAGGGATGACCGAGGAGGTGCAGCCAGCCGGCCAGCGTCTCCAGGGGGATCCAGGGCAGCGGGTTCCAGCCCCCGAGGAAGAGCAGCGTGAAGACGGCCGAGCCCACGATCATGTTGGCGTATTCGGCGACGAAGAAGAGCGCCCATTTGAAGGCGCCGTACTCGGTGTGGAAGCCGCCGACCAGGTCCGCCTCGGACTCGGGCATGTCGAAGGGCTGGCGGTTCGTCTCGGCGAAGAGGGCGATGATGAAGATCAGCGCCGAGAGCGGCATCGTGAAAAGGAACCAGGCCCCGCCCCAGAAGCCCGGCTGGCTCTGGTAGGCCACGACTCGGACGAGGCTCAGCGAGCCGGCCGAGCCGGGTGCGTTGATCCAGAGAAAGACCGGCAGCACCGCCAGCGTCAGGGACAGCTCGTACGAGATCAGCTGGGCGGAGGCCCGCACCCCGCCGAGGAACGCATACTTCGAGTTCGAGGCCCAGCCCGCGAGGATGAGGGAATAGATTCCGAGGGAGGACACGGCGAACACCGCCAAAAGGCCCACGTCGACGTTGGCCAGGACGAGCGGGTGGACTTTTCCGCCCGATAGATAGGCCCCGAAGGGCACGACCGTGACCGTGGTCAGGGCGGGGATCATCGCGACGATGGGTGCCAGGATGAAATACGGTTTGTTCACGTGCCCCGGCACCGGCTCCTCCTTGACGAGGAACTTCAGCCCGTCGGCCGCCAGCTGGAAAAGCCCGAGGCGCTGCAGGACGCCGCCCAGGACCGGAACATACGCCGCCCAGGGGATGATCGTCCGGTTCGGACCCGGACGGCCCTGGATCCAGGCGCACACCTTGCGCTCGGCCATCGTGCACAGGCTCGACATCGGGAAGACGACGAGGATGACGGCCAGGCCCTTGAGCAGGCCCTGGACGATCAGCGGGAGGTTGAAGAAGAAATCAGCCATGGGCGGGGGCGGCCAGAGGCGCCGCGGGCGCGAAATGCAGGGACTTGCCCTCGGCGAACGGCAGGCCCGACCAGGGCGTCGCGTCGAGGAGGAGCCCCGTGTCGGGCAGGTTGCCGTAGCGCACCGTTCCGAGCGGGGCGACGGCCGCGCCGATCTGCTCCCAGAGCGCGCCGAGGTCGATCCGGCCCGAGGCCAGGTAGAGCGGCTTTTCGCCGAGCTTCCCGCCCGCGGCGACGATGAGTTTTGCCAGCACTTCGAGATCGTCGTGCGCGCCGCCCGGGCCGGGCACGGCCGCGGCGAACTTCTGGAGCCGGAACTGCTGGTTCACCAAGGAGCCCGATTTCTCGAACACCGTGAGGGTCGGCAGCACCACTTTCGCGGCGGCGCTCGTCGGGTTGGCGTGCGTGCCGAGATAGATGACAGACACCTTCGCGAGTTGGTCCGCGCTCACGCCGGCGGCCGTCAGGTCCTCGCCGATCACCACGACGGTCTTGACCGCGCCGGCGTCGATCTGGGCCGCCAGGCCGCCCAGCGTGGCCGCCGGCAGCTCCGCGATCAGCCCGGTCACCAGCGCTCCCCGGATGTTGGGATTGCGGTCGGCGGAGACCAGGATCCCGTCGCCCGGCCCCGTCCGGCCGACCAGGTGGACCGGCGCCGCGACGGCCTCGGCCAGCTTCTTCGTCAGGAATTGCTCCTCGACCGAGCTCCGGCCCGAGCCGACGACGGCCACGCCGCCGGCCACCAGGAGCTCGGCCGCGGCGGCCACCGCGGCGGCGGGCAGCGCCACGACCTCCCCCACCCGGCTCTCGGTCAGCCGGTTGGCCGCGCGCACCTGCTGGTAGAGCAGCCGGCCGGAATCGGCCATCCACGTGTCGTTGACCGCGTCGTTGCGGCGCGGGGTGATCCGGTGGATCACGCCCTCGCGCGACCAGACGACCGTGTTGGCCCCGGCACTGCTCTCGGTGTCGATGCTGTCCGTCTGCTTGAGGAACCAGACGCGCATCTTGAAGCGGAAGTCGGTGCTCGTCAGGGCGCCCACCGGGCAGATGTCGACGGTATTGAGCGAGTAGTTGTTCTCCAGCTTCCGTCCCGGGAAACAGGTCAGCGTCGAAAAGCTGCCGCGGTCGATGAAGCCCAGGACGTCGTCCTTGGCCACCTCCTGGCAGAAGCGGATGCAGCGCGAGCAAAGGATGCAGCGCTCGTCGTCGAGCGTGACCCGGGGTCCGAGCTGCGTCCGCTTCGGCTTCACGTTCTTCGGCTCGATGTAGCGCGAGTAACCGCGGCCGTAGCCGGTCGCCTGCTCCTGCAGCTTGCATTCGCCGGCCTGGTCGCAGATCGGGCAGTCGAGCGGGTGGTTCACCAGGAGGAATTCCATCACGCCCTCGCGGCAGTCCTTCACCAGCTGCGTCGTCGTCCGGATGTGCAGGCCGGGCGAGGCGTTGGTTGCGCACGCGATCGTGGGCCGGGGCGACCAGTTGATCCGCTGCTTTCCCGTGGCCGGGTCCAGGATCGGCTGCTTGGTCGCGGGATCGACGGCCGGCAGACCCATCTCGACCAGGCACATGCGGCAGTTGCCCACCACCGTCAGCTTGGCATGGTAGCAGTAGTGCGGGACGTCGATCGCGAGACCGCGCGCCGCCTCGATGATGTTCGTCCCTTTCGGGACGGCGATCTCGCGGCCGTCGATGTTGACGGTGATCAGGTCGGGTTTGGGCGGTGCGATCATGGTCGGGTCTAGATCAGGGGCTGCGCCGGCTGCTTGCCGTCGGACTTCAGCTTGGCATATTCCTTGAATTCATCGCCGAACTTGGCGACGAAGCTCTGGGTCGGCCACGCGCAGGCCTCGCCGAAGGCGCAGATCGTGCGGCCGGCGATCTGGTCCGCCACGCTCTTGAGCAATTCGCCGTCCTGCGGCCGGGCCTGGCCGTGGACCATGCGCGTCGTGATCCGCTTCATCCAGAGCGAGCCCTCGCGGCAGGGGGTGCACTGGCCGCAGCTCTCGTGGGAGTAGAACGCGTTGATGTTGCCCAGCGCCTCGACCATGCTGACCGAGTCGTCCATCACGATCACGCCGCCCGAGCCGCCCATCGAGCCGATCATGGCCAGCGAGTCGAAATCCATCGGGACGTCCTCGAGCCCCCAATCGTACTCGACCATCTCGGCCCCGACCTTGCGCTTGCCCTTGAAGCGCTCGCCAAACCGGAGCACCTTGGCCGAGGAGCCGCCGGGGATCACGGCCTTGAACGCGCGGCCCGGGAGCGGGCCGCCGCAGACCTCGTGGAGCAACTGGCCCAGCGTGACCCTCCCCACCTCGAATTCGTAGTAACCGGGGCGCTGCACGTGCCCGGAGACGCAGAGAATGCGCGTGCCGGTGTTGTTGGGCGTCCCGATCCGCGCGTAGGCGTCGCCGCCCATGTCCACGATGTGCTTCACATGGCAGAGGGTCTCGACGTTGTTCACGATCGTCGGGCACTGGTACAGGCCGAGGACCGCCGGGAAATACGGCGGCTTGATCCGGGGATACGGCCGCTTGCCCTCGAGCGACTCGATCAGGCCGGTCTCCTCGCCGCAGATGTAGGCGCCGGCGCCGCGGTGGACGTAGATCTCGCAGCCGTAGGCCGTGCCGAGGACATTGGGGCCGCAGAAATTTGCCTGGCGCGCCTCGGCGATGGCCCGCTCGAGGATCCGCGCCCCTTCCGGGAATTCCCCGCGGATGTAGATGTACGCCTGCTTCACGTTGTTCGCCCAGCAGCTGATCATGATCCCCTCGATCATCTGGTGGGGGTCCTGGTGCATGATGTACCGGTCCTTGAAGGTCCCGGGCTCGGACTCGTCCGCGTTGACGACCAGGTAGATCGGCTTGCCGCTCTTGCGGTCGACCAGGGTCCACTTCACCCCGCAGGGAAAGCCCGCCCCCCCGCGGCCGCGCAGGCCGGACTTCTTCACCTCGTCGATCAGTTCCGCCGGCGGGCGCTGCACGGCCTTCCTCAGGACCTCGTAGCCGCCGTGCCGCAGGTAGCAGGCCAGGTCGGGCGTGTAGCCCGGCTCGTCGATGTGGCGGAAAATGAGGCGGTGCTGCTCGGGCATGGCTATTTTCTGTCCTCCGCCTTGATCTGGGCGCTCAGTTCGCGGGCGCGGGCGATGTCCACCTTCTCGTGCAGCACCTCGTCGATCATGATGACCGGCGCCGTGCCGCAGCTGGCCAGGCATTCGACGAATTCCACCGTGACCGCGCCGTCGGGCGAGGTCTCGCCGGCATGCGTGCCGAACTGCCGCTCGAATTCCCCGCAGGTCTTGTAGCCGCCCAGGAGGGCGCAGGAGAGCGTCCGGCAGACCTTGATGTGCCGCCGGCCGATCGGCTTCTGGCGGAACATGGGATAGAACGTGACCAGTTCGTAGATGGAGATCGGGGCCACCTCGAGCTTCGCGGCGATCCAGGCGATCGCCTCCTGCGAAATATGGCCCTGGTCCTCCTGCACCAGGTGCAGGAGCGGCAGCGCCGCGCTCCGCTTCTGCGGATAGTGCGGGATGACCTCGTCGATGCGGCGAAGGGTCTCGGGTTGCAGGTTCATCGGTCGCATTCCCCCATGACGAAGTCGAGGGAGCCCAGGATGGAGACGACGTCGGACACCATGTTGCCGACGCAGACCTTCGGGAGGATGGAAAGATTGCAGAACGAGGGGGAACGGATCTTCAGGCGCCAGGGCACGCCCCCGCCCTTGCTCACGATGTAGAAACCGAGGGTGCCCTTGGGGTTCTCGGCCTCGAAGTAGACCTCGCCCGCCGGCATCTGCGGGCCCTCGGTCACGAGCATGAAGTTCTGGATCAATTCCTCCATCGAGGTTAGGATCTTGTCCTTCGGCGGGGCGAAGATCTTCCGGGCGTCCGTCGCGTGCCACGGGCCGTCCGGGAACTTCGCGATCGCCTGCTGGAGGATGCGCACGGACTGGCGCATCTCCTCCGCCCGCACGAGGTAGCGGTCGTAGCAGTCGCCCTTGGTGCCCACCGCCACGTCGAAATCGTACTGCTCGTAGCCGCTGTAGGGCTTGTCCTTGCGCAGGTCGAACGGCACGCCGGAGCCGCGCAGGTTGGGCCCGGTCAAGCCGTAGGCGAGGGCGTCCTCCTTGGTGATAACGCCGATGCCCACCGAACGGTCGAGGAAGATTTTGTTGCGGGTCAGCAGCTGCAGCATCTCCTCCAGGAGGGGCAGGAACTGCTCGCAGAAGCCTCCGACCTTCTCGATCCAGCCGGGCGGCACGTCGCGCTGGAGGCCGCCGATCCGGGTGTAGCTCGTCGTGAAGCGGGCTCCGGTCAATTCCTCGAAGAGCCGGTAGAGCTTCTCGCGCTCGGTGAAGCTGTAGAGGAAAACCGTCCACGCCCCGACGTCGATGCCGTAGGCGCCGAGCCCCATCAGGTGCGCCGAGATGCGCGCCAGCTCGGCGGTGATAACCCGAATCGCCTGGCAGCGCGCCGGGACCTCCAGCTTAGCCAGCCGCTCGACCGCAATGGCGTAGGCCATGTTGTTCGCCAGCGGCGCCAGGTAATCCAGCCGATCCGTGTAGGGCACGAACTGGTTATAGGTCATGTTCTCCGCGATCTTCTCGTCGCCGCGGTGCAGGTAGCCGATCACCGGGTCGGCCTTGGTCACGACCTCGCCATCGAGCTCCATCTGCAGCCGCAGGACGCCATGGGTCGACGGGTGCGAGGGCCCCATCGAGAGGGACATCTTCTCGGTCTCAAACTCGCCGGCGGCATTCTTCGCCCCGGCGTCGGGATAGGCGTATTCGGCGGGCATCAGTCGGTCCCCTCCGGTTTCGGGCGCCGCTCGTTCCAGCTCTCGTCCTTCGCGCGCGGCTCGGCCTCGGCGAGATTGACCTCGCCGGACGAGGCCACGAAGGGGCCGCCGGCCATCGGCGCGGGCCGCGCCTTGGCGCCGGTCTCCGCCACGACATCCGGATCCGGCAGCTCCGCGTCGATGCCCGCCAGCGGAAATTCCTTGCGCAGCGGGAAATAGGGGTAGCCCTCCCACATCAGGATGCGGCGCAGGTCGGGATGCCCCGCAAACCCGATCCCGAACATGTCGTAGGCCTCGCGCTCGTGCCAGTTGGCCCCGGCCCAGAGGTCCGTGATCGTGGGCACGGCGGGCGCCGCGTCATCGGGGCAGTCGGCCGCGACGCGCAGGTAATCGTGCCGCTCGGTCGAATAGAGATGATAGACCACCGTGAAGCGGGGCGAAACCCCCTGGGACCAGTCGACCGCCGTGACGTCGGCCAGGAAATCAAAGCCCGCGGCGTCGCGCAGATGCCGCAGCAGGGCCGGGACGCCGGCCGCGGGGACGTTGACCGCCGGGTGGTCGAGGCTCGGGCGCTCGGTCACTTCCGGAAACTGGGCCTTCAGGTCAGCGGCGGTCATGAGCAGGCGGTTGGATAACGCTGCTGGAGCTGTCAGGCCTTGAAGAGGTTTTTGGCCGAGGGTTCGCGGCTTATTTTTGCCTGGAGTTTTATGACGGCGTCCAGCAGCGCCTCCGGCCGCGGCGGGCAGCCGCTGACGTAGATGTCGACCGGGACGATCCGATCCACGCCCTGCAGGACGGCATAGCTCCGGTACATGCCGCCCGTGCTGGCGCAGGCGCCCATCGCGATGACCCATTTGGGGGAGGCCATCTGGTCGTAGATGCGGCGCAGGGACGTCGCCATCTTGTAGGTGACCGTGCCGGCCACGATCATCACGTCCGCCTGGCGGGGGGAAAAACGCATGACCTCGGCGCCGAAGCGGGCGATGTCGAAGCGGCTGGCGCCGGCCGCCATGAGCTCGATGGCGCAGCAGGCCAGGCCCATGGGCATCGGCCACATGGAGTTGCTCCGGATCCAGTTGATCACGGCATCGGCGCGGGTGACGATGACCTCACCCTCGATTTTGCTGTTGTAAGCCAATTCGGTGTTAGCGGAGACCATGTTGGAAACAGATGCCGGAACCTACCGCCGCCCTCCGCCCGCGCAAGAAGCTTTTCCAAATCCCTTTCAAAACTGTCATTTTCGGGAAAGGGCCGGGTAATCCGGGCGTGTTATCTTCGCGGTCTCATGAAACAACCGTCCTCTGATTTCCCCCGCCGCGTCCGTGGGTTCGCCTACGCCGCCGGCCTGATCCTCGCTGGAGCCGCCACCCTCACCGGGTTGTACGCCGCCAGCTCCACCCCCGCCAAGTCGCCCGTCGCCGTCCAGGTCGACGAGCATCCGGTCAACCGCGGCGCCCTCGAAAGCGCGAGTTACGCCGGTGTCGCCAAACGCATCGCGCCCAGCGTGGTCAAGATCACCGTGATGATGCACGGCCACGCCGGCGAGGTCGACCCGCACCAGTTCCAGCAGATGGATCCCTTTTTCCGCCAGTTCTTCGGCCAGGGCTTCGGCCAGGGCCCGGACCAGGACCAGCCCCAGTCGCGGGGCCGCCGGCCGCAGGCGCGCCAGCCCGAGGAAGAAGGCCTCGGCTCCGGCGTGATCATCAGCCCGGACGGCTATATCGTGACCAACAATCACGTCGTCGACGGCGCCACGCAGGTGACCGTCTCCCTTGACGACGGACGCGAACTCAAGGCCAAGGTTGTGGGCCGCGACCCGCTGACCGACCTGGCGGTCGTCAAGGTCGACGCCACCAACCTCCCCGCCATCACCTTCGCCCAAAGCGCCAAGGTCGAAGTGGGCGACCGCGTTCTCGCCGTCGGCAATCCCTTCGGCATCGGCGAGACCGTGACCTCCGGCATCGTCAGCGCCCTCAGCCGCAGCGTCGGCATCCTCGAGGACGTGAAGGGCTACGAGGACTTCATCCAGACCGACGCCGCCATCAACCCCGGCAACTCCGGCGGCGCGCTCGTCGACGTGGACGGACGCCTGATCGGCATCAATACCGCGATTCTCACCCACTCCGGCGGCTCCCAGGGCGTCGGCCTCGCCATTCCGGCGGACCTCGTCCGCAGCGTCGCCAACAGCCTCGTGCAAAACGGCAAGGTCGTCCGCGGCTACCTCGGCATCAGCATCCAGAATCTCAATCCCGCGCTGGCCGAAAGCTTCGGCATCCCGGTGCACACCGGCGCCCTCGTGACCGACGTCATGCCCGGAACCCCGGCCGCCAAGGCGGGCGTGCATTCCGGCGACGTCATCACCAAGGTCGGTGACGTGACGGTCGCCGATGCGGACCAGCTCAAGCTGGCCGTGAGCGAGATGGCTCCCGGCGCCAAGCTGGATCTCCAGCTCCTGCGCGACGGCGCGACCAAGACCGTGACCGCGACCGCCGGCACGCTGCCGAGCCATCGCCTGGCCGGCGAGTCCGAGGACAGCTCCTCCGGCGTGGCAGCCGGCGGCGACGAAGGCGTCCTCAACGGCGTCGCAGTGGCGGACCTCGACGCCAACGCCCGCAAGCAGTTCGACATCCAGGACAGCCGGGTCCATGGCGCGGTCATCACCGAAGTGGCCGCCGACTCGGCCTCCGCCCGGGCCGGCCTCGAAGCCGGGGACGTCATCCTGGAGATCAACCACCACGCCGTCGCCAACGCCGACGAGGCCGTGAAGCTCAGCTCCGACGGGACCAAGAAGAAGACCCTGCTCAAGCTCTGGTCGCACGGCGGCATGATCTATACGGTGGTCGACGAGACGCCCTCCGCTAACTCCTAACCCGTCCTAGAGCAAAACAAGGGGGTCAGGTTGCAAAAGTTGACGTCGCGGCGACGTCAACTTTTGCAACCTGACCCCTTCTCGTTGCGGGCTTTGCCATTGCCGCAAATTTCCTCATGCTCCTCCCCTGACCCATGCGCCTGCTCGTCGTCGAAGATGACCCCAAGATCGCCTCCTTTGTCGTGCGCGGGTTGAAGGAGGCCGGGTTTTCGGCCGACCATGCGCCCGATGGCGAGACCGGCCTGGCGCTGGCGCAGACGACCGAATACGACGCGGCGATCGTCGACATCATGCTGCCCCGGCTCGACGGCCTGAGCCTCGTGCGGCGCCTGCGGGCGGCCCGGCGGCCGGTGCCCCTGCTCTTTCTCAGCGCCAAGGCCAGCGTCGACGACCGCATCCGCGGCCTCGAGGCCGGCGGCGACGACTACCTGACCAAGCCCTTCGCCTTCTCCGAACTGCTCGCCCGGGTGCAGGCGCTGATCCGGCGGGCCTCGCGGGCGCCCGAGGCCATGCGCCTCGCGTCCGGCGATGTGGCCATCGACCTGACGACGCGCGAGGTGACGCGCGGCGGCCAGCGCGTGGAGCTGCAGCCGCGCGAATTCGCCCTGCTCGCCTTCCTCCTGCGCCATGCGGGCCGGGCGGTCACGAAGACGATGATCCTCGAGCACGTCTGGGACTACAGCTTCGACCCGCAGACCAACGTCGTCGACGTGGTCGTGCACCGGCTGCGCGCGAAGATCGATCCGGAAAAGACCCGGCTCGAAACCCTGCGCGGGGTCGGCTACGTCTGGCGCGGCCATGCTTGAGCGCATCCGCCACTCCCTGGCCCTGCGGCTCGGCGTTCTCTATGCCCTGCTTTTCGCCGTGGGCGCCGCCACGGTCTTCACCTTGCTGTATTGGGCCCTGGCGGATGCGCTGAAGGCGCGTTCCCTCGCCGAGGTCGAGGGCAAGGCGCAGGAATTTGCCCGGATTTACGAGCAGGGAGGCCCCGCGGACCTGCGCACCCTGATCGCCGAGGAGTCCGCCAATCCGGATTTCAATTCTCTCTTCGTGCGCATCGTCAGCCGCGACGGCGAGACCTCGTTCATGCGCGTTCCGCCCGACTGGGTGCAGACCCAGGCCCAGCAGATCATCGTGCCGGACGGCTGGGGCGGATGGCGGGCGCAGGAGGTGCACACCGTCGAGATCCCGCACGATGCGCAAAAGGACCTCACCGTGGCCAATCGTCCCCTGGGCAACGACCAGCTCCTGCAGGTGGCGCGCACCACCGACACCCGCGCGGTCCTGCTGGCGCCGCTCCTGCGCAATTTCTTCACGATCGGAGCCGGAGCGACCCTGATCGCCGCCTTCGCCGGCGGCGTCCTCGTCTGGCGGGTCACCCGGCCCATCCGCGAGGTGGACGCGACCACCCGGCGCATCGTCGCGACCGGAGACCTGACCGCCCGGGTGCCCGTTCCCGCCGGCGGCGGGGAACTCGCCGACCTCGTGCGCCAGCTCAACGCCGTCCTGGCCAAGAACGCCGCCCTGATCGGCGCGATGCGCGAGACGCTGGACAACCTCGCCCACGACCTGCGGACGCCCCTCGCCCGCCTGCGCGGCACCGCCGATTTCGCCCTGCAGAGGCAGGCCGATCCGGCGGCGGTTCGCGAGGCCCTGGCCGACTGCATGGAGGAGTCGGAGCGCGTGCTCCTCCTCCTCGAGACGCTGCTCGATGTCTCGGCCGCCGAGTCGGGCGTCCTGCCCCTGCGGCGCGCGGCCGTCGACCTCCGCCCCATCCTCGCCGGCGCGGCCAGCCTCTACCGCGAAGTGGCGGAGGAGAAAAATATCCGCGTCGAGATCGATGCCCCGGATCCCGTCCTGGTCGAGGCCGATGCCCTGCGCCTGGGCCAGGCCGTGGCCAACCTGCTCGACAACGCGATCAAATACACCCCCGCCGGCGGCTGGGTCCGCCTGGCGGCGCGCCGCGAGGAGGGCCAGGGCGCTATCCGCGTGAGCGACAGCGGCCCCGGCGTGCCCGCCGCCGAGCGGGATAAAATCTGGCGCCGTCTCTATCGCGGTGACGCCAGCCGCTCGCTGCGCGGCTTCGGGCTCGGCCTCAGCGTGGTCAAGGCGATCGTCGAGGCCCATCGGGGCGCCGTCGCGGTGGAGGATGCGCCCGGCGGCGGGGCGCTGTTCATCCTGCATCTGCCGCTGGCGGCCGATCCGGCCGCGCTCGCTCCGGCCGCAAAATCATGATTCCCCCGCCTGCGCCGGAGCGCGCGATGAAGGCAGGCTGGGGCCGCGCCATCTTCGTCCTGGTGTTGTGCGGGTTTAGCTGCGCGGGAGCCTGGATCGTGCACCTGTCGCGGGGCGACTTTGCCCTGCGCACGCAGGACACACTATCGGAAGTATATACCGACGCCCTCGCCTCCGGGCAGGCCTCCCTGAAGATTCTGCCCGACCCGCACCTGCTGCAGGTGGCTGATCCGTGGTCCCCCGCCCTGGCGCAGTACCATGTGCTCGATGTCTCCTATTATCGGGGCCGCTATTTCCTCTATTTCGGAGTGACGCCGTTTCTGCTCCTGCTGGTGCCCTGGTTCAAGCTCACCGGCGCCTTCCTGTCGAATGCGGCCGCGATCTGGATATTTTGCGGCGCGGGCTACATCGCCTACGGGCTTGCCCTGTTTCGGGCCTGGCGCAGGTGGTTCGCGGAGGTTTCCCCCTGGACGTTTGGCCTCGCCCTGCTCGGGCTGGGAGTCGCGAGCGGGGCCGGTTCGCTGCTCGCGCGCCAGAACGTCTACGAGCTCGTCTCTGCCGCGGGCTACGCGTGTTTCGCCTGGGCGGCGGCGTGCGCTGTGGCGGCCGAGACCTCGCCCGCGAGGGCGAATCGCTGGAGGGCGGGCGCCTGCCTGGCCGCGGCCCTCGCGATCGGCTGCCGTCCTAATTATGCGCCCGCGGTCGCAATTCTGGTGGCCTGGGTGGCCTGGCGCGCCTGGTCGGGCGGCGAAGGCCCCCGCACCGGGTTCCGGCGCATGGGCGGCGCGCTCCTGCCGCTCGTCATCGTCGCGATCTTTTTGGCGGCGCTGAACTTCCATCGCTTCGGCAGCCCCACCGAGTTCGGCTTTCGCTACCAGGTCGGAAATTCGGATCGGAGGGCCTCCGCGCTTCTCCACCTGCAGAATCTCCCCTATAACCTCCATCGGTACCTGCTGGGCCGTCCCCGGCTCAGCGGATATTTTCCCTTCATCGATGGCGAGGTTCCCGGTCCCATCCGCCTCCCCGCGACGCACCTGGAGCTCACCGACGAAGTCTATGGCTGCCTCTGGCTCTACCCAGTCGCCCTGTTCGCGGGCTTCATCCTTTGCCGCCGGCGCGAGGCGGGACCGCGGATCATCTGGCGTCTGTGCGCGGTCCTGGCGCTCGCGGCCCTTGGCAACCTCCTCCTCCTCTCGGCCTTCGGCAACGGCTGCTACCGCTATCCGATCGATTTCCTCGGCCCATGGGCCCTCGTCGCATCCGTGGGCCTTCTCAGCGCGGGCTCGCTCCGACCCGGGCTCCTCCGGCGCGGAGCCATCCTCCTCTTCCTCCCGCTGCTCGGATGGAGCGCCGCCGCCGCGCTCTGCCAGACGATCTCGATCTCCGAGCATTACTATTCCTTCAGCGCCAGCCGCCCGGAGGATTTCCGCACGGTCGCCCGTCCGTTCAACGCCCTGGTCTATCTCTTCGAGAGGGCCGCGGGCGGCGGACCCCGCGGCCTGCGGCTGACGGTGCGCTTTCCCGCCGGCCGGCTCGATCAGGTGGAGCCCCTCGTCGTGACCGGTCCCGAAGGACGCCAGGATTTTCTCTATGTGCGCTATATCACGCCCAAGCTGATCCAGGTCGGCCTCCAATCGGCGGGTCATGGCGGCCCGGAATCCGGGTTTGCGGATGCGGATTTCAGCCAGCCCCACACCTTCGAGTTGGATTACGGTAGCTTTCTGCCTCCCGACGATCACCCGCTGGTGCGAAACCTGGCCCCCGCCGATCGCCAATTGGCCCGGCGGATGATCACCGTCCTCCTCGACGACAAGCCGGTCCTGGACGGTTGGGCGGATTTCAATCCGCCTCACGGCCAGTTTTTTATTGGAGAAAGTCCCTTCAGCGGAGCCTACGGGGCGAAATTCACCGGCCAGATCATCAAGGTGGAGCGGCCCCTGCTGCCGGTCTTCCCCTCGCCATCGCGCTGGCAGACCGCGGCCTACGGGCCGCTTTCGCTGCGCCTGGGGCTCGTGCCCCTGCCCCTGGGTATCTCCGAGCCGATCGTTTCATTCGGGCATCGCCACCAGGGTGGCATCATCGTCCTCGAGCGCCTCTCGACAGAAGAAGCCCGCTTCGGCTGGATCGACAGCGACCTGCATCAGGAGTGGAGCCAACCCTTCACCTGGAGCGAATCGCCTCCCCGGCAACTTCACCGGGTGGACGTAGCCATCGGCTCCCTGCTCCCGCCGGTCGCGAGCAGCCTCTGGCCGGCGCGGATTCCCGAGGCGGCACGCGTGGAGGCCAAGGCTACGCTGCAGGTCCGGGTCGACGGCGCGCTCCTCTGGAGCCTGCGCGGGAAATTTCCGGACGTGGCGCCGAGCACGGTCGTCGTGGGGAAGGACCAACTGTTTATCCTGCCGAGGGTCATGCCCGCATTTTCCGGAGAGCTCGCATCCGCCGCGCGCCAGCCCTGGTGACCGTGCATGAAGCCGACGCCGGGGCCGAGAATCCTGCGCCGGGGCCGAGGTAGCGCGGGTTGTCCCAACCCGCAGTTGGGTCCGTCCTCCTCTGAAGTCCGCCCGGCGCGACGGCCGCGGCGGGTGATCCGGCCCGGAAGTTGCTGCTGGGTCGTCCTCCCGCTCCGCTCCACTTCAACTCCCCGCATCATGAAGCCCTCCCTGTCCGCCGCCGTGCTGTTCCTTGCCGCCCTCTGCTTCTGCCCGGGCGCGCGCGCCATGGAGCTCAAAGTCGAGGACGCCACCATCGCCGATCTGCAGGCAGCCTTTGCGAAAGGCACGCTGACCGCCGAAAAGCTGACGGAAATCTACCTCGCGCGCATCGCCGCCTACGACAAGACGGGTCCGGCGATCAACGCGGTCATCACGCTCAACCCGAACGCGCTGGCCGAGGCCAAGGCGCTCGATGCCGAACGGGCGGCGGGCAAGATTCGCGGCCCGCTGCACGGAATCCCCATCGTGCTCAAGGACAACTACAACACCTTCGACCTCCCGACGACGGCGGGCTCCCAGATGTTGGAGGGTTCGATCCCTCCTGCGGACGCGTTCATGGTCAAGCAATTGCGGGACGCCGGCGTGATCATTCTCGCCAAGGTTAATCTGAGCGAATGGGCGGCCGGGGGCGGCAGCGTCGCCGGCGCCAAGGACCCCAAGATCATCGCCGCCGGCCGGGTGCCCAACGGGTTCAGCTCGATGGGACTTCAGACCCACAACCCGCACGACCTCACCCGCGGCCCATCCGGATCGAGCGGCGGGACCGGAGCCTCGATCGCCGCGGCGTTCGCCCAATTCGGGCTGGGCACCGACACCGGAGGATCGATCCGGGGCCCCTCTTCCGCCAACGGCCTCGCCGGGCTCAAGCCGACCCGCGGGCTGGTGTCACGGGCGGGCATTGTGCCCCTCGCCCTCTCCTTTGACACCGGTGGTCCGATCGCGCGCAGTGTCTACGATATCGCCGTCTCGCTCGGAGTCATGACCGGTTTGGATCCGAACGATCCGGCCACGCAGATGAGCGCGGGGCATTTTGAGAAGGATTACACCCCCTATCTTAAGACCGGATCCCTCAAGGGCGCGCGGATCGGCGTGGCCCGCGACTTCATGGGCCAGGACGCGGGAACCGACGCCGTCATGGAAAAGGCGATCCAGACCCTGAAGGACCTCGGGGCCGAAGTGATCGATCCGGTGCGCTATCCGGAATATCTCCTCGTGGCGAAGCAGCCGATTTCGATGATCATCATGAACGCCGAATTCAAGGCTCAGGTCACCGATTACCTCAGCACCCTCAAGCCCGGCTTCCCCCATTCGTTCGACGACCTCGTGGCCAAATCCAATGATCCGGCCTTCGGTTATCGCAGTCCCGGCAAGGCCTTCGGATTCAAGTATCAGGCCTCCGTCGCCCTGAGTCTCGACGATCCGCGGTATCTCGCGGCGAAGAACGAGGGCCTCGCCATGATCAAGGCCGGCATCCTCGCCCTCTTCGATCAATACAAACTCGACGCGATCGTGTATCCCACCTCCCCAACTCCGGCCACCTTGATCAACGCCACGCCCGGCGGCGGCGGCGGCGCGGCCTCCGCCACGAGCTTCGCGAACGAGACCGGCTTCCCCGACTTGATCGTGCCCGCGGGCATGACGAGCGGCGGCCTGCCCGTCACGATCTCCTTCTTCGGCGTGGCTTGGAGCGAGCCGAAGCTGCTCGGCTACGGCTACGATTTCGAGCAGGCGGCCCACGCCCGCGTGCTGCCGAAGTTCACCCCGGCGCTGCCGGGCGATGCGTTCTCGTACTGACCGTCCATTCCGCGCTTCCCAAATGAGTGCCCGTTGGTTTTGCTGTGCCCGGTCTTTGTCGTTCCAACCAGATTCAACCGCACCCCTCCGAATCGATATGCCCATGACCCTCGCCTCGTTCCCTGGTATCAATCCAATGCCGCGTCGCCGAATCCGGGACGCCCTCTCCCGCTGCCTGGCGGTCGCCGTGCTCGCGTCCGGCGTCCTGCTGGCCCCGGCTTCGCTCTCCGCGGCCGAGAAGAAGTTTCACCTCGAGGAGGCGACGATCTCGGACATCCAGGCGGCGATCATGTCCAAGCAGCTCACGGCGACCCAGCTGGTGCAGCTCTACCTGGCGCGCATCAAGGCTTACAATGGGCCGGGGACCAATGAGCCCCAGGGACCGCTCGGACCCACGACGTTCATCGCGCATGCCAAGGGCATCAACGCGCTTTCCACGCTCAATCTGCGGCCGGCGGCGCTGAAGCAGTACGGTTTCGATGACCATCATGCGCGCAGCATGACGGACAAGGTCGACGACGACCCGAACATGCCGGACGCGCTCGAGGTGGCGGCCAAGCTCGACGCGGAGTTTGCCCGGACGGGGAAGCTGGTCGGGCCCCTCCACGGTGTGGTCTTTGCGATCAAGGACCAGTACGACACCTTCGACATGCGCTCGACTTCGGGCGCCGACGCGGCCTATGCGAACGACCGGCCGCCGCAGGATGCGACCTTTGTGAAGCGGCTGCGCGCCGCCGGGGCGATCATCCTGGCGAAGGCGAACCTGGGCGAGTACGCGACCGGGACGCCGCGCAGCTCCTTTGGCGGGGCCTTCGTGAATCCCTACGACACCGAGCGCAGCCCGAGCGGCTCGAGCTCGGGGTCGGGATCGTCGGTGGCGGCGAATCTGGTGACGTGCGCGATCGCGGAGGAGACCACTTCCTCGATCCGCGGGCCCGCGCGGGTGCATGCGACGGTGGGCATCGCCGGCACGCAGGAGCTCGTGCCCCGCAGCGGCATGATCCAGATGGGGATCAACACGCGCATCGGTCCGATCGCGCGCACCGTGGAGGATGCGGCGAGGGTGCTTTCGGTGATCTCCGGCTACGACCCGAGGGATCCCCTGACGGCGTTTGGATCCGGGCGCAAGCCGGCCCAGCCCTATGAGACCTTCACGCATGCGACGAGCCTCGCGGGCCTGCGGATCGGCGTGGTGCGGGAATACATGGACAAGGCGCTTTTTACGAAGGCGGATGAGCAGTCGATCGACCGGGTGGATGCCGCCGTGGAGGTGCTGAAGAAGCTGGGTGCGACGGTGATCGATCCCGGCGAGCACGGGGAGCTGTTTACGAAGTACATCCAGGCGCTGGAGCCGCAGCTGCTGAACGCCGTGTTTGCGCGCCAGCATCCGGAGCAGTTTCCGGTGGATGCGGACAAGAAGCCGACGACCGATCAGATCACGACGCTGGTGGATTATGCGATGGATCCCTCCAAGGCGCCGGGGAAATTCACGCTGCGCGACCTCGGCGGCGGCGGCTTTGGCGGCGGCGGACGCCGCGGGGCGGGTGGCGCCGGCGGAGCCGGTGGCGCCGCGGCGGCGGCGGCGCTGGGCGGCGGGGCGGTGGGCGAGAGCCGGTTTACGCTGGAGCTCTACCTGCGCGAGCGCGGCGATGCGAACATCAAGACCTTCTCGGACCTGGTGACGAAGGCGAACTTCGACGTGGATCCCGCCTATCCGAGCCGCAAGCCGCAGCTCGAAACCCAGGCCAAGGCGATGACCTACGACATGGCCGAGCGGATGCTGCGCCGTTTCGCGACGCAGGAAATCATCCTGCACGCGTTTGCGGACATGAATCTCGACGCGGTCGTGTATCCGACCAGCAATATCCCGGCGGCGAAGCTGGGGCAGCCGCAGGAGCCGCAGGTCAACGGACGGCAGAGCCAGGGCTGGGTGTTTCTGGGGCAGCAGGGATTCCCGGCGATCACCGTGCCGGCGGGCTTCACGACAGAAGTGTACGACCGGCAGGTCGACCCGAGCGCGCCGGCGGGTGCGGCCACGGGCGAGGCCGGGGGGTTCAACAACAACGTGCCGACAGTGCTCGTGGGGCCGGTGCCCGCGGTGCTGCCCGTAGGCGTGGATTTCCTTGGTCGTCCGTTCTCCGAGCCGACGCTGCTTAAGATCGCCGGGGCCTACGAGCACGCCACGAAACTGCGTCACCCGCCGCCCGACTTCGGGCCGCTGGCGGGGGAGCCCTAAACGAGGACCTCTCCTGCTTCACGGGGAACATCGCCAATGCCCCGGTCTCCCGCCCTCCGTCATCTGTCCGGAGCTTGCCTCCTCCTCGCCTTCGCTTCGGCCGCTTTCGCCGACGATTTCCCCTATCATGCCGCCCCGGCGGAGGTGCGCGAACAGCTCAACGCCCTCCCGCCGCCGCAGGCCTCCGTCAGTCCCCAATCGGACGCGGTGCTCTTCATCCAGGAGCTCCGCTATCCTCCCATTGCCGAAATCGCCCAGCCGATGCAGCGGCTCGCCGGGATCCGGATCGATGAGCTGACCAACGGGCTGCACTTGGGGCCCCTCTCCCCCAGCTTCATCTCCTATGCGCTGAAACGCCTTCCCGATGGACGGGACGTGCCGCTGCAGCTTCCTCCGCACGCCAGGCTCGGAGCGCCCGGCTGGAGCCCGGACGGCTCAAAGATCGCGTTCACGAACAGCACCTCCCGCGGCATTGAACTATGGATCGCGGACGCCGCTTCCGGCCGCACCCGCCGGATCGCCGGGGTCCGGATCAACGGCGTCACGTTCGGACCCGAGGACCATGCCGTCGCGTGGCTCGGCGACAATCGGACTCTGCTGGTCCGCACCGTTCCATCCAACCGCGGACCGAGGCCCGAGGCTCCGAAAATTCCGACGGGGCCGGCCGTGCAGGAGAGCCTGGGAAACAGCGGCCCGGCGCCGACCTATGAAGACCTGCTGGCCAGTCCGCAGGATGAAGCCCTCTTCGACTATTACGCCACGTCCCAACTCGCCTACGTCGATGCCGCGACCAACGCCGTCACCGTCCTGGGCGAGCCGAGGATCTACACCCTGATCGACCCCTCGCCCGATCAAAGGCATCTGCTGGTCCGGTGGCTCCACCGGCCTTACTCCTATCAGTTGCCCGCCGTGGATTTTCCGGAGATCGTCGAAATCTGGGATCGCCGCGGGCAGCCGGAATATCGGTTGGCCGACCTGCCCCTGGCCGGCCAGGTTCCCCTCGCCGGCGTTCGCACGGGCCCGCGCGGATACGGCTGGAATCCGGCTCACCCGGCCACGCTGGTCTGGGCCGAGGCGCTCGACGGCGGCAATCCGAAGCTGCAGATCGCCCATCGCGACCGCCTGCTGACAGCTGCGGCGCCGTTTCTCGCGCCGCCGCTTGAGGTGTTCAAGGTGGAAAATCGCTTCCGGGGCTGGAGTTTCTGTCGGATGGCCGGGCGCTCGTGGAGGATTACGAGCGGGTGAAAAGGATCGTGCGCACCCTCGAGGTCCGCCTCGATCAGCCGGGGACGGCGGCCCGGGTCATCTTCAGCCGCAACGAGCGCGATGCCTACGGGGATCCGGGAGCGCCCGCGATCGCCACCGCCCCGGACGGACGTCGTTTCATCCAGGAGATCGACGGGGCGGTCGTGCTCATCGGCGCCGGCGCCACGGCGGATGGCGACCGGCCCTTCGTCGATGCCTACGACTTGGCCGCCGGCAAGGCGGCCCGGCTCTTCCAATCGAAGCTCGAGGGCTTCGAGGCTCCCCTCGCGGTCCTGGACAAGTCCGGAGCCGCTCTCCTGACCCGGTATGAGAGCCCGACCGAGCCGCCCTCCTTTCGTCTTCGCACGGGAGCGGACGTGAAGGTCATCCTGAGCGCTTCCGCTCCCTCTCCGAGCCTGCTGGGCATCAAGAAATTTCTCGTGAAGTTCCAGCGGGCCGACGGAGTGCCGCTCTCCTTCACGCTCTACCTGCCGCCCGACTACAAGCCGGGCACCCGGCTGCCCACGCTGGTTTGGGCCTACCCCTATGAGTTCAGCGACGCCGGCACCGCCGGCCAGGTGACCGGACATTCCGACCGGAGCTTTCCCGAGCTCAACTACCACCAACTGGCGGTGCTCCACGGCTACGCCCTGCTGGACAATGCGGCGATGCCCATCATCGGGGACCCCGATACGGTGAACAACACCTATGTCGACCAGCTCCTGATGGATGCGAAGGCCGCGGTCGACAAGGCGGTGGAGCTGGGAGTGACGGATCGGGCGCGGGTCGGCGTGTTCGGCCACAGCTATGGAGCCTTCATGACGGCGAATCTGGTCGCTCACTCGGATATTTTTCGCGCGGCCGTCGCGGAGAGCGGCGCCTATAACCGCACGCTGACCCCCTTCGGATTCCAGGCCGAGCGCAGGACCTTTTGGCAGGCGCCCGAAGTGTACACCAAGATGTCCCCCTTCTGGTTCGCGGACCAGATCAAGACTCCCATCCTCCTGATTCACGGGCAAGCCGATGACAACACGGGGACCTACCCGATCCAATCCGAGCGGATGTACGCTGCGATCCGCGGCAACGGCGGCATCGTGCGCCTGGTCATGCTGCCCGCGGAAGCCCATGGCTATCGCGCCCAGGAATCCCTCGAGCACGTGGTTTTTGAGGAGCTGTCCTGGTTCGACCGCTACCTCGGGCCGGAGGCGAACGCCACCACCGACCAAGCGGCCATAAAACGGTGACCGAGAGGACTTCGCCTCGGCTCACCGAGCCCGGACTCGTGCGCCCCCAAAGGATTCAGTGCAAGGCCCGCGCGACGGCGCCGAAGAAGTCGTAGTCCCTTACGACCGCCTTGCCGCTCGGCTTGGGCAGGGCGCC
>Ga0302326_10003029_pt1 | contig 40079 bp, 26 predicted proteins | sample Palsa_T0_3_FD_202264 | JGI IMG/M metagenome (GOLD analysis project Ga0302326, IMG submission 202264) | Peat permafrost microbial communities from Stordalen Mire near Abisko, Sweden - Palsa_T0_3 | ecosystem: Environmental > Terrestrial > Soil > Palsa > Peat permafrost | place: Sweden: Abisko... | reverse complement strand
GTCCCTACGCCGCGACGCTCTTGCAGGCGCAAGGGGCGCTGGAGAGGGACCAAAATCTTCTGGCCCAAGCACAGATGGACTTGAAGCGCTACCAGGCCGCCTTAGCTGGCAAGGCCATTGCGGAACAAATGGAGGCCGACCAAGAAAAGCTGGTGCTACAAGACGAGGGCATCGTGAAAAACGACCAGGGCACGGTGCAATATGCCCAGGTGCAAGTGGACTTTTGCCATATCGTCGCCCCCATCTCCGGCCAGGTGGGATTACGGCTGGTGGACCCCGGCAATGTGGTGCAGACGGCCGGAAGCACGACTCTCGTGGTCATTACGCAGCTTGAGCCTATCACCGTAGTTTTCACGATACCCGAAGACAGCCTCGGCCCGGTGGTGAGCCGCCTAAAAAAGGGCGCCAAGCTGAGCGTCGATGCCTTCGATCGCGCAAACATGGCGAAAGTCGCCGCGGGGCAACTCTTGACGCTCGACAACCAGATTGACACGACCACAGGAACCGTAAAAGGGCGAGCTACCTTTGACAACAAGAATGACGCGCTCTTTCCGAATCAATTTGTCAATACACGCCTGCTGGTGAATACATTGCAGGGAGTAACGCTGGTTCCTTCCTCAACCATTCAACAAAATGGGCAAGCATCGTTTGTGTACGTAATTCAAAACAATGTCGCCCACATGCGCAGCGTAAAGCAGGGGGTTACCGACGCGGGCCAAACTCAGCTGGACGGCATCAACCCCGGAGACGTTGTGGCCAACAGCAGCTTCGATAAATTGCAGGACAACTCGGCCGTGGTCATCTCGAACACGCCGAACACCCCAGCCTCAACTGGCAAAAGCGGGAGCAGCGCGCAGTGAGTCCATCTCGCCCGTTCATATTGCGGCCGGTAGCCACCGCTTTGCTGATGGCCGCAATCCTCTTGGTCGGTCTCGTCGGTTTCACACAATTGCCGGTATCCGCATTGCCGGAAGTCGATTATCCGACGATTCAGGTGCTGACGTTTTATCCGGGCGCAAGCCCGAACGTGATGGCCACCACGGTGACCGCGCCGCTGGAGCGGCAATTCGGCGAACTGCAGGGCTTGAGCCAGATGACCTCGACCAGCTCCGGAGGCGCTTCCGTCATCGTGCTGCAGTTTAATCTCACCCTTCCGATCGATGTAGCCGAGGAAGAGGTGCAATCCGCCATCAACGCATCGCAAAGTTTGCTGCCGTCCATCCTGCCCGCGCCGCCAATCTACAGCAAGACCAATCCGGCCGATGCCCCTGTGCTTACGCTGGCCATCACCTCAAGTGCCATGCCGCTTTCTCAGGTTGAGGACCTAGTGGACACGCGCCTGGCGCCCAAGATTTCGCAGCTTAGCGGAGTCGGTCTTGTAACCATCAGCGGCGGCCAAAAACCGGCCGTGCGCATTCAAGCCAACCCCGCTGCCCTCTCCTCGTACGGCATCAATATGGAAGACCTGCGTACCGCGCTAACCGCGGCCAGCGTGAACGCCGCCAAAGGGAATTTCGATGGGAACGCCCAGGATTACCAAATCGATGCCAACGATCAGCTCGTCACCAGCGCCGACTACCGAAATGTTGTAGTCGCCTACCGGAACGGCGCGCCGGTGATGCTGACCGACGTGGCCAGCATTGTGAATGGCGTGGAAAACAATAATCAGGCGGCATGGATGAACTTGACGCCCGCGGTCATCTTGAACGTGCAGCGCCAGCCCGGGGCCAACACAATCAGCGTGGTCAAGAGCATCAAGAACCTATTACCTCAACTGCAAGCCAATCTGCCCACCGGCATCCAGGTGACAACGCTGACCGATCTCACCACCGCCATCGAAGCATCCGTTTCGGACGTCGAATTTGAATTGCTCCTGACCATCGGGCTCGTCGTCCTGGTCATCTTTCTCTTTTTGCGAAGCATCTATGCCACCATCATCCCCAGCGTCGCCGTGCCCCTCTCGCTGATTGGAACTTTCGCGGCCATGTATATCCTCGGTTACAGCCTGGATAACTTATCGCTGATGGCTCTGACCATCTCCACCGGCTTCGTGGTGGACGATGCCATCGTGATGATCGAGAACATCTCGCGCTACATCGAAGCAGGCGACCCGCCCATGGAAGCGGCGCTCAAGGGCGCCGAGCAAATCGGCTTCACCATCCTTTCGCTGACCGTTTCCCTTATCGCAGTTTTGATTCCGCTGCTCTTCATGGGCGATGTGGTTGGGCGCCTGTTCCGCGAGTTTGCCGTGACGCTCGCCGTAACCATCGTCGTTTCGGCCGTGGTCTCGCTGACGCTCACGCCCATGATGAGCGCGCGCATTCTGCGGCGCGAGCCGGAAGAACAGAAAGCGCGCATCTACAAAGCCACGGAGCGCGCTTTCGAGCGCATGATCGCGTTCTACGGCCGGACGCTTAAGTTTGTCCTTGGTTACCAAACGATAACACTCCTTGTCGCTCTGGCCACGCTCCTGCTTACGATTTTCCTCTACATCATCATCCCCAAGGGTTTTTTCCCGGTGCAGGATACGGGCGTCATCCAGGGCATATCGCAGGCGCCGCAGGCGATTGGCGCGAAAGCCATGGCGGAAAAGCAACTGGAGTTGACCAAGGTCGTCCTGAACGACCCGGCGGTCCAAAGCGTTTCTTCATTTATCGGTGCGGACGGAACGAATACGACCATCAACAGCGGCAGGATGTCGATCAATTTAAAGCCGCTCGACCAGCGCAAGCTCAGCGCCTCGGACGTAATCCGCCGACTCAACTCCAGCTTGAATCAGGTTCAGGGAATCCAGCTTTTTATGGAGCCGGTGCAGAACATTACAGTGGACGACCGCGTGAGCCGGACGCAATACCAATACACACTCGAGGATCCCGACGCCAACGAATTGAACGACTGGACCAACCGTTTCGTCACCCAACTGAAAAAGCTGCCGGAACTCGAGGACGTGGCCACCGATCAACAATTGGGAGGCTTGGCCGTGTCCCTGGTGATCGACCGCGTCACCGCCTCGCGCCTTGGCATCGCGCCCTCGACCATTGACAACACTCTATATGACGCTTTCGGCCAGCGCCAGATCAACACCATGTACACGCAAGTGAATCAGTACCACGTCGTTCTCGAGAGCCAGCCGCAATTTCAATTGGACCCCAACAAGCTGAATCATCTCTACATTCAGGCCAACGCGTCCGCCAACGCGACCGGCGCCGGCGCCACTTCTTCCTTCTCGTCTTCCGGATCGCCTTCCGCGGGGTCCAATGCGCTCGGAGGCTCGGCGCTCTACACACCATCCGCAAATACGCTCGCACCTCCCGCGAACGCGCTTTCGGCAAGCACATCTTCAATATCGAGCACGGGAGCGAATTCCGCGGGGGCCACGAGTTCAGCCATGAGCAATGCCGTACCGCTGAGCGCATTCACCCACTTCGAGAAAACCACGGAGCCGCTCTCCATCAATCACCAGGGCCAATTTCCAGCCATCACCGTATCGTTCAATCTCGCGCCGAGCGCTGCACTGGGTAACGCCATCACGGCCGTCAACAAAGTGCAGAAAGACATGCACATGCCCGCAAGCCTGCAGGCCAGTTTCCAAGGCACCGCCGCATCCTTCACCAATTCGCTCTCCAATGAACCGTTGTTGATTCTTGCCGCGCTTGTCACGGTGTACATCGTCCTGGGTGTTCTCTATGAAAGTTTTGTTCACCCGATCACGATTCTCTCCACGCTGCCGTCCGCAGGCGTTGGCGCCTTCCTCGCGCTGATTCTGTTTCACCAGGATTTGAGCGTCGTGGCGATCATCGGCATCGTCCTGCTGATCGGAATCGTGAAAAAAAACGGCATCATGATGGTGGACTTCGCCCTCGAAGCCGAACGCAATCACGGAAAGAACGCCACCGACGCGATTTACGAAGCCTGCCTGCTTCGCTTCCGCCCCATCATGATGACCACGATGGCCGCGCTTCTGGCCGGCCTGCCGCTGGCGCTCGGGACGGGATTCGGCTCTGAACTGCGCAGGCCCCTGGGCATCGCCATGGTCGGCGGCCTTCTGCTGAGCCAGGCGCTCACGCTTTACACGACGCCCGTTATCTACATCTTTTTTGACAATCTCGGAAACCGCTTTGCGCACCATTCGAATAAACCAGGCACAGGAGACGCAAAGCAGGCAGGCCCGGCATGAACATCTCCGAACCATTCATTCGCCGCCCGGTGGCTACCACGCTGCTTACAGTGGCTGTTTTCCTGGCCGGCGCCGTCGCCTATGAAGTGCTGCCCGTCGCGCCGCTGCCGGAAGTTGACTTCCCGACGATTTCCGTCAGCTCCAGCTTGCCGGGAGCCAGCGCCGACATTATGGCGTCTTCCGTCGCCACTCCCCTCGAGCGGCAGTTCGGCCATATCGCGGGCGTGACGGAGATGACCTCGGCCAGCACGCTCGGCGGCACATCGATCACCATTCAGTTTGACCTGAGCCGCGATATCGACGGCGCGGCGCGCGATGTGGAGTCCGCCATCAATGCCGCGCGCACTTATTTGCCCTCGAACCTGCCGGGCAATCCCACCTATCGCAAAGTAAATCCCGCCGACGCGCCGATCATGATCCTGGGCCTCACTTCCGACAAATTCGGCCCCGATAAACTCTATGACGAAGCGTCCACGGTCATCGAACAGAAGCTGTCGCAGATTCAGGGCGTTGGGCAGGTCGTTCCCGGAGGAGGCGCGTTGCCGTCCGTGCGTGTGGACGCAAATCCCACGCAACTGGCCAGCTTCGGGCTTACCCTGGCGAAGTTGCAATCCGTGCTGAGCCTGCAGAATTCCGATTTGGCAAAAGGCCAAATCACCGATGGCGCCGTGACCGCGGACATCCTGGATAATGACCAGATCTCGCACGCGGAGGACTACAAACCGCTCGTCGTCGGCTATAAAAACGGTGCGGCGATTCACCTGTCCGATGTCGCGACGGTGACGGACTCCGTGCAAAACGTCCGCGCCGCCGGCTATTTGAACGGCAAGCGCGCGGTCACGATCATCATCTTCCGCCAGCCTGGCGCCAACATCATCGAGACGGTTGACCGCATCCGCGCGCAACTTCCGTCCATCCAGGCCACCATCCCGCTCGGCATCGATACCACCATCGTTTTGGACCGCACCATCACCATCCGCGCCTCGGTCACCGACGTCGAGAGGACCCTGCTCATTTCCATCGCTCTGGTCATCGCCGTGGTGTTCGTCTTTCTGCGCAACGGGCGCGCCACGCTCATCCCCGGCATCGCCGTGCCGGTCTCGCTCATCGGTACCTTCGCAGTTATGTACATGTTCGGATATAGCCTGGACAATCTTTCGCTCATGGCGATCACTATTTCCACGGGATTCGTGGTCGATGACGCCATCGTGGTGATGGAAAATATCGCCCGCCATCTCGAAAACGGCATGGAGCCGATTGCCGCGGCGCTGAAAGGCGCGGAGGAAATCGGTTTCACCGTCTTTACCATCAGCATTTCCCTCATCGCCGTCTTCATTCCTCTTCTGATGATGGGCGGCATCGTCGGCCGCCTCTTCCGCGAATTCGCCGTCACCCTCTCGACGTCCATTGTCGTGTCCATGGCGGTCTCCCTGACCACCACGCCGATGATGTGCGCTTACTTATTGCGCAACGAGCGAGCGGCAAAGCACGGGCGAATCTACATGGCCAGCGAAAGATTTTTCGACTGGGTGCTGTCGATGTATCGCGCCACCCTGCGTTGGGTGCTGGACAATCCAATTCCGACCCTCATCGTCCTCTTCCTTACCATCGCGCTCAATGTGCTTTTGATCGTCAAAATTCCCAAGGGCTTTTTCCCGGTCGAGGACACGGGAGCGCTTTCCGGCGCGGTGCAAGGCCCGCAGGATTCTTCTTTCCCGGCGATGAACAACGCCATTCAGCAGATCGGCGCAGTGATCCACAAGGACCCTGCCGTCGCCAATGTGATTTCGTTTGCCGGCGGCAATGGAGCCACAAATACCGCCAACCTGTACGTGGCGCTCAAGCCGCTTTCGGCGCGCAATGCGAGCGCGAGCCAGATCTTCAACCGCCTGCGCCCTCAATTTAACCGCCTGCCCGTGGCTTCCGCGTTCCTGCAAGCCGTGCAGGATCTGCGCATCGGCGGGCGATCCTCGAATGCCATGTATCAGTACACGATCCAAACCGACAATCCCCAGGACCTCGTCAAGTGGGGGCCGGCCATCCTGGCCGCGATGAAGAAACTGCCCGGCTTGCAGGACGTGAGTTCTGACCAGCAAAATGGCGGCCTCGATGAGCTGCTCAACTACGATCGCGTAACGGCGGCAAAACTAGGCCTGACCGCTCAGTCCCTGGATTCGGCGCTGTACGGCGCATTCGGGCAGTCGGAAGTGTCCATCATCTACACGCAGTTGAACCAATATTACGTGGTGCTGGAAGTCGCTCCCCAATATTGGCAAAGCCCGGAGGGATTGAAGGACATTTACCTCGCGACATCCAGCGGCAAAAACATTCCGCTACTCACGGTGGCCAAGGGGCAAGCCAACACCACGCCGCTGGCCGTCAATCACACCGGGCTATTCCCCTCGGTCACCGTCTCTTTTAATCTTGCGCCCAATGTGTCTTTGAGCCAGGCCACTTTGAGCATCAACCAGATGCAGAAGCGAATTGGCGCGCCTTCCACTCTGACAGGTTTTTTTGCCGGCACGCTGCTGGCCTACCAGCAATCCCTGGGCACCGAGCCCGTGCTGATTCTGACGGCACTCCTTGCGGTGTATATCGTTCTCGGTATTTTGTATGAAAGCCTGGTCCACCCGCTGACGATCATCTCCACTCTGCCATCCGCGAGCGTGGGCGCGATGCTCGCACTGATGCTCTTCAAGGAGGATTTGAACGTCATCTCCATCATCGGGATCGTGCTGCTGATCGGCATCGTAAAAAAGAACGCCATCATGATGATCGACTTCGCTCTCCAGGAAGAGCGCCAGGAGGGAAAGAGCCCGCACGATGCGATATTTGAAGCGTGTATGTTGCGCTTCCGCCCCATCTTGATGACCACGATGGCCGCCTTACTGGGCGCTCTGCCGCTCGCGCTGGGGACGGGCACAGGTTACGAACTCCGCCGGCCCCTGGGCATTACGATCGTGGGAGGGCTTATCTTGAGCCAGATGCTGACGCTGTATACTACGCCGGTCGTCTATTTGACGTTCGATCGGATGCGCCTGCGGATGCAAGGGAAGCGCCGAAGCATCTTTCGCAGTGAGCCCGGAACAGCCCCGAGCGCCGCGGATTAATTCGCGCGGCCGGCCCGAGGCAGCGCAAACCGGCCTTCGGACACTTCTGTAGTACAGGACATTTTGACTTTGCCAGGTTGTGGAAAAAGTAGCTGATTTTGTCATTCCGAGCGAAGCCAGGAATCTCTCTTTCTTTTTCGTGGGCGCAAATCCAGGAGAGATTCCTGGCTTCGCTCGGAATGACAAAATGGCTGGAAGATTTTTTCCGCAGCCTGTTTGCGGCTGGCGCGCCATGCTGAAAATTAAGAAAATCCTTCTTCCGGTTGATTTCCCGAATCCCTCGCTGGGAGCGATTCATCAGGCTGCGACCTTGGCCCGCCATTTCCATTCCGAGATCGTGATGCTGCACGTTGTGACGGTGCTGAGCCATGCCGCCGGCGTCCCGCAGGCCGGCCGGGATCTGCTTGCGGAGATAATTAAGGCAGCCCAGAAGGAAATGGACCAGACTCTCGGGGCAGAGCTGGACGGCCTTGCCGTCCAACTCGTGCTGGCAAGAGGCGGCGCGTCCGAGGCCATCGTGCAAACCGCGCAGGAGCAAGAAGCGGACTTGATCCTGATGCCGTCCCACGGCCACACCTTCAATCAATTCCTTCTGGGCACCACGACTGCAAAAGCGCTGCATGGGTCCGAGTGTCCGGTCTGGACCGGTGCGCGCCTCGAGCAATCGCCCGCGCAAAAGTTTGCGATCCGCAACGTGCTGTGCGCCGTCGAATTCAACCCCCAGGATCGCAAAGCCGTCGAGTGGGCCGCGTACATTTCCGCCGAATTCGGCGCCCGCCTCACCCTCGCCCACGTCACTGCGGCAGTAGAGTTTTGGGGCCCCGGCGGCAGTTACGTGAATACGAAGTGGAAAGAGGCGCTCGTCAAGAGCGCGACCCGGCAGATCGAGGAGCTTCAACAATTCATGGGCATCAAGGCAGAGGTATTCATCGGCAGCGGAGACGTGCCCAAGGTTCTATGCCAAGCCGCCAAGCAAACCAAGGCGGACTTGCTGATAACCGGCTGCCGTCCCTATGGCGGCCGCCTGCGAACCCACGGCTATGCAATCATTTGCGCGGTCCCGATCCCAATACTAAACGTGTAAGTAGTAGGATCAAAATATAAAGAGCGCATTCCGCACGGTGCCCAGCGGAGTTTGGGGGGCGCGAGAAAAAGAGGCGACAGCAATAAATCAGCGGTTTGGAATTTCCACTACCACATAACCTCCCGGCTTTGCTGCGTTCACCGCGGCCGCAACTCTGTCCGCGTACAGCCGGATAACTGGCCATTGTGGATGGCTCAGCACGACTATGGCGATGGTACGCTCGGCAAGATTCTGCTGGTAGCGAATATTCTTGTCCGTTGTAAGCAAGATTTCAAACCCGGCACTCTCAGTTGCAACCAACAAGTCGCCGTTACTTAATATGTCCCATCCCATTTCTTTCGCGTTTTTGACGGAATGTCCGGTGAGAAGCGGAGCCAGCGGCAAAGGAGTGCCGTGATCGAATAAGATAAGCATCAGCGAGGAGAAGGAACTAGCAAGCTGCGCGCCGCGAAATCCAATACGGAAGTGACTTGCTCGCGGCTTACGTCGAACCACTCCATAATGTTCTCGATGGTTGCCCCCGCTTCGAGGTTTTCGAAGACGATGGCCACCGGCATTCGAGTGCCGCGAAACACCCATGCCCCGCTCAATCTCTCAGGAACGCTCTCGACCGCGGGGCATTGCGACCAGTCAATCGCCGCCATCGTGAATCTCCGTACTGGCATTTTAACATGGCGCCAGGAATCTCTGTGCCCTCGGTTTTCTCCGTGCCCTCTGTGTTGAGATTTCCCCGCGAGCTTCAACACCGCACGGGCGGGCGTGTGGCCACGCGCTCCATGCGCCCAAACTTGACGGTGCCTCATCGCGGGGCTAGTATCATCGCTTAACGGGCGCGTTCTTCACGGCTTCCTGAGCAGCGCATCCTTTGTTCAGCCACATGAAAATCGCCTACTTGGATTGCTTTTCCGGAATCAGCGGAGACATGACCCTGGGAGCGCTGGTGGATGCGGGATGCAGCCTCGCGGAAATAGAGGCCCATCTGCGCCGGCTGCCGGTCCCGGGTTGGAACATTTCGGCCGAAAAAGTGGTGCGGCGAGGTTTCGTTGCAACGCAGGTGAAGGTCGAGTCAAACGATCCCCAGCGGCACCGCTCGCTTAGCGAGATTTTGCAAATGATCGAGCGTGCGGAACTGCCGCCCGCGATTTCCGAAAGAGCGTCCAGTATTTTCCGGCGGCTCGGAGAAGCCGAAGCGCAGGTTCATGGCGTGGCGATTGAGAAGGTGCACTTTCACGAAGTCGGAGCAGTCGACGCTATCGTGGACATTGTGGGCTCGGCGGCCGGTTTCGCGCAATTGGGCATCGAGGAATTTTTCTGCTCACCGCTGAATGTGGGCGGCGGCCGCGTGGACACGCAGCACGGCAATTTGCCGGTGCCGGCTCCCGCGACCGCGGAGCTGTTGCGCGGCGCGCCGACGTATTCCAATGGAATTCAGCGCGAGCTCGTGACGCCGACCGGTGCGGCGATTGTGGCCACGGTAACATCGCGGTTCGGTCCGCAGCCGGCGATGACTGTGAACACCATTGGCCTCGGCGCCGGCAGCGCTCAGCTCGCCGAGCAACCGAACGTGATTCGTTTATTTGTCGGGGAGTCCGTGTCGCAACTCGACAACGCGACATTGAAAAACGCTGCGTTTAGCGATACAGCGCTGGAGGAAAACATCCTCGTGCTCGAAGCCAATTTGGACGACATGAGCCCTCAGGTCTACGGCTATTTCGCCGAGCGCGCGCTGGAAGCCGGGGCGCTGGATGTTTTCTCGATCCCCGTGCAAATGAAAAAGAATCGCCCGGGGCAGCTTGTCACGGTGCTCTGCAAACCCGCGGACCGGGAAAAATTCTCGGACCTGCTGTTCCGCGAGACGACCACGCTGGGCGTAAGGCAATCGCACGTTATGCGGCGCGCATTGCAGCGGGAAAGCATCGCCGTGGAAACTTCGCTCGGATCGATTCGCATGAAGATCGCGCGCCTCCACGGCCATATCCTGAACGCGGCGCCCGAATACGAGGATTGCCAAAAAATCGCGGCCGAACGCGGAGTCCCGCTCAAGCAGGTCCTGGCCGAAGCCGCTTTCCAATTTCAGAAATTGAACGGGGCGATGAAAAAGTAGATGGAGAACGAAATGGAAATCCAGGGAACCCGGAAGGATTTTGCGAGCCTTCCGATTGATCCGGGCGAAAAACAGGAAAAACTAAAGGGCCGTCTTCGTGAACTCGGTTCCGCCGTGGTGGCTTTTTCCGGCGGCGCGGATTCGGCTTACCTGGCCTGGATGGCGCATCAAGCGCTGGGCGAACGCGCCCTGGCTGTAACAGCGCTCTCTCCAAGTTTTTCCGCGCACGACCGCGAGCAAGCGGAAACGTTCGCGCGAAGAGAAAACCTGCGCCACGAATTCGTCGAGACGCACGAATTTGAGAATCCCCTTTACGTGATGAATCAGGCGGACCGCTGCTACCATTGCAAGACGGAACTTTTCGGCGTGCTGGCCAAGGTGCGCGCAGAGCGGGGATTTGGCGCCGTCACCTACGGTATGAACGCCGATGACAGGAAGGATTTTCGCCCAGGCCACCGCGCCGCATCCGAATTCGGCGTGGTGGCCCCCTTGCTAGACGCGGGTCTAACCAAGGCCGAAATCCGCGAACTGTCCCGGCGCGCCGGACTGGCGACGTGGGACCGGCCCGCGTCGGCCTGCCTGTCGTCGCGCGTTCCCTACGGGATGCCAGTCACGGTGGAAAACTTGTCGCGCGTCGAACAGGCGGAAAATGCCTTGCGGGAATTCGGCTTCCGCCAAGTCCGCGTACGCTCGCACGGCGAACTTGCCCGCATCGAAATCGCGCCGGACGAGCTGCCGCGCGCTCTCCAAGCCGATATGGCCGAAACGCTGGCCGCGCGCATCCGGGAAACCGGCTTCACGTACGTTACGTTGGACTTGGAAGGATACCGGCAAGGATCGTTGAACGCCGCCCTGAAAAAGAGATAGGCCCGCCCCGCTCAGGAAAAATGGACAAACAACACATTCAAAGGCTGCTGGAAAACGTGCGAGCGGGAGAGCTTTCCGTGGCGCTTGCCGTCGAGCAATTGCGCCACATGCCGTTCGAGGATCTCGGGTTCGCCAAAATCGATCACCACCGCGGGCTGCGGCAGGGCTTTGCCGAGGTGATTTATGCGAAAGGAAAAACTCCCCAGCAAATCGTGGCCATCGCACGCGGCATGCTGCGCCCGCGGTCAACGCACAACATCCTGATCACGCGCGCCGACAGAGGGATCTTCCGCGCCATCCGCCGCCTGAGCCGCCACGCCGAATTTCATCCCCTTTCCGGAGTCATCGCCATTCGCCGCAACCGGGAAATCGTTGGCCAGGGCGCCATCCTGGTAGTCGCGGCCGGCACGAGCGACATTCCCGTGGCCGAGGAAGCGGCCGTCACCGCAGAAATCATGGGCAACAGGGTGGAAACTGTGTACGACGTTGGCGTCGCCGGCCTGCATCGTCTGCTCGAACACCGCGAAAAGATCTCCGCGGCACGCGTCATCGTCTGCGTCGCGGGGATGGAGGGAGCGCTACCCAGCGTCGTCGCCGGTTTGGTGGCCGCGCCGGTAATCGCCGTGCCCACCAGCGTGGGCTACGGCGCGAGTTTCGGCGGCCTGGCCGCGCTCTTGGCCATGTTGAATAGCTGCGCTTCGAACGTGTCCGTGGTCAATATCGACAATGGTTTTGGCGGAGGCTACGTCGCTAGCGCGATCAATCGGCAGTAACATTCGCTCAGTTGATGGAATGCTGCCCTCGATGGACGGAGGACCCTGGGGTGTTAGGGGTTGAGTGTCCGCGGAGGAAACGACGCGAAAGCTTTCAAATCGCAGGAATAGCTCAACGGTTGACGGCGCAAATATAGACAACCAGAACGAAAACCACCGAAACAAGAATGACGATCCAAGGCAAATAGCCGAAAGATTCTTCCCTTGTGGCAGCCATCGTAACCTTCCTCCCGCGCAAGCTTAGAGCAATTCAGGGACCCAAAATCAACCCCGGCGCCAGGGATTAGCACCCTGTGAACGTAATGCCAGGCCAATCAATAAATTAGGACGATTCTGCGTTCCGCGTGCAAGGAAGCAACGATTCCATCTGGCCGAAAAACGAGCAGCCTGATGCGCTCGGGTGTCTCCTGATGGAGACACCTTTTCTCTTTTGTCGGTAGACTCGCTGGCCGCTTCGCCAACGCTTATGCGCCGGGCGGGCGTCGGGGACTTATCGGCCAAAAAGCCGATCCATCGAAGGAAGCGTCTCGCGGCACCCGACGTTCAGATGAATCGGAAAGATCGCGCCATCTCAAATGTGCTCATGGCTGACGTTCACCGCAGTTGAGACCGGCTCACTGACATGCACGACCGGAGACCAATGCGGAAATTTAGCGAGCCATTTTGCGGATTGGCCTTGGAACCACTTCCAGCTCCGCGTGAGATCTTCGGGGTCAACAAAGTTGATATACGTTGCCACGGCCATCCATTCAAAGAGCGGGATGTTCATGGCATATTCGATTCCCAAATGCAGGCATATGCCCGCCAGCAACACCGGGTAGCGGGTTTCCTTAAACCATATGAGCACGCCCAAGGCGAACTCGATGGCTAGCGTGGACCAGGTGAGCGTCCTGATTAAATACATATTGTGGAGCGGCGGGATCGGGAACCGTTGAAAATCCTGCAAATGCAAAGCGTAGTAGACGGCCGTCCCGTTGATCCACAAAATGCCCATCGATTTCCAGTAGAACGTCGAAAGATAGACAACCGCCGTCTGGATCTGAAGCATGCGCTGGGCCCAGGGACTGCATGGCTGGACGACGCCGGCGGTCTCTTTCCCCCGCCGGATCCGCAGCCACCGGTCCACCGAGAAAGCGGCACCGGACGGAGCGAACATTAGGAAGAACCCGCAAACCAGAATCAGGGTATCGCCACTGTTCAGGATGAACCCGTTCCGCATCTGAATCGAACCCATGCAAAGGTAAACAGCGACGGCGCTAAGTCGGGTCATGAACCCGGCGGTCAGGAACACCGTGAAGAGCAGAAACACCCAAAAGAAAATGTTGATGGCCAGGTCGGTCTGCGGGATAACCTTGAACAAGCTCATGCTGGGCCCGTGATTGAGCCGACCCAGCGTGTCGAGGCTCATGAAGGCGTGAGGACCGTACCATCTGAGCCACTCCGGCCGGAGAAGAAGCAGATCGGCCATGCAGATCAGGCCGTAAAATATTCGAAATAAACACACCGGAGTTGGCGATTGCTCTGCGAAGAAAAACTCGTTCCAAGCTTGAATCAACCGGCGTATGCTCATTGGAGGTCTCCTGCCTTCACCGTGTACTTATAAATCTCCTTGCGAACCCAGGGTTGCGGCGCTTGCGAGCCCGGGGGAGCGATTTTCGACCGGTACGAAACAAGCGTCAGCGTCGCCGGAGGATTATCTATTATGTTATTATTTAGTCTTACGATATAACGGGCCGCATCCGGCCGGAGAAGCGCGAACTTATCGTTTAGAAGCGAATCGAAGCTAAACTTGTGGATGCGTTCCATCGAGTACCTTTTGGCGTACCCGTAGTCTTGCGGAAGGGGGAATTTCCACAATCCTTTTTGGCCGTCGCGATACGTGATTTCGGCCTCCACGCGGGTATTCAGGGCCAGCGGGTTGGGGGCAAACAGATTCCAGCCCTGCGCGAGGCCCGACCAGCCCATGTAGGGTGCAATGAGCGGTCTCGCGATAGTGACGAGCCGTGAATTCAGCGGCATGCTCCAGCACAGGATCGTCGCCAAGTGAAAGATCAGAAACAAGTTAATTGCAATTCGTTTCATCGTTGTTGGCCTCTGGCGCGGGTGTCCTGAGTCTTTGGGCCGCGCGGTCCGATGGGGGTATAGCACGTCGGTCGCCAAGCACTTCAAAGATAACTAGCTTAGAATGTGATAGATACATTGCGATCCGGATCGAGCCAAATAAAGATTGTCTACGTTCGGTGACTCTTAACTGGCATCCATCCCTTGCAACGGTGACAACCTAACCCCCTAGCAGCCTAGCGTTGGAGGGCGGCCCAGGTAGTATGGATATATATGTGCTCCAAGGACCTTTTCATAATTTCCGGCCAGGGAAGCGGAAAATGCCGTCCCGGCATAAAATGAGTCAGCCCTAGCCGAATTTCGAGCGACCATGCCTAAACGCTGTGTCAAAAGGTTCTCAGTCTAGCTAAGACTTCCGAGATAGGTCGAAGGCGCCTAGCGTGGACAGTGCAAACAAAAGGCAACCTCTGCTGTGGATCGGTCTCTGCTGCATCCTTGCCGTATACCTGGTCTTCGTCTTTCGATTCAATCCGGTGGACTTATTTGGAAGAACGCACGACGACTCCCTCTACTTCAGCTTCGCCAGGGCCATCGCGAACCATCAGGGCTATATTTTGCCGAGCGTGCCAGGCGGGCCGGCGGCGACAAAATACCCGATTCTCTATCCTTGGATTCTCTCTTGGGTCTGGCGTTGGAATCCGTCGTTTCCTTCCAACCTAATTGGTGCTGTCGTGTTAACCGCCGCCTTCGGCGTCATTTTCCTTACGTCCACTTTTCTCTTCCTGCGGCGGCTGAAGGGGATTGGGGACAACGCAGCTTTGCTGCTCACACTCCTGATTGCCCTCCATCCGGTTGTCCTGTTTCTCAGCGCAAGCGTCCTGTCCGACATCCCGTTTGCCGCGCTTGCGCTTGCGGCCATGCTTACGGCCGATCGAACCATGCGGCCCAATGCCAGCGCCGCAGAAACGGCTGGTTGCGCCTTATTGACGGGGCTAGCGGCCTTGCTGCGCATTTTCGGAGTTCCAGTCGCAGCAGGCATCTTGGCCGCCGCGGTGGCGCGGCGCGCATGGCGCCAGATCGCGGTTTTCTCGGCCGTTTTGGTTCCTTTCGGCTGCGTGATTGCCTGGCCGCTGCTATTTGCCCGACGGATGGTCCCGCCGGGTTTGGATGGGGCGGCGCTGGAACCCGGCTTTGTGGGCGCTTGGACCTACTACACCAGTTATTTGGGATTCTGGAAACTCAGCGTCCCGAACGCTCACATTCTCTGGGCCATGCTGAAAGATAACGCCATTCTCATTCTTCGTGCGCCGTCCAATTATTTTCTCGCTCCGCTGCTTACGAACGGGAGCATAGCGAGTACGGCTCTTATGCTGCTGGTGACGGTAGCCATTGTCGCGGGAGTGTTGCGGCTGTCCCGCAATCACGATCGGGATTCTCTATATTGGACTATTTCGTTTTACGCGGCTCTCATCCTGATCTGGAACTATCCCCTCACCGATCGCTTTTGTATTCCCTTCTTGCCGCTCTTCGCAGGCGCATTGTGGCTCGAGGCCAAGCAATCTCTCAAGAATCTGTACGCAACAATCACCAAGAATCCACTTCGAAGCCAAAGGACCGCTGCAGGGATTCTTTTTCTTGGGGCAGTGGCTTTGATCTGCGGGCTCGCCTGGAACTATGCTTTTGGGGCGAGGGCCACTTTGGCCAAAATCGCTGGAAATCGCTCAAGGATCCTGCCGGAAAAACGGGAGGCTTACGAATGGCTCTCCTGCTGTACATCCCGAGAGGTTGTGGTGATCGCCTACGAGGATGCTGCCCTATATCTCTATAGCGGCAGGCAAGGCATGCGGCCTGTTGCATTCCCCACTTCGGGGGCTTTCGATGAGATGTACATTCGGGATGCGGTGGCACATCTCACAGATGTCGGGCGCGCTCTGGGCGCCCGATATTGGCTTATTGCGGACGATGATTTCGGCATGGAATCGGAGTCGGCCATATCCCTTGGGCGCGCACGAGAAACGGAACTTGCGCAACGGCTGCCAATGGTATTTCAAAGCCGCAATGGACACGTTCGGATTTACAAGATTGGGTGCGATGCGGCCTCTAACTACCTGCCGTGCCCTTGAACCCACTTTCGCGCCTTTCCCACGGACCGAATAGGCCCAAATAAGTTTCATCCTCCGCAACTAAATGCAGCCATGAGTGATCATGCAGGAAATCATGCCAGTTCATCCAGAGCGGCGAAAAATTGTTTTAAATCTTCAGCGGTCATCGGAACGAAAATTGCTTCCTAACAGGGCAGGTACTGGAAACTCCAAGGTCCGCAGAGTGAAAGGTCCTGTATCCAGCGCCAAGGCTTACGGGAATTTGTGATGGTAAGTGATTGAATTTCAGTTGATTGGTGGATAAGCCGAGCTCGAGCCTAGAAACGGCACTGGGGCAAAGACTGGGGAGAATGTCTTCAAAAGGAGACTCGGAGATCATCCCCATGTCTCCTTTTATACTTTGAGGATGTCCGCAAATTGCAGGATAGGCGACATGCTTTCCAGCGGAGCATCATGGCCTGTTGCGTGCATCAGCCTACTGGCGAGTCGTTCGGCCGACCATGGACAGAGGGCGGGAGAAGGAATGATAAATCGTAGAAGCGAAGCGGGACAAGCGCTGGCACTTGTAGCTCTTGGCATTGTGGGTCTACTGGCAGCTGCCGGCCTGGCGGTGGACATGGGTTATTTGCGCTATGAAAAACGGCTGATGCAGACGGCCGCGGACAGCGCCGCCCTTGCCGCCGCAAACGACGCGAACCCTGGCGCGCTTTACGGGGCGTCAGGCGATGCCATCACGGATGCCTACGCCGTCGCCCTGGCCAACGGGTTTCAGAACGATGCGAGCACTACCGTGAACGTCACCGCCGATGGCGGAATTAGCCCTGGCACCGCCGTTCAGGTTCAAATCACGAAAACATTGCCCACTTTCTTCATGCAAATCGTGGGCTTGACTACATCCACCATATCCGCAACCGGAGTAGCTACTCTAGGAACCTCGCCCGGTTGCATCTATGCCCTGCAGAATGGTCTGACAGTGACAGGAGTGAATGGGATCTCCGCGCCCAATTGCGATGTGGTCGTTAACGGTCCGCTGACCGGAGCTGGGACGCTCAGTGCAGCGTCGGTTGGGGTGTTCCCTGGGCCCGGCGACGATAATACGGGTCCTACCACTCCCGTATCGATTGCCCAACCGCCTCAAGACCCGCTGGCATATGTGAACCAGAATCCCCCGACCCCCTCCGGAACTTGCGCTGCGGTGGCTATGCCGATCACCACGACACCGGCAACGCCTTTACTGCCGGGCACATATTGCGGTGGAATCACCATCACCGGGGGAACTGTCACCTTCAGCCCTGGCCTTTACATTCTGACCGGACCCGCAGACGTAGGATTGCAAATCTCGGGAACGGGAAGCGCCCAAGTCCAACTCCCCGGAGGCGTGACTTTTTACTTGGCGGACACGGCTGGCTCGTTCACGTTTAATAGCACTGGGACAATTACGCTTATAGCCTCCGAGCCTGCGCAAGTCGACGGCCGCTACGGAAGCGTCCCGGCAGGCGTGCTCATTTATCAAAATCCAATGAATTCGAATCTTGCCGACGTCAGCAACTTTTCAAACGCTGGTACCGAAACCCTGACGGGAATCCTCTATTTTCCGGGGGCGGGGGTAATCGTCGCCGGCCCTTCGATGCCGGGGGGAAATACGCCGGTGGTCGCCCAGGGCATTCAGGTTGTGGGAGGCATTGCGGTGAATGCTGATACAACTTCAACCGCGGCGTTCCCTGGCGGATCTCCATTGCAAAATGTCTCTTTGGTGGAATGAACATGAAAATGAGCTGCTGTTCAAAACTGAATGTTCGTTGCGGCAGAAATAGGCAGAGCGCCGCACAGCGGGTCCGGCCTGAATCCTCTAAGGAGAAAGGCCAGGCGATGATGGAGTTTGCTTTGCTCCTGCCGGTTCTTTTGATCCTCCTTCTCGGGATCATTGAATTTGGCCGGGCAGCTTACTACGCTATTGAGGTCGCCGACGCGGCCCGGGCCGGGGCCCAATACGGCTCGCAGAGCTTAGCCGATGCGGCGAACCCGGGAAACATAGCGGCAGCCGCACAAAATAACGCTCAAGACATGGGCGGGGCCTTAACGGTGAATGCACCGCAAACGGCCTGCGTGTGTCCCGGTGGCGGAGTGGCCGGTTCCTGCGAGGCGGCGCTCGCGGGCTGCTATCCACTTGTCTACTTAACAGTTACTACGACCTACAATTTTACCCCCCTGTTCAATTATCCCGGGCTGCCTACCACTTACAATTTGACGGGCTCTTCCACCCTGCCGGTGCAAGTCCAATGAGCGCCCCGCGCGAATTCGGAGGGGATATGGCTATTGAAAACAAAAACGCATCTGCTCAACTCCTGCCGCTGCGGGGCTCACGCAAGTCGGGCGAGCGCGGGGCCACCATGGTCGAATTCGCCTTTACCTTCGTGGTTTTATTTATCCTGCTCTTCGGCATGATCGATTTCGCCCGCGCCTTGTATGCCTACCATTTCATTTCGGAAGCGGCGCGGGAGGCGACGCGCTTTGCAAGTGTCAGGGGCGATCTTTGCAGCGCCTCTGTTAACGATTGCCCAGCTTCAGGCGGTGAAATCAGGACATTCGTTGACGGGCTTGTGCCGCCAGGGATTAGCGCCAGCCCAGCCGTGCTGCATGTCATACCCACTTGGACGAATCCAAATACCCTGCCCATTTGCGGGTCGCAACAGAAATACCCGGGATGCGGGGTCCAAGTAAAAGTGATTTATGATTTTAATTTCATTTTCCCCATTGATTTTTACAACTCGTCGCCCGTAAATTTCTCGGCCACCACGATCCCAATGAGCAGCACTTCTGAAATGGTTATCGCGCGCTAACCGCAAGTTCCGTCATTCCGAGCGAAGCGAGGAATCTCTCTTTCTTTTCATGGGCGCACACCCAGGAGAGATTCCTCGCTTCGCTCGGAATGACAGAATTTGCGGTTTATTCCGCGGCCCGTGCGGCCTGAGCCGCGAAAAGAAATCAAGTACGCGTGGCCAGATAGCGGTCCGGATGGCGGCTTTTGAGCAGATGGCGCAGGCGGTCGCAGGCCTGTTCGAGGGAGTCGTACAGCTCGTCCACGCCCTTGATTTCGAAGGAAACTTTTCCCGCGTCCAGATCGGCGACCAGTTCGTGACACAGGTTGTTCGTGCGGCGCACACGGTCGGCCACGAGCATGGAAATGATTTCGCTCTCATCCCGGCCGCGCAGTTGTACTTCCCGCAGTTGTTGAACTGCCAGGGCCGTGGTGCGCAGCGCATCGACCGTGTCGCGGAATTCGTTAAGCAGGCGGAAGTCGATCCCCTCGGCCTGGAGCGCTTTTTCGAGCTTTTGCAATTCGACGCTGGTCTTCTTGACTTGCAGATTCACTCCCCAAAACGATTCACTGGGAGTAATCAATTCGACGATGATGCCGTGGGACACGCCTTCCCTCGAATTCGGCGTAGCCAGCACTCGAGCTTCTGCTGATTCCGCGGAAAGAAAATTCGTCAGCGTGATCCGGCCGCCCACGCTGGGATACTGCGTCATTTCCAGGAAGCCGCCATTAGCATTTACCTGCTTTGCCACCGCCTGCACTTGAACGGGAACTCCTTCCGGAGTGCGCCAACTTGCTTCGATTGGCACAGCGACCAGAAAGCGAGCGCTTTTTCTGCGTTCCGCCTTCGATCCGTCGGGCGTGGTTCCCCGCCCGCTCATAATCGACGATTTCCTGCGATCCATGAAACCTTCTCTTCCCCAGCTGGTTTGGGCCGGCAGCAAAAAACGATTGCACTATTCCCTCGCAGAATAATCGCACGCACTGGAAATTACTACTGGCCGGAAGGACAGTAGTGAAAGGCTGGAAATTCTCGATTCGGCCCCGAACGCGAGGGGAAGGATGCCAAGCAGGCCTGGCGCGACGGGTTCACAAAACCTATTGCTCGGGCGCGGCAGCGTCCATGGTGCTGACGCGAGCGGGTATGGGGCGATATCCGCTGCGCGTGCGGATGCGGTATTTCTTGTATTTCGGGTTGGTCAGTTTCACGGAAATGGCGCGCCAGCCGCGATTGGGATTGGGTTGGGGGTAATAGCTCATAAAGTATAGATGCGCAAGGTCATCGCGGATGGAAGCGAAGGCATCGCGCTGGTCCTTCCAGCTTTTCGCGAAGTACGCTTCGCCGCCCGTGCTGGCCGTCATGCGCGCAAAAACGGCTGCGGAAGCGGGGTCGAGCTTGGCTTCCCGCGTGCTAATCATATAGATCGGGACGCCTTCGGACTGCGCCAGTTCGTCAACGTCTTCCGGAGAAACCATGCTGGAATTATCCGGGCCGTTGGAGAAAACGACCACGACTTTCCTGCCGGAATATTGGGCGGCATCCTTCAGGGTCAAGAGCAGCGCGTTATAGAGCGCGGAATCGTCGCCGTTTACGGTGGCACGCACGCCGCGCAACACCTGGGTGCGGTCCGTGGTGAGGGACGAGGCACGATAAAAATCCCGGCTATAGGAATAAAAGGCCACCTGATAGGGATGGTCGAGCGAACGGACGAACTCCGCGATGGAATCCTGTGCGAACACAAAGCCCCGGCCGCGGAACATGTAATTGCTGGTGTCAAATAAGATGAAAACGTTGGAGCCGCTCACCGTCGAGGCGATACCCTCGAGGGAGCCCGGGGGGGCGCCCGCAGGATCCTTTCGCCGATGCCCGGGTGCCGCCGCGTCTCCCGGGTCCTTGGGCGTGCTGGAATCTTGCGAGGGGTCGAGCAGATTTTGCGGGCTCTCGTTGCCTTCTTCAAACGTGGCGACTTTTTGCGGGGTTCCGTCCTCGGTTATGTCGAAATCCGATGGGCGCAGAGTGGTGACGTAGTTCCCCTTTTCGTCCGTCACGGCCACGTTCAATTGCACCATGGAAACGACAACGCGAATGACGCTGCCGCCCCCATCCTGCGCCGCCAGCCAAACGGCAGCGCCGGAAAGAAAAATCAGAACGCCCGCGACTGCAAGCACATATCGTTTTGCCATGATTCCCTCGCCGATCGGCCCTGCGCATTTCCCCCGTGGGGATCACTCTGACCGCGGAAAAAGCGTTCTATTTTTCATTCCGAGCGGAGCGAGGAATCTCTCCTGGGTTTGCGCCGGCCAAAAGAAAGAGAGATTCCTCGCTCCGCTCGGAATGACAAAAAGGAGGAGGGCCCTTTTCTCGCGGCCGGTACAACCCAAAACCTCCACCGCCTACTCGAAAACGTTTCAAAGTCCAGCCGAAGGACTGCTCTTCGGCAAGGCAGCGATTTTGCCCTGCCGGAATTCTTCCCCGGTTTGCCGCATGGCGCGCAGTACTGCCGACCAGTCCTCGAGGTGCGAAGCGAAGGTTTGCTCCACCATGCGCCGCGTCAACTGAGGCACCAGGACGTTGAGCATGACCGGCGAATAGCCCATCTCATCCGCCAGGCGCCCCCAGTACAAATTGCCCGAATCCCAAGACTCAGCCAACAAACGGCTCGAGTAGTAAAGAAACGTTGGGACCGGCTTCATGCTCATTAATTCCCTTCCATAGTTCTGGGCCAGGGCGGGGTGAGGGACGCCAAAATCCTCGGAAATGCGTTCCGTGTTGGTCTCGGCGGGAAAGCGCACCTGCAGGTCGTCTAATTCCTTCCCTGCCGGACCCCAACTCTTTTTCTCGGATGCATATCTCCGGCGATATTCCGCGGCGAGATAAAAACTCTCCGACGGGGCGATAAGGGCAAGCGCGTCGTCCGAGTCTCCGTCGCGCAGCGCCGTCTCGACTTGCTCGAGCCTTTGCGGCAGAAGGCGGTCCGAAAGGATGCCCACGACGGAATCGCGCACCTTTTCATCGTTCACCGCGCCGGTAAGAAGCTCCTCGCCGCCACGCTGGTACAGCGCCACGGCATGCATCTCGTTGCGGGACACGCTCCACCATCGCGGCAGGACCGCGCTGGTAATCAGGCCCGGAACCAAATCCTCCCAGATGAGGGACTGCACGTTCTGCGGCACGATGAAATCCTGCTCCACTCGGGCCAGCGCATAAGGCAAATCCGCCATCGAGCCGATCAGGTGAGCGCCGCCACTGGCCGTCCATCCGCGGCCAAAAATGCGCGGGGAGCGCCAAACCTGGTCATTGGCGGCAGCTTCTTCTCCTGAGTAATCGCCACCGGAGAAATCGTGGGATCGGACGAAGAGCGGATTGTTGTGAATCATTTGGGCGCCGGGCGGCTCGTAGTAGGCGTAATTGAGGCCCACCAAGGTGTCCCTCAAAAAGGGCGTGAGCAAGGCGTGCGCTTGGGCCAATTCCGCGGGAGTTCCGTGGGCCTTGATCGTTTTTATCAAATCGGTGCGCATCTGCAAGGCGGTGTGCCGGTTGCTGTAAAGGCCCGAGGCAAACTCGGTCCTCTCGGTCTTGGTAAACAGAGGCTTGGGCATCTCGAATTCCCGCAGTTCCCCGGCCAACTGGACTAGCGAGTCCCCGACGTCTTTTCCCTTCGCCATTTGATCGAGCCCATCTCCCAAAGAGATGATGGTGTCCAGGGAAACCAGACGCTGGTCGTCGATGACTTGGTGCATTTTGCCGGCCATCTCGGATCGCAGTTGTTGTCCTTCTTTGGTGTACTGTTCGGGGCCGGCGAGCAAAGCGAAAATCTGGTCTTGCGGCAAATAGGTTTTCCCTGTGGAGGCACGCAAGAGTTCCCCGAGCGCGGTCCGCCCGGCCTCATACACCTGGTCGGAAGTATGCAGCGCGCCGAACGCGTTGACGATCTTCTGCCAGGTATCGTTTACCTGGGCGTCCGGGATCTGGCCTTGGCGGGCCAGGATTTGCCACAGGCCGAGGTTGGCTTGCAACGTCCCCAGAGCGTCCGTTCTTGCCAGACGGTCGGGAATTTGATTCAGACTTTCGGCGACGGTGAGAAAACGAGAGATGGATTCGTTATTCAACTCGTGGAATTCCGCAAATGTCGGATACTGGTCGCCAAAGAGCGGGAACTTTTCGGCCAACAGGCGAGCCGTGGCAATATTGAGCTGCTCGCTCGGAGCACGCCCGCGGTCGATCTCCGTCAACATCAGGAAGTTGTAGACCGGACCCTCCGGCATCGGGTATCGCGAAACTCCCACCATGCCCTCGACCACTTGTTCCGGATTGTTCCAGTTCCCAGCCTTTTCTCCCCATTCACGGATCAGCTTGGATTCCGTCTTGCGCCGCAGAACTTCCTTCCATACATCGACGCCGCCAGGAATGTGCGGCTGGCCATTGGATTCGATCTGCAAACGCGTCTCGAGCAAAAACAAGCCCGAGTCCGGCCGGAAGGAATGCCGGGTTGGGTTAGGCGCGATTTCGCGCCCGCGGAGCGCCTCATAAAACCGTTGCAAATGGCGAGGCGAAGCAAAGTAAGCCTGCTGCGCCTGGCTCACGCGCGACAGCGTGTCGAAATAGGATGCCAGCCAGCCGCTATCCTTGGAGATGAGGCGGAAGACAAAGTCCGATGGGGAACGCGGGCTGGCTCCCACCAGATCCTTCCACGCGTTTTCTGACGCCGCACCGCCCGGAACGAGAACTCTTCCGGAGCGGACACTAATCTGGCTTCCGTAAAAATCCAAAACCGGAGCGCTCAGAAGCAATTTCTTCTGGCCCAAGGATTGCCACAAGTATCGGCCCGTTTCGCTATCCATGCGGGACATCGCCCAATACAGGCGGGCCAATTCGGGATCGCGCAAGATCGAGTCCACTACTCCGCGGTTGGCATTCTTCTTGTTCTCGACCCAATCCGACGATTTGTAGAGGACGGGAACTTTTGTGGAAGCATACGGAGTCTCAAACGGCTTGCCTGCCCGCAGCGCATCCTCAAGGTCTGCCAAGGGGAATCCGGAGTCGATGGTAAGAAAAGCGCGGTTCGCATCCGCAGTCTCGAGCGCGGCATCCGCGCCGCAGGACTGCTGAAGCCGATAACCGAGAATCACCAGAAGCCGTTTGGCATCGTCGCAGTTGGCAACGCGCAGCACACCCTCTGGACCCGCCAGCGCTTCCAGTTCCCGCGCTTGATCCATGTACCAATTCACGAGGACCAGAAATTCCGTCGGTCTGCCGGCTTGATAGCCGCTCATGGTCACGTTGCGGGCAAGCAGCGGCAATACTTCCTCCGGCGTGATTTGCTGGCTGATCGCCGCCATCCGCAGAAACGAACGTAGCGGGCCGGGGACGACTGCTTCCTGCGCGGAGGAGCGGGCACCCGATGATTTCGGGGAACCGGAGGCTTTCGAATCGGGACGTTGCGGCGGAGACGCGGGAGGCGCGGCCCAACAACGTTGTTCAAAAAGGCCGGCGAGCACACACAGAAAACCACAAAGGAGAAAACCGGAAAGGGTATGGCGAGATTTCATGGCCCAATCCTCCACAACCGTTAGAGACGCTGACTTTTAAAAACCAGGGCGGCGCAGAGGGCTGCGGGGAAGCACTCCTGATTGCGCGGCCTGCATTTTTCGTTTGGCTTGGCGATCTGCACTCACCGAAGCCGTGGCCGAAATCTGAGTTACGGTTCCGTCCTACTTGCTAGGGGCCTCTCTCTTTCCGACGCGTGCGCTCTGTGGGTGCTGCGAAGCATAGATCAACTCTCGGACCCCCGTCAATCCTTCACCGATCCTTCACCGATCCAAGAAAGGTATCGGCGAAAACCGCCGCCGGCTCGGTCTGAATTCATCTGGGCCTGTTCCTTTTCATCGAGCGAAAAATTCCGTGATCTCTTCCGCCGGCATTGCAATGCGAATCCTTCCCGTTGGGCGAACCGGAATGGCAAGATGAATTGCATTGTCCACAACTTGTTGTTATGCGTGGAAAGCGCGAAAAAACCGCGACTCCAAGGAGAGGGAGATGCAACTGTAAAAGAGAAAACTGTTGGAAGCAACAACGCCGCGTTCGTAGGATGCGCTAATGGTTAAGAGAGGTGAGGAGAAGGATCGAACTTTTCGCGCGACAGAATCCCGCTTCAACGATTGCTCGAAGCTTTTTTCGTGCGTCCCTTCGCCTTGGAATTGGCCGAGTCTTCTTGAGCTGATGGCCGGTCCAACTCGGCTTTGCGCCGCCCGGCTACTAGATCGTCGAACTCATCTTCATTCAAGATGGGGACGCCGAGCGAGCGCGCCTTGTCGTATTTGGAGCCAGGGTCGGCGCCGACGACGACGTAATCGGTCAGCTTGCTGACCGAACTCCCCGCCTTGCCGCCATGGCGCGCCACTTCCGCGCCGGCCTCATCGCGCGAACGCCGCGCCAGCGCGCCGGTAAAGACGAACGTCATCCCCGCGAAGCGCGTGTCTTCCGGGGCCGCACGTTTTTCGGTCATCTTCAGGCCTTCGTCTTTGAGGCGCTGAATTAATTTCCGGTTCGCCGGTTCGGAAAAAAAATCGGCGATGCTTTGCGCAACTTTGGGGCCGACTTCCGGAACTTCCTCGAGTTCTTCCACGCTCGCTTCGGCGAGTTTCGGAAGCGAAGCGAAATGATCGGCGAGGAGCTGGCCCGTGCGCTCGCCGACGAAACGCATCCCCAGCGCGTAGATCAGGCGCGCGAGGCTGTTGTTCTTGCTGGCGGCGATTTCATCGAGCAGATTTTGCGCGGATTTTTCGGCCACGCGGTCGAGTGCGGCCACGTCATCGAGTTTCAGCTCGTACAAATCCGCGAAATCCTTTACCAAGCCCTTTTCCACCAACTGATCGACGATTTTTTCGCCGAGGCCATCGATATTCATGGCGTGGCGGCCGGCGTAGTGCAGCAGCGATTCCCTGCGCTTGGCCAGGCAGCTGGCGTTGACGCAACGGTAGGCGACTTCTTCCGGGTCCTTGTGAAGGCGGCTGTGGCACTCGGGGCATCGCTCCGGCACCACGATTTCGCGCCGCAGCTTCCCTTCCTTGACCACTTTTATTACATGCGGAATCACTTCTCCGGCGCGCTCGACGATTACCGTGTCGCCGATGTGCAAACCCAAACGCGCGATTTCATCCATGTTGTGCAGCGTGGAGCGGCTGACGATGACGCCGCCGACTTGCACCGGTTCGAGCACCGCGACCGGCGTGAGCGTGCCCGTTCGGCCCACTTGAAAAATCACGTCGTTCACCACCGTTGTTTCCTGCCGCGCCGGATATTTGTAGGCCACGGCCCAGCGCGGGGCTTTTGAAGTAAAGCCAAGCTCCTGCTGCAGGCCGATTTCGTTGACCTTGATTACGATGCCGTCGATTTCGTACGGCAATTTCTCGCGCTTGCTTTCCCAGGCGTCGATGAATTTTCTGACCTCGCCGAGGGAGTGGCACAAGCGCCAGTCGGCCGAAACCCTGAAATGAAGTTTCCGCATTGCTTCGAGCGCTTCCGAGTGCAGGCGCGTGGGAACTCGTCCGCCCGCGAGCAAAAGATAGCCATAAAAATCCAGATGCCTGGACCGGGTGATTTCCGGATCGAGCACGCGCACGGCTCCCGCCGCGGCGCTGCGCGGATTCGAGAAGACCTTTCCGCCCTCTTCCTCCTGCTTTTCATTTAAGGCTTCGAAGCCGCGGACCGGCATGATGATTTCGCCGCGCACCTCGAAATCAAGAGGCAGGCGCAGCTTCTTGAGTTCCGCGGGATCGACGCGCAACGGGATCGAGCGAATCGTGCGCACGTTCGGGGTGACTTCCTCGCCGGTCGTGCCGTCGCCGCGGGTTACGCCGCGCGTCAGGATTCCGCCCTCGTAGACCAGCGACATACTCAAGCCGTCGAATTTGTGTTCGGTGACGTAATCGACGGTATCGCGGCCGGAGAGTTCGCGCACGCGCCGGTCGAAATCCTCCAGCTCTTCCGCCGAATATGTATTGTCAAGACTCATCATCGCCGGGGAATGCCGGCGCGTCTCGAATCCCTTGCGCGGCGCGCCACCGACGCGCTGCGTCGGCGAATCCGGCATGACGAGGTTGGGATGTTCCGCTTCGAGTTTTTTCAGATCCTCCATCATCCGGTCGAACTTGACGTCGGAAATTTCCGGCTCGTCCAGCACGTAATAAAGATATTCGTTGCGGCGCAGTTCCTCGCGCAGCTTCTCGATCTGCTTGGCTATCGTCGCGTTTTTCGCCATGCGGCCTCTGAACATCGCAAGAATCGGAAATTCAGTATACAATGCGTCGCCCAGCCTCGAAACAGGACCTCGAAACGGGGTGTACGTGCGCGGCCCGGTCGCGCTACTCTAATATTTTTGGCGGAAGGGATGTGAATCCGGTGTCTTCGAACGTTCGCGATGCTGTGTTAATCGTCAATCCCACGGCCGGCGGCGGCCGCCGTGTGCGGCAACTGGATCAGGCGCGGAGCATTTTCCGGGAGGCGGGAATTGAAACCGAGCTTCAGAATACCACGGCGCCCGGGGAAGCGACCGTCATGGCACGCCACGCCGTCGAAGCATCGCGGCAATTGGTCATCGTGTGCGGAGGCGACGGCACGGTCAACGAAGTGGTGAATGGGCTGGCGTGCAGCCAGGTGCCGCTCGCCGTGTTGCCCGCGGGGACCGCGAATGTCCTCGCCAAAGAGCTCGGGCTGCCATGGAATTTGCCGCGAGCCGCCGAACGTATCGCTCGGGCTCCCTACCGCCGCATCGCGCTCGGTCTGGCCATCCCCGAAAAATCCAGCGGCGAGCCGCGCTATTTCCTGAGCGTCGCGGGCGCCGGCGCAGACGGCGCGCTGGTTTCCGCGGTGCGCCCGGAAATCAAACTGAAGGCGGGCATCCTGGCTTATTGGCAGGAAGGCCTTCGCCAGTTGACGCAATACGATTTCCCGATGTTTCGAACGTCGATGGCAGGCAACGCGATTGGCATTGACGCCTCGCTCGTCATCGTGGGCCGCACCAAGCATTACGGCGGGCCATTCAAAATCACCACGGAAGCCGACCTGCTGCGGCCGGAATTCGAACTGGCCTTCGTCACCACGCGCAGCGCCTGGCGCTACCTCGCTTACCTGCCGCTGATCTGGGCTGGGAAGCTACGCAGTGCGCGATATGTGCAATTCTTCAAGACCAACTCCCTGCAGTGCGCGTCCAACACCGCGTCGCATGTCCAGATTCAGGTCGATGGAGAGCCGGCCGGACGACTGCCCGTCGAGTTCCGCATTGTGCCCGACGCTCTCACCCTCGCCATTCCCGATCTGAGGTAGTATTCCCCGCGGCGACTGAATAGCGCAGACTTCAGTCTGTGGGTTTTAGGCCTTGCGAAGAGTAACCCCCCACAGACGACGCCTGTGCTACTCAGTCGTGCGACACCCGAAAATCAAAAGTGAACACATCATGGAACCGGTAACGCATGCGCTGGCCTCGATCGCGCTCGGCCGCGCCGGCCTAAATAAAATATCGCGCGCCGCGACCCCGATGCTGCTCGTCTCCGGCCTGATCGCCGATGTCGACTGGGTTACACGGCTAGGAAGCGCGGAAACTTTCTTGCGCGGTCATCGCACCGCGACGCATTCGCTGGTTGGCACGGTGGCGATCGTCGCCGCGGTTGCGGCAGCATCCTGGTTCGCGGGCAGAAAATTTACGAGGTTCGCTACGGGAATTTTTGCAGCTCACGTGATTTGCGCGATTGGCGCGGGAGCGCATTTATTGCTGGACATGCTGAATGACTATGGCGTGAAGCTGCTGTGGCCTTTCAGTCCGAAGTGGTTTGCGTGGGATTTGGCGGATTCCGTGGACTCGTGGATTCTTTTTTTCCTGCTCGCCGGATTGCTCGTTCCCGAATTATTTCGCTTGGTGCTCGAAGAAATTGGATCGAAGCCCAAACGCCGCGGGCGGCAGCGGGGAGCGATCTTTGCCCTGGTGTGCGTGGCGCTGGTCATCGCGGGGCGCGCGTTTGCGCACGAGCGGGCTGTCGCGCTTCTCGATTCGCGCGAGTATCGTGGGCAAACCGCACTGGCCGTCGCGGCGCTGCCCAGGCCCTCCAATCCGCTGGTGTGGTCCGGAGTCGTTGAGACGGATAACGCGCTCTTTAATCTGGAAGTTCCTCTGGGGCCCGGGCACGAATTCGATCCGGAATCGGCGGACGTGCATTACAAGCCGGAGCCATCGCAGACGCTGAAAAACGCCGTCAACAGTCCCGCGGCCATCGAGTTTTTGAATTTTGCGCGATTTCCGCTCGCGAGCGTGGAGCCTGAGGGCCCTGGTTTCCTGGTGCGCCTGCGCGACATGCGATTCGATTCCGAAGTGGCCCGGCGGGGCGGAATCGTCGCCATCATTCACTTGAACGCGCAGAGCGTGGTGATCGGCGAACATCTTGAATATGACGATCCGAGTGGGACGGGCTTTAGCCCGTCGGGTTTGCTGAACGTTTGGGAGAAACCAAAGCGACAGGCTGAAGCCCGTCCTACTCGCGGCGCGTACGAAACGCGAGGAGCGACAAGAGGTAGAGGCACAGAACGGCGCCCAGCGTAATTCCCGCGACTTCCAACTTGTGGTTCAGAAGAAATTCGCCGGCCCGATCGCCGTAACGAATCGCCAGAAAACCTTCGCCGAAAAAACGAATTCCCCGCGCCGCCAGCAAGCCGAGCACAAACGTCTGCACGGGCATCTCCAGCGCGCCCGCGGCGATCACAAAAACCTTGAAGGGAGTGGGAGGTGGCAAGAGCGCCGTCACCAGTATGCTGAGAAAACCGTTCCGGTCGATCCAGGCGTGAATGCGCTCGGCGCGCGGCCCGGCGTGCTTGCGAAACATCGCTTCCCCGCCCTTGCGCGCAATGTAGTAAAGCAGCAGGCACCCCGCGACCGAGCCAATCGTGGCCATCGCGGCGTAGTACGGCATCCGCGCCGGGAAGCGGATCGACAGATCGATGAGCAGCAAATCGTTGATTACTGGAAACGTCAGCACGGAAGAATCGAGGAACGCAATGAGGAATAGGCCCAATCCTCCTGCGGAGGCGACTATCGCCTGCAGCCAGTGAGGCAGATGAAATGGCGGCGCCGGTGAGTCCATAAGGGACGTTGGAAAAGATTCGATTGTAGCAGGTTCAGTGGAACAGGCTTCACAGGCTGCGGAAAAAGTCTCCCCGCGATTTGTCATTCCGAGCGAAGCGAGGAATCTCTCTTTCTTTTCATTGGGGCACCCCTCAGAGAGATTCCTCGCTTCGCTCGGAATGACAAAAATAACTACTTTTTCCGCAGCCTGTTCAACCTGTTGGGGTTGGCACTTGCAAGGACCAAAACCCACAGGCTGAAGCCTGTGCCACCTCGCCGTTGTGCCGAGAACGGGGGAAGCGTATGATGCGCAAGCCAAAAGGCCCAAATCGGAAATTCCGGCTGGTAATTTCAAATTCAAGATGAGCGAAAAAAATATTGCGAGGTGAAAAATGTCGGTTGGCAAACGCGCAACGGCGGAGTTTTTCGGCACGTTCTGGCTGGTCTTCGGCGGTACGGGCGCTGCGGTGCTGGACGCGGCCTTCCCCAACCTGGGGATTGGTTTTCTGGGCGTGGCCCTGGCATTCGGCCTGACGGTGCTGACGATGGCGTTCGCCATCGGACACATCTCCGGATGCCACTTGAATCCAGCCATCTCGATCGGACTGTTCGCAGGCAAACGATTCCCTGCCGCGGATCTTTTGCCTTACATCATCGCCCAAGTCGTGGGCGCCATCTGCGCCTCAGCCGTCCTCTTTGTGATCGCCAGCGGCAAAGCCGGTTTTTCTCTGAGCGGAGGATTCGCTTCCAACGGGTATGGCGAACATTCTCCCGGCGGTTATTCTCTCCTCGCCTGTTTCGTCGCCGAGGTGGTTCTAACGATGTTCTTCTTGCTCATCATCATGGGCTCGACGGATAAGAGCGCCCCGCAAGGTTTCGCGCCCATCGCCATCGGCCTGGGATTGACCCTGATCCATCTCGTCGGAATCCCGGTCACCAATCTTTCCGTCAACCCCGCGCGCAGCACCGGACCGGCCCTATTCGTCGGCGGATGGGCCATTGCGCAGCTTTGGCTATTTTGGGTGGCGCCTATCATTGGCGGAATTCTCGGAGGGGTTATCTATAGCGGCCTATTCGGCGAATAATCCGCCGCGATTAGAACCAGGCGTAAAACGATGGTTCAGACAAGACCCGATTGCGTGTCGAGGTGCCCCTGCTGACTCTCAAGCACGCGCCGGTGAATTAAAAATGCTCGCCTCAGATTTTACAGGATTCTTGCTTGACACTGCGTTGCGCCGATTGGATCATTGCATTTCACAATCATTTCCACTTAATTCGTTCCGAAAGAGACGAGGCCTGCCATGCTGAATCGGAGAGAGTTTCTGGCTGTGACCGGAGTGAGCGCGGTGGGAGCGGCTTTGGCTTCCGTGCCGCGATTTTCTTCCTTGGCCGCGCTGCCGCCGCCGGCGAAGAGCGACCTTACGCTGCACATCGCGCCGGTCAGCGTCGAAATTGCGCCGGGCGTGGTGATCAAGACGATCGGCTACAACGGGAAAGTTCCCGGGCCGATCTTGCGCTATCGAGAAGGCAAGCGCATCACCGTCGATGTGCACAACGATACGGACATGCCGGAAATCGTGCACTGGCACGGGCAATTCATCTCTTCCGAAGTCGACGGCTCGGAAGAGGAAGGAACGCCGGTGGTTGCTCCGCACAGCAGCCGCCAGTACACGTTTGAGCCTAGCCCGGCCGGGTCGCGCTGGTATCACACGCACATGCCGTCCAAGGGCAACCTGGATATGGGCCTCTTCAACGGGCAATTCGGATTTTTCTACGTCGAGCCGAAGAGCGAGCCGGGGAATTACGACCAGGAAATTTTCCTGGCCGCGCATCACTGGGGGCCTTCGCTCGCGCACATGGGGCCGCCAAACAACGGCTGGGAAATCGCCTATAAGAACGGCACGATCAACGAGAAGGCGCTGGGGCATGGCGAGCCGATTCGCGTGAAGCAAGGGCAGCGCGTGCTGCTTCGCATGCTTAATTCCAGCGCCACCGACGACATTTCGTTCGCCCTGCCGGGACACAAATTCAAAGTGATCGCCATGGACGGGAATCCTGTTCCGACGCAAGCCTCGGTGGACGTGCTGACCATGGGCGTTGCCGAGCGCGTTGACGCCGTGGTGGAAATGAATCAGCCGGGCGTGTGGATTCTCGGCTCGATCGACGACGAGGAGCGAATGAACGGGATGGGCATCGTCATCGAATACGCGGGGCAAACTGGCGAGCCTGTCTGGACGAAGACAGCCAAGGTGCCCTGGGACTACACGCCTTTCGGCACGCAAGACAAACTCCCGGAACCTGAAAAGACATTCGACCTGACGTTCAAGAAAATTCCCGGCAACCGCGTCGATTTCAACCACTGGACGATCAACGACAAATCCTGGCCGGACACGGACCCGATCCTGGTTGAAAAGGGCAAACGCTATCGCATGGTCTTCCACAACCAGACCGGCGACACGCACCCGCTGCACCTGCACCGTCACGAATTTGAAATCGTAAAGATCGGCGGGAAAAACACCGCGGGCATCAAGAAGGACATCGTCAACATTCCGCGCTTCAGCGACGCGGAAGTCGATTTCGTCGCGAATCAACCCGGCCCGTCCCTCTTCCACTGCCACATGCAGCTGCACATGGACTTCGGATTCATGGCGCTTGTGAAATACACGTAGCGAGGCCCGACGTCTCCGCCTTTCTCAGTGCCCTCTGTGTTGAGGGTTGGATGCACTTCCTAAATCTCAACACGGAGAACGCGGAGAAAACCTGAAGTTTCAGGGGCTGAAGCCCGCCAATATGCGTAGCCTAAACGGCCGAGCCGAAGCTGGGCCCTCCTCAAGGCAAAGAGTTTCAAATCAGGAGATCGCCCATCATCCGCTTGGCTTGAACGGGCTTGTCTTCCGTCGTATGCTTCGAGGACCGAGTGTTCACAAAGGAGAATTCTGGAATGAAGCGATTAGTCTGTCTTCTAGCGGTCTGTACGTTCGTGCCCATGCTGGCCCGCGCGCAAGATGCGTCGGCGAATCCGCTGACGGCCAGCCTTCGTCAGGTCTTCGACGACTACTCCAAGAATTTAGTAGCGACAGCCCAAATCATGCCCGAGGATAAATACAGCTTCAAACCCACCCCGGAAAATATGACCTTCGGAAAAACAATCGGCCACATTGCGGATGTCAACAACGCCATCTGCTCGAAATTTTTCGGGCCGCCGGCTACGCCGTTCGCCAAAAGCTCCGAAACCGATTCCAAGGAAAAATTGGTGGCCGGGCTCAAAGCGTCCATGGACTATTGCGGGGAGCAATTCTCGAAGATAACGGACGCCAATCTGTCGGAAATGATCCCGTTTTTCGGCGGCAAGAAGATCACGCGCCAGGGAGCGGCCCTGGCGGTGCTCATCGATTTCGCGGATCATTACGCAGGCCTTTCGATCCACCTGCGCATGAATGGCTTGCTTCCACCTACCGCGCAAAAGAAGTTGTAGGAGCGAAGCGAAGCCGGGGTTCCGATCCACTTTCCCGCGGCCTGAGCCCGGGGCGCATCGCGCGGTAACTTGACAAGCGATTCCGCCATCCTGACACTCCCTTAACCGAAGGCCGGCACGCGTGCATCCAACGAAGCGGGCTTTACGGGGAATTCATACAGTTCTATATACTCGGGCTCACCTCGCCGGCGACGAGCCGCAAATGAAACGGAGGCGGCAACCATGAACGGAGGCACGCTTCGATTTTTCGGCGCGGCTTTTCTCGCGCTGGCCATGGCGCTGGCCGCTTCGCCCGGGTACGCTCAAAAGAAATACGATCCGGGCGCGACGGACACCGAGATCAAGATCGGCAACATCATGGCTTACACCGGGCCATTCTCGGAATACGGCGCCACGGGGCGCGCCGAAGCCGCCTACTTTCAAATGATCAACGACCGGGGCGGGGTGAATGGCCGCAAGATCAACTTCATAAGCGTGGATAACGGCACGAATTTTCGGGGATCCCTGGACCTGGCGCGCAAGCTGGTCGAGCAGGATGGAGTCCTGCTGCTTTTCGGCAACTTCGGCTATGCCACCAACGTGGCCATCCGCGGCTACCTGAACGACAACAAAATTCCGCAACTTTTCCTGGCGACCAACGACTCCACCTTTGACGATCCCGCGCAATATCCATGGACCATGGGCTTCGGCGCTTCCAAACGAATCGAAGGAATCGTCTACGCGAAATATATTCTCCAAAACAAGCCTGATGCAAAAATCGCCGTGCTCTATCCGAGCGACGAGTCCGGCCAGGATTGGCTCCAAGGAATTCATGAGGGCCTCGGCGAGAAGTCCGCGAAACTCATCGTCAAGGAAATTTCGTTCTCCTACGCCGATCCGGCGGGGTTGGATTCGCGGATCGCCGCGCTCAAGGATTCCGGCGCTGACATTTTCCTGAATATGTCGGTGGGAAGGTATGCGACGCTGGCGATCCGCAAAGCCTACGACATGGGCTGGCGCCCTCTGGAATTCCTCCCCAACGCTTCCCTCTCGATCGCCGCCTTCCTGGAACCGGCGGGCCTCGACAAATCGGTGGGAATCCTGACCAACGCGCGGTCCAAGGGCTGGACTAGTCCGGAATCACAAAGCGATCCCGCGGTGCGCGAATATGTCGACTGGATGAAGAAATACAATCCCAGCGGGAACCTTCGGGACGCCAATAATCTATTCGGCTACGAAGTTTCCGAAACGCTGATTGAGGTTCTGAGAAAATGCGGAGACAATTTGACCCGCCAAAACGTGATGGATCAAGCGGCGAGGCTCAACCTGGAGCTGGGAATGCTACTCCCTGGGATCCGCGTGACCACCAGCAAGACCGACTATCAGCCCATCAAGCAGCTGTATCTCATCCGCTTCAACGGCAGGAATTGGGACCCGATTGGCGGCGTGATCGGCGAGTGAACCGGCGCGGTACGCTTTATAGAGTGCGGAGAAAGCTCATCCATTTTGTCATTCCGAGCGGAGCGAGGCTCTGAAGGTTACGCCAATGAAAAGAAAGAGCGATTCCTCGCTTCGCTCGGAATGACAAAATAAATTATTTTCTTCGCGGCTTGTCTAGGCCCGTGTTGGCTTCGGCTCGAGTTCGAAGACTTCAATCAATTTTTGGAGCAGCAAGTTGCGGGTAAAGGGCTTGGGAATAATGATGGCGTCGAAGCTCGCCGCTTCCTGCGTACTAAAACCCGTGTATCCGGACATATATGCGACACGAATCTCGGGATACAGCCGGCCCACTCTTTCCGCCACGGCCCGGCCATTCATCCCGGGCATCACCATATCCGTCAACAGCAAGTGGATCGGGCCGGAGTATTCCCTGGCAATCTCGAGCGCTTGGTCGCCGCTACAGGCTTCCAGGACGGTATACCCAGTCTGTTCGAGGAAATTGCGTGTGAGCGTGCGCAGCGACTCCTCATCTTCCACCAAAAGAATTGTGCCCACGCCGCGAGCGGTGGTTGCGGCCGGGGCTGCGCCGGCCCGGATTGGCGCGGCCTGTTCACGCACTTGCGGCAAATAAATCGTGAACGTAGAGCCGGCGCCGCGTTCACTCTTGACCCAAACGTATCCGCCGCTCTGCTTCACAAAGCCATAGACGGTCGCCAAGCCGAGACCTGTCCCTTTCCCTCGTTCCTTGGTGGTGAAGAACGGCTCGAAAATATGAGCCTGCGTCTGCGCATCCATGCCCATTCCAGTGTCCTTCACCAAGATCATCACGTATTCGCCGGGAAGCATGGGCGGCATGGCCTGAGCGGATGTTTCATCGAAAGATACGTTCCGCGTCTCGATGAATAATCGCCCGCCGCCAGGCATGGCATCGCGCGCGTTGACGGCCAAATTCATCAGCACCTGTTCGATCTGCCCTTGATCGGCTTTCACTTGCCCCAGCGCCGGGTCCAACGAAGTATCCAGGTCAATGTCCTCGCCCAGCAGGCGCTGGAGCATGAGGCCCATTTCCGCGACCACGGCATTCAGGTTGAGCGCCTTCCTTTCCAGCACTTGCTGGCGGCTGAAGGCCAGCAGTTGGCGCGTCAGCGCGGACGCCCGGTCGGCCGCCTTCTTGATTTGTACCACGGGATTGTAGAGTGCGCCGCCTGCGCCGACCTGCTCGGCCAGCAAGTCTCCGTAGCCGATGATCACTCCGAGCAGGTTATTGAAATCGTGAGCGATCCCGCCGGCCAGGCGGCCGATGGCTTCCATCTTTTGTCCTTGCCGCAGTTGCTGCTCCATGGCTTTTCGTTCCGAAATATCCTCGACGAAGCTCTCCAGAAACTCAATTTTCCCTTCGCTGTCCTTCACCACGTGAGCGGCATACCGGATCGTGAGCACCTTGCCAGTCTTGTCCTTCCATTCGACTTCCACTCCGCGTACCGAGTCCCGATCGCGGCACCACTCCATGGCCGCCTCGCGGTCGCCAGGACGGCAATACACATCCCTTCCCATATTCAGGCCGAGCACCTCCTTTTCCGAGGCGTAGCCCAGCATTTCCACGAGCGCGGGATTGGCTTGCACGATTCGGCCTTCCAAGGTCTTCCTCAGAATTCCATAAGGGGCATTTTCCACAAACGATCGAAAACTCGCTTCCGAGCGCCGATGGGCATCCTCTATGAATTTCCGCTCGGTATTGTCCCGCAAGACGGCGCATCGCCCCACGACCCGCCCGCTTTGATCCTTAAGCGGAGAAACCGCGATAGCTATGTGAAGAGGCTTTCCATCCTTCCGGATGCGCACGGATTCGTATCGCACCACGCTCTCGCCTTTCAAGATCTTCTCCCTGCTTTCGGGCGGCTCGTAGCTGAGTTCCGGCGGTACGATCGTCAAAATAGGTTTGCCGATGATTTCGCTACGAGAGAAGCCAAACATACGCTCGGCGCCGGCATTCCAATCCGTAATCACACCGTCCAGCGTGGCGCCGATGATGGCGTCATCGGTTGACTCGACGATGGCCGCCAGCCGGCGAAGGTTCGCCTCCTGCACCCTGCGTTCATTCACTTCTTCCCGCAACGTGTCCACCGTGCGCGCCAACTCCTCCGTCCGTTCCGCCACTTTCTTCTCGAGACTCTCGTTGAGGTGGCGGATGGAATCTTGCGCGCGCTCCCGCTCTTGCATTTCGGCGCTGAACTTGCGAGCGACAAAGAACGCGATGCACACGGCCAGAGCAATTGCCAAGGAAACCAAAATCGAGGAAATCCGCCAGACATCCGCATAGCTCGTCTTGATCTGGCTCTTGGCCTGGTTCATTTGATCTTGCTCGTAATCCATGAAGGCGACCCAGGTGTCACGATACCTATTCAGGAGCGGGAGCGTTTCGCTCACCATCAATTTATTTGCTTCGCCGGATTTGCGTCCATCGGCCAGCAAACTCCACGCCTCTTGAAGACTCTTGTCCGCGGGCGCCTTGGCGGCGAGTATTTTCAGGAGCATATCTTTTTCCACGGGGGAGACCGGTCCGGCCAGGATCTGTTTCCACCTTGCGGAAGCATTCGATGTATTTTCCTTGATTTGCTCCGTAAGAGCGGCTGATGCTCCCAGATCTCCGTCCTGCAACAGGAAATAGCGCGTAATGATTCGATAGTTGGAATTGAAATAGGAGGAAGCGAGCCGGGAGACGTAGAGCTTGTCCCAGCGCTCATCGAAGAGGCGATTCGTGGAGGCGTTGATATCGCCCATGCGGCTCAAGCCCAGCCAGCCGACGCCGATCAAAAGGGCAACGAGAAATCCAAACGCGATTTCCACCCTGAGTCCCGTGGAATCCTTGCGCATAGGCCGTACCTCCCGCCGGCGCGCTCCCGGCAACACTCCCCCATGACGGCGCACAGTTTTTTAGCGCGCCGGAACGGCGGTCTTCTCACCATGCTGGGCGGCGGCATCTGAGAAGTTGTCCCATTGTCGGCCACATTCGTGCCCGAGAAAACGCCATAGAATGTATGCGCGGCGCAAGAGTTACCCCAAAGGTATTAATTTAAAATAAGATTGTATCCCCATGCCCGCCCCCAGGTCCCGGAAGTCCCGCCGTGTGGCTTTTCTAGCCTTCTTTGCAGTCTTAGCAATCTCCCGCGAAACGGTTTGACCCTCCCAGCCCTGCATGTTATAAAAGTGAGCTTTGCGCTGCCCCGGTAACCGGTTCTGGGTGATGTCCATTTTTAAATGTGCCGGTTTGCCGTCGGACGGCCGGGACAAAGCGAGGCACTTCCGCCCTTCTTGAAGTGGCAACCTGTACGAATTCCGGTAAGCCATTCCGTAAGCGCCCTGAGTGAAAAAACAGGGCGAAATGGTGTGTGGAAAACGGCCGGCAAAATGGCCCATTGGCCTGATGGCATGATTGCAACGGAGGATCACTGATGTGTACCTGGCTCGCGGGCCTTGGCTCGCTTCGAAGCCGAATCACGACGGCAGGAGGGGCAATCGCCCTGCTTACTTTGCTCGGCGCTGCGTCCGCTTCCGCTCAAGAAAACGCCGCCGGCGAAGCGAGCCTGAAACTTCCCGACCTTTCGCAGGTCACGTTCCTTGGGGTGAATGGGCACAGCCTGCTGGAGATCGGCCTTCTATTTTGCGTCCTCGGGCTGTTTTTTGGGCTGGCCATTTATAGCCGGCTGAAAAACTTGCCGGTGCACCGCTCGATGCGCGAAGTGTCCGAGTTGATTTACGAAACCTGCAAAACGTATCTCTTCACACAGGGGAGATTTTTGCTTTTCCTGTGGGTCTTCATTGCCGTCGTGATCGTGCTCTACTTTGGGGTGCTGGCGCCGGTTCCGCCGGTAAGTACGACGCTGCCGATCATTCTTCTTTTCAGCCTGGTCGGAATCGCGGGGAGCTACGGGGTCGCCTGGTTCGGCATCCGCGTGAATACGTTCGCCAATTCGCGGACGGCGTTTGCCGGTCTGCGAGGGAAGCCGTACCCCATCTACCAGATTCCGCTGCAAGCGGGAATGAGCATCGGCATGATGCTGATCAGTGTGGAATTGCTATTAATGCTTTTCATCTTGCTGTTTGTTCCGGGCGAGTACGCCGGGCCGTGTTTCATTGGGTTCGCCATCGGGGAATCGCTGGGCGCGGCGGCGCTGCGCATCGCCGGCGGCATCTTCACCAAGATCGCGGACATCGGCTCGGATTTGATGAAGATTGTGTTCAAGATCAAGGAAGACGACGCGCGTAATCCTGGCGTGATCGCCGATTGCACGGGAGATAACGCGGGCGATTCGGTCGGGCCGAGCGCCGACGGTTTTGAGACGTACGGAGTCACCGGCGTCGCGCTCATCACCTTCATCTTGCTGGGCGTGAAAGATCCGGTCGTGCAGGTCCAGTTGCTGGTGTGGATTTTCGTGATGCGCATCGCCATGCTGGTCGCGAGCGCCGCGGCTTACTTCATCAACGCCGCGTACGCCAAAGCTCGCTACGGCAATGCCGATAAAATGAATTTCGAGGCGCCCCTCACCACGCTGGTGTGGCTCACTTCCTTCATTTCCATCGCCATGACTTATGTGATTTCCGCGATCATCATTCCGCAGCTCGGCGGCGACTCGACGCAGTGGTGGAAGCTGGCTTCCATCATTTCCTGCGGCACGCTGGCGGGCGCGGTAATTCCGGAGCTGGTGAAGGCGTTTACTTCCACCGAATCGCGGCACGTCCGGGAAGTGGTGACTTCCGCCGAAGAGGGTGGCGCGTCGCTCGGCATTCTGTCCGGCTTCGTGGCCGGAAATTTCTCCGCGTATTATCTGGGCATCGCAATGGTTTTCCTCATGTCCATCGCCTACCTGTTCGCGCGCCTCGGCCTGAGCGGCCTGATGATTGCCGCGCCGGTATTCGCCTTCGGCCTGGTCGCTTTCGGCTTCCTAGGGATGGGGCCCGTAACGATCGCCGTGGATTC
>Ga0302326_10003028_pt1 | contig 40095 bp, 44 predicted proteins | sample Palsa_T0_3_FD_202264 | JGI IMG/M metagenome (GOLD analysis project Ga0302326, IMG submission 202264) | Peat permafrost microbial communities from Stordalen Mire near Abisko, Sweden - Palsa_T0_3 | ecosystem: Environmental > Terrestrial > Soil > Palsa > Peat permafrost | place: Sweden: Abisko... | reverse complement strand
GGACCGCCACGACCTGCCGTTGGGGGGGGGCTAAAATGTAAAACTTTACAGCGAGTTATAATTCGTGCAAAACAGTTGTCAAGTGCCCGGTTTTTCTCCCCCCATTTACCTTTCCCGCCATGACTCTCCAAGATCTTGCCAAGGAGCTCAATCTTAGCATCGCAACAATCTCAAGAGCGCTCAGCCGACCGGAAGATGTTGCTTCACTCACTCGCCAACGCGTCCTTGCTGCCGTCCATCGGCACGGTTACGCACCCAGTGGGACAAGGCGCTCTTTGCGAACTCAGCAGACCAGAACCATTGGCGTCATCATCTCCGATATCCGGAATTTTTTCTGCGCTGCTCTGGTCAAAGCGATCGAAGACGAAGCCAGGGCCAACGGGTACACTGTCCTGATCTGCAACGCCGACGAAGACGGCGCCAAAGAGGAAACCGCTCTCCGCCTTCTCCTCAACCGGAAAGTGTCCGGGGTCATCAATTGCTCGACCGGTGCAAACCTGGATCTCCTGCGGGCATTTCAAAAAACCGGTGCGGTCTTGGTCGACCTTGATCGTGAGTCGGGCCTGATGAATGTAGATACTGTTGTCGTCGATAACCGGCGAGGCGCCGAACTCGCCACGCAACATCTCGTCGACCTTGGCCATCTCGAAATTGCCACCATCGCGGGGCCACAACACCTTTCCAATGCGAGGGGACGCCTCGCGGGGTTTGAAGAGACGCTTCGCAGTCGCGACATCGACGTCAAAAAAGGGCACGTCCAATTCGGAAATTTTCTCCAGGAATCCGGCTATCAGAGCGCGGAAAAGCTGTTTTCGTTGTCTCCTGCTCCGACCGCGCTCTTTGTGGCGAACATGGAAATGGCAGCCGGCGTCATCGCTTTCGTCCGGGAAAAAGGGATCACCGTTCCCGACGAGGTATCGATCGTGACGTTCGACGACTCGTTTTGGGCCCGTTATATGGACCCTCCGCTGACCGTTATCGCCCAGCCAGTGGACAAAATGGGCCAATGCACCATGGAACTCCTTCTTGCCCGCCTCCGCGGCGGTAAACCCGCTCAAACCCTGGTCTTCACCCCTGAACTCATCGTCCGCCGCTCAACCGCTCCTCCACGGTGAACGTTCGGCGTTCAACGTTCAACGTTCGGCGGGGTCGCGACAATCTTTCGGTCAGCAACTTTCTCGCACTAACCGACTCTCAAGGACGCACTACCGACTAACAAACCATCCAATCCACTAACTTCTCCACTGACACTATATTGCAATCACGCTGGCAACGACCCCTACCACGCCTGCGACGATGAGCGCTATTTCGACGACCGATTCAACCCACGAATGGATCTCATCTCCGTGAGAAGGGTAAACGATCTTGGGCTTCGTCTCCCTCAGACCACAAACGAAAGGAACAATATTGCTATTCGCTAAGTCATCAAAGCGCCCCGCTTTGCCACTACGTAAGGCGTCCCGCCTTACCTCTCCCGTAAGCAAGGCGTCCCGCTCTGCCTCCCTCTTCAGACAAGAGCAACCCTGGCAACTTTCGTCGACCACGTTCACCCCCTCCCGTTCACCTTTCACCGTTTACCGTTCGTTCACCGTTCGGCGGAGGACACGCCGACACGTTTCTCCCGCCGTCCTGCGACAACGATCCCACTTATCACCAGTGTCCCAACGATCACGGATGCCTCGATTTCTTCGCCCAGAATCCAGTGAGCGGCGAAGATCGCCATGAACGGCAACAACAATTGCACTTGGCTCATCTTCGCGATCCCGCCGAGGGCGAGACCCTTGTAATAAAAGAAAAACCCGATGAATTGGCTGACCGCGGTGAGATAGACCAATCCAGCCCACGCCTCGGCAGGCACTGACTCGATTCGAACCCCGACGCGAGAGAGGTAAACCAGTAAGCCGACAAATTCGAACGGGAGCACCGTCACCAGCGCCCAACAGATCACCAACCATCCCCCTATTTCACGAGCGAGCACGCCTCCTTCGGCATACCCGTACGAACAGGCGATGAACGCCGCGATCAATAAAAGATCTGCCTGTTCGATCGAATGAAAACCTGACCGATACCCCGAAAACAACGCGATCAGGACCGTGCCCAGAATCGCGAAGAACCAAAACCGACGCGAAACCGATTCGTGCCCGCGGACCACTCCAAACACCGCCGTTGCCAGCGGTAGGATCGCTCCAAGCACCGAAGCATGCGTTGCCGGGACCGACTTCAATGCCATCGAGACGAAAATTGGAAACAGCACCACCATTCCGATGGCCGCAGTCCCCAAGCGCACCAAGATCCGCCGGTCCGGAATCGAGCGCCTGCTCAGCACAACGTAAACGAGCGCGGCAACCCCTGCTCCTGCACCGCGAACAAGCGCGATCGCGATCGGATCAAAAGCGCGCAGGCTGAGCCGCGTCATCGGGAAAGTTAAGCTGAAACAGAGCACCCCAATCGCCGTATAGAACCAGCCCCGCCATTCCGGAGATCGGTCTTCGATGAAAACGGTACCGCCAGGAGCAATCGACAATGATTTCACCCAACCAGCGTCCGCGAAAATCCCCCACCAGAACAGATACAGATCATCAAAAACACGACCAGAACAGTTTGCATCTCAACAACCGCGATCCATCTTCTCGCAGTAAGCAAAGCGTCCCGCTTTGCCCGCGGAAGTGAGTAAGGCGTCCCGCCTTACCTCTCCCGTAAGCAATGCGCCCCGCCATTACCTCCTGCGCAGGCAAACCAAGACGGTTCACTTAGATCATAGTCCCACTAACATGCAGCCCACCGCCACAACGCCAGCTTACCTAGCTCTCGCCAACTCTCTCGAAACACAAGTTCTGGCAAACGTATTCCGTCCCGGGGATCGTTTGCCATCGGTTCGGTCCCTTTCCGGGGATCACCGGCTCAGCATGGAAACCGTCCTCCACACCCTACGGGTTCTGGAAGACCGCGGTCTAATCGAAGCCAGACCCAGGAGCGGATTCTATATTAAGTTCAGAACCCAATTGCCGGAGCCTTTGCGTCAGCCGCTCCGATTGGAGTCATCGCCGGTGGAAGTAAGCAAACTGCGTTACCAGGCATTCTCCGTCGGAAATTCGAAAGATGTGATTCCGCTGAGCACCGCAGTGCCATCTCCGGACATTCTTCCGACCGCAAAGCTCGGACGGATCATCTCCGCGATCACCCGGTCGGCAACAGCAGAGATCGTCGGTTACGCCGCACCCGCCGGCCACCACAAACTCCGCACACAGTTGGCGCGACGTTCAAGTGATTCGGGTTGCCTCCTGAAGCCGGAAGATTTCATCGTCACCAACGGCGCCGCCGAGGCGATTTCCCTGGCGCTCCGGACCGTCTGCCCTCCCAACTCCGCTGTTCTCGTCGAATCACCGACCTACTACGGAATCCTTGAAATGATCGAAAATCTAGGGTTGCGCGTCGTCGAGCTTCCCACCGATCCGGGGACAGGCGTTTCGCCAGACGACATCGAACACGCCATCCAATCGATCCCGAAAATCGGCGCCTGCCTCCTGGTAACGAATTACTCCAACCCCCTTGGGTGCACCATGTCGGTCGATAAAAAGAAGAAGTTAGTATCGATCCTGGCCAAGCATGAAATCCCGCTGATCGAAGACGATATTTACGGGGATCTTTGTCCGCCCGGCGATCGGCGTCCGGTCACCACGAAGGCTTTCGACACGAAAGGGTTCGTCCTTCTGTGTAGTTCGATTTCGAAAACGCTGGCGCCCGGATTGCGCGTAGGCTGGATTGCGCCGGGCCGTTTTCGAGACCAAATTTTGCGGCTCAAAACGCATCAAACACTCGCGTGTCCCACGATTACCCAATTGGCGATCGCTGAATTTTTGGAGCATGGTTCCTACGACGCGCATCTCAGAAAAATTCGAACCTTCTTCGCCGACCAGCTCCGAATCTTCAGCAGTGCGGTTTCACAATATTTTCCGGCCGGGGTCCGGGTTTCCCGACCACAGGGCGGATTTGTTTTGTGGATTGAGTTTGACGGAAAACTCGACACCACAGCGCTTGCGGCCCATGCGCTCAACCGACACCGTATCGCCATTGCCCCCGGATGCATCTTTTCCGCCAACGGAAAAAATTTCCGCAATTGCTTGCGTCTAAGTTGCGGTTTCCCATGGTCCGCCCGCATCGAACAAGCGATCAAGACCCTTGGCCTATTGAGTAAGTAAGGCGTCCCGCCGTGTACGTGTTTAGCGCGATATTGGTACCTCCTGAATCGTCGTCGTCCTCGTCGTCGTTCTCGTCCTCGACTTCTGTGGATACGGGAATCGCGCCGATTGCCAACGACGTTGAAAGATCGAGAACGAGAACGAACGACGACGAGGACGATTGGCGCTACACGGCGCTAAACAGATACCCCGCCTTACACTCTTAAGCATGTAAGGCGTCCCGCCTTACCTCGGAAAGATAAAACGCCCGGAACCTGCAAGAGAGCTTAGTCTGTAACGTGTTGAGCTTTATACACAAATCGGAGCGCCGGCAGAGAATTGAGCCCCGGAGACAGGCTGGAAGCCTATCCTACATTGAGCTGCAAGGTGTCGAGCGATGTGCTCACGGGGATCTTGACGGTGTCTCCGCGCACCCACGGCGACGACGCGACGGCGTAAAGTAGAATAGGCTTCCAGCCTGTATTTTGTTCGCACCGGCGAGCGATGCCTTCCAGACAATGGACGGTAGCGGTTGCGTCTGTGACCGTTTCCAGCGACAAATTGTGTCTAAAGCTCAGCGTTGAACCCCGGGTAAACAAGTCTCTGAAATGCCCAAACGGCCGGGTAAGGCGGGACGCCTTACTTACTGCCACGGGCAAAGCGGGACGCGTTGCTTACAGGAGAGGTAAGGCGGGACGCCTTACTTACTAAGCCCCTTATTGACTCCCATCCTCCTTTCCGCGAGCATTTCCGAGCAACAAATTATGAGCTGGTACTACGGGGCAGACGGACGACGCCATGGTCCCGTCGAGGACGGAGCGCTGGAAACGCTCGAGCTCTCCGGGGCTATCGAATGGACCACTCCCATTTGGCGCGCGGGCATGGCCGCCTGGAAACCGTTTGGAGAAATATTCGGGCGCCCATCCGTCCAATGCCACGAGTGTCATCGAACGGTCGACAAGGAACCGACCGTCCGTTACCGGGACTTGTCCATCTGCCCGAGATGCAAGACCGCGTATTTCCAAAAAGTTCGCGAGGGATTGGCCAGCGAAGAGGCGGCGCAATATTGCGGGTTTTGGATCCGGTTTTCCGCCAGGCTGTTGGATGGATTGATCCTAATGGCCGTGACGCTTCCTTTGTCCCTAATTAATCAGGTGATCTTCTTCCGGTTCTATCCGATCACAGGTCCAGGAGTCAGAATCGAGAGTTTCGAAAACACTGCCAACTTAGGCGCCTTTCTGACGATCCAGGCAGCATTCGCCCTGGTCAGTCTGATCCTGACGTTCGCGTATGAAGTTTATTTCGTCGGACATTTCGGCGGCACACCTGGAAAACTTCTGCTCCGGATGCAGATTGTTCGTTCCGACTTTTCTCGACTCACCTATGGCAGAGCGGCAATTCGTTTTTTTGGAAAAATGCTGAGCGATCTGACCATGTACATCGGGTACCTCCTGATCGGATTCGATCCACAACGACGGGCGCTTCACGACTACATTGCAGACACGCGAGTGATCAAACGCGACCGGCCGAAACGAAATTAGGCTAAATGCTCGCCAAGCTCACCTGTCCTCACTGTAGCGAATCTCTGCCGATAGATCTCTTTGTTGCAGGGCAAGCTGGCCGGTGCCCGGCATGCAATTCCCAAGTTGAGGCCTACATTTTCCCGGAGTTCCACAAAGATTCCTCGATTCCTCCCGAAATCCGTCTCGCAACGGAGCATGAAGCTGCCTGTTACTTTCATTCTCGATACCGTGCGGTGAATCCATGCGACAATTGCGGCCGGTTTCTCTGCGAAATCTGCACGATCAACGTTGGCAGCAGACAACTCTGCGCAGAATGCCTTTCCCAACTGAGAAAACAACGGAATGAAGCCGGGCTTGTACACCATTCCGCTCTGTTCGACAACGTCGCGCTTTTCCTTGTTACCGCTCCGGTGATCACGGTGTTTTTCTGCTTTCTGACGATTCTCTCCGCGCCGGTCTCATTGTTTTTATCGGTCTACTACTGGTCGCGACAATGGAACCTGCTACCCCGGTCACATTTCCGTTTCGTTCTAGCTATCCTGTTGTCCCTGCTGCTGATCGCGTTCTGGGTGTTCCTGATCTACTACATCGCGACCGGTCGCAGGTAGTCAACTCGTAATCCAATCCCACTATGTCCTACACCAAGCTCTCCGGTAGCGGCTTGCTTATGACCTTGTTTCCAGGCTTGAGGACCAAGCTTTATCTCGGGACAGACCACCTGCTCTTGATTGAACAATTGATTTTGGTCGAACGCTACAAGCGATTCTACTTCCGCGACATTCAAGTGATCACCGCAACCCAAACCTCCCGATGGCTCGTCTTCGGAGCGATCTGGAGCTTTCTCGCCCTGCTCGCTGCGCTCTCGTTTTTTGTCCATAATCCCGTGGCCGTGGCAACGGGAACGCTCTTCACCGCGCTGTTCGGATTTGCTTTTGTCCATAACATGATCCAGGGCCCGACATGTATCGTGCGCTTTCAAACGGCTGTTCAGACCCATCGGATCGCACCCTTGGAAAGAATTCGCGACTTTCGCAAAGGAATGGAAATCATCGAACCGCTGATCCAAACGGCGCAACTAGCCAACACACCGCCTCCAAACCGAAATGCCTAAATTCCGAACTTTAAACCGCAGCCCCGAATTCACTCGATGGACCTCGCTTTTCAACGATGCTTGATCCATGCGGAACGGGAAGCAGTTGCCCGCTGTCCGTCATGCGCAAGCTACTTTTGTAGGGAATGCATCACTGAGCATGAAGGGAAATTTCTTTGCTCGAACTGTCTCCAGCGGCAATCCGCCCCGATCGAATCCGCCCGCCGGTCCGCAAGATGGTTCAATGCGGGGATCGGCATGATCATAGGCCTCTCGGTCGCGTGGCTCTTCTTTTATCTCGTCGGACGGCTCCTTATTCTGATTCCGGCGAACTTGCATGACATCAGCTCTCTCAACCTCGGATGATGCGCACTGATCGCACACCCCTGCTCTTGATCGAGGAAGCCATTCAACTTCTCCGCACATCGCCAGCGACCGTGTACGCGCTCTACAGCGCGGGAACCGTCCCGTTCCTCCTTGCGTTTTTCCGTTTCTGCGCGGAAATGAGCTACTACCGCAACGCCAGTGACAACTGCGCCGCGTCCGCGGTCGCGATGGCTTTGACCTATTGTTGGATGAAAGGCTTGCAAGCGTTCTGCTGCCGGGAACTCGTCCGCGTGTACGCCGGCCATGCCACCAGATGGTGGGAACCAGCTACGATGCTGGCAATCTGGGCCAGGCAAATGGCGTTTCAACCATTTGGCTTTTTCCTCAAACCTCTCGCGTGGATCCTCGTTTTTCCGGTCACTTACGTGTCAGCGTTTTTTCAGAACCTGACGATCCTTGGCGAAGGGGAACGAAATGACGTTAGAAAATGCTGGGCACTCGCGCGCCTCTGGCCGAAACAGAGCTACGCAGTGTACAGTCTCCTATCTCTATTGGCTTTGATTGTCTTCTTCAATTTGTACGCGATCATTTTTGCGATTCCATTCCTCCTTAAGATCTTGCTCGGGGTCGAAAGCTTCCTAACACGAAGTTACACCTGGGCATTCTCGCCAGTCCTCTTGATCGCCGTGGCCGCGATCACTTATTTTCTGATCGATCTTCTGGCCAAAGCAATCGAGGTGATCCGCTGTTGCGACGGCGAATCCCTGGCGACTGGAGCTGATTTGCTGCGCAGACTGGCCGTCGTGCAAAAACCTGGGGGCTCTCGGGATGCGGCCTGACCGGTGCCACACAAGCTTGCCGTGCACCTGAGATTTAGCACGGTGAGAACTTGTGAAGCACGGGCGATCGCCTGGGCGTTGAGCAGCTGAACATCTGCACCGGGCCAACTTCGAACCGAAGGCGGAACAGAAGTTCTAGCCTTGCAGCGGTCTGACCGATTAATTTTCTATCGCGAAGAACCGGGCAAGGCCTTATAAGGCGTTGCTACGAACGTCATGATCTCTCTTTTATGTGCGTCGCAGGACACTCCCAAAAGCACATTTTGGTGGAACGTATTGAACCTGGTACCGCGCTTTTTGCTCAAGACCGTCTTCTGCGGTTCATTGGGTTGGTGGCTCCAGTCGAGGTCACGGGCGCACCAGAATCGCGCCCGATTGCGGGAGATTAAGTATGGCCGGGGACGGTTCGCCGACAGCTGTCGCTTCCTCTGTTGTGGACTTTTTATCGCGATACCGCTCGGCGCTGCAAGCAGCTCAATCGAACCTCGGGCTTCCCAAAGCGAACCTCTCGATCAGCGAATTACCGGGCCCGAGTTGGACCGGCAGATCGAACGCGTCCTGCAAGACCCGGAGTACAATTGGCGCGAACGAGATGGCTCGAACGGCGCCTCGACTCACCAAAAAAGATTTTCGACAGTCGAACGATGGAAGGCGTCGATCCGCCAAATGCTGGTTTCTTTGGGCAATTGGATGCGCGACTTAATGAAATCACTGCTCAAGCCTTTCGATCTTAAATCTCCCGCTGCCCAACCCGAGCCGTCGCGTTCTTTCGGCTTCTTGAACGCACTCGGCTACCTGCTTTGGGCAGCGTTTGCCGGAACCCTGGTACTTTTTTTGATTCGGCTCCGGAGATTGAAGACAACAAAGCTTCCTCCGTCGATCGTCCCCTCGCAGAAAACGGACCTTGCCGACGAAGAGATCGACGCGAACCAACTTCCGGACAACGAATGGTACGCGATGGCACGTGAAAAGATGGCCGCCGGCGAATTTCGTCAAGCGCAACGCGCCCTCTTCCTGGCAACTCTTTCGTATCTCGCTTCCCACCGTTTTATCACCGTCGAGCGATGGAAATCGAATACCGACTATGAAAAAGAGCTCGGACGGAAGGCAAAACATCTCTCCGAACTGCCTGCGCTCTTCGCGCAAAGCCGACTCGGGTTCGAACGCTGCTGGTACGGAGACGACCGCGTGACGCCCGAAGACCTGGAAAACTACAACAGGATTTACGAACGAATGAAACATGCGGCCACATAGAATCGTCCGCGTAAGCGCATGGGTCGTTTTGATCGGTGGTTTTCTGGCGCTATTGTTCTTCGGGTTGCAGACCTTCAGAATAGGCGCGGAGACAGGGAACAGTTTCCCCGAGTATTCAACGTATCGAGCCGATCCAAAAGGATTGAAAGCACTCTACGAAAGCCTTGAGGCAACTGATCTGATTCATGTAAGTCGCCGATTGCAGACATCTAGAATTCTTCCTTCAGGCGAAAATCAGGTTCTTGTCATTGCGGGCCTCCGGCCAGATCAAGAAATCGTTTCAGACGAGGATTCTCAGTTTTTCGATCATTGGTTGGCGACCGGAGGTCGGTTGATCGTCGCTCTGCGTCCGGAAAAAATTCAACCTACCAGTCGCACGCCCATTCCACGCACAAACCAGGATAGGACAGACGACATCTCCATTGTGCTCTGGCGAAATCTGCTCCAGCGCTGGGGCGCCGAGTTAGCGCCGCTCAACGACATTCACTCGGCTACTGCCAACTCAAGTTTATTCGGCACGATCCCGCGCTGGCTCGGCCGCAACTCCTTTGATCGACTAACATCCGACTGGAAGGTCATCGCGGTTCAAGGCAACAAGGACGTGATCGTCGAACGTCCGCTCGCCCAAGGATCGATCGTTCTGCTCGCCGATTCGTATCCATTGAGCAACGAAGCGCTCGCGGCGGATCGGAACACAGGTTTTCTCGTGTGGCTGATTGATAAGCGGCCTGGCGTTCTGTTTGATGAAACCCATCTGGGGCTGCGCGAGCGAGCCGGCATCATGACTCTGGCACAGCGCTACGGCTTGCAAGGGACCTTGGTCAGCATCATTGCTGTTCTGTTGCTTTTTATTTGGAAATGTCAGTACACGCTTGTTCCAAGGACAAAAGGCGATCAGGCCGGATCGACCGTTTCAGGTTGTAGTTCGGATCAAGCTTTTCTCAATCTTCTCCAACGCACAGTTTCTCAAAAAGAGCTGCTTGGCGTCTGTATCGAAACTTGGCTAAAGACAGCTCGGCCGACACCGGCGCAGCTAGCGCTTTTGGAAAAATTCCGCTCTGAATCCGATGAAGAAAAACCGGTTGTCGAGAGATACAACCAGCTAACTCGCAAAATTCATGCAAAGTCCGGAGGCGACGTGCTCATTGCCGGTTAGAAGGCTAGCCACTCTCCTGAACAAAAAATTATGAATCAAGCGTTGGATGAGCTGAGCGAAATTTTAACTCGAACCCGCGCGCAGGTAGCCAAAGTGGTGATCGGCCAGACGCTTCCGGTTGACCTCTCTTTAATAGCGATTTTCACAAATCAACATGCGCTCGTGGAGGGCGTTCCCGGGGTCGCGAAAACCCTATTGGTCAAGACGCTGGCGCACACTTTGGGAACCCAATTCAATCGCATCCAGTTCACTCCCGATCTGATGCCGTCCGACATAATCGGGACCAGTATTTTTAACCTGCAGAAAAACGAGTTCAACTTCGTACCTGGACCCGTTTTTACGACGTTTCTGATTGCAGATGAAATCAATCGCGCCCCGAGCAAAACCCAGTCTGCGCTGCTCCAGGCGATGCAAGAGCGTCAGGTCACCGTCGATCGCACCACGTACGATCTATCCCCAAACTTTACGGTGTTCGCGACGCAAAATCCGATCGAGTTCGAAGGCACTTATGCACTGCCGGAAGCGCAAAAGGACCGGTTCATGCTCAAAATACGGATGGATGTCCCGGATCGGGACGAAGAACTGAATCTCGCGGAACGAATGTTAGGCGACGACGCTCCTGAGTCAGTTCTCAACCGGGGCAGCGTCGAAACGGTCGTGAGTGAATCAAACCTCCCTCGCCTGCGTGCAGCATTGAACCAGGTCCTTGTGAAACCCGAACTGTTAGCCTATCTGGTGGATATCATTCGCGCGACAAGGAAACATGACAGCGTCCTCGTCGGCGCAGGTCCGCGGGCCACGCAAGCGCTTCTTCTCGCCAGCCGCGCGCATGCAGCATTGAACGGCCGAGACTACGTGACGCCGGACGATGTGCGCGGCTTGGTTCAACCGATCCTCGAACACCGCGTCGTGTTGCGTCCGGAGTTCGAAATTGAGGGAACTGAAATCGTTGCCATCGTGCGCCAGATCCTCGAGAGAATCCCGGTCCCAAGATGATCGCGCCCCGGCTGCGTCTGGTTGTTCTAATGTTTCTGGTCGCGGTGCCGCTGGCCACTGTCACAGGGTTGACCCGAGGATTTTTCCCAGTCGCGTTCTTACTGATTGGTTTCGCGCTCATCGTTGCGCTGTGTGATCTAGCGCTTGGCCTCGGCCGTTATCGAAACTTGCAATTCTCTGTTCCCGAAACACTTCGCGGAATCCGGGACGAAGTGATCGAACTGGAGGTCCGAGCCCAGTTTTTTGTCCATGACAACGATTCCGTGCGTCTGGCCGTCGGTCTTCCGGAGGGACTGGCGCCGGAACAGGCACAGACAACATTTTCAGTGAACAAGGCATCTTCCGAAGCATTCATCCGGATAGCTTTCGTGGGAAACTCGCGCGGCACGTTCCACATTCGCAGCCTCTATTTTGATTGGCGTTCCCCACTCGGTTTCTGGATTCATCGCGCCCACCGGTCTGTGCGGTGCGAAGTCCGCATCTACCCGAACCTGAAGCTCGAAGGAAAGCAGATCGCGCACTTTTTGAAGCGCGGCGCAATCGGTATGCACGCCCAGCGACAGATCGGCAAAGGACGAGAGTTTGAGAAACTGCGAGAGTACGAGCGCGGGGACAGCTTCGACGAGATCAACTGGAAAGCGACCGCCAAACGGCGGTTTCCCGTTACCAAAGTTTTTCAACTCGAGCGCTCCAAGGAAGTCTATCTTGCGCTCGATACCTCCCGTCTGAGCGCGCGTCAGCTTCCAGAACTCTCCGTACTTCCAAATTCCCGCAAAACAACGACTCATCTGGACCGTGCGATCTCCGCCGCCCTCCTGTTTTGCGTTGCGGCCGAGCGGCAAGGTGACCGATTCGGACTCATTTCTTTCTCGGATAAAGTGAACCATCTGGTGCAAGCCCGAACCGGCCCGGCTCACTTTAATGTTTGCCGCGACCTTGCCGTTTCACTCCTGCCGCAAACTGTCTCACCCGACTTCGCCGATATCGCAGCGACACTCAAGCAGCGCTTCAAGCGGCGCTCGCTGTTTGTGTTTTTGACCTCGCTCGATGATCCGGTCGCGGCGGAGGACTTTGTCAGTGCTATGGAGCTGTTATCCAGGCAACATCTGGTCCTCGCGGTGACGATCGCGCCGCTCGCTGTCCAACCGCTGTTTAGCGAAGGGACCATCGAAGATCCCGACCAACTGTATCGCAAACTCGGCGGTCACCTCAGTTGGGCAAAACTGCAAAATCTTCAACGAGCGCTTGCCCGGAAGGGTGTTCAATTTCATGTCGTGTCGAATCAGCAACTCGGACTCAAGCTTGTTAGCTACTATATGGATCTGAAACGGCGCCAAACCTTATGATCGTCGATTTGAAACGGTTCATCGATCGCGAACGATCGACGTGGGAAGAGTTGGATAAAATTCTCACCCGAATCGAAAATGAAACCCTCCTGCGCCTGACGCTCGAAGAGGTTCAACGGCTCCATTATTTGTACGAACGCACAGGCGCCGGATTGATCAAAATCTCCACGTTCGCGGCGGAACCCAACCTGGTTCATTCACTTGAGTCGTTGCTCACGCGAGCCTACGCCGAACTCCAGACCGGACGTTCCAACGTGGACAAATTATCTTTGCGCCACTGGCTCTTCCGCACCTTCCCGCAGACGTTCCAAAAGCATTTCCGATTTTTCTTGGCGGCGCTCCTTCTGACCATTGTCGGCGCGGTGTTCGGCGGCGCTGCAGTTGCGTTCGATCCGGATGCTAAAGCAGCGATCGCACCCTTCCCCAATCTCTTGCAGAACCCCGCCGAACGCGTGAAGGAAGAAGAAAGCAAAACCAATCCCACGCTTGCGACATCCAAAAGCCGGTTTTCGGCGACACTGATCACCAACAACACGAAGGTGTCGATCCTTGCGCTGGGGCTCGGTGTGACTTGGGGAATCGGGACGCTGATTCTCTTATTTTATAACGGTGTCGTTCTAGGCGCCGTGATCATCGATTACGTGGGAGCCGGTCAATCCGTCTTTCTCATGGGATGGCTATTGCCCCACGGAGTGGTTGAAATCCCGGCGATCCTCATTGCCGGTCAAGCCGGTCTTCTCCTCGGTCAAGCGCTAATTGGTTGGAATTCGAAGGAGAACGTCCAACAGCGCCTCCGTTCCGTGACAGGCGCCCTCGTCACACTGATCTCTGGCGCCGCTCTCCTCTTGATCTGGGCAGGCCTCGTCGAAGCATTCTTCTCGCAGTACCACGAACCAATCTTACCGTACCAATTCAAAATCGTCTTCGGCCTGATCGAACTTCTAGCGCTCCTCGCGTTTCTTTTCCATGGTAAGCAAAGCGTCCTCACTTTGCCTCCAAAAACGGGCAAACCAGGAAATTACGGGAATTGAAACCACAGATTTCACGGATTACACAGATCACTTAACCCAACGAACCTAGGTGTGCCCGCCGCTAGAATTAATCCAGCACAAAAACGCAGACGGACAAAGACCCTTTTCCCACCTCCTCCAATCTGTGAAATCTGTGATTCCCATTCCCGACATCTCCTGTGCAATCTTTGCTTCCAATTGCCGTGATCTGCGGTTTCATCTCCCTTGCGCGCCAACACTCTCATCATTCGCACCCCGGAAGGCATCACTTTCGCCCAACACCTTGCGGGTCCGGTAACCCGTTTTCTGGCATTTGCGATTGACCTAGCCGTCATCGCCCTCATTTCCGGCATCCTTTCCCAAGTTCTTTTGCTGGCCGCGATTGTGAACCCAGACTTTGCCCTTGCCGCGCGAACAATCTCCTATTTTGCCGTCACAATCGGATATTCCATTCTTCTCGAGTGGACCTGGCGCGGTCAAACCCTCGGAAAACGGGTCCTGAAGATCCGTGTGGTCGACGCCGAAGGATTCCGGCTGCAACGGGCGCAGATCGTGATCAGGAACCTATTGCGCATCGTGGATCTCTTGCCGGCCTTCTATGCTGTCGGCGGCATCTCTTGCGCGATTTCCCCAAAATATCAGCGCCTTGGGGATATCGCGGCAAACACCGTTGTCATCTACACGGCTTCCGAGAAAATCCCCGACCTTGAGCTGCTCTTCGGCGGGACATTCAACTCACTCCGAACCCATGCGCATCTCGCCGCCCAGCTGCGAAAATCCATTTCGCCCGGCGAAGCCCGCCTAGCTCTCGAAGCCGTTACCCGCCGCGCAGAACTCGAACCTTCCGCCCGTCTCGAACTCTACCGTCAACTCGCCCAACGCCTCCATTCCCTCGTCGCATTCCCGGAAGAAACTCTCGAAGGCATGACCGACGAACAGTACGTCCGCAACATCGTCGATCTGATTTACCGACCAACGCTCTAGGCGTTCAACGTTCAGCGATCGATGGCGCAGCGTTCATTGCGGCGTTTGGCCACTCGTTTCCGGTTGCTCCCCAATCGTCATTATTCGAACGTCGAACGTCGAACGTCGGTGAACGCTGAACGGTGAACCGCTGCACGACGAACGTCGAACGCTGAACGCCGAACGCCCCTCACTTATGCTCTGCCTTGTATTCCTCCACCGCTTTCTGTATCGCCGCGCATGCCGCCTCGGGCGTGAGCGTCCCTAAGACCAACGAATCCTGCGCCTGGAAGAACGCGTTTACCAATTCTTGAGGGAGCGCCTGGTCCGTTGGCAAATAAAGCTCCACTCCCCCTTGCAACCATTTCACCATCGTCGTGGTGATCGGGTGATCCGCGCTGGGAAGAACTCCGACCACCGCGCTCGGCGAACCAAACTCCGAAATATGCTTCTTGGCCACTTCCGGCGTCGTCACAAAAGAGGCAAACAATAGGGCCGCCTTCTGTTGATCCGGTTTGGACTTGGTCCAGAACTGCAACTGCTCCTGAAATCCGGAAACTCGGACCGGTTTCTGATCGGAAGGCGCAATGATCGGAATGTAGTTATTGGGATCTTCATGCGATGCGATGATGTTCTGATCTTCAATCCAGGGCCCCTGGAAAGTCATCGCGGCCTTATCCTGGAAGAGAAGCGGCAAGGATTGACCGGGGTCAAGCGAGATAAAACCATCGTTGAAATAACCTTTGGTCACCCATTCCTTCAGCTTGGCGAATGCCTGGATCACCGCGGGAGAATTGTATGATTCTTCAAGGGAAAACAGTTTGTCATGAACCGCTGGTCCTGCAAAATGCTCAACTAGAAAGTCCGTCGTCCGCATCGTCATCCAACTGAATTTCCCGCCGCACGCGAACGGCGTGATCCCCTTGGATTTGAGCACCTCACAGGCATGCTCCAATTCATCGAACGTTTTCGGCTCGGAGAGTCCGCACTTATCGAAGAGGCTTTTCTTGTAGAAGATGGTCATCGGGCGCACCCAGATTGGTATCCCGTAGAGCTTGCCGTTATGCCGCGCCAGCTCGAGCGCGCCCGATACGATGTTCTTGTCCACCCCGTATTGAGCCATCAGCGCCGGGGTAAGTTCGAGCGCGTGTCCTCCATCGTCATATGGAGACGCCAGACTGCCTCCCCAGTTAAACCATGTATCGGACATCTTGCCCGCTGCGGACGCCACGCGAACCGCCTGTTTCATCTCGTCGGTGCTGTACTTGGTCCATTTGACTTTGAGATTCGGGTACGTCTTCTGGAAATCATCAATCATCACCTGCCACGGCTGCGTAGCGATGCCCCAGAGGGAGATTGTGACGTTGCCAGTCGGAACAGGCGGCTTGGCCGCGTCTTGTGTCAACCCGGAGGGAACAGAACACACGACGGTGGCAAGCGTCGCGATCGGTAACAGCAAACGAAGGGAACGAAGTTTCATAGATCGAAGGGACTATTAGTAAGCATGACCGTCCTTGTCTCAGCTGGGAGCGGATAGAATTCTTAACTTTTTGCGAGCACAAAAGTGCCTCGTCAGAATGTTTAATCTTTTATTGATAATTATGCAAAGGGCAAACCCAATGTTTTGTCCGCATTCAAAAATGCGCCTGACGACGCGGTACGCAAAGCGTCCCGCTTCGCTTCTTCAGCATGCTTCTACGCTACAGCTCAATCGTCCTCCCACGAGAACGCTGGGCGCTACCGGATAATTCCTCTCTCGCTCTTCTCAATGAACTCAATCAACTCCCGCGCCTCTGTGACATCCCAAAAGCTATTCCGCAATTCTTCCACCGCCTGTTTGGTGTTCAGTTTGGCGCGGTACAAGATGCGATACGATTCCTTCAGCACCCGGATGGTTTCCGCCGGAACGCCTCGTCGTTCCAGTCCGACAGCGTTGACCCCTCGAATCTCCGCCGGATTCCCGTCCGCAATCAGAAAAGGCGGCACATCCTGAACGATCTTCGAACATCCTCCGGTGATCGCATGTTTCCCAATTCGACAATACTGATGAATCGCCGTTAAACCGCCGATGATCGCGTGTGCCTGAACCAGCACGTGACCCGCCAGTGTCCCGTTGTTTGAAAAAATCACGTCATCTTCCACGACGCAATCGTGAGCAATGTGACTATACGCCAGAAAATTCCCACGATGACCGACGCGCGTTACCGATCCAATCGCCGTCGCGCGATTCACCGTGACACATTCGCGGAAACAATTGTTGTCACCGATTTCGAGATAGGTCGGTTCGCCAGCATATTTCAGGTCCTGCGTCTGTTGACCGATTGAACAGAACGAATGAAACCGGTTCCCGGCGCCTATTTTCACCGGTCCGCAGATTGTGACTTGGTTCTGCAGCCAACAACCGGCGCCGATTGTCACTTCGCGTCCAATGATGCAATATGGACCAATAACCACATCCGGACCAATCTCGGCCTCAGGATCCACGACTGCGGTGGGATGAATGCTCATGCGGCGACAAACGCGAACATTAACGTCCCTTCGGAAGTCACTTCCCCATTAACCAAACAACGGCAGCTTGCCTTTCCAATGTTCCCTTTCGCTCTCAGAAGTTCCGCCTCCACGATCAGCATGTCGCCAGGGACCACCGGTTTTCGGAATTTGACGTCGTCCGCACTCAAGAAGTACCCGATCCCGCTCACTTCCGTAAATTGTTTCCGAAGCAAGATACTGGCCACTTGCGCCATCGCCTCAACCTGCAGGACACCTGGCATCACAGGATGGCCTGGGAAATGGCCTTGAAAAAACGGTTCATTGATCGTGACCTGTTTCGCTCCGACGCATTTGTTGTTTCCGTCAAAGGAGAGGATTCGGTCGACCATTAGAAACGGATACCGATGCGGAAGGACCGCCATGATATCCTTCGTATCCATCACGCCGGTGCCAATCGGAATCACTTGCGCCGGCGCCATCGACAGCATGCGCGCAAAACGTTTGGCCAAGGCTTTGGTCATTTCCGCATTCGCCGCGTGTCCGGGTTTCACCGCGATCACATGACCCAGAAACCTGCACCCGGCCAGAAACAGGTCCCCCACAATATCGAGAATCTTGTGCCGAACGAATTCGTCCTTATAGCGCAGCGGTTCTTTCCCCATGACCGATTCGCCGCGCACCACAATCGCGTTTTCCAGGCTCCCTCCGCGGATGAGACCTTTATCGATGAGCGGCATCACATCCTCGTAGAAAACAAAGGTTCGCGCCCGGGCGATTTCTTTTTCATAAATCTCCGGGGTGATTTCGGTAGAATAATACTGGGTAAACCGCCCCTCCGGCCCGACCTGGGTACACGAAATTCTAAAAGTGCGATCCGGCACGATCGTCAGCAACGATCCCGTCTTGGTCTCGATGTGCAGTGGTTCGCGTACCTCCATCGTTTTGCGCACAGCCGTTTGCGGCTCGATCCCGCATTTATTGATAAGCTCCACAAAGGGATAAGCGCTTCCGTCGCCGATCGGCGGTTCGTTGGAGTCCATCTCCACCAAGGCGTTGTCCACTCCCATACCGCACAGCGCCGAGAGCACATGCTCGACCGTGTGCACTTTCACATTGCCGTCGGCAATGGTGGTCGCCCGTTCGACAAATTTTACATGCTCAACCTTCGCGTCTATCGTCGGTTCGTCCGGCAAATCGATGCGCTTAAATTTGATTCCGTGATCGATCGGCGCCGGGCTCAACCGCAAGCTCACCTTCGACCCTGTGTGCAAGGATGTCCCGGTGAGACTCGCGCTCTTCGCCAACGTCTGCTGGTAAAAAAAAGCCATAAATGAAGGGGTACCGTGTTAACACACGAACGTTCAACGTTCAACGTTCAACGTTCGGTGTTGTATGCGAAGCGTCCCGCTTCGCCTCTTCAATGCCGAGTGGCCCACGACCGTTCGCCGTTCGCCGTTTGGCTTTGGGTAAGCGTGTCCGTTCCGGTTCGTTCGCCTTTAGAAAAGCAAAGCGGAACGCTTGCTTGCGCGCGGCCCAACCCCCTCTGCTACGCTCCAGGAACCAAGTCAACTACTCTTCCATCTCTCAAATGAATCCTTCGTTCCGCCGTTTCGGCCACCTCGGTGCTGTGGGTCACCACCACTAGCGTGGTCAAGCGATCATCGACAATGCGTCGAAAAATCCCCAGCACGTTCTCCGCGTTGGCCGCATCGAGGTTTCCGGTCGGTTCATCGGCAAGCAACACTTTCGGCCGATGCACGAGCGCGCGCGCGATCGCTGTGCGCTGCATCTCGCCGCCGCTGAGCTGATGCACAAAATGATGCTCCCGTTTCTCCATTCCCACCAATCGAAGCATCTCGCGGGCGCGCGCTGCCGCATCACGAAATTTGACCCCCTGAAATTCGAGCGGCACGCAGACGTTCTCCAGCACATTGAGTGTCGGCAACAGATTGAAGAATTGAAACACGATACCGAGGTCGTGCGCCCGGTACGCGGTCAGCTTTTTATCTGATGCACTCTGCAGAGCCAATCCATTCACCAGCACCTCTCCCGAGTCTGGTTTATCCAATCCGCCGATCAAATGCAGAAACGTGCTTTTACCTGATCCGGATTCTCCCGTCACGGCCACAAATTCTTCCGGCTCGATCCGCAAACTGACATCGTCCAGAGCCAAAACTGCGTTCTCGCCTTGATGATATCGCCGGGTAACGTTCTTTAACTCAATCATGACAACAACAACAGAGAGTCGGTGGACCCGGTGAATTCTGCGGCTCCATTTTTTCCGGGGTGCGGGATCGGCTCATGCATACTCTACGAAGATCACCGCTTTCTGGTGATTGACAAACCCGCAAATCTTTTGGTTCACCCCACCGGTCCCGGACGACCGGACACTCTCTGGGACGAATTGAAACGCTTCCTCGCCTTCGAAATTGTCAACGGCGCCACAATCTCGTTCATCAACCGGCTCGACCGCGAAACCAGCGGCCTGGTTCTGGTCGCGAAAACCAGTGACGTAGCCCGGCAATTGGGCCTCATGATCGCACAGCATCGCATCCGCAAAACCTACACTGCAGTCGTATTCGATTGGCCAACCGCAGAGACGTTCGTCGTAGACCAGCCGTTATTGCGCCAAGGCATCGTCCGACCCTCGAAAATCTACCTGAAACAAGCCGCCCATCCCGACGGATCCCCTGCCCTCACCTCTTTTCGTGTTCTGAACCGTTTCATCCTCCACGATCGCCCGTTCGCCCTGATCGAAGCCGAACCCAAAACCGGCCGAACCCACCAAATTCGCGTCCATCTCGCGCACGTCGGTCACCCCATCGTCGGCGACAAAATCTACGGACCCGACGAAAACTGTTATCTGGAATTCATCGAATCCGATTGGACCGCCTCCTTGGAAGCAAAGCTTCTGCTCCCCCGCCAAGCTCTCCACGCTTCCAGTCTCTCATTCGAATTCGCCGGTACGACGTTCTCTTTCGAAGCCCCACTCCCACCCGACCTGCATGATTTCCTCGCGTCCCAAGAAAACACTCCACCGCCAGGTTAGCTCGTTCCCTTCCCAATCGATCTCGCTCGATTAGGAGGGAGACAGGCTGGAAGCCTATCCTATGTCGCGTCCCCGATCGTTCTCGTCGTCCTCCTTCGTCCTCGGCCGTTTTTCGGGTGGCTGGTACAAGCGCCGATTGCTTTCTCCGTTCCACGCACTTCCGGAGGCGCTTCCCTCTCAAAAACCCAACACCAATTGACGCTCCACCCCTTTTCTCCTCTTCACCCATCGTTCCGCGTATCCTTCGATCCTTGCGAGTTCATTCTCCGCCGTCATCGCTTCGCTCTTTAACCCGCGAATCACTGCCTCCAACTCACGCCGTACATCGGTCAACCGGACGCTCACCTCGAACGCACTGACCAGCAGAAATTGCCAACTCGGCAATCGCGCCAGACCGGCAATCGATTGCCGCAACGTCGCCCATCTCGAATTGGCTTGTCGCACGAAGGCACGAAGCTCGGACAAAGTCAGACTATTCGTCCCCACCCGGTCGCATCGGGCCAGGATCGTCTCCAACGCCGCCACATCCTTTTCCTCGTACGCCCGCTGCGTCTGGTACCAGAGTTCCAATTCCTGTTTGGTCAATACGCCCGCCAAATCCGGGTGCAGCAACAACGCAATCTTCCTGTACAAACTTTTGTGCTTCGGAATCTCTCCTCGTTCACTCTGCTCCGATTCCGACTGGTCAGACACCCCCGGAGATAACCGGTCACCTGCTCCCCCGCTCCAATCCGCAAAACCGTCATCCTCCTCGATCTCATCGTCCGGTCTCTTACCGAAACAGCTGGACTCAACCCCGCGCGCCTTGCGTTTTTCCGGACCTCCAACCGTCACTTCCTCCCATGCGCGCCGCACATACGGAGGAATCGCGGGTCGATCTTGTTCAATTTCACGAAACCAGAAAAATGCCGCCGCAACATGTCGGATCCCATGTTGCGTCAACCCCTGGATCGCTGCCAAACGAGCGCGCAAACCCCAGATCTTTTCGTCAATCAATCGCCGCTCATTCAGCAGATCCGAACACTCGACCACCATCCATTTCCTGAACGCCGGTAAATCAAGCCTCTCATGCCGCGCAATCTCTCTTTCGCACCCCTCGATAGCCTCCCGAACTGTTCTCAGTTCCAATTCGATCTGCCGTCGAATCGGTTCATTGTCGACCACTAACAGTGTCCAGCATCGAAGCTCTTTACAACCAATCATCGCTCCATGCTCCGGTAGTTCTCAGTTGTCAGTGCCAGTTCTCAGTGGCCTTAGCCTTAAATTCAGCCGGTGACCAGATTTTCACCGAAGCCTAAAATATCTGTACCGTCATCCCCTCCGTCACTTGATTGATCACCCGCGCCGCATCCCAATTCGCGAGCCGGATACAGCCGTGACTCCCGGACCGTCCGATCGTGTCCGGGCTATTCGTCCCATGAATGCCGATCCCGCGTTTGCTCAGCCCGATCCAGGCGATCCCGACTGGATTGCGCGGCCCGGGCGGAATATTATAAAAATTCTCGCTGCGCTCCCCATGATTCAACATCGCCTCGTCCCAGCGGAACCAGGGCATCGTCGCGATCCCCACAATCTTCCAAGTCCCGAGCGGCGCCGGCAACTTCTTGGAACCGGGGGTGATCGGATACGACCCGACGAGCCTCTCTCCGTCCATAATGTCAAGCATCCTGTAACGCGTGTCGACCCGGATCACCCGCTTCGCGAATTCCGGTTTGTTCGGTAGACTTCCGACTTCCTTCAAAGATTCGATCTGGAACGGCGGAACATTCGGGACACGCACAGTGTCCCCCGGTTTAAGTGCATCCAGTTTCAAATCGCTGTTCAACTTCGTAATAAAATTTTCCCCGGAATGAAATCGTTCCGCGATAAATTCCACCATTGACCGGTAAAGCATCGCTTTCACCTTGGCTTCTTCTTTCGGTTTGTACGGGATATTGCCAACCCGATTGAAATCATCCGGGGTCAACACATAGGTCGTATAGATCGGAAAAATATGCTGGAGCTGTTGCTGCAGATCCGTGTCAATCTGCCCGGTCGCTTGCAGACCGTTCGATCTCTGATACCGCTGCAACGCCTTTGCCACGAATTCGCCCCATCTCCCATCAATTTTGCCCGGACCGAACGATCGTTGATCCAGAAAGATCTGCAGTCGAGTGATCACTTCTCTCTCGGAAACCGGCTCGGCGCGAGCCACACCAGGTTCAACCGGCGGCGCGACTGCCCCCTGCTGGACCGGCGGCGCCATTGGACTTGTCGGAAAACTCAGATCCGGTTTCACGGTAGGCGCCGCCTTAGCGCCGGGCTTTTCCGCCTGAGTCGGATCCGCGATAAACGGCGTTTCGGCGGCCTGCGGTTCAGGTAAAACGGGTGCGACTGGCTGCTGCGCCCGAAGGCATGTCGCAATCCCAACAATTCCAACGACAACAAGAAACTTCTGGTAAGGCATACGAAGTAAAACAAAATCGGGTCGGACTATATCATGGGAAGGCTAAAAAGAAAGGGAACCCGGGTGGAGCGTATCGGCGACGCCGCGGTTCCTCCGATCGCCGGTTTGCAGATACGTTTCTCCCGACTTGCGGTTCCCGTTAATACTGTCATCCTTCCAAAACGCACCCGTAGCTCAATTGGATAGAGTATGTGACTTCGGATCACAGGGTTGCAGGTTCGAGCCCTGCCGGGTGCAAGTGGATCAGGTAAAGCCACTTACACCGACGCAAAGGCGAATGTAAATGAGCCGAGAAACGAATTACTTGCCAAAGTTTTGCCACTTTTAAGGCGAACCCCCCCTTGGAAATGGCAAGGGTGCCAACGCCGGCATGCGCCGTCTTCCCGATGCCCCTTCGCCCAGGGGCGAATATCTAGAGCATTAGAGACTGCTCCAAACGGAGGCTGTTTTGCGGCAAGGGCTCCAACTGGAGCTTTCGGTTAGCGTCATGTCGTCGCCGGCGACATGAATCCCGAACGTGTCGCGAAAACTCGGAAATTGCACCCGATGTAATGCTTGCCATTACAATCTTGTACTTGTACCAATTGCAGCACGTTGCGTCCGACGATTCGGCGCGGGATATCCCGAGTAGGTTCGTCAGGCGACAACCATCTTAAACCCCGGAGGGAACCAATGAAAACCCGCTTAGTAGTTGCCCTTGTAGGACTGGTAATCAGCTTTGCTTTGCCGACCTTTGCCCAACAAAAAGACAAGGTCGATCCACAAACAATCGAGCAGCTTGCTGCGCTCCCTAAAAAGTTTGCCGTGGCATTCAACAACAACGATGCCGCCGCCCTGGCCGCGCTTTACACGGAGGACGCGGTTCTGGTGTGGGAATCAGGACCGATTTACGGTCGGGAAGCCATCGAGAAATATCTTGTAGACGTGTTGAAGCAAGTTCATTTCAGCAACCAAGTCGCCAAGCCCGATTCCCCGCACATCATAGGTACGACTGGCAATGAGATGTGGTGGAACGGAGAGTGGAGCAACACGATTAAAGGCGATAATTGGGGTCCGAAAGACCAAAAGGGATATTTTGCAAATATTCTTGTTCGTGAGGGCGGTGATTGGAAGGTTCGGTTGGACATTTCGAACGTAACTCCTCCTCCGGCGAAGTAGACACATCAAAACGCCCGTGCGGTCGCCCCGGTGCGTTGGGGTCGGCGACCAAGGCGGGCAACGGTGCCCAATGAATCCGCCGGCCCGCGGTCGCGATACGGCGGCGTTGGTCGGGAATTCGGCAAGCTTGACCAAGCGGCTCAATGGTGGGTCGGCGATTGGTGGGCTTTTGGGGAAAAGCATTACGGCGACCGCATGGCGTTAGTCGAAAGCGAAGACTGGACCGGGCCGGCGTTTCAAACTTGCGTCGATTGCGCGACGACTTGCCGGGCGTTTGAAAGTACGTCGCGGCGCGTACTTCTTTCATTCAAGCATCACCGCACGCTCGCCGCCTTGAAGCTTAACCCCGAACTTGTCGAATCGCTTTTGGATTGGTGCGAGGCGCCGCTACCGATCGAATCCGCCGCCGCGGTCCGCAAAGTCGTGCTCCGTGCTTGTCGCAATGCCATTGCTAATCGAAATGCTTCCGGTCGGCAAATCTGCCGAGCGGTCGCGTCGGCAAGGGTTTCGGCTTTGCTCTTCCCATCGTTGGGAAGAGCGTCGTATTGATTCTTTGCCGTTTCCAAATCCCGGCTTAATTCGCCGATTCGAATACAAGCCCGAAGATGAACCTTCCGGGCGGTCGGAATTCCAATCTCGCCCGGAACGTGTTACATGCTCATTCGCAATGCGCCACTTTCACGAACCCGCCGGCTTGAACGATTTCGACGACCCGGCGACTTGGGACGCCGCTTCATATTCGGCCCATCCCGTGGATTCAATCGAACCCCTTTCCGACGAGCCGAACCCATATCGGGCCGCCGCCCTTCATCATGTCGGAATCATGTACGCCGTCGACGATTTCATAACTGCTGCGCCCGACGCCCGGGTTGCCGTTGTCGCGGTCGCCGTCGTCTTGGGTTGGCCATCGGCCCGGGGTTTCACTCTCGATTGGCCCGGATTCGACACAACGGGCGGCAAGCCGTCAATCAATTGGTGTTTCCAAAGGTCACTGGGAGAATACCCGTTGCGCCCGTGCCCGGCTTCGTGGCGCTTATGCAAGCGATGCTGGTCGACTCGATCCGCCCGGGAGAATGGGTCTACGAAATCAAGTTCGACGGTTACCGCGCCTTGGCGCTTCGCGGCGGCGATGAGGTTCGAATCCTTTCCCGAAACGAAAAGGATTTGGGGCGCCAATTCCCGGAAGTTAAAGCCGCGGTCGCCGGCTTAGATGTTCAGGATTGCATCATTGACGGCGAAATTGTCGCGCTAGACGATAAGGGCCGGTCTTCCTTCCAGTTATTGCAAGCGCACGACGCCGGTCTTGTAAGGCCACCCATCGTTTTGAACGCCTTCGATCTTCTCAGGCTGAACGGCAAAGACCTTCGAAGCTTACCGTTGGAAGAGCGAAAGGCGAAGCTGGAAGCTTTACTGAAAAAGCCGCCCGGCGTACTTCGCTATTCGGTTTCGTTCACGCACATGATTGAAGAGCTTTTATCCCGGGCTCAGGAATTAGGACTTGAAGGCTTGATCGGCAAACGGAGTGGTTCCCGTTACGAAGCCGGCAAACGCACCGGCGCTTGGGTTAAGATCAAACTCTACCAAGAGCAAGAATTCGTGATCGGCGGATATACCGAGCCCGAAGGAGCGCGTAAACATTTTGGCGCCTTGCTGGTCGGGTTTTACGAAGGCAAGAGCCTTAAATTCGCCGGAAGGGTCGGCACGGGTTTTAGCGAGAAGCTTCTTCGATCACTCTTTGACGACTTGCAGAAGATCCGGGTCGAAAGCTGTCCCTTTGACAATCTGCCGGCACCCGGGCGAAGCCGATGGGACCAAGGTTTGAGCGCCGCTGAAATGAGACGTTGCCGTTGGGTACCAGATTTCAACATTCGCTGTTAGCCAATTGTTGTCCCATTTTTAAGCCGGAATGATTCGAAGTGACCCGCAATTATCGCCCACGCGGTCGCGAATTCGAATGCCCCACACCACCATACTGGCAAGGTGAGGCGTTCCGGACGATCAACCTCCCTCTCGCGGTATCGCTCACGAAACGGAGCGACGATTCAATTCATCTCGCAAAATGCTCAGTACTGCTGCTCCTGGCTGTTCTTATATCTTGCCGGATCAAGGCCGGAGATCCGGAACGCGATCCAAATTCGAAAGTGGAGAAGCAGTTCGCGACTGGCTGGAAAAAAGCATAATATCCGTCATGGGAAAGTTTACCGAGCTCTTGTCGAAAGTATTTGGAAATTCAACCCCGGAGCTATCCTCGAGGGATGCCCCCACCACGACTGTCGAATCCGCTACGGCGCCATCTCCAACAACCCCGGCAGCATCTCCTGTCGCATCCCTCTCTTCCACTTCCATGGCTCCATCTACGCCTGATCTGGAGAGCGAAAGCCCTGAATCGAAGTAGTTTCGCGGCTCTTTTGTTTTCTTGGTTTTGCGCATAAGTCGTTCTAAGCGAACTTCTAACGGCTTCCTCCATCGGAACGCTCCTGTTACCCGGAAGCGGGTGAGAACGAAATACAGGCTGGAAGCCTATGCTACGGTGCGGCGTCGCGGGCATCCCCGTGAGGATGCCATTGAGATATCGCTCGACACTCCGGTGAGCAATGTGGCACAGGCTTCCAGCCTGCCTTCGGGCGGAAGAACCATCCCAAACAGCCGTTAACTTAGCGCCATTCCGCTCTCGACTAAACAACCATCTCCGATGGCGATAAACCTTAAAACGTTCCGAAGGAGTGCCAGCTTTCGGGTCGCCGTTGTTTTCGCTCATCTTCCTCGTTGAGTCGTTCCTTTTCCAAATCTAATGGATCGAACCATGCATCTTCGTCAGTGATGTCCGGATGAAATGCCTTCGTCGCTTTTTTCTTCGGTGTCGCGGCTCTCATGGTTCAACAAGTTTGCATGCTCTACGGCCTGTGTCCCTGTATTTTCTCAAAATTGCAATTTTTTTAAGAAATACTGATATTTGAGAACGGGCGCACCAAAAAGCTCGGCAAGTCTTGCTGTCGGTTTCAGTTCAAACGAGACAGGCGAAAACCTCGGGGTCAGGCGGTGATGGCTAGAGCATGATTCAAAGCAATGAACTCGCGATGAAGCTCGCCGTTATTGTAGTAGACTACGTTTTGGCTGTAAGAGTTGATTTCGCCGTGATGGTTCCGAATGACCCGAATCGATGAATTGTTTTACAAACTCAAATCAAACAATCGAGAGTGGCTCGTGACAATAGATGGGAGAAAAACGGCGATTGCGATCGTTCTGCTGGCCCTCACCTTAGGCTGCGCGGCGGCGGTCGAACCGTTGCGCACGCTGGTACCAGGGACGCTTCGTGTCGGCACCTACTTCGTCAACCCGCCGTTTGAGTATGTGGCTAAAGGCGCACACGTGGGCTTTGAGGTCGATCTCATGGAGGAGATCGCGGGGCGACTTGGGCTCAAGCCCGTGTTCGTTAGCACGCACTGGGAGACGATCCTCCAGGAGATGCAGGGCGGGCGCTATGACTGCATCGTGGGTGGGATCACCATCACACCCGAGCGCGAGCGGGTACTCGCCTGGTCGGTTCCCTACATGACAACGACGCTGAGCCTGGTGGTTAACGGCGCGAAGACGCCTGCGATCCGCGGCCTTGCGGGCCTGAGAGACGCGTCGGTGGGCGTGCAGGCGGAGACCACCGATTACGACGCGGCGGTCGTGATGCAGAAGCGGGGCGAGATCGGCAGCATAAAAATCTATCCGTTCGACCGGATCGAGCTGGCGATGAGGGATCTTGAGGCGGGGCGCATCACGGCGGTGATGAAGGTGGCTCCCGTGGCGGCGTGGCTGGCAGCGAAAAACCCCGATCTGCGCGTCGTGGCGCAGCTTCCGAACGACCCGCAGCCGCTCGGGATCGGGTTCGGGAAGGCCGAGCGAGCGCTGGTGGCGGCTGTGAACCGCGCAGTTGCGGCGATGCAGCGGGACGGGAGTATGAATCGGCTCAAGAAGAAGTGGGGCGTACCGTGAGCGGCGGTCAGGCGGCCTTGCGAACCGATGAAAATTGGAACACCATCGCCACCAATGGAAAGGTGCTGTCGTCATGGCAAAGTACAGCGCTGAACAAGTGCGAGAGAAAGTTGATTCCGTTTATCGCTCCGAGTCGCGGCGGATCTTTGCCACCCTGATCCGGCTGCTCGGCGACTTTGAGTTGGCCGAGGACGCGTTGCACGATGCCTTCAGTGCTGCTCTCGAGCAATGGCCGAACGAGGGTGTACCCGCCAACCCCCGCGCGTGGCTCGTTTCGGCCGGACGGTTCAAGGCCATCGACGCGATGCGACGGCGCGCCCGGTTCGATACGTCAGAGGCCGCTCTCGTGGAGCAATTCACAGCCGAGGCCCGTGACGCCGCGACCTTTGACGATGAGAGCATCGAGGACGACCGGCTTCGGCTGATCTTCACATGCTGTCATCCAGCGCTGGCGCCGGAAGCTCGCGTGGCACTAACGTTGAGGGAGGTGTGCGGTCTGACGACCGAGGAGATTGGCCGCGCTTTCCTCACCGTTCCCTCCACGTTGGCTCAGCGCATCGTGCGCGCCAAAGCGAAGATCCGCGATGCGGGTATTCCGTATCAGGTGCCGTCGCAGGCCGAACTGCCAGACCGTTTGGACACGGTGCTCCAGGTAATTTACCTGGTGTTCAACGAGGGATACTCTGCCTCGTCGGGTGAGTCACTTACGCGGTCCGATCTCTCGGGGGAAGCCATTCGCCTGGGGTGGTTGCTGGCCGAGTTGCTACCGGAGCCGGAGGTGATGGGTCTCCTCGCGCTGATGCTGCTGCAGGAATCGCGTCGTGTTGCCCGGACCTCGCTGACAGGCGACCTGATCTTGCTCGAAGACCAAGACCGGTCGCTCTGGAATCGCGACCAGATCGGGGAAGGAAAGGCGTTGGTGGCAAGGGCGCTGTCGTCGCGCCGAGTTGGTCCATACACACTTCAGGCGGCAATCGCGTCCGTGCACGCAGACGCGCCCGACGTTGCGGCCACGGACTGGAAGAAGGTTGCCGCGCTCTATGACGTGCTGATGCGTGTGGGACCGTCACCTGTGGTGGAGTTAAATCGAGCCGTGGCGATGGCCATGCGCGATGGGCCCGACGCGGGTCTGGCACGGATCGACGCCATCCTCGCGCGCGGCGATCTAGCCGATTACCACTTGGCGCACGCGGCGCGGGCGGACTTCTGCCGGCAACTGGGGAGAACGGCGGAAGCTCGAGCTTCCTACGAGATGGCGCTCTCCCTGGTGCGTCAGGACCCGGAACGGCGGTTTCTGGAACGGCAATTGGCTGGGCTAGACTGAGATGCAGTTTCGTTGTCGATTTTCCCCCGGCCCGATCGACTAGATGGTGGAAGAAACCATTCCACCGAACCAAGAAAGGAAACAAAAAATGCGATTCATGGTAATAGTCAAAGCCACCAAGTCTTCGGAGGCGGGCGCCCTCCCGAGCGAGGAGCTCCTTGCCGAAATGGGAAAGTTCAACGAAGACCTTATCAAAGCCGGCGTGTTGCTCGCGGCCGAAGGCCTCCATGCAAGTTCGAAGGGAGCGCGGATCAAGTTCGCGGGCGAAAAGCGGACCGTGATCGACGGGCCATTCGCCGAGACGAAGGAGCTGGTCGCCGGCTTCTGGCTATGGAAGTGCGCCTCGTTGCAGGAAGCGATTGAATGGGTCAAGCGCTGTCCGAATCCCATGCCCGGCGAGGAGACCGAAGTTGAGGTTCGGCGGGTGTTCGAGCCTGAGGACTTCAGCCCCGCACCCCAGCCGGAACTCCGCGAGGAAGCTGCTGAGAAGTTCGCGCAGGAGACGCACTCACAGGTCGAAAAGCGATCGTTCGCGTGACGTCGCAAACCAGGAGAAAAAATGAAATACATCTGCCTTGGATACATCGAAGAGAAGAAGTGGGAGACGATGTCCGAAACCGAGCGCAACGCCATGCTGGATGAGTGCTTTGCCTACGACGACGTGCTGCGCGAGAACGGTCACTTTGCGGGTGGGGAAGCGCTGCAAAGCCCTCAGAACGCCGCCACGTTGCGATGGCAGAGCGGCAAGGTGTCCATCACTGATGGCCCGTATGCCGAGACGAAAGAGCAATTGGGCGGAATCCTCGTTCTTGAAGCCACGGACCTGAACCACGCGATCCAAATAATGTCGAAGCATCCTGGTGTGAAGGCGGGCCCTTTCGAGATTCGTCCGGTCGCGGACTTGAGCGAGATGATCCGCGAAAGTGAACGGCGGCGCGCAGAGGAAAAGGGCGAATAAACTGCCACGCCAATCACATTTTCCCTCTGGAAGCTAGCTGGCCTGACGATTAATCCAAGCAAGCACGCCGGCGGGCGTGCGAAAGTCATCCACGCTGCGGATTCTTCCCTCTGGCACGATCCGGCGCGCCATACTGGCCAGCGCGCAGCCCGGGCCGAGTTCCAGGAGGGTGTCCGCCCCGGCGGCACGACAACTCTCGAGGCATGCAGCCCATTGCAATGTATTGCCGATCTGTGCGGCCAGTTTGTGGGCACCGTCTAACACATCAAACACGGCATTCCCATCGACGCCGCTGAGCAGTCGCACCTGGTCGGGGAGCCGGTCAGCGATGTGCGAACCTGCGAGAGCATCGGCGAAGCGGCGGCTCGCCTCAGCCAGCAGCGGGGTGTGCGCAGCGACCGCGACCCGCAGCAGAATTGCCTCCGTTGCGCCTGCCTTAGTGGCTTCGTCCCTCACGATTTTAAGCGCTTCCTTTTTTCCACCGATAATAAAGAAATCTTTCCCATTGATGATGGCAATGTGCGCGCCGTGTGGGCGGCAGAGTGCCTCCAACCGAGCTTGGCTCAATCCTATCACGGCGGCCAAACCGGAATCGTTTCCACCAACCGCATCCATAGCCTCTGCGCGTGTGACGGAAAGCCGTAACACTTCCGCAGGTTCCAGCAATCCCGCGCAACCCCAAGCCGCCAATTCGCCCACGCTGTAACCAGCGATCACCACGGAACCCGGCAAATGCGGACGAATGATCGCCCACGCTGCGAGCGTCTGGGTACAGCAAAGGATTTGACCGATGCAGTTGGAGAAAAGCTCAGCCTCGTTTGCCTCGCGAACAAACTGCTGCGGATGCTTGCCTCCGAGCGGACCTCGCGCAGCCTCCAAGATCGGCTGTGCTTCGGGTGCCTGCGCGACGAGGTCGAACATGCCTGCGTGCTGCGTTCCTTGGCCCGAACAGAGGATGGCGGTGGATGAGCCCATTTTATAGTCCGGTCAGGAAGATTGCGGCGGTGCGCCTGGAAGCCCGGCGGCTTCCAGGGCGCTGACCAGCAACGTCGCGGCCAGCAAATCGGCACAGCCGCCCGGACTCAGCCAGCGCAAGACGAATTGTCGGTGGATCTTCAGCGCCCGCGCGTGCCAATCCCGCCGACCGACACCGCCCTCGCTCAGGAACTTGCGGGCGGTCACTTGCGCGAAAAGCATGCCCGCTTCCCCGGTCCGGTACAGCAGATTGGTGTCCTGCAGTTCCGCGATCAAAGCAAAGCAGGTGTGGGAACGCGCCGCATTCCTGTCGCCATGCGCAAGGCAGCACCCTGTTCTCAGGGCAGGCAGGCCCGTACGGTAGACATGAGGAAAACCGGTGGCGGCTTCGCCACGCGCGCCACCAGCGCCATACCGAAGCCTCATTTTACTGCCGTGACTTTGCGTTGGAATGGGGCCGTTCAGAATGGCACTTCCCCAGCGGTCGCGAACAAAATCGCCGAGGCTGCCGCCGGGAAGAAGACGAGCCTGGCCGCTGCTGATCGCGCCAGCCGCCGCGCAGAGCAGACCCAAGCCAAAGATGGCGCCTCGGTGAGTATTAACGCCAGCCGTTGCCTCCAGCATAGCCCGCTCCGCCGCCCGACCGATGGCGCGCAATTCCTCCATTTCCGCGTCGGCTGCGCCGGCTTCAGCAAGCTCTTCGAAGTAAGGTCGAAGCGCCCGGGCGCTGGTAGAAAACATTCCCGCATCCATGTCGACATGACTGCCGGAGTCCCGGTAACTGACCAGACCAGGCTTGGGCCAAGTATCCAGTTCCAGTAGCAAGGCCTCGCAGGCCAGTTCGCCGATGCGGCCGAAGGAAGGCAGCGAGCTTACAGGCTCTTCGGCGTGACGGGGCATTCGCCGGGTTTGCATTTTGTACCTCTATCGGTCCTCCGGCAGATCATCGGCAGACCTAGAAATTCGACGCCAATCTCGCGGCTTCGAGAAAAGCATCGGTGATGGCAATGGAAGCAAGTTTGGATTCGCGTGGATGGCATTCAATGTTGAGGAGACGCAGACGCGTAGCTTTGGTTTTTAGAGGAGCGGCACTGATTCCAAGACGGCCCATTCGATCGGCTGGAACAGGGAAGGCGTCGGCCAAAGTTGCACATCCCGCGAGGTTTTGACCAAAACCTTGGAGGCGCCTTGACGGAGTTCGCTCCATTGCACGCCGCCTCCATCGGGCAAAATAATCTCGCCATCGATGCGCACCGGACTTTTTTCATCGATCACCGCGAGATCGTTCACCAGGCGAGTTGCAGTCGCCGGATCTGAGACGCGCCACAGAAGATCCAGATCGGAGGTCTCGTTACAATACGACAATCCGGTAACGTGCTCCCAGAGGAAGCTGCCGAATACGAGCGGCTCGACATGGATTCGCTGCGCCATCTCCAGCAGAGCGTCGATCGTCCTCGTCCATGAACAGGGCGCTTTCTCCCGCGCCGAACGCAAGGTTACGGGCTGAACACGGTCGGTAATCTCTTCGGCGGCGAGTTGTGCGGTGAGGCGCAGTTTGCCTGATTTCGGAGGCAACGGGAATCCCGCGGGAATCCTGTCGGCGAGATCTTCCTTGGTTCGCCGACGAACAATCATCGGCCACTGGCATGTTTGAGCTGCAGCGGCGTCGAGAACCCCGCTAAGCTCGGGATACGAGCGCAACATCCTTGACCACACCTCTGCGTTCACGCGCAGCAAATCATGGCGCCGGAGAGTGTCAGTCATAACAAAACGGCCGCTTCCCTTTGGACGCGGCGAGCGATGTCCGCGGCTTTAAGACGGCCCTTGCGTTCGAGGCCGATTTCATCGCGGCGGTCAGGTGTTCCGGCAACTCCGTCGAGCGCCGTAGCCAGACGCGAAGCCAAATTCCCTCTGTCCCAAATCTCCGTGATCGCGCCAATCGGCGGTTCGTAAGCCAAACCTGAGGCAAACACCGGCGTGCTTTTCGCCAGGGCCTTGAGCTTTTCCAAAGGCAGCTTGGTCACGCGGGCAATGGAGGGCAAGTCCATGACCTCGGGGTTTGCCCCCGGCACCGCGACGAGAATATCCTGCACGAGCCCGGTGGAAATGAAGGCGCCGGCAGCGACAGATCCAAAAAGAACGGCGACTGTCCGATGTCCCTGGCGGGCCGCCAGCGTGTACGACTTCGTGAGGTGGGCCAGGTATTCGTTGAGGCCCAGCATTTCGTCGCGCCGGCGCATCCGCTGACTCCCGGCATCGAGGAGGGTGACGATGGGTCGCTTTGGCGAACGGCGGATTGTCTCGAGAATATGACCGGCCAGCGCCAGCGCGCCGTCGGTGCCCAGAGAAGTCTGATTCACCACGCCCACCACTGCCGCCGTCTTGCCGTCCCCATATGAAGCTGTGCCAACTAAAATGCCCTCCGCTTCCACACGGGTGTCGTGTCCGGCGGGAAAGAGCACTTTGAGTAGTTCATCGAGCTTCATGATTTGCCTCCTGGTGCGCCTCAACAAGGCGCTTGAAGTCATCGTCCGACAGGTCCGCAATCTTATCCGCTTCCGCAATTCTCATTTTCTTCCAGATGTCAGGCGTATCGTGACATCGGCCGAACTTTCCCAGACGGTCCGCCAGGCGCGCCTGCTCTCTTTCCAGGGTCGCCATTTCGAAGGGAGGAATGTTATCGAGCACACGCAGCGCCGCATTGCGGAAACTCTCGATGCTATCGGAAGCGTATGCATCCGCGCCTCCGAGGAGCCGGCGGGTCTTTCCCCCTGTCGTTCGCCAGACTAGCGGACGATCACGGCTGTCGAATTCCTCCACCCCCATGTTGGTCTCGATCACTTCCGGACCGGAAACACTGGTGCGTCCCTGTTCGGAGATGACGATGCGGCTGCAACACGACGCGGTGATGCCGCCACCGCCGAAAGCCCCCGCCCTGCCGCCCACCATGGCAATGACCGCCACGCCGGCGGCACGGGCTTCCAGCAAGGCGCGGATAATCTCGGAGACGGCGAGTTCCCCCACATTTGCCTCCTGCAACCGCACGCCGCCGGTATCCAGCAACAGGAGGACGATTCGAGGAGCTTTCGGATTGTCCCGCGCGTACCTCAAGAGTCCGACCAACTTGGCCCCATGCACCTCGCCAAAAGTGCCTCCCATGAAGCGGCCCTCCTGTGCGGCCAGCAGCACCGGATGATCCTTCACTTTTCCGCGCCCGACGATAATGCCGTCGTCAAACGCTACCGGCAGGTCGAACATCTTCAGGTGAGGGCTGACCTCCCGCGCGGTGGGCCCCGTGAATTCCTTGAAGCTGCCCTTATCCAGCAGACCCGTGATCCGCTCACGCGCCGTGGCCTCGTACCAGCTTCCGGTCAGGTGATTTGTGAGATAGTCTTTCATTCGGCGGCTTCCATTAAGCTCACTCCTTGGGCCAACCGTAGTGAAACCGTGTCGGGCCGCGCGCCGCCATCGTTGACCGAGATGCGCAGGCCGCCCGGCGACCAGCGTTCGATGAAATCCTCAATCACCGCGTGCCACACCTCGTCGAATCCGGCGATGGAGGTTTTAATATGCACCTCGCACTTCGTGCCCTCCAGCACCCGCTCGAGCATCACTTCCAGGTTTCCTGAGGCAACCACGCCGGTGATGGCGTCAAGTTTTTCTCCAGCCGCTCTTTTTGCCGCGTCGCGATGAATGTCCAATGTTTCCATAACCGTTACCGGAGGTTACCAATTTCGAAATTTTGCCGGAGGGTGATAGAGACCTCCCGACCAGTTCACGAGATCCTTGATCGAGCGTGCGGCTAGAAAGTGCCGGTCGGCGTCGAGTGGATTGATGCCAAGATCTTCCGGCCGCCGGATGATGCCACGCTGGCGCAGGACTTCCACCTGCTTACGATCGCGCGCGCGACCCACCTCGGTAAATCCGGCCACACCGCGGATGGCTTGTTCGCGCTCAGCCGATGTACGGCAAAGGAGGAGGTTGGCAATACCCTCCTCCGTGACCACATGGGTGACATCGTCTCCGTAAATCATGATGGGCACGAGTTCGAGCTTCATCTTTTCCGCGAACTCCACCGCGCCCAGCTTCTCGACAAAGGATGGCTCCATTTTGTCGCCGAAGGTTTCCAGAAGCTGGACGACCAGCTTGCGTCCCCGCGTCATTGAGGGTGGCCCGTTGCTCGCCTGCCTGCCGGCCTTTAGCCAGGCATCAGAAGGATGACGTCTGCCGTGTGCATCGGCACCCATATTGGGAGCGCCTCCAAAACCCGGAATGCGGTCTGCGGTCACGGTCGAGCTGTTGCCGGCCAAATCCATTTGCAAGGTGGCTCCGATAAACATGTCGCAGGCGTACAGGCCCGCCACCTGACAGAATGTGCGATTGGAGCGCAAGGAACCGTCGCGCCCGGTAAAATACACATCAGGACGTGCGCGCATATAATCGTCCATGCCGACTTCAGATCCGAAACTATGAATTTGACGCACCCAGCCCGATTCGATCGCCGGAATAAGCGTCGGGTGCGGATTAAGCGCCCAATGGGTCGCCACTTTGCCCTTGATGCCGAGTGTCTCGCCAAAGGTCGGCAGGATTAACTCGATAGCCGCAGTGCCATAGCCGATTCCGTGGTTGAGGCGTTGCATCCGGTATTCTGCATAGATGCCTTTCAAGGCCAACATGGCCATGAGAATTTGCGTTTCGGTGACCTGGGCCGGATCGCGGGTGAAGAGCGGTTCCACAAAGAACGGTTTGGGGGCCTTAATCACGAAATCAATGCGATCACCAGGAATATCCACTCGAGGGACGCGGTCGACAACTTCATTAACTTGGGCTATCACAATGCCGTTCTTGAACGCGGTCGCTTCCACAATCGTGGGCGTGTCCTCGGTGTTGGGGCCGGTATAGAGATTGCCCTCCCGATCGGCGCTGATGGCGGCGATGAGCGCGACATGGGGCGTCAGATCCATGAAGTAACGGGAGAACAGCTCGAGATACGTGTGAATGGCGCCGAGCTGGATTTTTCCCGAGCCAAGGGCCCGCGCGATGGCTTCGCTCTGCGGCCCGGAATAGGAAAAATCGAGCTTGGTGGCTATGCCCTTGGCGAAGAGATCGAGGTGCTCGGGCAGCGCGATCCCGGATTGCACGATATGGAGATCGTGCACCTTCGATTTGTCTGCCGCTACCAGTGCGGCTGCCAAATGATCCGCCTGCTTCTGGTTGTCCCCCTCAAGGCAAACCCGATCGCCGGGACGAATGACTGATTCGAGTAAGGCTGTGGTTTCGTTGGCAGCGACCATCTTTCCGATGGCGAATTTGCCCCCGGCATCCAGCCGAATCTGCCGCTCATGTTTCTGTGTCTGCCAATCAGTCATAAGAATAAGGCTGAGGTGAACTGTGGAGGCAAATTGGAAAGATTCTATTTTAGTGTCCTGTCCCCGAAATACGAGGTATTTCGGGGACAGGACACTAGCTCCGGGTAGTTTTAACCCTCAATCCTTTTTCTGAGCGACGCTCTATTTTTCGGCGTTCTGCGCGGTATCCTCGATCACGGCCGTGACTTCCTGATGCGATTCGGAGACTGAATGGCTCGCGCCCGCGATTTCGGTCGTGTGGCTGTGGGCGCGGCTCAGACTGTCACCCCAAAATCTCTGGACACCTCGGGCGCGTAGTCTCCTAGAATGTTCCAATGGAAAAATCACGGATCGCGGCTTTGGTCGACGGCATCTTCGCGGTCGCGATGACACTATTGGTTTTGGATTTGAAACTTCCTGAAGGCCTCAAAATGAGTAGCGATGCGGAGGTATGGCGTCAACTCCTTGAACTGACTGGCCGCTTTTCAACATACACTTTGAGCTTCATCGTATTAGGCACTTTTTGGATCGGCCACCATTCGCTATTTCATTTCGTACGAAAAGTTAACCGAGGTCTCCTATGGTTAAATCTGCTTTTCTTGCTGTTCATTACCCTGTTGCCGTTCTCAACAAATTTACTCTCCGCCCACACCCATCTTCAGATTCCAATTGTCGTTTATGGAATTAACCTGTTGCTGATTTCGTTGTCCTCCCTCTTGCAATTAAGCTATCTGGCGCACCATCCTGAGCTTTCTCACGATCAGCTAACGCCTTCGTGGATCGCGAATATCCGCCGCCGGATTTCGATACCGGCAGTTATTGTCGTAGCATCGATCGCGACTTCATTTTACAACCCGAATTTTGCGATGACCGCGTATTGGCTGCTGCTGGTCTACCATTTTCTGCCCGGGAGGCATCACCGACCTCCGGAAGTGGACCAGTAGTGCATCGTCTCATAAGTCGGAGGCATACCGCCGTCGGCGATTTGGCCGATTTTCAAGACGCGAGCGCCGAGCATACTGACTCGTCCAGCCCGACTATCTTGAAACCAGTTGTTAGCGATGAAGGTTAAAATCTCTGGAGAGCTCACGGCAGATCGTCACGAACGATTTCAGGAGCCCTGATGAGTCGCTTTTTCGGTAGACAAGGTAAAGATCAACGGTGGGCGTTGGCCGGACCAGCCGGTGGAAGGTCGTGCCTCCGATGCACAAATATTTCAACGTCTCGACCAGCGTTGCGACGCCGATTCCGCAGGCAACCTGCGAGATCACCCGTGGTCGCTGCGTCATTTCGGCGATAACGTTCGGGCTAAAACCGGCTCGGTGACAGCAGCTCAAGAGTTTGTCATAAAGAACCGAATTGGCTTCCCGGGGTGGAAATATCCAGGCCTCGTCCCTCAATTTCTCATATGGAATTTCGGGCGATGTCCCCAGGCGGAAGGACCAGGCCCACCTCCAGGGAGCTTAGTTTGTGACTCGCTAACTCAACGCTCCCTGGCTGCAATGCCGGAAAAGCGCAATCGATCGTGTCGTCCAGTAAATCTCTAAAAAAGCCCTCCGAGGTATTTTGAACAAATGAAATGCGCAAATCCGGCCATTGCTGCCGTACCTTTCTCAGAGCGGGTGCCAACAGCTCGGTCGTCAGAACTCCTGCATCGCCGACGCGCAGATGACCGAATCCTCCGGTGTGCGCAGATCCGACCACCTCCGCAAGAAGGTCGATCTTCGCAAAAAGGATCGGCAAACGTGCAGCCAATTCGCGTCCCTCGAACGTGAGACGCAACCGGTGAGGCTGCCGATCGAACAAAGGAACTCGCAGCGCGGCTTCCAGTTTTTTTTATCTGCCGGCTTAATGCGGGTTGCGCCACATGGAGCGTTTTGGCGGCCTTGCGAAAGCTGCCGGTCCTGGCGATTTCGGCGAACGAGACCAGCTGCCGGTGAATCGCTGAACCTCGGCGAATTTGCCGCGATTGACCTTGCGGATGCGAGGCGATTCTTTGAGACGCGGTTTTGGGGTTCGCTCACGGTGGCGAAATATGCCTCTAAACAAATAAAATCCACCGGCTCCATCATTCTGACCAATGGTGTAATCGGCTTGCGTCCGCAGAAAGGATGGGTGGTGGCTGCTGGAATTTGTGGGGCCGTGGAAGCGTTGACTCGCGCCTTGGCCGTCGAACTGGCGCCCATCAGGGTCAACTTGGTTTGCGCAGGGTTCGTTCGCACCGAGCTTTGGGGAAACATGCCGGAGTCTGAGCGGAATGCACTCTTTGATAAGGCCGGGCAGATGTTGCCCGTCGGCAGTATCGCTTTTATCAAGCCGAAAAAATAGAGCAGCAGGGGAAGATCTTTTCAGTAAAACAAATTTACCGCAAACCATGAGGACGCTGAAAAATACAGATGATCTAAGTGATCGGACGAAATCTCCTTCTCTACTGCGAGCGCATCAGAAATCGAGGTTATATGCAGTATTCTCGTTCTGCTGCTCTCCATGATTGCAATACATGCGGAAGAAGTGCCAGTGATCAGTAATTCGGAAGCCTTTCCGTACTTAGGCCAAAACGTCAAGGTGCCCGGCGTGGTCTTCGCTGTCCTGATCAGCCGACTCGGGACCGCATTTATTGTCCAGGAAAACCTGACCCTGGCGGCCCGAAAAACCATTCGGATATTAATGACCGCTCTCAGCCTGATCTTGACCGCCAGTCATTCCCATGCCGGTCTTGGCTGGACACTCGCGCAATTTAAGCAGCAATATGGCAATCCTGTTTTAGATCAGGAACAGATTGCGGGACGGACAGGATACGTATTTACGGGGGAAGACTGCATCATTGCTGCTTTTTTTCGTAACACGCAAGTCTCGCGTATTTTGTACATCTGCCGCGGAGGTTCCGTGTTTGACTGGGGACGGGCGATGGCTCTTCTAAGGGCTAACGCGCCGGATGCGAGCTGGGACGCTGCCTCCAGGAATGAGGCTGATAACTCTTATCGGGTAAACGGCACAAAAGCTGGCGTGGAGAGCTACTACGCATCTTTGACCGACGACGGGAAGATGCTCGCTATTTGGACTAAGGAAGACGATGAGGCAGGAAGAACAACACCCAGACTCGATACCCCTTCAGTCTCCAGCGTTGTGGGTTCGAACGAAAAGAGTACCGGCGAAGTGACTGCTGGACACGTACCGAGCATTGACAGCGAATTAACTCCCGAAATAAATCACCCCGACGTGCCGGCAAACAACGCGACTTCATCGTCTCCGGCACAGCGGCCAGCTTCTGCGCACGGATTCGGTACAAAGATCGCCAAGGTTAAACTTCGGTCATCCATATCCCGCCGTGACATTCTTCACGTCGCAAACTTTGACGTCAAAGCGCGATCAACCGCGTCCTCAAATCAACGTGGCGGGAGCCACCCCCCCGCCCCTACCCCGTTGTTGATGAACGCCGGCACCGGGCTGTACAATTCGGATAATACTCAACCCTTTAAGAATCCGAAAAAAGCCCCCGGTCCCGAATGACACTCAGTTGAGGGCGATTTGGGATGGTTCTCCATCCCAAAGGGCCAAGATAACTCAGCCCAGGGTTTACCCCATAGGCGTTAAGATAACGTGCAGGTTGACGCAAGATGCCCCGGCGCAGGTAGGGCGAAGCTCCGCCTGAGCCGGGGCTTCTACTCGCCAGATCGGGGG
>Ga0302326_10003026_pt1 | contig 40101 bp, 39 predicted proteins | sample Palsa_T0_3_FD_202264 | JGI IMG/M metagenome (GOLD analysis project Ga0302326, IMG submission 202264) | Peat permafrost microbial communities from Stordalen Mire near Abisko, Sweden - Palsa_T0_3 | ecosystem: Environmental > Terrestrial > Soil > Palsa > Peat permafrost | place: Sweden: Abisko... | reverse complement strand
GAAGAAAACCAGCCCGCCCACACCGAAAAACCGCCCCGCTCAGTCAAATGAATAAAACAGACCGCCTCAGCATCAAATCCAATTGCCCTTAGCACATACTTCATCCATTTTTGCAAGAGGCTCTTAAGATTAGGAGAAGAATTTCCCCCTTGACATCTTTCCGCAGTTGCCCTACTGTCCCACTGTCATAGGACGGAAGGCAATGATGTTTCGCGTTGATTTTAAGTCCGGCAAACCGGTTTATCTCCAACTGGTGGATCAGGTCCGCTATGCCGCTGCTTCCGGCGGCTTGCGCGCGGGCGACCCGCTTCCCTCCATTCGTCCGCTGGCCGAGGAATTGCGCGTCAATCGCAACACCGTCGCCAAAGCTTACGCCGAGTTGGAAAGCCTGGGCATCATCGAAACCATCGCCGGAAAGGGCTGCTTTTTCAAGGCCAATGAAAGCCCGCTGACCAAAGAAGTCCGCCACAAGCTGCTGGTGGCCAGAATAGACGAAGCGGTGGTCACCGCGCACCAGATGCAGGTCGGCCCCCAGGTTTTTCTGGGCCTGATCGAGGAGCGAATACAGTTTTTCGAGCGCAAAAAAGCCGCCGCCCAAACCGATAAACAAGAAAAGGAACAAATATGGACACCGACAAGCCCGTCCTCGACATCTCCAATCTCCATCGAAGATATGGGAAACTGGACGCCGTTAACGGATTGAGCCTCCGCGTCCGGCCCGGCCGTTGCTACGGCTTTTTTGGCCGCAATGGCGCCGGCAAGACCACCACCATCAAATGCCTGCTCAATCTGCTGCGCCCCACCGCCGGCTCGGTGCGCGTCTTTGGCCTTGACCCGCGAAAAGATGAAGTCGCCGTGAAGTCGCGCCTGGCTTACGTGCCCGACACCGTGGCTTTTTACCCGTGGATGACGGTGCGCGACGCGCTCAACTACCAGGCCTCATTCAGGCCACGTTGGAACGAGACAATCGTGGCCGATTTGCAGCGGCGCTTCGAGTTGGACCCGCAGCAAAAGACCGCCAATCTCTCCAAGGGCCAAAAAACACAACTCGCCCTCATCGGCGCCATCGCGGCCGAACCTGAACTGCTGGTGCTGGACGAGCCGACTTCCGGCCTGGACCCCATCGTTCGGCGCGAATTCATCGAAACGGTCATCGGCGCATATCAATCGGGCGATCCCAATCGGCGCACGGTCTTTGTCTCCACCCACTTGATCGCGGAATTCGAGGGATTGATTGACGAATTCACCATCATCGCGCAAGGCCGCAATTTGCTGACGATGGAGGCCGATGCGGCGCGGAATCGTTTTTGCAAGATCCGCGCCCGGTTCGCGGAAGCGCCGGCGGAGTTGAAGCTGCCCGGCGCGATCAACGTGCGCCAAACCGGGCGCGAATTGGAATTGATCGGCAACGGCAATGCCAAAGAATTGGTAGAAATGCTGCGCGGCCATCGCCCGGAGGAATTGCGGTGCGAGGCGCTGTCGCTGGAGGAAATTTTCGTCGCGTCCAAATTCCTGGCCCAGGAGTCAACACTATGAACGCCGCCCTCCGCAAAGAGATACGCCTGATTCTGCCGGCGTGGATTGTGGCCCTTGTGGCGGCGGCGATTCCTGTTTGGCTGATGGGATCGGGAGTTCAACAGTTGAACTACTATCCCCAAGGGAACGCAACGATATGGCATGGTTTAAGTTTGCTAAACGGCCAGATTCAAATGATGCATATCGTTTCTCTTGTTCTGTTCTCGGCTGGAGCGCTGTTGCTCGCTTTGGCCTCGTTTGGATTGGAAATGAGTTTCGGGACATTTCCCTCGCTGCTGGCGCAGCCGTGCCCCCGTCTGCAGATTTGGAGCATGAAGGTTGGCGTGTTGGCGGCGGCGCTGGTGTCGGTTGCGGCCGTGGCGGCAGTTTCATGGTGCCTTCGGCTCCACATGGTACATTCGGAATTCCTGGAAATGGCGCGAGGGTGGCACGCCGGGTTCCAGTCAAATCGGCCTCTCGATCTGAACCAGATGTATGCGGAATTTGCGCGCGGGTGGTACGAAAGGGTCCAACCGCCGCCGTTGATGGACCACATCCAGTGCATCCTGCTCCTGGCGGTGCTGGCGTTTGCTGGTGGTCTTTGGACGACTCTACTATTGCGGCAAATAGTGACGGCTTTCTGGTTCGCTATCGTGGTCCCTTGGGTGTTATTCGTTTTTTCGCCATTTTTGAAGATGCCCTCGGAAGGTATCAGCGCTTCCTTCAACAATGGCCTCCTTGCCATGATGACTCTCGGCTATGGTGTAGTGGGATATTGCCTGGCGCGATGGTTGTTTCTCCATGCCCAGGACAAGCAGGCACAGGAAGCCACGAACGTCGTGGCATGGTCGTTTCTTCCCGCATTCTCAAAGGCGCGCCGGCCTGTGCCTGTGGCGGCATTGCTGGTGAAGGAATTGCGATTGCAACAAGGAACGCTTGCGATTGCCCCTGTATTGGTTTTGCTGCATCTGGCCGCCATGGCGGCGCCCGGGTACTTTCCGCATGCTCTGGCGTCGAGTTACTCCAGCTTTGCTTATATTTGGATGGTGTGGTGGATGGCGCCGTTGTTGGTTGGATGTGCCTCCGTCGCCGAGGAGCGCCGTGGCCAAACCCTTCAGAACATACTTTGTCTTCCGGTTGAAAGGATCATTCAATTTACCATCAAATTGCTGGTCGTGTTTGGTCTTGGACTCTTTCTCGGCGCGGTCATGCCTTGGTGGTTGGAAAGGCTGGCGCCCGCGGGGGATTTGGATCACAACATGGTCACCGACCTTGGTCTGTCAGGGCTGTTGCTCACGGCGGCGATTACCACCGGCATTGGATGCTACGCTTCGAGCCTGAGCGGAACATTTTTGCAGGCGATTGGCGCCACTGTAGGATTAGTCCTGGCGTCGGGGATCCTCCTTGCGTCGTTTCCATTCGTGGTGGATGTCTTCCGATCTGATCTCAAACACCTTTCGTGGCCTGTCTTGATCGCGACTTGCTTTCTCCTGAGCTATGCCAATTTCAAACAATTGCGGATCACTTGGAGGCAATGGCTTCGCAATGGTCTCATTTTGCTCGCGGCAATGTTCGGCCCGTCGGCCCTCATGCTATCCCTGGGTTTGAGCACGGACTGGCTTGCCCGGCATATCTATTTCCAGTGACCCTGGCGCCTGAAAACCGCAGGCGGTTTTCCAACTCCAGCTCCGTCACACCCTTCCCATTTTTCATCCCGCGAATGCGGCGGGCGGCCGCCTGCCGCCATTCGGGGGTAGCGTGTTGGAGATGAATGAGGTAGGCGCGTAACTCCTCGCGGCCCCGTTTGTTCAGCCGCGTAATTTCTTGTTTCAACTCGAGGACGCTCATTGGGTCAAATTAAATGAGGTCCGGGCCTCATGCAAGTCTGGAAACGGCCCGCCGCCAGAGGGGCCGAGGCGTCCCGCCTCTGGCCTGCCGAAATCAGCGGCGGGACGCCGCTGCCACTTTGCCACTTTGTTCCGCGGTGCTTGACGGCGGCCCGCTTCTCCCTTAGCTTGGACTCACTCAATCAGTGAGAACTTGGAACATTTATGCAAGATTTTCTAGTGCCCATGGTCGTGGAACAGACGGGTCGCGGTGAACGCGGTTACGACATCTATTCGCGTTTGCTGGTGGACCGCATCGTTTTTCTCGGAACGCCGGTGGACGATATGGTTGCCAACCTCATTATCGCCCAACTGCTCTTCCTGCAAATGACCGATCCCAAGAAGGACATCCATCTTTACATCAATTCGCCGGGCGGCAGCGTCACCTCCGGCCTGGCGATCTACGACACGATGCAGTTCCTGACCTGCGACGTGAATACTTATTGCATCGGCCAGGCGGCCAGCATGGGCGCCATCCTGCTGTGCGGCGGCACCAAGGGCAAACGCTTTGCCCTGCCCAATTCCAACATCATGATCCATCAAATCCTTGGCGGCGCGGAAGGGCAGGCCACCGATGTCGAAATCCGCGTCAAGTACATGCTCCGCTTGAAGCATCGGCTCAACTCGATCATTGCCAAGCACAGTGGCCGTCCCTTCGACCAGGTGGAAAAGGATTGCGACCGGGACAACTTCATGACCTCCGACGAGGCCAAGTCTTACGGGTTGGTGGACGAAGTGGTGCAGTCGCGAAAGGAAATTCCGGGTTTGACGGAACTCAAGCCTGCTGATAAAATACCTTAAATACATTAAATTGCGGACATGGCGCGGCCAACCAACATCACGCTTTGCAGTTTCTGCGGAAAGTCTCACGCGGAGGTCAAGAAGCTCATTGCCGGCCCCGGCGTCTATATTTGCGACAATTGCATCACCTTGTGCAAGAGCGTCCTGGACAAGGAAATGTCGGCCGAGACGAAGCGCAACACGCCCAAATTTTCCATCCCCAAGCCGGGCGACATCAAGCAACACCTGGATCAGCATTGCATCGGCCAGGATCATGCCAAGAAGACGCTGGCGGTGGCCGTGCATAATCATTTTAAACGCCTGACGCAGGAATCCCCCCGCGCCTCCTCCGACGAATTGGGAGAGGCCCGGCACGAGGACGTGGAAATCGAAAAGAGCAACATCCTGCTCATCGGTCCGACCGGATCGGGAAAAACGCTTCTGGCTCGCACGCTGGCCCGGATTCTGGACGTGCCCTTTGCCATCGCCGACGCCACCACCTTGACCGAGGCTGGCTACGTCGGCGAGGACGTGGAGAACATCATCCTGCGTCTGTTGCAAAACGCGGACTACGACGTCAAGCGGGCGCAGATGGGCATTGTTTATATTGACGAGATTGACAAGATCGCGCGCAAAACCGAAAACGTTTCGATCACGCGCGACGTTTCGGGCGAAGGCGTGCAGCAGGCGCTGTTGAAAATCCTGGAAGGAACCATTTGCAACGTGCCCCCGCAGGGCGGACGCAAACATCCGCAGCAGGAGTACATCCGGGTGGACACCAGCGGCATTTTATTTGTTTGCGGCGGGGCCTTCATCGGATTGGAAAAGATCATCCAGCGCCGGCTTGGCAACCGGGTGATGGGCTTTGGCGCGGCGGAGCAGAGCGCCAGGACAACCTCCATCAGCCGCGACCAAGTCCTGGCCCTGGTCGAACCGGAAGATTTGATTTCCTTCGGCTTTATACCCGAATTCGTCGGGCGGCTGCCGATGACCACCGCCCTGGAAGAATTGACCGAAGATCAGTTGGTTTCCATCCTGACCGACACGCGCAACGCGCTGACCAAACAGTACCAAAAGCTGCTCTACATGGAAGGGGTCGAGTTGGAATTCACGCCCGACGCCTTGCGCGAACTGGCGGCCCAGGCCGTCAAGAAGGGGACCGGGGCGCGCGCCTTGCGCAGCTTGCTGGAAAAACTCATGCTCGATGTCATGTACGACGCGCCCGCCAACGAGGACCTTGCGGGCGTGACGGTGACCCGTCCCGCCGTGCTGGGCGAGGACAAGCCGCTGGTGCGGCGCAAGACCGACCAGGCCGCCGCCGCCTGAGCCAGCCGGCCGGCCGGCCAACGAACCCCGGCCCCGCCCGCGAAATGCCGTGGACTTGAACCCGCAACGATTCATCGCCCGTCACGTCGGCGCCATACCCCGCTCCGGCATCCGCGACTTTTTCGACATCGTGCAAGGGATGAAGGACGTCATCTCGCTGGGAGTGGGCGAGCCGGATTTCGTGACGCCCTGGCACATCCGCGAGGCGGCCATCTATGCGCTGGAACGGGGGCGCACCTCCTATACCTCGAATTTGGGCCTGCTCAAATTGCGCGAGGCCATCGCCCGGAACGTCGAGAAGAATTTCCAGGCCGCGTACGACCCCAAAAAGGAAATCCTGGTCGCGGTGGGCGTGAGCGAGGCCATGGACTTGGCCTTTCGCGCCGTGCTCAACCCCGGTGATGAAGTCATTTATCACGAGCCGTGCTATGTCAGCTACGCCCCGGGCATCACGCTGGCCGGCGGCGTGCCGGTGGCTGTTCCCTGCCGCGCACAGGAGGGTTTCTCGGTGACGGCGGAGGCCATCGAACGCGCGGCCACGCCCCGGAGCAAGTTGCTGGTATTGAATTTTCCCACCAATCCGACCGGCGGAACGATGGCCCGCGACGAATTGGAAAAGATCGCCCAAGTGGCGCGCCGGCGCGACTTGCTGGTGCTGACCGATGAGATTTACGCGGAACTGACCTTCGAAGGCGAGCACACCAGCATTGCGTCGCTGCCGGGGATGAAGGCGCGGACCATTTTTCTGCACGGATTTTCCAAAGCCTACGCCATGACCGGCTTTCGCATTGGCTACGCCTGCGGGCCGGCGGATGTGATCGAGGCGATGATGCGCATCCACCAATACTCGATGTTGTGCGCCAGCATCATCAGCCAGGAAGCCGCGCTGGAGGCGCTGGAGCATGGCCAGGCGGACACGGTCGAAATGCGGGAGCAATACCGCGTGCGGCGCAATTTCCTGGTCAATGCCCTCAATGACATGGGCCTGCCCTGCCTCGTGCCGCGAGGCTCCTTCTACGCTTTTCCAAACATAGCTCCGACCGGCCTGGATTCCAGGCAGTTCACCCTGCAATTGCTGGAGAGCGAGAAAGTCGCGTGTGTTCCCGGCAACGCCTTCGGCCCCAGCGGGGAAGGATTCGTGCGCTGTTGTTTCGCCACCGCGCTGGATCGCCTCGAGGAGGCGGCCCGGCGCATGGAGAGATTTGTGGCGCGGCCGCGCTGAGGCCGTGTCGGTCAACAAGGATTTTCCGCGTTTTTGGGTTTTCACAACTTTGTCTCTCTGCTACCATCCATCATATCAATGATGAAAATAGGCATCGGTTCGGATCACGCGGGTTTCGAGTATAAAGAACGGATCAAGCCCTTGCTCCGCGAGCTGGGGCATGATGTGCGCGACTTCGGCACGCACAGCACGGGGCCGGTGGACTATCCGCTTTACATTCGCCCCGTGGCCGAGGCCGTGGCCAGGGGGGAATTGGAGCGCGGCATCGTCCTGGGCGGTTCGGGCAATGGCGAGGCCATGATGGCTAATCGCTTCCGCGGCGTCCGTTGCGCCTTGTGTTGGAATCTGGAAACCGCGCGTCTGGGCCGCGAGCACAACGATGCCAATGTCTTATCCCTCGGCCAGCGCATGATCCCCGCCGATTTGGCTCTGGAAATTGTCCGAATCTGGCTGGCCACACCCTTCGCCGGTGGGCGGCATTTGCAGCGCATCCAGGAAATGGACCTCGTCTAGCCCTTGAACACAATAATCACGCCGTAATCGCCCAGGATTTGCCGGGTGCCCAATTCCTGGTACGTGTAAGCAATAGGACAGACGCTCACGATGTTGATCTGGCCGACCTTTTCCAGGAAGGCCGACACGACTTCGTCGAAATGATCCTTCCCCACCTCCACGCAATCGGTTCGCTTGAACGTTTTGATCCGCATGGTCTTGTCGCCCTCTTTGGCAATGACATCCAACGGGCGGTTGGGTTTTTGAATGAGCGCCTGCGGGGGAGGGCGTTCATGCACGGGCACGCTGAAGTGCTTTTCTTCCTTGGGCGGTGCCGGCGGAGCAGGGCCGGCGGCGGCGATGTGGACCACCAAGGATGGATCCATGTTAGGAACTGTGATGGAGTTGGAACAAGAGGGACACTCGATGGTGGAACCCACGCCACTGGCATCGACCTCCAGTTCCTGGTCGCAATTCGGACATTTGAAGCTGATGTCCATAGTTAATTCACTTTCGTGCGTGTTGTTTCGTGATTTATCAATCTTTTGGCGGAAAAAAGCGAGGAAAATAATTCGTTGGTTTCGGCTGGTTGTTTCGCCCGGCTATAAACAGTCCTGTGAGAAAACCATTCGCCGGTCAACTGATTGTTCGACACCCTCCATCGTGCGACGTGTCCGCCGGACGGGCGATCAGGATTCTCTCCTGTCCACGATAGTCCTTCTCCACGCCTTCGATCCTCCACTTTTCACACTGGAAAATCTCCCGCGTCGCTGGCGCCCCTTCATCGTCCAATTCGATCATGATGCAGCCCGCCGGCCGAAGCCACGCGCCCGCTTCCGCCGCCATGCGCCGGTAAAAATCCTGTCCGTCCGCACCTCCGTCCAACGCGCGGCGCGGCTCGTGATCGCGCACTTCGGCCTCCAGTGTATCCAACCGCGCGGTGGGGATGTAGGGCGGATTGGAAAGGACCAGATCAAATCGGGCGTCCGGCGGCGCGGCGCCGAAAAGATCGCCCTGGCAAAATTGAACACGGTCGGAAACTTGATTGGTTTCGGCGTTCCGGCGCGCCAGTTCCAGCGCCGGGCCGAAAAAATCGGTGGCGCAAATTTTGGCCCGGGGCGCGTGGTGCGCCAGAGCGATGGCCAGGCAACCGCTGCCCGTGCCGATCTCCAACGCGCTCGGGACCCCGGCCGCCTTTTGCAGGAAGGTCCAGGCTCGTTCCGCCAGCAATTCAGTTTCCGGCCTGGGGATCAACACGTTGCGGTTGAGCGCGATCTCCAGCCCGCAGAAGGAAGTCGAGCCGACGATGTATTGCAGAGGTTCCCGCTGGCCGCGCCGTTGGACCAGCGCGCGCAGGGCGTCCAACTCCGTAGTCGTCAGCGCGCGCTCGAAGCTCATGTAGAGCTGAAGGCGCGGCATCCGCAGCAGGTGGGCCAGCAGTAGTTCGACCTGCAAACGCGGCGAGGCAACCCCTTTCCTGCCTAGAAAATCCGCGCTGCGTTGAATGACATCCAGAATTCTCATGTCCGCGCTCTACTTTCGCTGATACACGTAAATGGCGGAAGAGGTTTTCACGCCGGCGGCGGAGGCCTCTTTTCCCCAAAGATACTCCGTGTAGGAGGGGTACATCGCCGCCACGCCGGCCAATTGATAAAACTGGCCCGGGTACTGCGTGGCCCAGTAAAAAATAGTGCGGTCCGAGTTGGGCCACGTCGTCCAGGAAGTCCCGTTATTGACCACGACCAGAAATTCCGGGCGGGCCGACTCGATATCGTGGATGAATTCCCGCTGCATGGCGGAGGCGTAAGGCTGTTCGGCCACCAAGTCGTACATATAAATATATCCGCTGACGGATCGGCGTTGCGCGTAAAAATAAATCTCCGGCTCCGACCCCACCACTTCGATGCGGTCGCCCGGAGCGGAGTGCGCCTGGATGTATTGGGCGACAGTCTCGCATTCGACAAACGGTTCGCCGGGGTAGATGGACATGCAGGCCGTGTTGGGCGGCATTTCAAACCAGACGGCCCGATTCTCCCATGCCACCCATCCGATGGCCGCAAGGAACAGGCCGGGCGCCGTCACGGATAATCCTGCCATCCGGGCGCGGTCCGCCAGGGCCGCGACGGCTGCGCCCAGCAAGAGACTGGTCGCCGGCAGCAAAAAAAGATAATAATGGCGCACAAAATAAAGGCCCGTGGCCACGGCGCACCAGGAATAGAAATAGCCTGCCGTCAACAAGAACCTTCTTTCATGGAGGTCCGGCTCCATCCACAAACAGACCAGCCCGGCGCCGCCGGCCAGGAAAAACCATCGTTCGGCCCCGCTGGAAAAAAACGCGCCCAGGCGGTGCAGCGCGGCCGGCACGGGCATCATTTGTCCATGCACGCGCGAATAAATGATGGTCCAGAACCAAAACCGGTCGAACGTTCCCGCACGCCACACCAAAAGGCATGTCCATGCCAGCGGCAGGATCAGGCCCAGCGACAACAAGACGAAGTTGCGGACGCGCAGGCGCCAGGTCGCGGGCTTGCCCATCATGGCATCGCGCGCCAGGATGGTGATGCCGAAAAAACCAAAGAACAAACCAGGTTGCTTGCACAAAAACGCGACCCCGAAAAGCAGGCCGCTGAGAAACATGTCCCGGCCCCGGCCGGTTTCGCGCGCCCGCAGCAACAAACACCAGCCGCCCAGCGCGGCCAGCACGACCAGATGGGATGCGTGCCCCGCCAACCCCAGAACAGCCGGACTGAGCGAAATGAGCGCGTAAGTCGCGCAACACACCAGCACTCCGGCCCAAGGCAACAGACGGCGGGCCAGATAGAACAACAACGCCAGCGTGCCAAGGTTCACCAGCAGAAAACCGAAATGAATGCCGGTGGCGTTCTGCCCAAAGACAGCCATCATGGCGGCATAAGCGTCGTTGGTTCCAGGCAGCTTGATATTAAAAGCGAGACTGTAAGGGGCCGCGCCCTGCAGCAGCAATTGCCCCGCGTAGGCAAATTCCCCTTCATCCCGCTCCAAGGGCATGGACAACAAACGAAGGCGGACCAACACGGTCCCTAACACGAGCAGGATGACGGCGGCGCTCCAGAATTTTCGCGAGTCAAGAGCCAAAGCGTCGCGCAACATAGGGCACCCATCAGCGGATGAACAGGCATTTTCTGGCCGCTTTTTTTCACGGGGCGAAGGCCAGCCCCAAAGAACGCCGCCTTGGCCGCCGACTTTTCCTCCGCATGCGATTTCGGGCGCATCGCAATTTTTTGCGACTTCGGCGCGCTACGCCGACCTGGACACCTCAGAAACGGGACATTGTCCATCTCTCCGTTTCCTCTGTTGCCTCCTGTTCGCATCTTGTGTTTGGCTGCGGCTGGCCGCGCTGCGATCTTTACGCCTGCTTTTTGAGCTTGCCGCCCGCTGGGCCTGGGACTAGGCTTGCCGAAAGTTGCATCGCGTGAAAAAGCAATTGACTCGCAGGAAATTCGTGGCGGCGGCCGGGCTGGGGGCGCTGGCCTCCAAATCTCTCAATGTGCTGGCTCAAACGCCCCAAATTCTGACGACTTCCGCCGGCAAACCGTTGGTGATTTCTTCCTCCAACGGCAACCACTCCAAGGACGCCGAAGGCATGACGTGTGTCGCGCGCGCCTATAAAATGATCACCGAAGGCGCTGACGTGCTTGATGCGCTGATTGCCGGGGTGAACATTTTGGAGTTGGACCCGGAAGACACCAGTGTCGGTTTCGGCGGCCTGCCCAATGCCGACGGGGTCGTGCAACTGGATGCGTCGGTCATGCACGGGCCGTTGAAGCGCGCCGGCGCCGTGGCGTGTATTGAGGGGGTCCGCACGCCGTCGCTGGTGGCGAAGAAGGTGATGGAGGAAACGGACAATCATTTGCTCGTCGGAAAGGGGGCGCAGGTCTTTGCGCGAAACATGGGGTTCAAGATCGAGGACAATTTAATCACCGAAAAGTCCCGCAAATTGTGGCTGGAATGGAAGCGCCGGACCGATCCCGAACATTACCCCGATCCCAAATCGCGCTCCGAGGCGGGCATCCGCGAGCGGACCAGAATGGCGGCCGAAGGTTTGCTCGAACGCGAACATGTCTTTGGCACCATCAACTGCAACGGCATCAACGCCAAGGGCGAAATTTGCGGAGTCACGACCACCAGCGGGCTGGCGTTTAAAATTCCTGGCCGGGTGGGGGATTCGCCGATTCTGGGCGCGGGACTTTATGTTGACTGCGAAGTCGGGGCGGCGGGCTCGACCGGGCGCGGCGAAGCGAATCTTTTCAGCCTGGCGTCGTTTTTGATTGTGGAATCCATGCGTCACGGCATGTCGCCGAAGGACGCGGGCATGTTGGCGCTGAAGCGGATTGCGGCCAATACGGTGGAAAAGCGCCTGCTGAACAGCCGCGGCCAACCGAACTTCAACGTAAACTTTTATATTCTCAACACCAAACGCGAGTATGCCGGGGTGGCGCTTTACGGGGCACATTTTGCCCTGTGCGACGCGGACGGGCCGCAAACATTAGCCACCGAGGCTCTTTTTCCGGGCAATCCGGGGGATTAGCAGTGCGGTTTTGAGCTTTAGAGCTTATCCGCATCCACGCAGTCGAAGAACACGACAGGAAGATTTTGAGACAGGATTAACAAGATTTACAGGATGGAAAGGAGGGTGTGACATCAGCAATAATCCCTCACCGTTTGGGGAGATCTCCGTGTGCTGTGCTTCATCCTGTCAAAATTCAGTTCTTTAACTGCATAGTTCCGGCTTCGGCTTCTCCTGAATCCCGCGCGATGCGGTAAAAAGTTGAATCCGAGCGTCGCAACCCTATTATGCGCCCGGTGAAAAAAGTCGTTGCGCGAATGATGTGGTTGTTTGTCGCGGCGCTGGGTGCCTGGGCCTTTCTGACCCTGGCCTCGCGGCGCGGGCAGGACATCAGTTCCATCCATATCCTGACGGCCGCGCTGTGCAGTTACGCCATCGGCTTCCGATTTTACTCCAAATGGATCGCCGCCCGCGTGCTGATGCTCGATAACCGCCGCGCCACGCCCTGCGAAGTGCATGACGACGGCAAGGATTTTGTCAAAACGAATAAATGGATCGTCTTCGGCCACCATTTCGCGGCTATTTCCGGCCCGGGGCCGCTGGTCGGACCGGTGCTGGCGGCGCAATTCGGCTACTTGCCCGGCACGCTGTGGATTCTCATCGGCGTGGTGCTGGGCGGGGCGGTGCAGGACTTCGTCATTTTGTTCTGTTCGCTGCGCCGGGACGGACGGTCGCTCGCGCAAATGGTCAAGGATGAATTGAATTCGTCCGCCGGCTGGGTGGCGTTGCTGGCGATTTTTTCGATCCTGGTCATCTTGCTGGCCGTGCTGGCGCTGGTGGTGGTCAACACCCTGTCGGAAAGTCCCTGGGGCGTGTTCACCGTTGGGGCCACCATTCCCATCGCGCTTTTTATGGGCGGCTATCTGCGCGGCTGGCGGGTGGGGAAGGTCTTCGAGGCTTCGGCCATCGGCGTGGTGTTATTGCTGCTGGCGGTTTGGGGCGGGCAATATGTCTATCGGCATCCCGCCTGGGCGGGATCACTGACCATCAAGGCGGAGCCACTAGCCTGGGCCATGGTTGTCTATGGCTTTGCGGCCAGTGTTTTGCCCATTTGGCTGCTGCTGGCTCCGCGGGATTATTTGAGCACTTTCATGAAACTGGGCACGATCTTTCTGCTGGCTTTGGGAATTTTTGTCCTCCTGCCGAAAATCCGGATGCCGGCCCTGACACCTTTCGGCGCCAGCGGCCACGGGCCGGTTTTCGCCGGCAAATTGTTTCCCTTTTGTTTCATTACCATTGCTTGCGGCGCCATCTCAGGATTCCACTCTTTGATTGCCAGCGGGACCACACCCAAGATTATGACACGGGAAGGACACGCGCGAACCATCGGCTACGGCGCGATGTGTCTGGAATCGCTGGTCGCCATCATGGCGATCATCGCCGCCTGCTCGCTGGAGCCGGGAGTTTATTTCAGCATGAACATCAAGGGCGTCCCTTTGGAAACGGTCGCGAAGGTCTCCGCCCTCGGTTACGACGCCAGCCTCAACAAGATGAATGGCTTGGCGGCCATGACGGGGGAAAAAACGCTCTTTGGCCGTGTCGGCGGCGCTCCCACGCTGGCCGTCGGGATGGCCTCGATTTTTGCCGGAGTATTTCACGGGGCCGGCCTGGACCTGTGGTACCACTTCGCCATCATGTTCGAGGCTCTGTTCATCTTGACAACGTTGGACGCGGGCACGCGGGTTGGGCGCTATCTGTTGCAGGATTTTCTGGGCAGGCTCTGGAAGCCGCTGGGGGAAACCAAGCGGATGGGGCCGGCCTGGCTGGCCAGCTTTCTGATGGTCGCGGCGTGGGGCTGGTTTTTGATTCAAGGCGTGCGCGATCCGCTCGGCGGCATCAATTCGCTGTGGCCGCTGTTCGGCATTGCCAACCAGATGCTGGCAGCCATCGCCCTTTGCCTGGCCACGACCGTCATCCTGAAAATGCAACTGCAAGACTCCGCCGCCGGCCGGCCGATCTATGCCTGGATCACGCTAGGCCCGTTGCTCTGGCTGCTTGCGGCCACGGTCACGGCCAGTGTCGAAAAGATTTGGCATCCGGACCCGGCGATCGGCTTTCTGGCCGCGGCCGGAAGGGCGGGGATCAACCCACAACTGCGCTTCAACGCCCTGCTGGATGCGGCGGTGACCGGCGTCTTTCTGCTGATGATTCTGGCCATCGTCACGCTCAGTGTGCGGGAGTGGATTCTCTTGCTGGCGCGCCAAATAACCTCGCGCTTGAGCGAAACGCCGCCAGTCTGGATGCCCACGTACGCTGTGGCCGAAGCACGGCCGCGTGGCCTTGGGAACTTGCTCTTGATGGCGTTGCTGCTGGTGCGGGAATTGTCCGGCCAAGCCGCCGTCGAACGGGCGCAGGAGCGGCCTTGCGGGTGCGCGTCGGCCAAAGAAGCTCGGACCCGCGCTTATTTGGAGGTTGCACAAAAGCGGTTTGGCGGCATAAACCGATGCTGCTGAATGTATTCACTGATCGCATGAGAATGGGCCTTTTCGGCGGATCGTTCGATCCGGTTCATTTGGGACACCTGCTGGCGGCGCGGGCGGCGCGCGAAGAAGCCGGGTTGGACCGGTTGTTTTTCATTCCCGCCGCCCAGTCCCCGTTCAAGCCGGCGGCCCAGCCCGCCCCGGCCCCGGAGCGGCTGCGCTGGCTGCGCCTGGCCCTGGCAGGCGAGGCCACGGCGGAAGTTGATGACCAGGAAATCCGGCGCGGCGGGCTTTCCTACACCATTGACACGGTGCGGGACTACGCGCGGAAGTATCCTGTGGCGGAATTATTCTACTTGATAGGCGCGGACCAGACGGCGCAATTGCGCCTCTGGCGCGAAGCCGCGGAACTGGCGCGCCTGGTCCAGTTCCTGATCATCCCGCGGCCGGGCGAAGTCCTGTCGGAACTGGACCCCCCCTTTCGCGGGCGCGCCTTGCGCGGTGTGCCGTTGGGGGTGTCCTCCTCGGAAATCCGGGCGCGCCTCAAGGCGGGCCTGCCGGTCACGCACCTGACGCCGCCCGCCGTGGCCGAGGCGCTGGGAAACAATCGTCTTTATCTTTGAAACCTTGGCCCTAAACTACCAAAAAATGGATTCCAAGAAACTGGCCGTCCTTTGCCGCAAGCTGGCCGAAAACAAAAAAGCCGAAAACGTCGTTATTCTTGACGTGCGCAAGCTCTCCTCGGTGACGGATTATTTCGTCATCGTCTCAGGCGGCAGCGAGCCGCACCTGCGCGCCATCACCAACGAACTGACCGACCAACTGCGCCAGAAACATCATCTGCGTCCGCGCACCGTGGAGGGCGAGGCCTCCGCCGCCTGGCAGGTGTTGGATTACTTCGACGTCATCGTGCATGTCATGCGCGCCGATGCGCGCCAGAAGTATGACCTGGAAAGCCTCTGGGGAGACGCTCCGCGCGTGGGCCGAGCCAAGGCGCGACGAAACACGCCCGGCACTGCTGCCGGCGCGACTAGCTGAACCATTGCGGAGGCCAGACCCGGCCGCCGCAAAAGAACTCCGGTCAGGCGGTTTTGACCGGCAATTCGGCCGAAGCCCTGGCCATGTCTTCCAGAACCTTGCGGAACTCTTCCAGACCGGTGGACGGGATAATCACGTTGTCCCGGCGGCCATTGACATCTTCGGTAATGCGAAGAAAACGGCCCCGCGGATTCTCTTTCAAGGTGAAAATAAAGGTTTTCCGTTCGATCTGAATTTTTTCCGTTTTTAAGGTGTCCTCGTTCACCGGCGGCTTGGGTGGACCGGCGCTGTACGACCGGTACCCTCCCTGATGCGACGGACGTTCATTTGAAATCATAATACTTTTTCTCTTTCACTCTCGCGCCCACAGACGACGCCATTTACTTTCTACATAAAACTTTCGTAGAAACGGTCATTTGTCAACCCCGTATTTTGCTAAATCCGCCAAAACGCGGACCTTCCGGGGGGCCGCTCACACGCCAGAGGTAAATAATCAATCCCCCCATGACCAGCAAATTGACCGATTCCGCGGCCCCGTGCCAGCGCGCGAAGGCTTTCGCCGCCTGCGCTTGTTGCTCCGCTGTCCTGCCAAAGTATTTGACTTCGTGCAGCGTCCGCATTTTCGGCGAGGCCCACAACCCGCCGGCCAGTGCCAGCGCCAACATGCCCAGCACCAGCGCCAGGTTCAAGCGCCGCACCCGATGTCCGCCATAAAGCCATTCCGCCAGCAGGTGCGCCAGCGCGATGGCCCCGCACCAGTATTGCAGCACAAAAAAGCGCGCCACCACCGCCTCCGCCGCGAAGCCCACCCCCGGCTCCGTCAGCAGCTTCTTCAATTCCGGGGAAAATACCGCCGGCAATCCAATGGTGAGAAAAATGGCCGAACCGCACCAGACCGCCGCGTTCAGAATTCCCACGAATCTCAGAAGTCCTGTCACCCTCCCACCTTAGCGGATCGCCGGTGTCCCTGCCAAGCAGAACGTGCGGCGCTGCAGCTTCACCCCAATCATGATTTTGAATTGGCTAATCGGTTGATTTGCCTACTCTGCATGCCATGCATTCCTGGTCACAATGCCGCTGCGCATGAAGTCCAAAACTAAACGCGTGTTGGACCTGCTCCGCGCCTTTGAATCGCCCAACATGCTCTGGATCGAGCCCGACGGCTCGTGGCCCATAGTCTGGCATCGGGCCAGGGGGACGCGCGTGTGGGACGCCGACGGCCGGGAATACCTCGATTTGACAGCGGCCTTTGGCGTGGCCGCGGCGGGACACGCCAACCCGCGGGTCGTCGCCGCCGGGCAACGGCAGTTGCGTCTGCTGCCGCACGCGATGGGTGACGTGCATCCGCACGCGCCCAAGGCGGAACTGGCGCGCGCGTTGAGCCGGCTCACTTTCGAGCGCTGGAGCGCCGGACGCTTCTCCGGCAAAACCATCTTCAACAATTCGGGTTTCGAGGCGGTTGAGGCCGCGTTGAAAACCGCCATGCTGGCGACGGGCCGGCGTGGCATCGTGGCCTTCACGGGCGCCTACCACGGTCTTGGGTACGGCGCGCTCAACGCCACCCATCGCCCGTTCTTTCGCGCCCCGTTTCAATCGCAACTGGGGCGCTTTGGCCGGTTCGCGCCCTTTCCAAAATGCGGGGACGATTTGCCCCCGTTGCGGGCGCGGCTCAACAAACTGCTGGCCGGCTCAACCTGCGGCGCGGTGGTGGTCGAGCCAATCCAGGCTCGCGGCGGCATCAACGTGCCACCGCCGGATTTTCTGCCGATGTTGCGCGCGCTGTGCGATCAATACGGCGCCTTGCTCGTCCTGGACGAAATCTACACCGGCTTCGGACGGACGGGGCGTTGGTTTGCTTGCGAAGAGAGCGGCGTGACGCCGGACTTGATCTGCCTGGGCAAGGCGCTGACCGGCGGATTTCCGCTTTCCGCCTGCGTCGGGCGCGCGGATATTATTGACGCCGCCTGGCCGCCATCCACGGGCGAAGCCATTCATACCAGCACGTTTCAGGGGAATCCCACCGGCTGCGCCATGGCGCTGGCGCAAATCGCGGAAATTCGTTCCAAAAAATTGCCGCGGCGCGCGGCGGAGTCGGGCCGCTTTTTGCTGGAGACACTGCGCGCGGAGGTTTTCCAGCCAGGCCTGCGTGTCGAAGTCCGCGGGCGCGGCTTGATGGCCGGGTTGGAGATAAAGAACGACGGCGGCCTGGCGATGCGGGCCATCAAGGAGATGTTGCGGCGGGGATTCATCCTGCTGCCGGAAGGCGCGCTCGGCAATGTCATCAGTTTCACGCCGCCGCTGACCATCAGCCGGCCGGAGTTGAGCGCGGCGGTCCTGGCATTGAAGGAAGTCCTTTCGTGAAACTTTCGGAAATGAAGCTCGTGCTGGCCGAACACGATTTGAAATTGACCAAGTCGCTGGGCCAGAACTTTCTGCACGATCAAAACCAGGTTCGGCGAATCGTCAGCGCGGCGGAAATAGCGCCGGCGGACAAAATCCTGGAAATCGGCCCCGGCCTCGGACCGTTGACCGAACTCCTGGTCGAAAAAGCGGCCGAAGTGCTGGCCATCGAGAAGGACCAGCGCCTGTTTGATTTTCTGTCGCAAAAGTTTGCCACCGCCTCCAATCTGAAACTGCTCCACGCCGACGCGCTGGAATACTTGAAGGATCATCGCCGTTGGCGCGGTTGGAAGCTGGCGGCCAATCTGCCTTATTCGGTGGCGTCGCCGCTGCTGGTCGAATTGGCTTCGGCGGAAGAGCCGCCCGAGCGGCTGGCGGCCACCTTGCAACTGGAGGTCGCGCAACGCATCGCCGCCGTCCCTGGCGGCAAACATTACGGCGTGTTCGGCTTGCTCCTGCGCTTGCGCTACGAGTCCCGCGGCTGGTTCAAGATTCCCGCCGCCTGTTTTTTTCCCGCGCCCAAAGTGGATTCGGCGTGTATCATCATGTCGCGCCGGGCCGAACCGCTGCTGGCCGCGGCCTTGCACGGAACGTTTACCCGGATCGTCAAGCGCGGTTTTTCGCAACGGCGCAAAATGATGTTCAAGCTCTTGAAACAGGATTGGCCGGAGGACATATTGCGGCGGGGCTTTGAACAAGCCGGCCTCGCGCCGCGGACGAGGGCCGAGGAAGTCGGCCTGGAACAATTCGCGCGGCTGACGGAAATTCTTGACACACATGAGCGAAGAGATTTTTGACATCGTTGACGAACGTGATGAAGTGATCGGGCGTCTGCCGCGCCCGCGAGTGCATCGCGAAGGGCACAAACACCGGGCCGTCCACGTCCTGGTCTTCAACGCGCGCGGGGAAATCTTTTTGCAAAAGCGCTCGATGGCCAAGGACTGCTTTCCTGGCGCGTGGGATTCGTCGGCCTCCGGCCACGTGGATGGCGGTGAGGACTACGACGCCTGCGCCGTGCGGGAATTGCGCGAGGAGTTGGGGCTGGAGGCCGGGACGCCGCCGGTCCGCCTTTTCAAAGTCGCCGCCTGCGCGGAAACCGGGCAGGAGTTCTGCTGGGTTTACCGGCTGGCCTCCGAAGGCCCGTTTGTGTTGCAGCCGGAGGAAATCGAGCGCGGCGAGTGGTTTGCGCGGGCCCGCGTCAACGAGTTGATCCGGCGGCAACCCGGCGATTTCGCCGGCGGCTTTGTGCTGATTTGGCAGAGGCTAACCGCCCAAGCCGCAGGCATTCAATAAGCCGGGAGAAATTCAACGCAAAGGCGCAGCGCGGCGGGCCGCAACCCAATTTTCACCACGAAGGACACGAAGAGCACGAAGAAAAATCGTACAATTTGTCATATTCAATACTTCGTGTCCTTCGTGATCTTCGTGGTGAAAAAGTTTTATCAGACATGAGTGAATTCGGGATATTGCACTGCGAAGACCCAACGCGTATGGGCTTTGCCGCGCTAAGCCGCATCCATGCAGTCGTAGAAAAGGACAGGAAGATTTTGAGACAGGATTAACAGGATTAACAGGATGAAGCACAGCACACGGAGATCTCCCCAAACAGTGAGGGTTTATTACTGATGCCACATCCTCTTTTCCATCCTGTTAATCCTGTTAATCCTGTCAAAATTCAGTTCTTTAACTGCATCGTTCCGGTTAAGTCTTTGCGCGAAGGCGTCGAAGTTGGACCGTCGAAGATGGACACGCCTTTTTTGCCCAAGTATGCTCGACCGCGGTGAACCACCAAGAAGAGGAAGACGCTGTTCCAGCGGCAACAACCTGGCCGGGTTATGTTCTCGGCATCTACGCGCTCGTCTGCGGAATATGGGCGATCCTCTCGGCCAGCTTCTATCCGCCTGGCTGGGCGGTCATCAGCCGGCCCGCGCTAGGTTGTGTGGGTGTGATGGCAGGGCTTTTGTTGCTGCTGCGTGATGACGGGTGGAAACCGCTGCTGCAACTCTGGTTCCTGGCGCAAACCGCCATCGTCATCGTTGATCCCAGCGGCCCGTTGACCGCCCAACCCGGACTGCACATCAACTGCATTCGATATGGAGCGCGTTCTTCCTCCGGGCCTCTGCTCCTGAACTTCACCGGTTACGGAGTGAATTTCGGGGCGCTCATCCTGCTCGTTCTGGTCTGGATGGTGCTGGCCAAGCGATGGCACCCGGTTGATGCCGGGCGATGGCTCGAGCGCGTGGGCGGGTTTTTGGAGATTGTTTTTTTCGTTGCGGTGCTGGCGGGAGGCGCTTATGCCGGCTGGCGCTGGGCAAAGCCGCTGTTGGACCGGGACGCATTGATGGTGATTGATTCGCCGCCGCCGGGCGCCGAGGTCTATCTAAAAGACAAATTGCTTGGCACAACACCGCTGGCCATCACGCAGGAAAAGCTCGTGGAATGGGGCTTGAGCAAATCGGGCGCCGTCAAAAAATGCACCGTCTCTTTATCCCCGCTGGGCAACATTCTGCTGCAAGGATCGAGCGGGACGGGCGAACTGCTGCTGAAACCTCCTGCCTGGCTGATCGCGGATTACGTGACGATGCCGACACCATGGGGAATCCGGGGCCTCACGACCGTTCGCAATTCTCATGCGTCGAAGTATTGGTCGGTGCTCCTGTTGTCGAAGAAACAGCCTGGCCTGTTGCTGGACCAACCGCTGATCGAACCATACGAGTGCAAGCCGGGCGAGCGCATCAAAATCGCGGTTCAAATGTGGCGCAATGCGGAGGATCCGCGCGTCCTCATGCCGCATCCCGCGGCACCGGCGCTGGGCGCGCGATTGGCTGTCCTCTTTTGGCGGCCGGACAAATTCTCCGGCAGATCGTATTTTACAACCAACTTTGACTTGCCGCCAACGTGGACCCATTTAGCTGTTGGGGAATCAGTGTCGAACGTCGTGACAGTCCCCGCGCCGCTCGTCCCCGGCGCTTACACGATTCGCCTGAGTTGCGCCATGATAGGCGCAACCAACCGCCCCTTGGCATCCGTTTTCGATCCATACTCCTCATTCGGCCTCTTGCAGGTCAAATAAAGGCTTACCTGTGGATATACACAGAACGCCTTGCCCCTGGCTGCAATGGCGAGCTTGCCATGACGGCGACTTGAACTTCGCTTTAGTATTTCAGCACTTTATCCAGAAAGGCGCGCGTTTGCGGGGCGGAAGGAGCGCCGAATATTTGGGCCGCCGGACCGGCTTCCACGATCCCCCCGTCCGCGAGGAACGCCACCTGGTCGGCAACCCGCCGCGCGAATCCCATTTCGTGCGTGACCAGGATGAAATCCAATCCCTCCTCGCGCAGTTCCAGGATCGTGTCCAGCACCTCGGCTGTCATTTCCGGGTCCAGGGCGGAAGTAGGTTCGTCCAGCAAAAGCAAACGGGGTTTGCTGGAAACGGCGCGGGCAATGGCGATTCTCTGCCGCTGGCCACCGGAAAGTTCGGCGGGCCGTTTGCCAGCGTGAGCTTCCAGGTGGAATCGGGCGAGCAGTTGGCGGGCCGTCTCTCGCGCCTGAGCGGGGGTGCGGCCATGCACTTTCTCCAGGGGCAGGGTGATGTTTTGCAGGGCCGTCAAATGCGGGAAAAGATTGAAGGCCTGAAACACGGTTCCCACCGTCCGCCGATGGCCCAATAAAGCCTCCTCGGTGAAGACGATGCGCTGGCCGTCCAGCTCCGCTTCGCCGGCGTCGGGGTGCTCCAGGCCGCCCAAAATGCGAAGCAGGGTGGATTTGCCGCCGCCCGACGGCCCCACCAATACCAGAGTCCGCACCCCGTCCAACGAAAGGGAAACGCCGTCGAGGACACAAAGCGCGTCGAAGCGTTTCACAATCTGGCGCAGGCGCAGGTTCAAGTTACGTATCGAATTGGTGCCGTTTTTCCAACCGGCGCGTCCAGAGGGAAATCGGAAGTGTCAAGATGAGGTAGCCGAGGGCCAGCGGCAAGTAGCACTCCAAAGTGCTGTAAGTCAGGGCGTTGGCCGTCTGGGCGTTCCAGGTGAATTCCTTGATGCCGATAATGGAAAGCAGCGACGAGTCCTTGACCAGCGACACGAATTGCCCGGCCAGCGGCGGCAGGGTCTGGCGCAGGGCCTGCGGGAAAATCACAAAACGATAGGTCTGCGCGCGCGTCAAGCCGATGGCCCGGGCGGATTCCCATTGCGAGCGCCCGACGCTTTCGATGCCGGCGCGAATGATCTCGGAAATGTAAGCGCCGCTGAAGAAGGAGAGCGTCAAGACGCCTACCAGATAGCGGTTTTCGACACCGAAAGCGTCCGCCACCACGTAGTAGAATATGAGAATTTGCACCAGCAGCGGCGTGCCGCGCACCAGTTCGACGTAGATTTTTCCCAGATAGCGCAACGGCAGAAAACGGCTGCCTTGCGCCAGGGCCGAGCAAAGTCCCGCCAACGTGCTGCAGACCAAAGCCGCGGCGGAAAGCCCGATGGTCGTCAGCCAGCCTTGCAGGAAGAGTTGGCGGTAGGGATAGATCGCGCTCCACCGCAGGGGCTTGGCCAAATGTTGGAAGGAAAAGGAAAAGACCAGCGAAACGGCCAGCAAGGCCAGGCCGCCATTGGCCACCCGCAGCCACCACGGAGGCGGAGGCGCTCCAAGTTCATTGGACGCGAAGAAGTAAGATGACCAACGCGCGCTCAAAAGTAGAAAGGATAACCCAACTTTCTAAACGCCTCCTTTTGCTCCCCCAGGTAGCGGTCGCCTAATTTCTCAAAACCGCCGCGCGACTTGTAATCCTGCAAGAACTGATTGACCTTCTGCCGCAGTTCGGTGTCGTCCTGGCGCAAGCCGATGGCCCACGATTCTTTCTGAAAAGGTTGCAGGAGCGGACGTGTGGCTTCCGCGTTCCGCCGCCAATTTTCATAAGTCGAAATCTGGTCGTAGATGAAGGCGTCCGCCTTCCCTTGCACCACTTCCAACACGCAGGCCGCCTCTGCGTCCAGCACCAGGACTTGAGCATGCTTCACCTTATCCGTGGCATAGACGTGGCCCGTCGTGCCTTTCTTGACCACTAAAACGCGGCCCGCTTGATCAGCGTCAGCGATATTTTGAATAGGCGAGTTCTTCCCGACCAACAGGCACAGCCCCGTGCTCAGATACGGATCAGAAAAGGCAATCGCTTTGGCCCGTTCGGGCGTCGCTGTCATGGAGGAGATGATCAAATCTATTTTGCGCGTTTGCAACGACGGGATCAAGCCGTCGAAAGGAATATTCTGGATTTCGACTTCGCGCCCGAGGAAAATCCCCAAAGCGCGCGCCAGATCAACGCTTACGCCCGAGGGATGTCCGAGCGTGTCGGTCATCTCAAACGGGGGATAAGCCAGTTCCATGCCGACAATCAATTGGGGATGCGTCTTGGGCGCGCAGCCCGCCAGGAGAGCGGCCAGGAAAATGAGGACGACAGATCGCACAGTTTGAACTTTCAACCTCAGACCTTAAACTCCATATAGTATGGAACGTTATGCCGGTCGAATTCAAAGACTATTATAAAACGCTGGGCGTGCCGCGCACCGCCAGCCACGATGACATCCGCAAGGCCTTTCGCAAATTGGCCCGGCAATACCATCCCGATGTGGCCAAGGACAAAAAGCGGGCCGAGGAGAAGTTCAAGGAAATCAACGAGGCCTACGAAGTGCTCGGCGATGCCGAGAAGCGCGAGAAGTACGACCAGCTCGGGGCCGATTGGAAAGACAGCGGTTCCAGGCCGCCCCCCGGCGCCGGCGGCGAGGCCTTCCGCACTCATTCGTGGCGCAGCGGACCTGGCGCGGAGAACTTTGAATTTGGCGGCACGGGCTTCAGCGATTTCTTCGAGCAGATTTTCGGCCGCCGCGGCGCAACCGCCGAACCGGAGACGGAGAAAGGACAGGACGCGGAGGGCGTCATCATGGTCACTTTGGAGGAAGCGATGGCCGGGGGCGTCCGCCCGATCAGCATCCGGCGCAACACCGTTTGCCCCGATTGCCACGGTTCGGGTGTCCAGGGACACCGGGTTTGCCCGGCCTGCGGTGGCGAGGGTTACGTTTCTGTCACGCAGGAATACAAGGTCAAGATTCCACCCGGCGTGCGCGACGGCCAAAAGCTTCGCCTCAGCGGGCAGGGCCAGCCCGGCGTCGGCGGCGGACCGCCCGGTGATTTGTATCTGCGCGTGCGCATGGCCAGCCATCCCGATTTCCGCGTCGAAGGCGGCGATCTTTACCACGACCTGGAACTGGCTCCCTGGGAAGCGGCCTTGGGCGCGAGCGTTTCCGTTCCGACATTGAGCGTCCCGGTCAGCATCAAAATTCCCCCCGGCACCCAAAATGGCCAGCGGCTGCGCGTGCGCGGTCGCGGTTTGCCGGGACGGGACAAGGAACCAGGGGACCTTTACGTGGTGGCCCGCATCCAAATGCCGAAGGAGATCAGCGAGCCTGAAAAAAAATTGTGGGAGCAACTGGCGCGGGAATCTCATTTCAACCCCCGCGCCTGAAAACAATTGTCAACACGAACGAACTGAAGTTCATTTTTTCTTAAAGATAAAAATGTGCTGGCGGGGAAGTTTTTCGATTGTTTCCACCCATTGCAAGGGCAGCAGGGCGGCTTCCTTGCGCACTTGGGCTTCCGACATCTTGTGCAAAGGTTTGATGGGCACATCGGGGTCTTCGGCGCGGTATTCCACCCACACGATGCGCCCGCCGGGTTTCAAGGCCCGCAGAATGGACTGCATCATTTCGTAAGGATGATCGAATTCGTGATAGACATCCACCAACAGCACGACATCAACGGAATTCGTTGGCAGATGCGTGTCGGTCACCGTGCCCAGGACGGCCTGGTAATTGGTGGTGTGGTGTTCCACCATTTTTTTGGCCAGCAAATCCAGCATCTCCTGTTGAATATCAACGCAATAGACCCGGCCCTTCTCGCCAACCATCCCGGCCATGCGCCAACTCAGGTAGCCGGTGCCCGCCCCGATATCGGCGGCGGCTTCGCCCGGCCGCAGAGGCAGTGATTGCAAGAGAAGGTCCGGGCGCTCCTCCTGCTGCCGTTCCGGGCGTTCCAGCCAATCGGCGCCCTGGTGCCCCATGACCTGCGCGATCTCGCGCCCGGCGTAAAACTTGCCGATGCCGTCGGGATCATGCTCGACACGATACTCGTAGGCGGGAGCCTGGGCAAAACCCGCGCCCGTCGCAACGAAACAGCAACAGACCAAGACAAACTTGCGCGCAGCAGCGATCATGGGGACCACCATGCCGCTTGCCGCGCGGTTTGTCGAGATTGAGAAGTTCCATTCATTGGGGCCTGCCGCGCGGTGGGCTTTGGCGCCGGCTTGCCCGTCTCAAGGTCTCTTGGGCGCCAGCGCCAGATGAACCTGCGCCGGACGCGCCTGGGATTCCGGCCTCCACTCCATGGCGGCGCCGACCACGCGGCGCATTTGCGCGAACCACCATTGCGCCCGCTGGCGGCGCTGGCGCATGGCTCGGCGCGCCAGACGGTGCGATCGGGCATCCAGGCTCAGTTCCATTTGACGAATTTGATTTGCGTTCATAGTTCCTTTCTCTATATGCGACCACTTTACGCGGGGGGGTTGGACAAATGCTGTCCAAGTGAAAATTTATTTTTGGAACCTTTGCCAAGGCGTGTTAAAGGGATGGCGGCGTGCTGATCGCGTTCAACAAACCTTATGGCGTGCTCTCGCAATTCTCCGGCGATGGCTCGGCCAACCGGACGCTGGCCGAATTCGATTTTCCGCCGCGCGTCTATCCCATCGGCCGGCTGGACGCCGATTCGGAAGGATTGCTGTTGCTCAGTGACGAACCGGCCCTGAACGCCCTGTTGCTGCGGCCGCGCCGCGCCCATCGCCGCCTCTATTGGGTCCAAGTGGAGGGAAGGCCGGGCGTGGATGACTTGCGGATATTGTCTCGCGGCGTGGTCATCCAAGGCAGAAAGACCTTGCCGTGCCGGGCGAGCCTGCTGGAACCGCCGCCAGCCGTGCCGCCCCGCCAGCCGCCGATACGATTCCGCAAGACCGTGCCCGATTGCTGGATCGCCCTGGAATTGGTGGAAGGGAAAAACCGCCAGGTACGCCGCATGACGGCGGCGGTGGGATTTCCGACCTTGCGTCTGCTGCGGGTGCGGATCGGGAACTTTGAACCGCGCGATTTGCCGCCGGGAACATGGCGGATGCTGGAGGCCGCCGAGAGGGAGCTGGCGCTGGGCAAACGAATTATTTAAACGACCCAGCGGCGGGAGCGGGGCACAAATCTGGCCGCCACCGCCTGCGCGTCATGCCCGCGCTGGATTTCCAAGGGCGCGAACCAGGCCGTTTCGGCCGTCAACAACAAGGCATCAAGGTGCGGGCAAACGCGGATTTCGTGCCGGGCCACCTGGTCCGTGCGCCGGCGGAGGTGCTCGGTTTTGGCGGCGGCAACGCGGTCGGCGGTTTTCAATTTTACGTTTTCGCTGCCGCTTCGGACGGCGCGGGCGGTCAATTCCTCCTCGTATTTCTCAAAATAATCATCAATGCGGCCCAGTTCCCGTCGAAGGCTGTTCTCCTGCCGCGCGCGTATGGAGGCGATTTCATCCGCCAAGTCCCGCTCCAGCGCCTTTTCCAGCAACCCGCTCCAGTGGGCCGGGTCGGGCGCCGGCCATTCCATTCGCGCGGGAGCCTCACCCGCCACTTGGGCGAAAGGAATTCCCTCCGCCAGGCCCTGGTCCAACTCGCCGTCGGGCAGCGACACCGCCAGGCGGCGCAAGGACCAATGCTGGTCAATGGCTTGAATCTCGCACCGCGCCAGCGCCAGCAGCGAGTAATGAAAGGAGAACTGGAAGGGCGCGAGCAAACGCCAGCGCGGCGTGTCGGGAAATTGCCCGCGCCACAGCTTTTCCGCCACCGCAGGGTCGGGCGGACGCGGGGGCGAGGCGTCCGCCAGCACGAGCCGCTCCAATTGCAAGGGCATCTGCCGCAAGGCCTCCGCCAGCCGGAAGGTGAGCGGACAGCCTGGAAAAACTTCCCGCCCGGCATCGCGCGCCGAGGCGGCGTCCGGCGGAGCGAAGCGCAATTCGCCGGTGAACATCGCGTCCCCCGCGTTCCATAGCCCGGCGGCACGGCCCTCGGCCACAATTTCCAGCCGGTCATGCCAGGTGCGTTCGCTCAGCGCGCCCAAGGCCGCCAGACCCTGGTCGAAGAAATCCAGCACGGCGCGGGGATCGTATTTCAAGCGGCTCAGTTGCATAACGGGGGAGGATGGGGATTAAAGCGATTCGTAATCCTTGGCAAACAGCGTTTCGTCCAGTTTCTTGACCTCTCCATAAGCAGCGTGCGCGGCCGCCAGTTCCTCCCCCAGGCCGGAAAAGGCTTGAGCGACCCGTCCTTCGCTCTGGCGCCAGCGGCGGAAGACCTCTTCGGCGAATTCATCGCTGCTAAAACTTTCTCCGAGCACCAAACCTGTTTCGCCCACCACCAATTCAAATAAATTGAGCTTCTCCTGCAGGATGTGCAAGAGGTGTTCCTGCAATGTTCCGGCCTGAACAAAATTGTAGATGCGCACCGGATGCTGCTGGCCCAGGCGATGCAGGCGGCCAATGCGCTGCTCAATCTCCATCGGATTCCAGGGCAGGTCGAAATTGACCAGCCGATGGCAAAATTGGAGGTTCCGGCCCTCGGTGCCGCTGTGGGTCAGGAGCAGCGCGCCGCCCCGTTTGCGGAACTGCTCGGTGATGGGCTGTCTCTGTTCCGCCGGTGTCGCGCCGTTGACAACAAAGGCCTCGACGCCGGCCTCGCCGAGAAAGCGCGCCAGGTGCGCCTGGGTTTCCAGGAATTGGGTGAAGATGACGGCGCCGCCTTCAATATGCGTCAGCGGCGGAATCAAGCCGCACTTTTTGCGCCAACTGCTTTCCAGCGGCGCTTGCTCGCGCCAGGCGCGCGCGGCGGCGCGCTCGGGAAATTTGTCCAAAGAGCCGCGCCAGGCGGCGGGGCTGCTGCCTGCGGCCTGCAAGAGCAGGCGGCCCCAAAGACTGGCCTGGCTGGCGTTGAGGCGGGAGAGGCTGGCGCGAAATTCGGTGTCCCATTTCTCCCAAAAAGCCCGTTCCGCCTCGTCCGGCGTGAAGAGCACGGTTTCGGCCCGGCGCGGCGGGAGTTGAATACCGGCATTGGCCCGCGTGTTGCGGATCATCACTTGGCCCAGCAACCGGCGCAATTCCTCCGGCTGGCGCGGCTGGCGCGGTCGTTTGGGGTCCATGAACCGTGCCCGAAATTCCTTGGGCGAGGGCAATTGGCCGGGCTGCAAAAGGGTGACCAGATTGTAAAGCTCCTCGAGCGAATTCTGCACGGGCGTGGCGGTGAGCAGCAGCAGGAATTGGCGCGGCAGCGCGTTGACCGCCTGCCAGGTCTGGGACTCGCGGTTTCTGAGGTAATGGGCCTCGTCCACCACCAGGACATCCCAGTTCGTCTGCCGCGCCCGTTCCAGGTGCGCCGGTTGCTTGAGGGTGTGCATGCTGGCCACGATGCCGCTATGGGCGCGCCAAAACTCATCCGGCGACCCGCGGGCCGTCGCGTCATTGGTGGTGGCCGTGGCCAGGCCGAATTTATCATTCAATTCCTCTTCCCATTGGTCCACCAGCGAGGGCACAGTCAAAACGAGAAACCGCTGGATCATGCCGCGCGTCAACAATTCCTTGATGACCAGGCCCGCTTCGATCGTTTTGCCCAGGCCCACCTCATCGGAAAGCAACGCGCGCCCGCGCAGGGGGCCAAGCACGCGCAAGGCGGTGCGAATCTGGTAGTCCAGCCGCTCGATGCGGCAGTGGGGCAGGCAGAGCAAATCGTCCGATTGATTGGAAACCCACCAGAGCGCCGCCTGCTCGCGCAACCAGTAACCGTCCAGGTCCGTCAGCGGAAATGCCGTCTCCTGCAAAGTCAGCGGCGGCAGATGCAGGCGCACGGGCACGGGCGGCAAGGGCATCGGCGGGCGCGCCAGCGGCTTGGGAGCTGTTTCCTGGTGTTTGGCGGCTTCTTGTTTGCGGGCCTCGGCCGCCCGCCGCGCCGCCGCTTGTTGCTCCTTGCGCCGCCGCTCCTCGGCCAGACGCGCCATGGCCTGGCGGCGGCGGGCTTCCTCCTCCGCTTGTTTTTGCTCTTTGCGCCGCAGGCGCCGTGCGAAGCGGTCAAATTCCGATTCCAATTCGAAAGCTGCTTCCTTCATCATGCGCCCCATCGGCGAAAATTGCAGCCGCAACTCCTCAACCATGGCGACCATCGTCTCCTCCATCCACGGATAAGGCGATTCACCCGGCTCAAACGGCGGTTCCTGGATGTGGAGGGGCTGGCTTGTGCCAGGCTGCGGCTTGACCCAAAAAGCCATGAAAGAATCCTGATTGGTTCGAAATCGCTGCAGCCAGCGGCCCAACTCGGCGCGAAGGTCTTCGACACGGTGGGAGGAGACCTTGGATTCCGTCTGGCCCTGCGTTTCCAGTTCCCAACTCACCTGTTCCAAACCGGTGCAACGCACGCGTCCCACGGCCACGGTGAGCCGCGAGACGGGATGGCTCCAGGTCAATCGCGCCAGGCGCTCGATCTGGTCATGTTCCAGGCGCAAATCCAGCATCGGCGGCTGGACTTGGGCCGGCAGAAGCAACTGCTCGTCCGGCGCCCCGCGCAGGCGCCGCGAAGTCTGATGCGATTTAGGCACGTGCAAAAATTTGGCTCATTCGCCGCCGGGCCGCCAGCTTCTTTTACGATTCCATTTTCCGCGCGCCGCGGCCGAACCACGCCCCGGAAATGATCAGCACGACGGCGGACGCCCCCGTGAGCCACATCAGCAAGGGCACGGGCATCCAATACCACGCGGCGAAGGTCGCGCCCCCGGACAACGCGCCGCACAAATAACAATAAACGGAGTTTGCGCGCGCGCTTTGGCGGCTCTTTTGCAGAAGCATTTCCAACGTCCGCTCATTGCGCGTCAGCGCCATGGCGCACTCCTCCGAGCAGGCCAGTCGCGGCGCGGCGGTTGCGGTCGTAGCCGCGCAGGGCGCGCAGAGCGCGCGTCCGCAATAAGGGCAGACCGCGACAGCCTGGATGTCATGCTTGAAACACTTCACAGGGGTTTTGTCATGAATAATTTCCAAAAAGATCGTGTTCGGGCCATTCGGCCACGGAATCCGCCGCCTGATGCAATGCGCCATCAATTTCACCGTCAGGCAGTTTTGAATCGGACGAACGTTGGTTGAACAGGATAGCCCAGGCCAGTCCATCGTAGCGCCGGATCAACAGAGTGAACGTGCCTGGCAAACTGCCGGTGTGCCAATAGTTGGCGCGGCCAGTCCGGGCCACGGGCCGCACCATCCAGCCGCACGCATAATAGAATGGCTGCAAGGAACCGTCCGGCTTGCGGCTTGCCGGCGGAGCCGGAGGTTCATCGAGCACACGGCGTGTTTTGGGCGAGAGCCAGGACGCGCGGGCCGGATCGTCCAGCGCGGCCGCGAAACGGCCCAAATCCACCGCCGAGGCCAGCCAGCCGCCATGGGAATCCATGGCCTCCAGGCAGAAACCGGTGTAAGGCTCGGTGTTGGTCGCGCCGCCGCTCAAGCCGCGGTCCGGCATATAATACTTGACTTCTCCCTCGGCGCGCCCGCCGACGCTTGAAATCCCCTGGCGCATCCGGCGGATGCCGATGGGCGCCAGGACATCCTGCTGAACCCACGCCGCGTAATTCAGACTGCTGATTTTTTCGATAATCCGCCCCAGCACGCAATAGCCGAAGTTGGAATAGGCGTAACGCGCGCCCGGATCAAAATCCAGCGGCTGCCCGAGCATGTAGCGGATAATGGCGCGCTGGTTGGCCGGAGGCGGTTGGCCGTTGGCGCGGGCGATTTTTTCCGACATGAACATCGGATCGCCGCTCTTATCGCGGTCCCAACCTCCCGTGTGGTGAAGGAGGTGGCGCACGGTAATGCGCTTCAGGCGCGGGTCCGGCTTTGGCCCGGACAACGGTTCCAACTGCAAAATGTCGAAGGCCGGAGCATCCATTTGCAGACGCCCGGCGGCGACCAGCTTGAGCACCGCCACAGCCGTGAAAGGTTTGGAGAGGCTGGCAATGCGAAACAGCGAATTGGGACGAGGCGCTTCTTTCTTTTCGACGTCTGCCCACCCGTAGGCGCGGGCATAGACCAAACGCCGGTCCTTGATGACCGCCAGCGCCGCGCCGGGGGTTTTCCGCGGCTTCATATAGGAGTTGACGGCGTCATCAAACGCCTGGTCCATGGGCCGGCCCGGCGCGCCACGAACCCGCGACGCAAAGGAAGCGTTCGCGGTGAACGCCGCCGCCGCCAAACCGCTTTGGCGGAAAAAACGACGCCGATTGATTCGCATGTGCCAAAGGAGCCATCGGCACGGGCTGGAAAGCAAGGATATTTGCGGCGATAGATTCGCAGCTTCACAGAAAATGATATTGAATTTATGTTGTTGCATTCCCGTCAAACGGTGGTAGTATAGTGCCTGTAAGGCGCTCAGGCGCTTGTTCTTTGACATAGTGGCGAAGTGGCCAGCGGGCAAGGGCCAGAGGCAAACCCGCCTCTGCCGAAGGCCCGAAAGGATGAGGCGGATGAAGCCTGGTAACGCCTAATCACGCCTAATCACGCCAACAAAATTAAAAATCATGCCGTGGCTCCAAAAGCGGCAAATTTTGCCTGTCAACGTCGTTGAATTGCAAATGGGCACAAAACCCCAATCCGAGCCCCAAAAAATTGGACTGGATTGGACTGGATTTGAGTGAATTGGACTGGATTGGACTAAAAAAATAAAAAAGACGCGTGGAAACCTAAGGAGGAACGATGCAGTTAAAGAATTGAATTTTGACAGGATTAACAGGATTAACAGGATGGAAAAGAGGATATGGCATCAAAAATAATCTTTCACTGTTTGGGGAGAGATCCGTGAGCCGTAGTTCATCCTGCAAATCCTGTAAATCCTGTAAATCCTGTCTCAAAATCTTCCTGTCGTGTTCTTCGACTGCATGGATGCGCTAAGAGGTGTCCTGTTTTTGGACAAAGGCCAAGCGGTCGAATTCACGCAAGTCGTTGATTTCCATGATAATTCCAGATAATTCCAGATAATTTGCGGTCACAAACCATCAACCGAACCCGTTACAAAAGCGGATTTGCGCCCGCCAGAAACCGCCAACCATGAACGTGATACGGGACCACTCTCACCTTGATGGTCACAAACCATGGATCCATCCGTAGGAGACCAGAATCGAGTGGAGCCGGGGATCGTCGGCGGACAGAGCCGGGAGCCACAGGCCCAATCGCGTCCGTTTCCACCATGCCCCCTCCGGATTTCCCGGACGGGCGAATTCGTAATGATAAAGCACGGCGCGGATATAGCGGGGCGGCTTTTGCGGAAAAGGATTGGAGGCCAGCAGGCTGAGGGCCGGCTCGTCGTTGTGCAGCAGTTTCCAGACAAAATGAAGCGTCCACGGATATTCATCGGGCGTGGACATCGCGGCAAACCACATTTGCCAGTCCAGGCGCCATTGATACGGAGCAACGAAGGGCGGACGGCGCGTCAAGGAAACGGGCTGGCCTTTGAACTGGTATTCCCTCCATTTCGTGGTGTCGGTCAATACGGCCTCGCCGGTCCCTTCAAAGACAAGATCCAAGCGCTCCCGGCCCACGCTGCCGAAAGCCCCATAAGTATTGACAAGCTGCAACCGGTTGAAGGAAGTGTTCATGACTTGCGACGGGGAAATCATGTTGGCCACCGGCTGGAGGCTCAACAGCCCGACCAGCACGGCCAGGCCGATGGCGATTTTGTCTTGCGCGGGCGAAGGTCGCGCTCCGGCGGCGGCGCGGCGCGCCCGTTCCGCCAGGGACCTGGGCAGCAGGCGGGCCAGCAGCGCATCGTCGAAACAGGCCAGAATGGGCACGATGGTCAGCCAGTTCAGGAAGGAGAGATTGCCGCTGAAAATCAGGAACAACTGGAAAGTAAACAAGAAAAAACCGGCGGCGTGACGCCACACGCCCGGCGCAAACGCGAACCACGGCGCGGCCAGTTCGACGAAAAAGTTCCACAGCACGCCAAACTTCTGGAACCAATGCGGTTGAAAATGGCAGAGGCGGCTGAACGGATTCGGGATGGGCTGGGTTTCGTAGTGATAATAAAGGCAGGTCAAATCGCGCCAGCACGAATCCCCTCGCAGCTTGATCAAGCCCGCCCCGAGCATGATGCGGAAAATCAGCCAGCGAAAGAGCCAGAAGACCACCGTCGGCGGCGGACGGCGCGGGAACGGCCGGCCATCCAGCAACGGGCAGAGAAAGATGGCCAGGAATCCTGTTTCCAACAATTGCATCTCCCAGCCATAGGAGTACCAGTCCTGGCCGATATTGACGATGGACATGTAGAGCGCCCAAAGAACAAACATGAGGATGGCGTTGGCATATCCGAGCAGCACCGCCAGTGACAGCGCCGCGCCCAGCCAGGAGATGGCCAGCAGCGCGGTGTCCGACGCGCCGGCCCAGAACACACTTGGCAATTGGAAGAAGGCCGCCCACTTCGAGCCGAAATGCGCGGCGACGCGTTCGGTAAAAAGCGGGACCGGCGTCAGGCCATGCTCACCAAGCAACGGCACGATTTGATTGACTGCGACCAGGAAGGCGATCAGATAGACGAAGCCGAGCCAGCGGAGAATGACGAAGCGGGTCAGCCAGTAGGTTGGGCCGGGTTTGGCGGTGGCGACCTGCGGAATTTCAGGAACGTCCGGCGACATGGAAGTCGTCCTGGTTGTTTAACACTTCGCTGTCTTGCGTTTTTTTCCTATGGCTCCGCGCTTCTGCGCCTTTTGGATGTACTCCGTGGCGTCCGGCACTTTGCACGCAGTGCCGCCCATGTCCACCGTCACAGGACCAACGCGGGCGGCGGTTTGCAACGCCGCATCGGTCAACGACTTTACGCTGGCGCCGGCGGCAATGACAAACCTGTTCATTACGTGGCGCGCGCGGTCCGATTGTTGGTGAATCGTATTTTGCACTCGCTGCAGAAGGCGCTTCAATGCTGCCAGGTCAAGTTCCGCGTCGTCCTTGATCGCGACCAAGCTGCAGAGGGTAGCCCAACCGCAGGCGGCCGTGCTTTCCTGTTTGGCATCAATCCATTCCAGGGCCAATTCCCAACCATGCGGACTCTCGGCCGCAACCCATGCCACCGTGTATTCGCTGAGCACCGAGGCGTTCGCCTTCTTGACCCAACTGCGGAGGTCCTGCTTGGTCATCCGGGCGTCATCAGCAATCAGCCCGGCCAGGTACATGGCGTCGTAGATGCCCGTCTCGTAAAGGTCGAGCGCGAGTTGGTAATCCTTCTTGATGCGCTTCTGGAACTTCTTCAGGTGCTCGATCTTGACGCCGAAAACCGGCTCCTGCACGCCGTGATTGAGAAGCACCTTCTTATAAGATTCCTCGCCCAAAGGCTTCAGTTGCCCGACAATTTCTTTTGCGGTCATAATCTCTTTCTAGCCGCCGGCAGCGACGCAGCCCAAAGCGGTGGTGCGCCATTTCCGGCAGAAACAGTCCCTCAACGAGGACGCTGGTTTGGAGTGGTCTGGTGTCACCGATTCAGATACGGGGAGAATGCGGTTTTCCCTCTGAATATCAAGAACAATTTGGCCTGAATATTCGTGCTTGATTCCTGCGGGCGTTCTGTTATCCAATGCAGCCGATCCAAGACAAAATATATGAAGCGAAGAATAACGGACATCCATTCAACCCTCCAGTCCTCCACACTATGAATACAATAAACGAAAGATCATCCTCCAAAGTGCTCTGTGTCCTCTACGACGATCCCGTAACAGGCTACCCCGTGTCCTATCCCCGGGATGACATTCCCAAGCTCGAAATCTATCCCGGCGGGCAGAAATTACCCACTCCCCAGGCCATTGATTTCACACCCGGCACACTGCTCGGAAGCGTTTCCGGCGAGCTTGGACTGAGACATTTTCTCGAGAGTAATGGCCACAGATTGGTCGTCACGTCCGACAAAGACGGGCCGAATTCCGTCTTCGAAAGAGAGCTGCCCGACGCGGACATCGTCATCTCGCAACCGTTCTGGCCGGCTTATTTGACGGCGGAGCGAATCGCCAAAGCCCCTAAACTCAAGCTGGCGATAACCGCCGGCATCGGCTCGGACCATGTGAATCTCGAAGCCGCGATAGCGCGAGGCATCACTGTGGTCGAGGAAACCTACTGCAACAGCATCAGCGTGGCCGAGCACGCGGTGATGCAGATTCTGGCTCTCGTCCGCAATTACATCCCTTCGTATGAGTGGATCATCCAGAAAGGCTGGAACATCGCGGATTGCGTCGAGCGGGCTTACGACCTGGAGGGCATGAATGTCGGCACAGTTGCCAGCGGCCGGATCGGTCTGGCGGTTTTGAAACGCCTGCGGCCATTCGATGTGAAACTGCATTACACCGACAGGTACCGTCTTGCGCCAGCCGTTGAAAAAGAACTCGGGCTGACCTATCATGACAACGTCGAGTCGCTTGCGCGCGTGTGCGACGTGATTTCGATTCATTGCCCGCTCCACACCGAGACAGAGAAAATGTTCAATGACTCGTTGCTGGGCAAGATGAAGCGCGGCTCCTACATCGTCAATACGGCTCGCGGCGCCATTTGCGACCGCGACGCGATCGTCCGCGCACTCGAAAGTGGCCGTCTTGCCGGATATGCGGGCGATGTGTGGTTTCCCCAGCCGCCGCCCAAAGACCATCCCTGGCGGACGATGCCGCACCACGGCATGACACCCCATGTCTCGGGCACCAGTCTTTCCGCGCAGGCCCGTTACGCCGCCGGCGTGCGGGAGATTCTGGAGTGCTGGTTTGCCGGCCGGCCCATCCGCGACGAATACCTGATCGTAGATGGAGGGAAACTGGCCGGCGCTGGCGCGCATTCCTACGCCAGAGGCGAAATCGCATCCGCACGATAGAGGAGTGTTTCAACACATTGGGAATGGAGCCAGTTGCCGGATTTGGGCTGCGTCCTGAATTGAGAGAAGAGGAAAACGGGATTTTCACTACTGTCGAAGAATTGCGGAAAGAAAGGTGCGCGGCGTCACACAGGAGACGCCATGAGGCTTCTGCAAATCGAGCAAATTTGAATCGTAAGTCACAGCGGCTGCTTCTGACCGGGGGCCGCGCGCTCTGGGCGTTTTCTTAATTTGACAGGTTAAAGAGTTTGCCATCGGGCGCGAATTCTGCTATAAGGATAGATTGAATCTTGAGTGCTGCCGCAGAAAAGAGTGAGGTGAAGAATTCGGCCAAAGAACGCGCCGGAAAGATTCTTCGCGGCCTGAAAGAGGCTTCCTACAAGCAAACGGACCGGATGTTTGCCTGGCTGCTGGCCTTTGAATGGATGGCCGCGATGGCGGCGGCTTCGCTGATCTCGCCTCGTATTTGGCCGGCCGAGGCGCCGTTGCAATTGGTCTGCACGGCCTTGGCCCTGGCCGGATTGATTTACCTGGTCCCCCTCTATCTGGCGTTGCGTTACGCAGGATGGGTGGGCACCCGGCACGCCATCGCGATCAGTCAGATGCTGACGCCGGCGTTGTTCATCCAAGTGACCGGGGGCAGCTTTGAAACGCACTTTTTCGTTTTTGGCGCGCTGGCCTCGCTGGCGTCGTATCGGGACATCCGGATTCTGGTCACGGCCACGGTGGTGGTGGCGGGAGACCATTTTTTGAGCCAGTGGGTGCAGGAAGTCTTTGACGGAGCGCGCGCCGTGCCGTGGAGTTGGGTCGAATTCACGGGCTGGGTGTTATTCGAGGACACGCTGTTGTCGTTGTGGATTTGGGAGAGCCTGCGGCTGATGAACCACGTGGCGGCGCACCAAGCCGAGCAGATCATCCTGCGCGAGGCCATTGAAAAAGAAGTGTCCGAGCATCTGGAGGCGCTGAACCAGGAAAACATCAAATTCAGGCAAACTCAGACCCTCCTGCAAAAAAGCGAAGCCAAGTTCCGCACCCTGGGCGAATCCGCACCCGACGCCATTTTCCTGGCGGACAGCATCGGCCAATGGATCTATTGCAATTCTCCGTGGATGAAAATGACCGGTCTCAGTTCAGCCGAGAGCCTGGGCCATGGCTGGACCCGTGCTCTGCATCCCGAGGACAAAGACAAGGTTCTGGAACAATGCAAGAAGGCCCTGCGCGAACGGAAGGACTTCACCCAGGAATTCCGCCTCCTGAGCAGCCTCGGGCAGGTCCGCTGGGTTTCCTACCGCACCGCGCCCGCTCAATACGAACCCGGCGAGACCGGCGGCTATGCCGGCTCGATCAAGGACATTACTCCGTACAAGGAGGTGGAGGAGGCTTTGCGGCGCGCCAAGAGCGACGCGGAAGCAGCGGTCAGGGCCAAAGGCGAGTTCCTGGCCAAGATGAGCCATGAAATCCGCACGCCCATGAACGGCGTCCTCGGCATGACCAATCTGCTGTCGGACACGGACATGAGTTCGCAGCAGCGGGAATACACCGATACCATCCGGCGCAGCGCGGAATCGCTGCTCTTGTTGATCAACGACGTACTGGACTTCTCCAAGGTGGAGGCGCGCAAGTTGATTTTTGAGACGATTGACTTCAATTTGCAGGAAACCATTGAAGGCTCGCTGGAATTGCTGGCGGAAACGGCCCAGTCCAAGAACATTGAACTGGCCGGCTTCGTGCTGGCCGACGTGCCCACGCAATTGCGCGGCGATCCGGGCCGCCTGCGCCAGGTGTTCGTCAATTTGGTCAGCAACGCTGTCAAGTTTACCGAATACGGGGAGGTCATCGTTTCCGTCGCCAACCTGGCCGAGACCGAGACGCACGTGGACCTGCGCATTGAAGTGCGCGACACTGGCATAGGCATCCCGGAGGAAGTGCAACCGCGCCTGTTCCAGGTATTCAGCCAGGCTGACAGTTCGACCACGCGCAAGTATGGCGGCACCGGGCTGGGTCTGGCCATCTCCAAGCAGTTGATTGAATTGATGGGCGGGCAGATCGGATTCAACAGCACGCCGGGACAGGGTTCGACTTTTTGGTTTACAGCGCGGTTCGAAAAGCAGTTGACGCCGTCCAAAACCGACCAGGCACAGACCAATTTAAGCAACCTGCACGTTCTGATCGTGGACGACAACCAGACCAATCGTCGCATCCTGGAGGACCAGATGCAGGCCTGGGGCATCCGGGCCACTTGCGCGGCAGGCGCGCAGGAAGCCCTGGAAAAGCTGCAAGATCCCAAAGAACCGCGGTTCGACGTGGTGGTGCTGGACATGCACATGCCCGGCATGAATGGGATTTCCCTGGCGGAAGTGATCAAAGCCGACCCGCGGCTGGCGCGCGCGCGCGTGGTTATTTTGACCTCGCTGGGCCACTTGATGGACGACGCGCAATTGGAGCGCATCGGCATCTACGCCTGCCTGGTCAAGCCGGTCAAGCAGGCGCGTTTGTACGAATGTTTGACAGGGATGCGCAGCTTGCCCAAGAAGCCGGTCGAGACCAAGCCCGTGGCCCGGACGGCCGAGGGGCCGCAGGGCGGACCCCTGCGCGTTCTGCTGGCCGAAGACAACATTATCAATCAAAAGGTGGCGGTGGCCCAGTTGCGCAAGCTCGGTTGCAGCCCCGACGTGGTGGGCAACGGGATGGAGGCCCTTGAAGCCACGCGACGCAACGAATACGATGTCATTCTGATGGACTGCCAGATGCCGCAAATGGACGGCTACGAAGCGTCGCGCCAAATCCGCCTGCGCGAGCAGACCGAGGGCGCCAAGGCGGTTTATATCATTGCCATGACCGCCAACGCCATGCAGGGCGACCGCGAAAAATGCCTCGCAGCCTCAATGAATGATTACCTGTCCAAGCCGGTCAAGGACACCGATTTGCGGGCGGCGCTGGCGCGTTCGCAAACCGCGCCCGCGATTGAAACCGAAGAGGAAGACACCGAAATATTGCTGGCCGAGACCGTTGGCGGGGAAGCGCTGCTGGATGTGGATCGCCTGGAAGCGGCGGCCAACGACGACCCAAGAATGGTGCAGGAATTGGTGGACCTTTATTTCGCGCAAGCCAAGGACCTGATGAACGGTCTGCGCGGCGCCATCAATTCCGGCTCCGCCAAGGACGTTGATCATTTCGCCCACAAGTTGGTCGGCGCCAGCCTGGCCTGCGGGATGTCGGCCATGGTGCCGCCGTTGCGCGAGTTGGAAAACCGGGGCAAGGAGGGCAAACTGGGGGATGCGGAAGCGTTGTATGACCGCGCCAGCCGCCATCTGGAATTGACACGGAACAAAGTGGGCACGTACATTCGCCAACATCAAAACCAGTGAATGATTCTGATTCAGACAGCGGCGCCGCCATCCCGTTGGTGGACTTGGAGCAACTCCAATCCGCTTGCGACGGCGACGCCGGGTTGATGCGCGAGTTGCTTGATCTTTATTTCGGGCAGGCCGACGAAATCATGGCGGGCCTGGGTCAGGCCATTGCGGCGGGCGACGTGGGGCAGGTTGATCATCTGGCCCATAAACTGGCCGGCTCCAGTCTTGCTTGCGGCATGTCGGCCCTGGTGCCGGCGCTCCGGCAACTGGAACACAACGCCAAGAGCGGCCATTTGCAGGGCGCGCCGGATTGGTTCGCCCAGGCTGGAGTGCAACTGGAGGCCGTTCGCCGATACATGCGCGATTATCTCGCCCAAAATCCAGGATGAAAAAAAAAATCTTGATTATCGAGGACGAGTTGGTTGTTCGCTCCATGTACCGCCGCAAGTTTGAAATGGCCGGCTACCAGGTCGAAACGGCGGAGGAAGGGGCCGCCGCCTTGAGCCTGCTGTCCACTTTCAAGCCCGACCTCATCCAGGCAGATATCATGATGCCCGGCATGGATGGCGTGGAAATCATCCGTCAAATTCGGGCGTGGCCCGAATTCGAGGCGACGCCGATTCTGGTTTTGTCCGGTTTCAATCGGCCGGAAGCGGCGAAGGAAGTCTGGGAGGCGGGGGCGAGCCAGTGTGTTTCCAAGATGGACTGCACGCCAAATCTGGCCCTTGAATTGGTTGAGCAATTGCTCAGAGGCCAAGACCCCGGGTTTACGCCAAAGCAAGTGAATGGTTCCGATTCAGACGGCGGCGGCGCCATCCCGTTGGTGGACTTGGAGCAACTCCAATCCGCTTGCGACGGCAACGCCAGGTTGAGGCGCGAGTTGCTTGGTCTTTACTTCGGGCAGGCCGACAAAATCATGACGGGCCTGGGTCAGGCCATTGCGTCGGGTGAGGTGGGGCAGGTTGATCATCTGGCCCATAAACTGGCCGGCTCCAGTCTTGCTTGCGGCATGTCGGCCCTGGTGCCGGCGCTCCGGCAACTGGAACACAACGCCAAGAGCGGCCATTTGCA
>Ga0302326_10003025_pt1 | contig 40104 bp, 38 predicted proteins | sample Palsa_T0_3_FD_202264 | JGI IMG/M metagenome (GOLD analysis project Ga0302326, IMG submission 202264) | Peat permafrost microbial communities from Stordalen Mire near Abisko, Sweden - Palsa_T0_3 | ecosystem: Environmental > Terrestrial > Soil > Palsa > Peat permafrost | place: Sweden: Abisko... | reverse complement strand
CACACCGTCCCGCGCGTGCTGAGCTATCGCCGGGCGTTGCGGCGCCGATGTTCACAACGCAAGCGACGATTGGCGAAAAGGTGTTCACGTTCAACTTGGCCGACGCGCTCAAGAAGGGCCCCGTCGTCCTGTACTTCTATCCGGCAGCCTTCACAAAGGGCTGCACGCAAGAAGCACACGATTTCGCCGACGCGATCGACAAGTACAAGGCGCTGGGTGCCACGGTCATCGGCGTCTCGAAAGACGATATCGCGAAACTCAAAGAGTTTGGGACGAGCGAGTGCCGCAGTAAATTCGCGGTCGCCTCGGATGCCGATCTCTCGATCGCGAAGAGCTACGACTCGACGATCAACTTCAAAGAGAATCTGTACGCGAATCGCGTCTCGTACGTCATCTCGCCCGACGATAAGATCGTCTACGAGTACAGCTCGCTCGATCCGACCAAGCACGTCGAAAACACGCTGGCGGCGCTAGAGAAGCTTCAAAAGAAGTCGATGTAAGGCTACGCCTCGATGGCGTGCGCCTTCCCGGTCTCGTTAAAAAGTTCGAGCGTTTCGATTTTGACGACGGGACGCACGGCACTCTCGACCGGTTTTGGCTCGGTCTGATCGATCGTTTCGCCTGAGAGCTGCGCGATCTCGCGCGCAGTGACGGAGAGACGTCCATCGAATGAGCCGACGGCTTCGTTCCAGCGTTTGACCGTCATCTCCAGCGCGTTGCCGACTTGCGCGAACGTACGCCCGAAGGTGCCGAGCCGTTCGACGAGCTTGCGACTGTGCGCGAGAATGTCTTCGGCGTTACGTTGCTGCTTGTGCAGCGACCAGCCGTAGGCGAATGCTCGCAGCGTCGCGATCAGCGTCATCGGACTCGCGATGTGAACGCCTTCGCGCAATGCGTCTTCCAGAATCGACGGATCGACTGAGAGCGCGGCTGAGAGCACGGATTCGAGCGGAATATAGACGATTGTGAAGCGTGCATCGCTCGACGCTGAGTAATCGCGACGTGCGACCTCGCGCACCTTCGCCCGCAGCGCGCCGGCATTGGCCTCGAGCAGCCGCTTCGTCTCCGCCGGATCCGTTGCTTCGAGTGCTTTGTAGTAATCGTCGAGCGGAGCTTTCGCGTCGATCGGAATCGTCATACTGTCGGGCAGATGCACGATCGCATCGGGACGCTTGCCGTCGACGGTCTTCTGCTCGCTGAAATCGCAGTGCTCGACCATCCCAGAAAGCTCGACGATCCGCCGCAGCGAGAGCTCGCCCCAACGGCCGCGTACTTTATTGTCTTTCAGGGCGGTCGTGAGACGGGCCGTCTCGCTCGTCGCGGCGACAAGCGCAGTTCGCAGCTCCTGGTCGCTGCTGTGCAGACCTTCGAGCGTCGTCTTCAACGAAGCTTCGCCCGCGGCGCGTTGCTTCTCGAGATCACCGATCTGCTTCTTGACGACCTCGAGATGCGTCGAGAGGTCGTCCGCAATCCGGCCGATTCCGGCCGTGGCCTCGGTGCGCCGCTCGGCCCGTTCGGCCGTCAGCTCCTCGCGTGCAATGCGAACCTCGGCGCGTGTCGTGATCCACGCGGCGACGGCACCAATCGCCAGGCCGACGATGAGAAAAATGAGCCCCCAAACTAGCGTCATGGGGTCCACGCTGCGCCGGGTGGGTGCCATGTGGCTGGCACCGCCCAGCTTAGGCGGTCAGATACTTATTGAAAAATGCCAAAGTACGAGCCCACGAATCGGCCGCCGCCGAAGCCACGAAGCTCGCGCGCACGTCATCCGCGGGAATCCCGGTGTCGCGCGCGCCGTAATTGCCGGCGACGGGAATCGCGACGAGGTCGACGCGTTGATCTTTTACCGCTTGGCGGGTTGTTGCGTCCGAACAGCTCGGGCGCGAGTGTCACGTAGCCTTGTTTTGCGTAACAATCGATGGATCGTCTTGCGCGACGGCAGGTGGTGGCGTTTGCGCAAGTGCAGCCGCCAGCGTTGTTCCGACCGCCACTGCACTTGCACCGATTCCGACAAAGACGCGGCGTTTGAATTCCGGATTCGTCTGCTTGCCGGGATCGAACACGATGGCTAGTTGCGGTAGAGGTAACCGCAGGCCATGTACATCTCCGCCGACTTACTGGTCATCATGCCCTTCATCGAGGTCATGTGTCCCATCATGCCGGGCGCTTCAGCCGGCATCGCACCAGCATGGATTATGACGACATAATTCCCTGAGAGGAGCTTGTCTTCGGATGCATTGACCGACGATGAACTGTGTCCGCCGACGACGTTGTTGAGCGGGTAAACCGGCGTTGGATCGATTTGCCCGGGTCCGCAGCCTTTGCCGCGATGAATGTGCGCGGCTTCGACGCGGCCACCCGGTTCGCCATGGATGTTGAGGACGACGTGCGTGCTCCCACCGCCATTGAAGAGCGTTACCGTTCCGACTTGGCCCGATTGATTCAGTTGCTGAACTCCGCGCTCGGTTCCGGCGCCGGTGTCACCGGGAGCCATTTGCGCGAGGACCGGTAGGGCAGTTGTGAGGAATGCTGCGGCAATTACAGTTACAGCGAAGCGGATATTGCTCATACTCATAATAGGTGTTTGATGGCCCCTCTCTTGGCTATCCTCCTTGTAACCGCAACCCTCAGATTACAAACCGCCGACGTACTAATTCAGGCCGGACATCAAGGCCGTCCGGCCAGTTGCGTATTGTTCCCAAAACGTGCGTGCAATCTCGGTGCGGCGGGAGAACGCGAGAATACCCCCATTATTGCGGACGAAGCCGCACGCCGCTTGCGGGCGGCCGGTTTGCGCGTCGTTCGCGTTCCGGCCGACTATCGCGAACATTATCGCGTGCGTGCGGCGATCTTCATCCATCTCGACGGTGCGGACCCGGCCTGCACGAGCGGCGCATCGATCGGGTATCCGCGCGGCGATGGCGACGCGGCGCGCGCTTGGCGCGCAGCATATTCGCGCGTCTTTCCATTCCGCTTCATGCCGGACAATTTCACGGAAGGCCTCGCGCATTATTACGGATATCGCACCATCGACTCCAATTCGAACACGCTCGTCCTCGAGCTAGGCGAGCTCACGTGTCCAGCCCAGCGTGCGTGGCTAACGCCGCGCTATCGCCAGATTGGCGACCTCATTGCGGATTTCGTCCTCGCGCGTCTTACAAACGGCCGCAATTGATGACGGCACCGTTTCCGTAGTGCGTCGTCACGACGTTGCCATTTCCCGTGAGCGTCGAGATTGGGACGTCCAGAGTCGTTTCCGAAACACCGTTGTTGATCGGATTGAGTGCATAGGCGTTTGTACCATACCTCGAGGTATTCGTGCGGCAATCGCCTTGGTGGATGTCGATGTACTCGTTCACGCTCTTCGTGAGATCGTTGCGGAGCTGCGCGCGCATGTATGGATGCACCCTGACACGTACGATCGTGCGCAAACCGCTTGCATCGGGCGTTAGCGTCACTTCGGTCTGCTCGTTACGGTGCGCGACGTCGTGCAGCATCACGTGCATCCGCGCATTGAGGGCTTTAATCGAGGATGAATAGGGCGCCGGCGTCGCGCCGATCAGGCCCAGAATGAGGATACCCACGAGCGGTCTCACGCTCGGTCTTTCCTACAAAGGCGTATCCATATCCCGCACCAAAGCGCGGTCGGATGAACGTCGGAATTCTTGGAAGCGGTGACGTCGGAAAAGCGCTCGCGCGCGGCTTCGTCTCACGTGGACACATGGTGACGATCGCGTCACGAGAGCCGAAAAAACTGGCGAGTTTCGTGCACGAGCATCCGGGCAAACTTCACGCCGCGACGTTCGAGGAAACTGCACGCGCGGGTGAGCTGCTCGTTCTCGTGACGGCGTTCGCCGTTGCGAAGGACGCAATCGATCTCGCCGGGGCCGAGAACTTCGCCGGCAAGGTCGTCATCGACGTCACCAATCCAGTGAAGTTCGAGCCAGGAAAGCCTCCCACGCTCTCCGTCTCCGGGAACGATTCGGCCGGCGAATCCGTGCAGCGGTGGTTGCCCGGCGCGAATGTCGTCAAATCGTTCAATACCGTCGGCCACGCGCTGTTCGTCGATCCGAAGTTTCCGAACGGTCCGCCGACGATGTTCGTCGCGGGCAACGACGACAAAGCCAAAAATACGGTCGAGCAGATCGCGGAATCATTTGGATGGAGGGTGATGGACGCCGGCCCGATCGAAGCTTCGCGCTATTTGGAAGCGATGGCGATGCTATGGATCACGTACTCGATGCGAATCGGTTCGGGAGAGCACGCCTTCAAGTGGTTGCATAAAGCTTAAGCGATGCTTTCAGCTGCGTCTTCGTATCCAGTGCTTTTTCGCATTGCCGAAGCAAACGTAAGACGCTACGCTCGCCGCGCGGATTCGACGGCAAACGAAGATAGCGGCTGTACACGTCGATGACGGCTGGATGGACGTAGGCTTTTCGGCAGACGGCCGCCGTGTTCCCGAGGTGCAATGCAACGCACGCGAGTGCTTCTTTGACGTTGTGCTTGGCTTGTGCGGCATCTTCCGCAGGTTTCGCAAGATGGCGGATGCATTCGATGGTCCCGGACCACGTGCGAAAGTCCTTCGCCGAAAAATCGTCGCCTGAAATCTCGCGGATGTAGGCGTTCACGTCCTCCGACGTGATTGCGTGTATCGTGCCGTCGTCGTCCTGATATTCGAACAGCTCTTGGCCGGGGAGATCGCGGCACTGCCGGATGATGCGCGCCAGGCGAGCGTCGTCGAGCGCCACCGTCTGCTCTTTACCGGTCTTACCGCGAAATTTGACCGCAATCTTCGAGCCGCGGACGTGCACATGCCGCGCGCGCAGCGTCGTCAGGCCGAACGAACCATTGGTGCGCCGGTATTCTTCATTTCCGATCCTGATCGCGGTCCGTTCGAGAAACGTAACGGCGACGGCGAGAATCTTTTCGCGTGTCAGGCCTTTGGCGCGTAAATCGCGCGCGACCGCTTTACGAATTTTCGGGAGCGCTGCGCCGAAGGCGGCCATGCGATGGAACTTGGCTTCGTCGCGAACCTCTTGCCAGCGCTTGTGGTAGCGATACTGTTTGCGACCACGCGCATCGCGTGCCGTGGCTTGAATGTGACCGTTCGGGATCGGACAAACCCACACGTCGCGATATGCCGGCGGAATCGCGAGTGCCGTGATGCGCCCGAGCTCGCTCTTATCTTTGACGGGCTTACCGTCCGGATAGAAATAGGCGAAGTGCCGGCCTCGCAGCTTGCGCGTTATGCCGGGCCGTGTATCGTCGACGTAGCGAAGCCCGGCGTCCCGGGCGGATTCGAGATTGAGTGGATGTTGGATACTCGCTGCCTTCCCGGCCTTACGGTTGAATAAACGCTAATGGAAGTTGCGAGCTCGCACCTTGTCGGTCGTTCCCTCCGTATCGAGCGGCCAGAAACGGCGTGCGAGCAAGTCGATACAACCTGATTCTTTTTGCAGCTTGCCTTCGACGATCAATGCCTGCGAAAGCTTGATCGGCCGACGATATCGCTCGAAAACGTCAGGACGTACGATGACGTTGACGAGTCCCGTCTCGTCCTCGAGGGTGAGAAAAACGAAGCCTTTCGCGGTTCCGGGGCGCTGGCGCGTGATCACCATCCCGCCGACTTTGCAAACCAGATTGTTCGGCATCGCTTCCAACCGATGTGCGGCAAGAACACCGGCCCGATCGAGTGCAGCGCGAAAGTGCGCGATTGGTTGTGGTCCGGTCGTAAGGCCGAGTGAATAAATATCGAAGCGCGTGCGCTCGAGCGGCGCGAGCTCGCGCAGCTGCGGCTGCGGCTCGACGACTTCCATCCCGCGCCCAAGCTCGCCGCGCGCTTCGCGTTCGTCGAGTCCTCGCAGTGCCCACATCGCTTCGCGCCGTGCAGCAAACCAGGGTGCAAATGCCCCGGACGCGGCCAGATTTTCGAGCACTTCGCGCGAGAGCCGCGTGCGGCGTGCGAACTCGACGATGTCGGCGAACGCGCCGCCGGCCAGCGCCGCTTCGAGCGCCTGCTTCTGCCCTTCGCCCAAACTACGCACGATATGAAAGCCCAGGCGCACCGAACCGTCGGGTTCAACGAAGCTCCACCAACGGCTGGCGTTCACTTCGACCGGTTTGACGATGACGCCGTGGCGGCGTGCGTCGTTGACGAGCACTTCAGTCGAATAGAATCCCATCGGCTGCACGTTGAGAATCGCGACCAAAAAAATCGCGGGCTCGTGACATTTGACGTATGCCGACGCATACGCCAAGAGCGCAAAGCTGGCCGCGTGCGATTCGGGGAAGCCGTAATCCGCAAAGCCTTCGAGCATCGAAAAGAGCTGCTCGGCAGCGTCTTTGTCGATGCCGCTCGAGACCATGCCGCCGACCAGCTTCGGATAAATCTCAGCCATGCGCTCGTGCGAACGTTTGTGTCCCATGGCGCGACGCAATTGATCGGCTTGCCCGGGCGTAAAGCCCGCCGCTTCGATTGCCATGCGCATCCCTTGCTCTTGAAAGAGCGGAACGCCGAGCGTGCGTTCCAAGATCGGCTTGAGCTTTGGATGCGGATAGGTGACGGGCTCCATGCCGTTGCGGCGCCGCAAGAACGGATGGATCATGTTGCCTTGAATCGGTCCGGGACGAATGATCGCGACCTGAATGACGATATCGTAGAAGCGCGCCGGTTTCAGGCGCGGGAGCATCGACTGCTGTGCGCGCGATTCGACTTGAAAGACGCCGATCGAATCGGCGCGTTGCAGCATTTCGTATGTGGCGGTGTCATCGGCTGGGATCGTCGCGAGCGAGAGCGCCGACCGCTCGGGATAGACGTTATGAAAATGTTCGAACGCTTCGCGTAAGAGCGAGAGCATGCCAAGCCCCAGCAGATCGATCTTGATCAGACCGAGATCTTGCAGATCGTCTTTATCCCACTGCACGATCGTGCGATCGCGCATCGTCGCCCATTCGACCGGCGCGACGCAGACTAGCGGATCGCGCGTGATCACCATGCCGCCCGAATGAATCCCCATATGACGCGGAAAGCCGTCGATGCGCCGGCAGAACGTCGTCATCAGCGTTTGGATCTCGGGATCGACAACCGAGGTCGCGCCGTCGAGCGCTTCTTGCGCGTCGTATTCACGCGCGACGTTCTCGACTTGCTCGAGCCCCAGGCCCAGCGCTTTGCCGATATCGCGGATCGCCGACCGCTCGTGATAGGTGATCACTTCGGCCGTCATTGCGGCGTGTTCGCGTCCGTAGCGCTGATACACGTACTGAATGATTTTTTCGCGATCTTGATGCGCGAAGTCGATATCGATATCCGGAACCTCGCCGCGTTCCTCGGTGAGAAACCGCTCGAAGAGCAATTCCATGCCGACCGGATCGACGGCCGTGATGCCGAGCGCGTAGCACACGGCAGAATTTGCAGCAGAGCCGCGGCCTTGGCATAGAACGCGCAGCTCCTCCGCCGCGCGCACGATGTCCCACACGATCAAGAAATAGCCGGCCAAATCAAGCCGCGCGATCATGCCGAGCTCGTACTCGAGCTGACGCTCGACTTTGGGTGCGAGCGGCGTCCCGTAGCGTTGCGCTGCACCGCGATACACGAGCGTGCGCAAATAATTGTGCCGCGAACCGTCTTCGGGCGGGACGGGGAAGAGCGGAAATTGATTGGGCAGCTTGGTGAGCCGGAAGCGGCAGCGTTCGGCGATTTCGAGCGTGTTCGCGATCGCGCGCGGATAGGCCGCGAAGAGATGCGCCATCTGTACGGCGCTCTTCAAATAGTGTTCGTGATTGGGACGCAGCAGCGTACCGGCGGTCTGCAATACTTTTTTGTGTTTGATGCAAACCAGCACGTCGGCGAGCAACGCATCCTCTTTGGTCGCGTATGCTACGCCGTTGGTCGCGACGTACGGAACGCTCAGCTGCTCGGCGATGCGAATCATGCCTTGCGCAAGCACGCCGTCCTGGGGACGGAGATGATGCTGCAGCTCGCAATAAAACGCGCCCGGAAAAAGATCGCGCAAACGTGCGCCGGTCTCGAGCGCAAGGCGTTCATCATCGGCTTGCAGCGCGCGTTCGCACAACCCGTGCGGACCGCCGGAAAGCGCGATCAGTCCGTCCGTTTTGCCCTCGATGTCACCCAGGCGCAGGCGTGAATCGCGTTTACGCCCGCGCAGCTGCGCGGTCGAGATCGCGTGGGCGAGATTGGCGTAACCGGATTCGTTCTCGGCCAAGAGCACGAGCCGTGCTCCGTCTTCGAGCGTCAGTTCGGCGCCGCAGATCGCGGGCAGGCCGATACGTGCGGCCTGCTTCGAGAAGCGCACGACGCCGTAGACGCCGTCGCGGTCGGTGAGGGCCAGGGCCGCCAGACCCAGCCCAGCCGCGCGTTCGAGCATCTCCTCGGGGTGCGAACCGCCCTCGAGGAAAGTGAAGTTCGACCAGGAGTGCAGCTCGGCGTAGCCCGCCCGCGAGGACATGGGCGCTCATGGTATCGAACATATGTTCGATACGTCAAGGCTCTCGCTTTTAGAAGAAATAGCTGCGCGAATCGGAACGTGGTTGTCGCCCACGCCGCTCAGATTAACGTTCTTAATGAGAGAGGTTTGTTGTGATGCGTCTCGTCGTCGCATTGTTGGCCGCACTTACGCTGCTTACAAGCACCGGAAGCATGGTCGTTGCGCAAACGAAAACCGTAACGATCGAATATTGGCACGTCAACACGGCGATTTTCGGTGGACCCGCCGTAAAAGAGTTGGTCGAGCGTTTTCAAGCGCTCAATCCCGGAATCAAAGTCATCGAACGTTTTCAGCCCAACACGTACACGGGGCTGCTCGAAAATTTGCAGACGCGCATTGCTGCAAACAATCCGCCTGACGTCGCGCAAATCGGATATCTGTACGTCGATTACGCTTCCAAGAATTTTCCGTACATCTCCGTGCAAGATCTCATGGATCAAGAGCATAACCGCGGGATGATTCGCGATGCAGCACCCTCGGCGCTCGAGCTCGGACGCCGTGGCGGTAAGCTCGTCGGTATGCCGTACGCGATTTCGAACATCGTGACGTTCTACAACGCCGACATGCTCAAGCAATCCGGCCTCGATCCATCCAAACCACCGCGAACATGGGACGAATGGATTGCGGCTGCAAAGAAGATCAAAGCTGCGACCGGCAAGCCGGGCATCTACGTTCAGGTGCTCGACGACAATTGGAGCACGCAAGCCATGATCGAATCGAACGGCGGACGCATGTTGCAGTGCACGCCCAAAGGTGCGGTGCCCGCATTCGATTCACCGGACGGCGTGCAAGCGATTCAGATGTGGTCGGATCTCGTTAAACAAGGCTTGGCGATGAACGTGCTCTGGAATCAGGGTGAGCAAGCGTTCCGTGAAGGCCAAGTCGCGACGTTCATCACGACGATCGCAAAACGTCAGACGCTCCAAGAAGGCGTGAAGTTCGATCTGCGCGCGACGGAGTTTCCGCGCTTCGGCAACAAACCGCTGCGCTTACCGGCGGGTGGTAACGTGCTGATGGTCTTCTCGCAAGATCCCGACAAGAGGCTCGCGGCGCTCAAGTTCATCGAGTATCTCGAATCGCCGACCGGCTTTGCGATCTGGACCAAAGGCACCGGCTACATTCCCGTCAACGTACACACGCCGGACGTTCTGGGTGACTTCTTGCAAACGAATCCGATCGAGCGCGTCGCGATCGATCAGACCAAGTACGTCGTGCCGTGGACGTCGTTCCCGGGAACCAAAGGTTTGCAGGCGCAGCAAGCACTCTTTGGAGCATTGCAACGCTCGCTTGGCGGAGCGCCTGCATCACAGGCACTCCACGAAGCAGCGCAATCCGTTTCGACCATGATCGCGGGCGAACGCTGCGGAGTTTAGGTCGCGACCTTATCCGACTCTAAGTAGTAGGCGTGGACGGCGGCGATATCTTCGTCGCCGAACCCCGCCTGCGTTGCATCGGCGAGGACACCACCGACTGTTTTGATGGCCGGCGTCGTGCGGTGGAACTCGCTCGCAAGCGCGAGGAAATAGCGCACGTCCTTGGCCATCAGCTTGAGCTGGAAATTCGGCGAGAAGTCGCCATTGAACATCTTCGGTAGCTTATTGCGCGAGAGGCGGCACGCGAACGCACCATGCTCGCTCAGAAACTCGAGGGCGGCCTTTTGGTCGACTCCGCTCGCTTTGACGAGCGTCGCGCTCTCGGCCATTGCGGTCGTGAGCGTCGCGGAGATCGCGTTGTTGCAGAGCTTGACCGTTGCGCCCGAACCGGAAGCCCCGAAGTAAAATCGCGCTTGCCCCATCGCATCGAAGAGCGGCGCGGCTGCTTCGTAATCGCTTTTCTCGCCGCCGACGATAAAAACGAGTTTCCCATTTGCGGCTTCGTTGCGGCTGCCGGTCACCGGCGCGTCGAGAAAACGCAGGCCGTGTTGCTTGGCCTCATCCGCGCAGCGCCGCGACATCGCCGGCGTAACCGTGCTCGAATCGATGAACAGCGCACCTTTCTTAGCGGCGCGCATCACGCCGCGCTCGCCGAGCAAGATATCCTCGACCGCCGGGTCATCACTGAGCATCGTGAACACGACGTCGGCGCCTGCAACGGCTTCATCGGGCGTTGCTGCGAGCGTTCCGCCATTCGCTCTAAGCGGTTCGCCGCGTGAGGCGGTGCGATTGTAGCCGACGACTGAGTGTCCGGCGGCTTGCAGACACTGCGCCATGCCAAGCCCCATCGTTCCCAGACCAATGAATCCGATCTTCATATCAACCTCACAAGCTGAGTGTTCCGCGTAAAACCATGACCGCTTCGCCGCCGACTTCAACGGATCGGATCGCATCGCCGTCCGCAACGACGTGGATGTACCCGCGGCCGGGGCGTCCCACGTGATCGCCTTGCGCGATCTGATAGCTGCGCTCCTCGACCAAACCGTAGTGCGCACAGTATGCGGCCATCCCGCCGCTCGCCGAGCCGGTGAATGGGTCTTCGACGATATTTCCGCCGAAATCGGCGAAGTGCCGGGAGATCAGTGCAACGTCGCCGCGCGTTTCGCGCGCGAACACGTGCACGCTGAAATAATCCTTCCCATCGACCTCCGCAAAGAGCTTGCGCACGTCGGGCCGCGCCCGTGCAAGCGCCGAGCTGTCGCGCAGCGCGATCATCAGCTGCGGCGTACCGGTCGAAACGGTTTGCGGTAACGGATGCTCGTCCAAGAAATCTTCTTCCCCGAGATCGAGTGCCTTCGCGAAGAGTTCACGCGGATATTTACGCAAAAAGGTCGGCGCGAGCTGGCGCATGACGTAGCGTCGGTTTGGATGCTCGCGCTCGATGCGCACGGATATGATCCCGGCTGGCATCTCGAGCGTGACGCTGGAACGATCGTCGCTGATGATTCCAAGTTCGCACAGAGCGTGTACCGTCGCGACGGTCGGATGACCGGCCATCGGAATCTCGGAGTACGGCGTGAAGTATCTCACGCGAAAATCGGAGCGCTCGCACGGAAAGACGTAAGCCGTCTCCGAGAGATTATTCTCGCGCGCGATGCGCTGCATCAAGCCGTCGTCCAAGCCGCGCGCGTCGGGAAGGACCGCGCACGGATTCCCCTCGAGCGGTTTCGACGTAAATGCATCGACTTGAACCATCTCGTAGTTCACGCAGATATCCTGGAGGTAAAAATGCGCAAAGTCAACGTTCGCGATATCGAAGATCTCACGTGGGAATCACCCAAGGGACGGTACAAGGGTGCCGGCAAGCAAGTTTCCGAGGCGCTCGGCCGCGATCCGAAGTCGAATGACGTCAACGAAGCGGCACCCGTTCGATGTCGAGATCATGCGCCTCGAGCCGGGACAGACGCCATATGTATTCCACATGCACAGCGCGCAGTGGGAGTTCTACTATGTCATGTCCGGGCGAGGAACCGTCCGAGACGAGGAGGGGAATACGACGATCGAAGCCGGCGACGCATTTCTGTTCCCGCCGGGTGAAGCGCATCAATTGACGAACGACGGCAGCGAGGATCTCGTCATCTTTGTCGTTGCCGATAATCCGTTCGGTGAATTCTCGTACCAGCCGGACAGCAAAAAGTGGAGCGTATCGTTGCCGAAACGCATGCGAATCCGCTCGGGGTCTTTCGATTACTTTGATGGAGAGGAATAGGATAGAATCTTGATCCTTCGCACGCTTTTCCTCACCTACGCCTTCGCATTGCTCTCTACGGGTGTCGCAAGCGCGAACTCGTACAGCGGTCCGGTGGCGCCGCTCGGGCACGGGACTGCGCACTTGGTGCTGCTCACGGATGCGCACAACAAACCGATCTCGCTATCCCTCGTGCTCGACCAAGGCGCCCTCGTCGGGTTGCCGGCGAACGAGAAGAAAGACGGGAGCGAGTGGGAGTATCTGGTTCCGATGCCGCCCGGACCGAATACGGGCATCGATCACGTTACGGTGGATTGGAATCCGCACGGCCATATTCCACCGGGCATCTACACCGTTCCGCATTTCGATTTTCATTTCTATATGATCGATCGTAAGCATCAGCTCGCCGTCGCCTTTCCAAAACAAGAGAAAGACCCCGCGGCACGCGTCACCAACGCAACGATTATTCCGCCCGGATATCAAGTTGTGCCGGAGACCGTATCCGATCAGATGGGCGTGCACGCTATTAATCCGGCATCACCGGAGTTTCATAACAAGCCGTTTACCGCGACGTTCATCTACGGCTACTACAACGGCCGGTTGATCTTCCTCGAACCGATGATCACGCGCGCATTCCTCAGATCGCATCCGAATGCCACTTTTAGGATCCCGACGCCATCAAAGACCAGCTATCCCGGATATTATCCGACGACGTACAGCGTACATTATGCGCCAGCACATCGGAGCTACGTGATCGAGCTCGGTGGCTTCAAACACTTCAATTAGCGAAAGAGAATGATTCCGTAGTTGCCGATCGGCGCAAATCCGAGCGCGATGTAGGCATGCTGCGCCGCTATATTCTCTTCGCTCGTGAAGAGGAACGCTTTGCTTTCGCCGGCGTCACGCGCCATCAGAAGTGATCCAGCGACGACGCTGCGAGCGTATCCGCGTCCGCGTCGGTCCGGCGGTGTGTAGACGCCGCCGATCTGCACGGCGCCGTTTGCAATTCCGTGAAACGATGATTTGGCGACGACACTTCCATCGGCTTCGAGAACGAAAAGAATACCTTCGCCCATGTCGCGTTCGAGCGAGTCGCGGGCCTTTGTCCGCAGCTCTGGGCCCTCAGTATCTCCGAAGGTTTCGATCATGTCGGCGGCGGCGAATTCCGTGAGGACCGGAAGATCTTCGGGGCGTGCGCGCCGGCATTGCACGCTGCCTGAAACGAGTCCATCCGGTGTTCGTAAGCGCGCAAGCTCGACGCCGTAGAGAATTTCTTTGCTGTTGTAGCGTGTCGGACGTTCCGAAAGGCCAAGGGCATCGCGCGCTGCTTCGATCTGTGCCCACGGACCGATGAGGCCGGCGCACGGACGTCTGCTCGCGCGCAGTGCACCCGCGGCGAGCTCGGCCGCATATCGGGGTGCCTGAAAGATCAGATTATCGTTCCAATAGTGCGCGGCGACGCCGGCCAACGCATCGCCGTCGAACGCACCGACATAGATGCCTTGATACGGGACGCCCTCGTAAACGAATCCATCGGCTGCGAGATTTGCGACCAAGATGAACGAGCTCTGCAGTCGCTGCGCGAGAAACACTTGCACGGCGCTTTCGTCGGACGGCCCGAGGCGGCGAATCATTCCCGCGTGATGCGGTAGAGGACGTGCGGCCTCAAACGATGTCCTTCGGGCATCTTCGGATGCTCGAAATCGTCACGTGGATCGTACGTCATCCCGAGGCGTTTCATGACACGTTGCGAGCGCGCGTTTATTTTTGCGGTCATCGCAACGACTTCGTGCCATCCGAGTGTGTTGAAGGCGTAATCGATCGCAGCCGCCGCGCTCTCGGTCGCATAGCCACTCCCCCATGCTTCCGGAAGAAAACGCCACCCGACTTCGTATGCGGGGGTGAACGGTGCCGTAAACGGGACGTCTTGCAATGCAATCACACCGGCGAACGGAAACCGGTCTTTCACTTCGGCGACGAACCAGCCGTAGCGATCGTGCTCCAGCTCGACTTCCATCAACTGCGCGGTGGCGACGGATTCGTCGCGATCGTAGGTTCGCAGAAAGAACTCCATCACGCTCGGATCGGCATTCAGCCGTGCCCACGGTACGATATCGTCGTGTGTCCACGACCGTAAGATCATTCTGGGCGTTTCGATAAAGGCGGTCATCGGCTGGGGTCCTTTCTGCACCACGTAGAAGAAGCATTGTCTATGGAATATCGCAATATTGGACGCTGGGGCACGAAGGTTTCAAGTGTCGGCCTCGGCTCGTGGTTGACGTACGGCGGAAGCGTTGAAGAAGACGGCGCTCGCGCGTGCATACAGCGCGCCTACGAGCTGGGGATCACATTTTTCGACACCGCGAACGTTTACGCGCGCGGCATCGCCGAAGAAATCGTTGGCCGCGCGATCAAGGGGTTTCGGCGCGACAGCATAGTCCTCGCGACGAAAGTGTATTTCCCGATGGGCGACGGCCCTAACGATCGCGGCCTTTCGCGCAAGCACATCATGGAGCAAGCGCATCTCTCGCTGAAGCGTCTCGGCGTCGACTACGTCGATCTCTATCAATGCCACCGCTACGACGTCACGACGCCGCTGGAAGAGACGTGCGCCGCAATGAACGATCTGGTTCACGCCGGAAAGACGCTGTATTGGGGCGTCTCCGAATGGAACGCCGATCAAATCGGCGCCGCCGTTCGCTTGTGCCGTGCGATGGGATGGGCAGAACCGGTCAGCAATCAGCCGCAGTACAGCGCGCTTTGGCGCCGCATCGAGCGCAGCGTCTTGCCGGTGTGCGGTGAGTACGGTCTCGGCAACGTCGTGTGGTCACCGCTCGCGCAAGGGATTCTTACCGGAAAATACACGTCGGTGAAAACGTTGCCCGAGGGCTCGCGCGCAGCCGGACCTGCGGCCGGAATGATGGAGGACTACTTCACGCAGCCGGTGCTCGATGCCGTGCAGCGTGCGAAGGCAATCGCCGAAGGTGCCGGCGTGACCCTCGGTCAGCTTGCGCTTGCGTGGTGTTTGCGGCGGCCGGAAATTTCAGCCGTGATCGTCGGCGCAAGCAAACCCTCGCACGTCGATGAGAACGTGAAGGCGGCGGGGCTTCGTGTCGATCCCAGCGTGATGGCGCAGTTCGATGCGGCATTGCGACCGGTTGCGATCGATGCACCGTACATGTCGTAGCTCAGTCGTAGACGCCGAGTAAGTACCAGCCGTGCTCGCGATGCGCGATGCGGCAGAGCGTCCCGTCGTCGAGCATGATGTCGTAGTCGTCGCGCGTCAGTGGCGTGTTCGACCACCAATCTTCGACCGTACGCCACGGTCCGGCGTAATTGACGATCGTTTGGGGCGGCGTTCCGGCAAAGCGCGGGACGCCGGCTTGCATGACCAAGTCAATCGCGCGCGGCTCGAAGACCCGTAACTGCATCGTTGGTTTGGGCTCGCGTTTGTCGTGACGTTCGGACATCATGCTCGCCGAAAAACGTTCGTAGACGACTTGCTTCTCCGGACGATAACCGTCGACGGAGAATGCACGCAGCACGACGCCTTCTCCGAGCGCGGCTTCGAGACGCGCAAGCGCAAGCTCGACGGCTTCGGCATCGGGGTCTTGCGAGCTGAACAAACTCATCGGCGTCCCGCCGGATTCCATCCGTTCGATACGCAGCCGCAAGCCTTCGACCGGCGCTTCGAGACGCACGCCTTCGAGATGCGCGCGCGTTAAATCGAAGAGCATTCCTTCGCGTGCGGTCGGATGCGCGATACGAATCCGGATCTCGTGCAGCTCACCGTCTTCGCATTGCAGACCCAACACGAGCTCGGCCGCGCGCTGCCCGAGCACCACGAGATCGTCGACGATGCGCGCAACGAGCGAGCGCAGTGCAAAGAGCAGCGCTTCTTCGCTGGCGGCGCTGCCTTCGCCGAAGAGCGTGCGCTCGATCGTCACACGGCGTGGTCGCGGGATCAATGGAACGTCGTCGATGCCGCGTGCCAGCTCGTGCCAACGCGCGGCTTGCGGCCCAAAGCGGCGTACGAATGGGCCGTGCGGGAGCGCAGCGAGCTCACCCAGCGTGCGCACGCCGAGCATCCGCAAACGTTCGCAGATGTGCGGATCGATCGGTAAGACGTCGAGCGGCATCGGCGCCACGAAGTCCGCCTCTTCACCGCGCGCGCAGGTGCGTTTGCCGCGTGCGGCAACGCTCGCAACGAAACGATTCGGACCGATACCGAGCGCGAACGGAATCTCAAACGGCGTCAGCACATGCGTCACCGTGTGCAGCCAGCGAATCGGATCGCCGGCGATGCCGCGCATCTCACAAAATGCTGCGCCTGGGCCGTCTTCAATGAGCGGTGTCACGGCATCGAGTGCGTCGAGGATCGCTTCCCATCGCGTTTCGGCCTCCGCCGTCACGCGCACGCACAGAATCATCCGACCCGGGTGCGCGTGCGACCGGTGGGAATTGCGCGCTTGTGTTTGCAGATCTGGGTGCACACGTCGTAGCCGCAGAGTTTGCGAAACGGTCCGGGCGCGCCGATCCAGTCGATGCTTTCGAGCGTGCATTCGACCCGCAGCGATGCAAAATACCGCAACTCGTCGCAGGCTTGCGTTCCAACGGCGAGCAGCACTGCGCCGGCGCGATGCGCGAGATTTGCGAGTCGCGACCACGCAGCTGCGCGCGACGCGACGGTGGGAATCACGATGACGTTGAAGGCGCCCGAGCGCAGCAGAATATCGGCGGCACGTACGACGTCAAGCGGTTCGCATGCGCGCACGATCACGAGCCGTTCGAGTGCGACGCCGGCCACCTCGAGCGACGGCGGAAAGAAAAAGCCGTTCGGATCCGCACGCCACTCGACGAGCGCACCAGCTCTGCCATCAGCAGTCGCATCCGCCAGGACCCTTGCGGCAAGCGCGCTGCGGCCGGAGCTGGCCGCGCCCTCAAGCGTCGAGATCGCCCCCTTCGGGAAACGAAGCAGGCCGGTCTCGAGCATGGACCCACCGGCTTGCTCAAACGCCCCTGCGGATGCCGAACGGTATCGGCTATCCAGGGCGTCCCGGAGGGCAGCAAAGGCTGCTGAGCTAGCCATGGGAGGCCTAGGATAATCGAACATATGTTCGATGTCAAGGCGTTGCCAAGGCGTTGCGGAGTCGAAGGGCGCATCCGGCGGGGTGCCCACCCCCACGGCCGAGCGTCTTCACCTCGATCCCCTGCCTTTTCGCGAACGTGTCCTAGCGAATGGTTTACGAGCGATTACGCTTGAGGATCACCGCTCCGCGACGGCCGCCGTCAACATCGCATATCGCGTCGGCGGCAAAGACGATCCACCCGGGCGCTCGGGCTTCGCGCACCTCTTCGAACATCTCATGTTCAAAGGAACGAAACGCACCGGAGCCGAGACGATCGATCGTCTCACCGAAGACGTCGGCGGTTTCAACAACGCGTTCACGACCGAAGACTACACCAACTACTACGAAGTCATTCCCTCAAACTATTTAGAGACAATCTTGTGGGCGGAAGCCGACCGGCTTTCGGGATTGATCGTCGACGAAACGAATTTTGTGACCGAACGTGACGTCGTCATCAGTGAATACGATCAGCGCGTTTTAGCAGAGCCCTACGGGATGCTCGGCGAGTTGGCACTGCGCGAATCATACCGCGTCCATCCGTATGGACGCGGCGTCATCGGCGATCCGGAAAATTTACGCGCCGCGACGCTCGAAGACGTGCGCGCGTTTCACACGACCTATTATCGTCCCGATAATGCGACGCTGGTCGTCGTCGGCGATTTTGAGAGCGACACCATCGACAAATGGATCGACGAGTATTTCGGATCGCTCGCGCGGCCGCAAGCGGAGATTCCTCGTGTGACGACGCTCGAGCCGCCGTCCGGCGAACGGCGTCTCTCGTATCAATCGACAAGCGCGCCGCTGCCGGCACTTAGTTTGAGCTGGCACATCGGTCGCGCGCGCGATGCCGAGATGCCGGTGCTCGACATGATAGAAACGCTGCTGGGTACGGGAAAGAGCTCTCGGCTCTATCGTTCGCTCGTGTACGAACACCAGGTTGCAACCAGCGTCTGGGCCGGCGCGGATTGGAACGAAGATCCGGGCGTGTTTTCGATTCGGGCTATCGCGGCGAACGGTGTCGAGTTTTCGCGTATCGAGGCGCTGATCGAAGAGCAGATCGCGGCGATACGGACGCGGCCCGTCGAAGCCGGGGAGCTCGAGAAAGCCAAAGTTCAGCTCTATTCGGGGACCGTGCGCGGACTCTCGACGTATAACGAGATCGCACAGACGATTGTGCGTTCCGCGGTCGTGCGCGGTTCGGCGCATCTTCTCGACGACGACATCGCGCGCTACAATGCGGTCGACGCCGAAAGCGTTCGCTCCGTCGCTGCGCACACGTTCGCTCCGGAGAAGCGCTCGATGATCGAATACATGGCGGTGAGCGCGTGATCGCATCCGGGATGCCGCAAGCAGGCCCGCCGCGCAGCGTTTCGCTTCCGCATTCACACGAGATCCGGCTTGCCAGCGGTCTGCGCGTGATCGCGTTTTCACGCGGTGAGCTGCGCGAAAGTTTGCACATTCCGCTGATCTCGTCGGTCTTGATAGGGAATCGCGGCGCGGCCAAAGATCCCGTGGGGCTGCCGGGCGTCGCAGCCATGACCTCGACGCTCATGCGGCAGGGAACTACACGGCATACCGCGCTCGAGCTCGATCTTGCGATCGATGCAATCGGCGCACGACTCGATCGCTCGGCAGGTTATGATGCGATTAGCGCCGGCGCGGGCTCGACCACCGCGGTCTTTCCGCAAGCCTTCGCGCTGATGACGGAAACAGTGCGCGAGCCGACATTTCTCCGTGAGGAGTTCGAGCGTGCGCGCACGCGTTCGCTTTCTGATCTGCGGTTGGCATACAGTTCGCCCTCGTCGCTCGCGCGTCTCGTCGCGGGGCGGTTGATCGGCGGCGATTCGCCGTACGGTCATCCGGTTGCGGGAACGCCACGTTCGCTCGAAGCGCTCGGACGCGACGATGTTGCCGCATTTCATCAGCACGCGTTTCGTCCCGAGCACGGTACGCTGTTGCTTGGCGGCGACATCAGCGTCGACGATGCGTTCGCGCTTGCCGAGAAGCTGTTCGGTGATTGGCGTACCGATCCACATCCCTTGAGCGATCCCGTCGCGTTGCCGCAGCCGGCGGCGAAGCGGCGCGTGATCGCGATCGACAAGCCGGATGCCGGCCGGACGGCTGTTATCGTCACGCGCCCCGCGCTTCCGCGCAATCATCCCGCGTATTACGCGGGCGCAGTTTCGAGCGCGATGTTCTCGGGCTATTCGGGACGCTTGAACCAGGAAGTGCGCGTCAAGCGCGGGCTTTCGTACGGTGCCGGCGCGTCGCTGATTTGGCGCCGTGACAGTGGGCAGTTCGTTGCCTCGACGCTCGTGGATCACAAGCGCACGGTCGAAGCCGTGTGTGTCGTTTTGGATACGATCGAATCCCTCGCAAGCCGACCGCCGGACGAGCGTGAGCTGACGACGCGTAAGGCCTCGATGCTCGGCGGATGGAACCGCTCGATCGAGACCAGCGAAGGTTTGATCGGTGCGCTCGCAGAGTTTGCGCTCTATGGCATTCCGCTCGACGAGCTCGAACGATACTCAGAGAGCATTCTGGCAATCGATGGGGAGAACGTCAGACAATTCGCAGAAGCGCACATCATTCCCGATCCGACGATCATACTCGTCGGCGACACCGGTAATTACGCAAGCGAGCTAGGGACGTTCGCCGACGACGTGCGAATTATTCCGGCCGCAGATCTTGATCTCGAGGCACTGCAATGAGATTTCGTAGCTTGCCCATTCTTGCGGGATTCATTCTGTGCGCGACGGCAGTCAGCGCCGCGCCCGTCACCCTGCAGAGTTTGCATAAATTCGTGCATCTCTCAGACGTCAGCATCTCGCCGGATGGAAAGCAAGTTGCCTTTGTCCGCTCGATCGGCGATTATCAACGCGATCGCTACGTGCGAACGCTCTCGATCGTCCCGGCTAGTCGCGGCGCGGTTCGTTCGCTCCTGATGAAGCTCGATTCACTTAGGTCGCTGCAGTGGTCGCCCTCGAACGCAGAGATCGCCTATATTGCAGAAGGCGCGCATCGTATCAAGCAAGTGTTCGCGATCCCGGCTGAAGGTGGAACGCCGCGGCAGATCACGCACGCTGCTAAAGACGTCGAGCAATACGCTTGGAACCCCAAAGGCACGCTCATTGCGTACGTCAGCGAAGACGGACCCAGCAATCCGGCGGCCGCCAAGCGGCATGATGATTTGTGGGAAGTTCACGACGTTGGTTTCATGCAAAAGTACGAATCGCGTCCGTCGCACATTTGGATCGTCAGCTCGCAAGGCGGCGTTGCGCGTCGCCTGACGCACGGCTCGTGGAGTTATATGGAAGCCGATCCGCCGTTCGTTGGTGCGGCAACGGATCCGTCGTGGTCGGCCGATGGGCGAACGATCACGTTCACGATGCAAGCTAACGCGGACAACTCCGATTCGGATCGCACCTCGATCGCCGAAGTCGACGTCCGCACCGGCAAGATCACGAAGCTCGATTCACGCACGACATACGAATACGAGCCGCAGTTCGCGCCGCAGGGGCATGCGATCACCTATCTCTACCCGCACGGTCCTGGTCCTATAAGCGTCCTTGACGTCTTTGTTGCCGATGGCGCAAACAACGCCGACATCACGCAAACCTTCGATCATGACGTGACGGGCGTTTGGTGGCTTCCGAACAAGCGGATGTTGCTTTCCGCGAACGACGGCCTCGACCGCGCGCTCTACCTGATGCAATTGCCGAGCGGCACACCGAAAAAACTCTCGCTCGGCAGGCTCAATCCGACGGATGTGAGCACTTCGAGCGGCGGCAAGATCGCGATGATCGCGAGTGCCACCGACGTTCCACCCGAAATCTACGTGATGGATGGCGCGAACGCCGTGCCGCGCACGCTCACGAACCTAAACGCATCCGTTGCGGCGCTCGATCTCGGCCGAAGTGAAGAGGTTTCGTGGAAAGCTTCCGACGGCGAGCGCAACGACGGAATTCTTACCTATCCCCTCGGCTATCAGCCCGGCAAGAAATATCCGCTCGTGCTGCGCATTCACGGCGGCCCCGAAGGGGCGAGCATCCTCGCGTGGCAAGATCTGCGGCAGCTCTTCGCCTCACGCGGTTACCTCGTGTTCGAACCCAATTATCGCGGCAGCGACAATCTTGGTACGGCGCACGAGCATGCGATTTATAAGGATCCCGGTGTCGGTCCGGGTCACGACGTGATGGCCGGCGTCGAAGCGGTCGAAAAGCTCGGCATCGTCGACACGTCGCGTGAAGCGGTGACGGGACATTCGTACGGCGGTTACATGACCGCGTGGATGATCGGGCACTATCACAATTGGCGCAGCGCCGTTATTGGTGATGGTGTGTTCGATTGGGTCGAAGCCTACGATCTCTCCGCAACGGGAAATCTTGCGTGGACGCGCGATTCGCTCGGTGGTTCGCCGTGGAATCCAGCCAACGCGCAGATCTACCACGACGGCTCACCGATTACGTACGTGCACGATATCAAGACGCCGACGCGTCTCATCTCCGGTACGGCAGACGATCAAGCGCCGTTCGTCAGCTCCTACCAGCTCTATCATGCGCTCGCGGACCAAGGCGTTCCGGTCAGCTTCGTTGCGATTCCGAATGCATTTCACTTCCCGCGCGATCCCGTCCACATCGAAGGCTACAATCGCGCGACCCTCGAGTGGGTCGACCGCTACATGCGGTAGCTAGCGCAACTCGTCGAGCGCGCGGAACAGCGCGTGAATCTCGTCGGCTGACGTGTAGAAGTGCGGGCCGACGCGAATTCCACAGCCCGGCCGGTAGTCGACGAAGATGCGACGCCGGCCGAGTTCTTGTACGAGCCGTTCGCCATTCTCGACGGCAAGGCCGATCCAACCGGTGCGGCGCGAGGGATCACGCGGCGTCGGCGTTTCGATCCGGCGTGCATCGGCTTCGGCGAGGATCAACTCGGTGAGCGCGAGATTGTGCGCACGAAGCGCCGGCTGACCGACCTCCGCGATGAGTTGATGTCCGGCGCGGGCTTGCAGAAAGGCTTGGACCGTCGGCGTGCCATTGCCGAAGCGCTTCATGCCCTCGGCGTAACGCATCGGCGCCGGTTCGAACGCAAACGGTGACGCGTGTGCCATCCATCCGGTCGCGGTCGGCTCAAAATTCGAACGCAGCTCCGGGCGCACGTAGATGTACCCGCAGCCCGGACCTCCGCACAACCACTTGTGGCTGCCGCCAACCGCAACATCGACGCCGAGCGCCTGCACGTCGACCGGGACGACGCCCGCAGTTTGATAGATGTCCAGGACGACCAGCGCGCCAAGATCACGCGCGCGTTTCGCGATCGGTGCGACGTCGACGATTGAACCGGACTGAAAGTAGGCGTGCGAAAGCACCACGACGCGCGTGCGCTGGTCGATTGCTTCGATGATGCGCTGCGTCGGAATCGTACGTCCGTCGTCGGTCGGGACACAGCGCGGCTCCGCACCGCGGCGCCGCCATGCATCCCACACGTACGTCAGCGACGGGAATTGCAGCGCTTCGTAAACGACGACGTTGCGCTTGTCCGTGAATTCAAGTCCGGACGCCAGCGTTTCTTGCAGCGACGAGACGTTGGGCGCAAGCCCGACGCTGCCGGGCGGTGCGCCGATAATCTTTCCGATGCCGTCCGCGATCTCGTCGATCGCGGGCAGCCAGTGTTCCCACGCTTCCGGCCCGTCGTGCGACCAATCTTCCCAAAACGAAAGAAGCGCGTCGCGCGCGGCGAGCGGCGCCGCGCCCATCGAATGGCTGATCAAATACGTGCACGAGTCGAGCTCTGCAAAGCGCTCGCGCAGGCGCGGCTGACTAACGGCGATCATTTGACCGGGACCTCCGTTCCGAGAATCGTGCGGACTTCCCAAAGCTCGGGGAAGAATTTCTTCTGCAACGTCGTCTCCAGGTAGCGCACGCCCATCGAACCACCGGTACCGGGCTTGAAGCCGATCATGCGCTCGACCATCCGAATGTGCCGTCCACGCCAGAGCAAGAAGCGTTCGTCGAACTCGATGAACGCCTCGAGCAACATGTAAAGGTCGACGTTGCTGTCGGCGTCATCGTAGATCGCGCGAAAGGTTTCGAGCAGTGCGTCGTGGTCGCCGGTGTTGTATCCGCGCCGCCCGAGAAAGCTCTTGAGCGCATCGTAGACGGTCGGCTCGTTTAGCCGCCGCTCGAGGCGCAGGCGTTCGGCATCATTTTGTTCGAGGAGCTCGAGATATGCAGTCTTGCCGACGCCGCACATGAATTCGAGCTCGCGAAATTGGACGGATTGAAAGCCACTAGCCGGATTGAGTAGATTGCGGAAAGCGTTGAACTCGTGAGGCGTCATCGTCTCGAGAACGTCGACTTGCTGCTCGATGACGCGCTGCACCGCGTGAATGCGCGCAAAAGCGCGCGAAGCTTTGAGCGGATCGTCGGTATTGAGATAACGCACGACCGCTTCGACTTCGTGCAGCATCTGCTTGAACCAGAGCTCGTACACTTGATGGATGATGATGAAGAGCATCTCGTCGTGATGCGCAGGCTCCGACTGCTGGCGCTGCAGCGCCAGCAGCTCATCGATGTTGAGATACGAGCTGTAGGTCAGCTTGCCGTCCATTATGGCGTGAGGATGAGCTTCCCGGTCGTCTTGCGGGCTTCGAGATCGCGGTGTGCGCGTTCAGCCTCGGCCAACTTGTACTCGCCGCCGTGGCGGATCTTGAGTTTTCCGCTTTTGATCATGTCGAGCACCTCGCCCGCGCGCCAGAGCAATTCTTTGCGCGTGCGCGTGTAGTTCACGATTGTCGGCCGCGTGATGTAGAGCGAACCTTTTGGCGCGAGCTCCGCCAAGTTGAACGGCGGCACCGCGCCGCTCGATGCACCGTAGAGCACCATGTAACCGCGCGGCGAGAGACAATTGAGACTCTTCTCGAACGTGGTCTTGCCGACGCCATCATACACGACCGGAACGCCCGCGTTATTGGTGAGTCGTTTGACCTCGGCCTCGAAGTCTTGCTTCGCGTAGTCGATCGTTTCGTCGGCGCCGTCACCGCGTGCAAGTTTGGCCTTCGCCTCGCTGCCGACCGTGCCGATTACGCGCGCACCGCGCATTTTCGCCATCTGCACGAGCAATTGTCCTACACCGCCTGCGGCTGCGTGGATGAGTACCGTATCGCCTTGCTTGATCGGATACGTGTCAACGCTCAAATAATGTGCGGTCATGCCTTGCACCATCGCGACGCACGCATCGGCAAATGAAACGCCGTCCGGAATTGGAATCAGCTTCTCGACCGGGACGACGGCGTATTCCGCATATGTTCCGGCGAAGAAAATGAAGACGACGCGATCGCCGATCTTCATGTTTTCCTTGGCAAGATCGGTGCCGTCACCGACCGCTTCGATCGTACCGGCGCCCTCCTGTCCGGCCGTGAACGGCGTGTCCTTCTTGTACATGCCGGAGCGGAAGTACGTATCGATGTAATTGATGCCGGCTGCACCGATCTTGATCAGCACTTCGCCCGTCCGCGGAGTCGGTTTGGGGATCTCCTTGAATGTCAAAACTTCGGGGCCGCCAACCTTTTCGATGACGATCGCGTTCACGAGGGCTCCTTTCGTTCAGTCGCCTTTGCGGACCACAAGACGCTACTGGGTGAGGGCGGGTTGCGATTCGAGCCGAGCGCTAGCGCTGACGAGACGCGTCCCCGAAAGCCGGTCGTAGGGTTGAATGCGCCGCAGGCCCCAGATGAAGATTGGGAAGACAAACACCAGGCTTGCTGCCGCAAAGAAATAGCGGGCAATCGAATTCCAGATCGTCGGGCGGGCAAGATCGGCGCGAACGACACGGACATCAAGGATCATCATCCCGATCGTACGGCCGACGACCGCGACGAGCACGACCGAATAGACCCAAAGATAGAAGAGACTCTGCGAGAAGATTATCCCGGTCATCATTGCGGGCATGAAATGGAGCGCCTCTCGGAGGCCGAGATGCTTACCGTTCTCCGAGACCTGCACGGTATGCGTAATGAATTGTGGGATGATCGTGCTGACGACTGCGATATCGATCAGCCATGCACCAGCGCGCCGCCACCATCCGGCAAAGACCCGGCGTGACGCCGGTTCGACATGTGGTCGCGGTAACGCGATCGGACCGGATTGAAAGCGCTGGAGCCACATTTGCGAAAGCGGTGTCGACGCAAACTGCAAGAGTCCGGCAATACGGCGCGCTGCATATGGCGACGAACCCAACCATTCGCCGGCGCGAAGCGTCGGCTCCAAACGCAGCTCACGCAGCTGATCGGCGACGACGGCTAGGTTGACTTCGCGTCCCAGATGGTGGAAGCTCGCGATCGCGATTGCCATGATTGCGCTCTCAATTGAACCGCTAGCGCATAGCGCGATACGGTCGGCGGTGTACTCCGTACGACGCAGGTAGGCACCGAAAACGATCGAGACCGGTGTATTTTCGCGCCCGTTGACCGAAAGAATCGACGAGATACGCGTGTGTCCGGCGCGGATGTGGACGAGCTCGCGCGTGATCAAGAAGCGAAGCTCGTCATCCTTGAGGTGCTGCAGCCAGTGACTCGAGATCACGAGCGCGTAGGGTTCCGCGACACCGACCGCGGCAATCGGAACGTTTACGTCATCGCGAATGAAGACTTGCGGATGCGAGACGTCAAGCCGTCGCGCACAATCTGCGACCAAGTTCGCAACGTGGGGCATCTGACCGGCGTGGACGTGAATGCTGTCGCCGAGCAAGCGTCCGCGTGAGATCGAGACGTACAAGAGCGCGCCGACTGCGATCAAGACGAGCCGCGAGGGTGTGATCGCTTCCGACAGCAGTGCAGCTATGATCGCAAGCGAGATCGGCAGCATGAAGATGCAGAAGATCATCCCACTCCGTTCGCCGGGATCGCGTAGCGATTCAGGACCGCTGAGCAGCGGATCTTTCATCGGACGATGTAGCTCGACGGATGCGCAGCACGCACGTAGTGCCACGTGCCGCCTTCGAGACGATAGAAGTACACGTTGGGATCCATCGGATCGCCGAACGCATCAAACGTAAACGTGCCGACGAGCGTCTGAATCGGAATTGGCTGCGCGATCGCGCGCGCAACCATTACACGCGAGGTCGAGCTGAAGCGCTGCACGGCGGTGACGAAGATTTGCGCGGCGGCGTAGGAAAACGCCGCGATAGGCGACATGGGGCCGTACGTTCCTTCATACTGCGATTTGATCGCGAGCGCGGCAGGGACGATTTGGAGCGGCGGCATCGACGTTGAGACGATCAAGCCATCGATCTGTTTGCCGTACGACGGCCAGAGTCCGGGGTCAAAGAACGCGGCCGAGCCATCGAACTGTCCGTTCCAGCCCGCGCTCCGCAGCGCCGGAATCAGGCGGCCGAGTACCGGTGCCAAGCCCGCAAAGAAAACGAGATCGGCCTGCGACTGAACGATCGTCGTGGCTGCGCCCTCGATGTCCGGACGGTCGTTCGAGAGTCTGACGTCGATTGGATTCAAGCCGTCGCCGCTGGTTTGTTTGAGAAACGTGGCGGCGACCTCAGGTCCATAGTCGCCATCCAGGTAGACGACCGCGACTTTTTTGCCGCGCTTTTCGGCGGCGACAAATTTTGCGTGCAGCGTCCCTTCGATCGAGTCTTTGGTCGTCAGGCGAAAAACGTTGCGGTAACCCTGCGCGGTGATCGAGTCGGTCGTCGCAGCCGGGACGATCAACGGCATGTTCGCGTCGGCATAGTATCGCAGGACTTGGCTCGTGATCTTGCCGCTCAGATGTCCGACTGCACCGCATTGAGTTTGGTCGTCGATCGCAAAGCGCGAGACGAGCAGCGCATTCGCGAGCACGTTCTGGTCGTCGAGCGGGCGAACGGCCCAAAAGCGTGTCGAGACGGTCGTTCGCAAACCGTTGATGTCATCGAAGCACCCGCGCACGCCGTTGATCATCTGCTGCCCGAGCTGCGCTTGCGCCCCGCTTTCGGGTCCCATCACTGCGATACTCGCAAGCGGTGCGAGCTGCGCCGATGCAGGGGATGCTGCCGCTGCGGCTGCGAGCGATGCCGCGCCGCCCAGAAATGCGCGGCGCTTCGTCATCGCTTCGCGACGTATGCGACGACGGTCGTCGCTAAAAATCCTACGGAGAAGGCCATGTTCGTCACCAAGACGCGATCGTTGAGCGCGAAGATATTCGATGCAAACGCGATCAGTCTGCTCTCATATACGACAAGCAGCACGGCGAGCAAGACGCCCACGAAATAAATCGGCGTCGCGCCCGCCAGAATGCCGGCCGACCACAGGCTCAGTACCATCAAGACGTGCAGCACGATTGGAAGCGTTCGGCTCACGCGCACACCAAAACGCACCGGCACGGAGCGCAGATTCTGCGCGACGTCGACGTCGTAGTCCATCAACGCGTAGAGAATGTCGAAGCCGGCGACCCAGATCGTGACCGCGACGAAGAGCAGCACGGCCGGAAACGTAATCGTGCCGGTGACCGCGACAAAGGCACCCAGCGGCGCAAAGCCGTCAACCGCACCTAGCAAGAAATGCGACGCCCATGTGAAGCGCTTGCAGAGCGGATAGACGATCAGCGCGAGCCCGGCAATCGGAAGCAACGCGACGCACAGCGGATTGAGCTGCCAGGCCGCAAGCAACGTCACCAGCAAGCCGACGACGATCGCGGTCGCCATCACCGACGGCGGCAGCGCGCCGCTCGCGGTGGGACGGTTGTTCGTGCGCGGATTCTTCGCATCGATCGTGCGATCGAAAAATCTATTCGCGGCCATAGCTGCGGTGCGCGCACCCGCGACCGCAACCGTAATCCAAAACATTTGTGCGAGCGTCGGCATTCCGCGCGCGCCCATCACCGCGCCGACGTACGCAAATGGCAAACCGAAGAGCGTGTGCTCGATGCGAATGTCGCGTAGAAAGAGGCGAAGATAGTGCATGCGGTTATGGATGATCCAACAAGCGTCCAAGCGCGTCCGGACCTTGGCCGGACCACGAATTCGAGACGCTCTTGCGCTCTAGAACGCTGTCCAACCCGTACTCCTTCCAGCGTGAGCTGACCAAGCCGCGCGTCGCTTCGTCCATCACCATATCAGGCGGCCACTCGCGCTCGTAGCCTTCGCCCGGGCCTTTGCGCGTGGCGTCGATCCCGATCTTGTGACCGAGTGCAGCGAGGTACGAACCGCTGTGATCGAGATCGTCGACGGGACCCGGCATGACGATTAGATCGCGCTTTGCGTCGACGTTATTCAACGCGAACCACGCGACTTGACGAATATCGTGCACGTCGATGTCGGCGTCGACGACGAGCAGTGTACGGGTCAACATCATCATGTGGCCCAGACCCCAGAGCGCGTTCATTACTTTGAACGCGTGTCCCGGATATGACTTGCGAATCGAAACAATGCAGAGATTGTGAAAACCGCCTTCGACCGGAAGATTGTAATCGACGATCTCCGGCACGACCATCTGCAAGAGCGGCAAGAAGATGCGCTCGGTCGCTTTTCCGAGCCACGCGTCTTCCATCGGCGGTTTGCCGACGACGGTCGCGGCCCAGATCGGTTTGCGGCGATGCGTGATCGCGGTGCAATGAAACGTCGGATAGAGATCGGCGAGACTATAGACGCCGGTGTGATCGCCGAAGGGACCTTCGGTGCGCAGATCGGTGTTGTCGACGTAACCTTCCAGAATGAACTCGGCGTCGGCCGGTACTTTGAGATCGACCGTTTTCGCATGCGTCACTTTCACCGGCTTGCCGCGCAAGATTCCGGCAAAGGCAAGCTCGTCGACGATCGGTGGCAGCGGCGCGGTCGCGGCGTACGTTACGGCGGGATCGGTTCCGATTGCAACTGCGACCGGAACGCGTTCGCCCCACTTCTTGGCTTGCGCACGACCGTGCTTGTGACGCTGCCAGTGCATGCCTGCGGTTTTCGAATCAAAGATCTGCATGCGGTAGACGCCGGTGTTTTGCACGTGCGTTTGCGGATCGCTCGTGATGACCAGGCCGAGCGTGATGAACGGTCCAGCGTCGAGCGGCCACGTCGTGAGCACTGGAAGCTCATTCAAGTCGGGATCCTCGATCACGACGTCTTGGCATGAACCGCCGTTGACCGTTTTCGGGACCGCGTTCATCAGCGGTGCAAACGATGCCAGCTTTGCGATGCGCGAGGCGAGCGATTCGGGAACGGAAAGATCGAGCAGACGCCGCAAGCGTGTTGCGACCTCGTCCAAGCTCTGTGCGTCGAATGCCATCGCCATACGGCGTTCGCTACCGAACTGATTCGTCAGAACACGGACGTCGGAACCGCGAACGTTCGTGAACAAGAGCGCCGGACCGCCGGATTTGACGACGCGATTCGTGATCTCGGAGATTTCGAGATACGGATCGACTTCGGCGGAGATCTCGACGAGCTCGCCGCGGTGCTGCAATTCCGAAACGAATGCATCCAATGAGTCGAAGGGCATCGCAGGATGCTTGGACGCACCCCACACAAACCCCGGTCAATGCCCACGTTTTCCATACGCGAAGCCGGCCCGGACGACGTCGACCTGATTGCGCGTCGCCGCGTCACGATGGCCGAAGAATCAGGCGATTCGAAAATGAGCGAAGCGCTGGTCGAAGCTACGCATCGCTGGCTGCGCGAGACAACCAAGCTCGGAATTATGCGCTCCTGGGTTGCAGAGAGCGATGGCAAGGTCGTCGGTTCTGTCAGTTGCCGCATTCGCGACACGAGCCCGCGCGAGTTCGATCTCGCCGGCAAAGAAGCGTACGTTCAACATCTCTACGTCGATCCGGCGTACCGGCGTTACGGGATCGGGCGCGCTCTTATGCACGTTCTGCTCGATTGGTGCAAGACGAGCGGCAATTCACGCATCGCGTTGCGCACCAGCGAAATGGCTCGCTCGCTCTACGAGAGTCTGGGCTTCGTCGCCGATCGCGTCATGACGTACAAGGGCAACACCTAGCTAGCAGGTCGGCGGCAGACGATTTCGAGACGGTTGCCGCTCGGGTCGCGGAAGAATGCCGCATAGTACGTTTCCGAATATTCGGGATAGGGCTGCGGGCCTTCGATATCGGTGAAGCCGGCCGTCTTCATCGTGTTTGCGACGGCGTCGACTTCGTCGTAGTTTGCAGCATAGAATGCTAGCACCGTTTCCGTCGCGGTATGTGTCGGCTGTTCGAAGAGCACAATGCACTCTGCCGGTCTCTTGCCGGCTTTGCGATAGTAGAGCACGTGATCGCCGATTGCACGCTTGTGATGCATGCCGACGGCCGGCATGAAGACGTCATAAAATAATGTGGCCTCCGCAATGCTACGCACGCGGAGGTCCACATGATCGAATACGAGCCGGTCGGGCGTTAGTCTGGTCGACGCCGGCGTGTGCGGCCTGCGGGCGCACCGAGGCGATCGCCACCGCCACCACCACTGCCGCCGCCGTTATTTCCGCCGCGACGGCCACCGCCGCCGCCGCCTTCCGGACGCGGACCACGCGACTGGTAGTCGTCGGGAATTCCGGCATCGCCGTTGAGCACGGCCTTGCGTGAGAGATTGACCCGGCCTTGCGAATCTACTTCCATCACTTTGACCATGATCTGATCGCCGATCTTGACGACGTCCTCAACCTTCTCGACGCGATTCGGCGCGAGCTGGCTGATATGGACGAGGCCTTCTTTGCCCGGCAAGAATGCGACGAATGCTCCGAAGTTCATCAGTCGCGTGACCGTACCGAGGTACGTTTCGCCGACTGCCACTTCTTTGGTGAGCGCTTCGACCATCAGCTTGGCTTTGTTCGCGCCTTCGCCATCCGGCGATGCGATGAACACGCGGCCATCGTTCTCGATGTCGATCTTGACGCCGGTGTCGGCGATGATCTTGTTGATGATCTTTCCGCCTGGTCCGATGACGTCTTTGATCTTTTCGGGATTGATCTGCAGCACCAGCATGCGCGGTGCGTAGCTCGAAAGCTCGGCACGCGGCTCCGCAATCGTTTCCTTGAGCTTGTCGATGATGAACAAGCGCGATTTCTTCGCTTCCGTCATCGCTTCGCGCATGATCTCGATCGTGATCCCCGAGACTTTGATGTCCATTTGGATCGCGGTGATGCCGTCAACCGTGCCGGCGACTTTGAAATCCATCTCACCGAGCGCATCTTCGATGCCCTGAATGTCGGTGATGACGCGATGCTTCTTACCTTTGAGGATGAGTCCCATCGCGACGCCCGCGACGTGCTTTTTGATCGGAACGCCGGCGTCCATCAGCGAGAGCGTGCTTCCGCACACCGACGCCATCGACGACGAGCCGTTTGATTCGAGCGTTTCGCTCATGACGCGCATCGTGTACGGGAAGTCGTTCACGTCCGGCAATACCGGAACGAGCGCGCGTTCAGCGAGGTGGCCGTGTCCGATCTCGCGACGGCCAGGGCCGCGCATTGGGCGCGTCTCACCCACCGAGTACGGCGGGAAGTTGTAGAAGTGCATGTAGCGCTTGTTGGGGACGGCGATGATCCAATCCAAACGCTGCTCGTCGCTGATCGAGCCGAGTGTTGCTGCCGAAAAGACCTGCGTCTGTCCACGCTGGAACACGGCGCTGCCGTGGACGCGCGGCACGTAATGTACCTTTGACCAGATCGGTCGAATCTCGTCGGGCTTGCGGCCATCGGGACGCAGACCTTCGTCGACGACCATCGTGCGCAGCTCGTCCTCTTCCATCGTCTTGAGGATCTTTTCGAAATCCTTGTTGGCGGAATCTTCGAGCAATGCACGCAGGTCTTGGTCTTTGCATTTCGCGATCGCAACGTCGCGCGTGATCTCGGCGAAGGCAGCGTTGCGCTCTTGCTTCTCCGTGATCCGCATCGCTTTGGCGACGTCTTTCGAGAATGTTTTCTCGACGAACTTTTTAAGCTCGGCGTCCGGCTTATGAACCGGATACTCCCGCTTCGGCTTGGCGACGCGCTTCGCGAGGGTGTCGATTGCTTTTACGATGAGCTTGATATTGTCGTGTGCGAACGCAACGGCCGCGAGAAAATCGTCCTCGCTCAGCTCGTTCATGCCGCCTTCGACCATCATCACCGCGTCGGCAGTCCCGGCGACGACGATATCCATTCCGCCGGTCTCGTATTGCGGAAGCGTCGGATTGCAAACGAGCTTGCCTTCTTCGTCGCGTCCGACGCGAACCGCAGCCACGGTCTTTTCGAACGGAATGTCCGAAACGGCGAGCGCCGCACCGGCTGCACACGTTCCGAGGACGTCGGCATCCAGCTCGGGATCGATCGAGAGAACCGTTGCAACGACTTGGACGTCGTTGCGGAATCCCTCGGGAAACAGCGGCCGCAGCGGCCGGTCGATTTGGCGCGAGCTCAGTGTCCCGTGTTCGGTGGGACGGCCTTCGCGCTTGATGTAGCCGCCCGGAATCTTTCCGGCTGCGTACATCTTCTCTTCAAATTCGCAAGTGAGTGGGAAAAAGTCGATGCCTGTCCGCGGTGATGCGGAGGCGGTTACGGCACACAGAACTACGTTCTGGTCGCCATAACGGACGAGAGCGGAACCGTTCGCTTGCTTTGCAAGTTCGCCGGTCTCGATGACCAGCGTACGGCCGCCGATCTCGAGTGAGATCGATTCTGGCACGTGTACTCCTAAATTTCTTTTCTTCTACCTATTATTTATTCGCGGGCGCCTTCGGGCATTGCAGTACAACGCCCTGGTCTGGCCTTAGCGGCGCAGACCGAGATCGCTGATCAGCTTGCGATAGCGCTCTAAATCGATGCGTTGCAGATAGTTAAGCAAGCGTCGACGCTGCCCGACTTGCATGAGCAAACCGCGGCGGCTGTGATGGTCCTTCTTGTGCACCTTGAGGTGCTCGGTCAGCGCGTTGATCGACGCGGTGAGGACCGCAATTTGAACGTCGGCCGAGCCGGTGTCTCCGGCTTTGCGTCCGAACTTGACCGAAAGATCGGTCTTCTGCTCTTTGGTGAGCGGCATGAGGCTCCTTACTCAGGATAGGCTCGCTCGGCTCCAGCTCTCCTAAAGGGGGCCAGGCCGGCGACCGCGGCATCATAGCACGACGGGCCGCCGCCAGCCAAGTACTACGCTCGCCTAGCCTGCTTGCTGGTAGGTCTCGCGGGCACGCAAGGCACGCGCCGCGTCGGCTCGCATTGCCTCGAGGTGCGCGTGCGTCTGGACATCGGACGTCTTGTGCAGCGCAACGTCGATGCGCCCTTCCAAGTCGCCCAGCTCGTAGCGTGCCAGCGACTGCGCGTCGTATGGCGTCCCCTTCGTGGGAACGGCTGCAAGCTTCGCAAGCAGCGCCGTGTACCGCCGCTGCAAGTTGCGGCGCACGCTCGTCGCATGCGCGACCGCGCCCGTACGCAAATCACCGAAGATCGCGTTCTGGTTCCACGTGAAGAGATCGGTCATCGACATCGTCGTGCCAGCCGCGTTCTTTGCGGGCAGATCGGCGATCCGCTGCAACACGACCGGATCGAACATGTAACGCAGTGCGGTGTCCTGGAATACGGCGGCGACCGAAGCAACCGACAGATCCAAACGAGGCTGCTCGGTATAGCTAAAATTCAGGAATGGCTCGTGTTCGCTGTAGACGAGCCGCCGCAATGTCATCGGCGACAAGTTCCACGCGTCGTTCGCAAACAGATAGTGGTCGACAAGCGCGAAGGCGCGCTGCTCTTGTGCGCGCGACACCGCGGTCAAAGGAAGCGCTGCGTTCGGATCGCCGACGCGCGCACGTGAAAGATATTCGCCGCCGATGAAATGCGCGGCATGCACTGCGCAGCGTCCGTACGGACGCATGATGTAAGCGAACGCTGCACGTTCCTCGTCCCACGAATGCCCGGTCCGCGGAAAACGCGAGTCGAGCTGACGCAGGAGATCGCGGCCGATGGTGAGCTGCTGGTCGCACCATCCGAGCGTATCGTTCGAAAGCACGAACCACTCAACGCGCGGGTCGATTGAGTGTCCGTTTTGCCATTCCACGTCTTCATCGGATGCAAAACGGAATTGCGGCTGCGACCATTGCGATGCAATCCGGTTGAGCGCCGGAACTTCGGCTTGCGGTGTGGTCGCGCCGGCAATCGGTGCGTAGCCATAGGCAATCGCGTGATAGTCGTACGGCCCGAGTACCTCTTGAAACAAATCGCCGTTGCGCGCGCCGCGCGGCGCGATATTGTTCGCGATGTAGTCCATCGCGGACGTCGAGAGTCCGTACCGGCTGGTGAAATGTTTGTCGCGTAGCTGGGCCATCGTATACGCCTCGTGGCCGATGAAATTGTGCATCAGCCCCCAGTCGTGACCTACCTCGTGCAGAACGATCCCGAAAAGAAAATCCGGGGCTTCTTTCTGCGCGATCTCAGCCGGGTTGCCGCCTTGCATAAGGGCCTGCGCATACGCGCTATAGCCGAATTGCTGCGCCATCACCAAGCCGTCGTCGTGAACCGCAAATGACCGGCCGCTGTGCTCGGCCGGCTCGTTATTCGGATTGGTCACATCGAGCGCGATGCCCGAGGATCGGACCAACACGTTCTCGATGAGAACACCGCCGCGGAAAACCTCACCCGTGCGCGGGTCCCATACGAGCTGCGCCTCGGCACCGAACGAAGGCGTGGCTTCGGTGATCCAACGCACGACGTTATAGCGGATGTCATCCGGATCCCAGCTCGGATCGCTCGGTTGATCCTGCACTTGAATAACATTCGAGATTCCGATTCGCTCGAAGGCTGCGTTCCAAGCCAAGATGCCGCGCCGTACCGGCTCGCGATATTCGACCGGAATCGAATTGCTCAGCGTGAACACGATCGGATTCTTCGCCGGAGAAACTTTTTTGGTCGGATCCGACGGCTGAATATTCCAACGAATCAGATAGCGAACGTAGTCGTCGGTCGTTCGTGGAGTTCTATCAAACGCAATGTGCGCATCTTCGAAGTAGCCGATTCGATCGTCGGCCAGACGCGGCATATATCCGTCATTCTCGGGGAGTGCGATAAAGTTGTAGACGGCGCGCACTTGGATGCTGCGCGCGTCGACGACGGTGTTCACCGCATCGGGTGGTTTGGCGGATGCGAATGACTCATCGGCCTCGATCACGATGTTCTTCGGAAATGCTTTGGACGGTCCGAAATAGGTGCGCGCCGGATCCAGATGATATGCCGTTGAGGGGTCTTTCGGATCGGCGAGGTGCCGCATTGAGTCGGTGAAGTTCATGACGTCACCGAGCAGCATCGACATGTCGATGACAATGCTCTTGTCGCCCGCGTTCTCCGAGACCACGGGCGCCATTCCGACGACGGAGTCTGCAGTCGAGAGACGCACCGCGTCGGCGAGCGGCGTATTCGGGAGCGCGAGGAAGCGCGTTTGCGGCCAAATGACGGCGACCGTGCGACCGTTGCGAATGAAGCGTACGAGGCGCGCTTCTTGCTGGAACATTTGCCCGGAGACGATCCCTAAGCCGCCGAGACCGTTCGCGTTGACCGCAGTCTCCAGAAAATCTTTGTCGAGCTGATCGTTGTGCAGCTCGATATACACCTTGCCTTCTTTACGCCAGACGGTGAACAAGCCGTCTTGTCTCTCGGCATCCTTTGTCCACGGGCCATAGCCGGGGAGCGGCGGCAAAGATCCGCTTGGTGGTGGCGCGGCGGCCGGCGGCGTCTGCGCGGCGACGTGCGCCGTCAAAAATCCACAGAATGCGAGGATCGCACTCAAACGCGCGATGGACCGTAGCATGAACCGCCCGCCTTTCAGAAAACCGAGGCGGACGAGTTAAATCGAGGGAGGCTTCATGCCTTCACGGGCTAGGCCGTCATTGGAGGCGCCTGATCGGCGAGCGCAGTTCGAATACGGTCGCGCAGCGTGGTGATCGATGGGTCGAGTGCGGTGTTCTGCTGCGAGAGCATTTCGAGCGCCGTCAGCACGGCCATCGCATCCGGCCGCTCGACCGCAATGTAGACACTTTTGCTGAGCTCGTCGTCGAGACGCTCCAGCGCGCGCTTTGCCATGTTAGCTTGCCCAAACGAGTACGCGTGGTGGCTCGCGTTTCCCAAAAGCTTGAGCTCGGACTCGAGCCAATCACGATAGTCACGAAGCATGGTGTTTCCTTTCGTAGGGCGGGTCAGCCGTTCGTCGAAATTAGACCGTTGTGATCGACGAGTACGTAACGGTCGCTTCCGTCGACGACATACCCGCGGGGACCGCGAAGAACGTCACGGTCGGAGAAAACCAGATCGCCGTCTTTCATGTCGACGACGATTGGTATGCGCTCGAGGGCAATTGTCCGCATCAGGGTGGGCCGCTCGCGGAAGGCTGGATTCACGAGGGAACGGTCACGTGCCCGTGGCACGCCTGGTGCTTTTCGCTCGAGACCGGGCGCATGGCGATACTCGAGATGGACGGCGTCGCGACGTACGACGTCCGCATCGATGGCGGCATGGTCGCAATCAACCCGAAACCTCGGGAGTAAGCAGAGCCCCGCGCAAGTTCGCGAGTGTTCGCGAGCCAGTCGCGAACATCGCAATCCGCAATCCCTCGGTGATCTCGGCGAGCGCTTCACTGACCGCATCCGGCGAGCGTGTCGCGGGCTCGAGCAGCGGCAATGCCATGCCGGCCAGGTCGGCGCCGAGCGCGAGCGCCTTTGCGACGTCGACTCCGGTGCGAATGCCGCCGCTTGCAACGATCGTTGCGTTCGGAAATGCAAGCCGCATCGCGCGGGTCGCATGTGCCGTCGGCATGCCCCAATCGGCGAATTGCTCGGCCAACCTCGCGCGCAGCGGATCGTCCGAGCGCTTACCCTCGACGCGCGCCCACGACGTGCCGCCCGCACCGGCGACGTCGATCGCCGCGACGCCGGCATCGAGCAAACGCTGCGCGGTGCTGGGTGCAATTCCGGAACCGACGCTTTTCGCAACCACCGGAACGTCGAGTGCGCGGACCAGCGATTCGATCTTCGGAAGCAGAGCGCGAAAGTTCGTGTCGCCTCGCGGCTGGAGTGATTCTTGCAGCGGATTTAAATGAAGGTAGAGGCCGCTTGCGCCGATGGCTTTGACGGCGCGGCGCGCGTCTTCGATGCTAACGCCGTAGTTGAGCTGGACGGCGCCGAGGTTTGCGAACAGCACGACTTTCGGCGCGACCTCGCGGACGTCGTATGTTGCGAACAGCTCGGGGTTTTCTATCGCCGCGCGAATGCTGCCGAGTGCAAGCGCAATCCCTGCGGCCTGCGCCGCGACCGCAAGATTACGATTGATCGCGCCGGCGCGCTCGGTGCCGCCTGTCATCGATGAAATGATTAGCGGCGCGTGTAGTGTGTGTCCGAGGAACGTCGTCTGCATCACGACGTCCTCGAGCGCGATCTCGGGCAGCGCTTCGTGCCGCAAACGCACCGCGCCGAAGCCTGCCTCGAGGGTCGAGGCGACATCATCATTCAGGCAGATGTCGAGATGGCGGGTCTTACGCTGCTCGGTGTTGCTCATGGGTTAGAAATGCGTGACGCTCCGCCGCCTCAGCAAGATGTACCTGGCGCGCGAGGAATGCCGGGAGCGATGAGAACCTGGCTGCTGCTTTTTCTGATCTTTGCGACCGTCGGCATCGCGGCCGGGTGTAAAGGGTCAGGATCCTCGAGTACAAGTCCAACCCCGTATCCAACGCAATCCGCTCGCGGCGGTTCGGACGAAGTCGCGTTTGGCGATGACTTTACGGTCGGCATGGGTACCTCGTTCTGTGGAGTCTCTTTTAGTAGCGGCAATTGCCAGACGCAGCCCACGTATCCGGGTGTAACGACCGCCGTAAACCCGACGGGTTGGTCGCAACGCTTCGCGGGCGCGCTCTCGCTTCCAAGATATGCACCGAGTGGCAGCCTCATTCTCGGTGTGAGCGGCGCGCTGAGCGGCGACGCGCCCGAGCCCGAAGGTTACGGCGGCGACGTACTCGGCAACTCCTCACAGTTCGCCGATCTCAAAGTTATCACGACGAACATCCGTGCGAACAACATTCGTATGATTGTCATCGTCCAAAGCGGCATCAACGATGTGTTTGACGCGTACTACTCGGCATTGTGCGTCGGGAACGGCGGAACCGTATCCGGTGGCGGCAGCGCGACGCAATCAGCGCCGTGCACCGCATCCGGAACGACGCTTGCCGATTCGAGCAACAACGTGCGGAACGGAACCTTGTATAAGGCGTTTAGCACGATGCTTACTAACCTGAACGCGCTGGCGGGCGGCGCGCCGGAAGCGACGTTGATCGTCGGTGTCCCCGACATCGGCAAGCTGCCGTACTCGATTGCGAATTTCAACGCGTCGCAGCGCGCAACGCTAACGTCGGATTCGCAGCTTGCGAATGCGGCCATGCAGGCTGCGATCGCGGACGCAACCGATAAGGCAGTCACGTACGTCGATTGGTTCGATTATTTTGCCTCGAACCCGCAGTATTACACGACCACCTACTATGCCTCGGATCTCTTCCACCTGAACGACCAAGGCTACTCAATCCTCGAGGGCCTGGTCTTCTCGTCATTTACCGCGGCGTTCCCGACGTTCTAGGGGAATGCGCGCTGGAGGCGTATTTCCGGGCGCATGTCATCAATTGAAGGGAAGCGAGTCGCTGCGCTGATCAGCGACGGGTTCGAAGAAGCAGAATTGGCCGAGCCGCGCAAGGCGCTCGAGGGCGCCGGGGCGATCGTGACGATCGTTGGGTTCGATGAGAAATCGCGCCAGAAGATACGGGGCAAGCGAGGGCTTGATGACGGCGGCCAGCAGAAGGCCGAAGAGCTGGTGGCCGACGTGACGGGTGACGATTTCGACGCGCTTCTCATCCCGGGTGGGTCCTCTCCGGACCGCCTGCGGACGAACCGCGACATCCAGCGTCTCGTCCGTGAGATCGACGGCGCGAAAAAGCCGATCTTCGCCGTGGGGCACGGCCCACAGGTGTTGATTTCCTCGCAAGTCGTACGCGGGCGTCAACTCACGGGTGCCGCTTCGATCGCCGACGACATCCGCAACGCGGGTGGGCTCTATCGCGATCAACCGGTCATCCAAGATGGGAACTGGGTGACGACACGCACGGCGAGCGACATGCTCGTCTTCACGCGAGCCATGCTCGAGAAATTGGCGAGCGCCGTGCCGGTCGCGCCCGTCTAGCAAGGTTTGTTCCGCGCCGCCCCGTAGGACGCGGCACTAACTTTCTCCAGAGGGGTAATTGATGAGCCGATCGTTTGCGGGCAAACTGCTCGCCGCGTTAGCGTTGAGCTTCGCGTTGCCGGCAGTCGCGCATGCGGACCCGTGGCCAATCGCATCGCCGGCGCCCGCGGCATCGAGCGAGTCTCTCGCCCCGCTGAGCTTAGACGTCAAGACGCTGCGCGTTGCACAAGCCCAGCCGCAAGTCGTGCCGCCTTTGCACTTGCCGCTCTGGCGTAACGGTTTGGATTACACGATCGACGCGTCGCTTGCGTGGCCGTTCGGTAATACCGGAAAACCGGCGGGCGTCGGTCTTCCGGGAGGGATGGATATCATCGGACGCTATGCGTTCGGGCCGAACACGCGTTTCGTGATCGGCTATTACGATTTGCAAGAGTATCCGGTTGGCTTCGACACCGGAGTCGTTCCGGTTTATCTGCAAGGCGCAGCGACGCCGATCGCGGCGGCAAATTTGGGCGCGAAGCCCGACAACGTCGTGATCAAGAACAGCATCGTCAACGTTCATCTCGATCAGGTTGTATGGACGAAGCTGCTCGGTCAGGACTTTCCGATCACGTTCTCACCGAATTACACCCAGCGTTGGGCATCAGTCGGCGGCGGTACCGACTTACTGCCGGTCGAGGAAAATGGCTTGCCGTACTTGCTGCAC
>Ga0302326_10003024_pt1 | contig 40115 bp, 38 predicted proteins | sample Palsa_T0_3_FD_202264 | JGI IMG/M metagenome (GOLD analysis project Ga0302326, IMG submission 202264) | Peat permafrost microbial communities from Stordalen Mire near Abisko, Sweden - Palsa_T0_3 | ecosystem: Environmental > Terrestrial > Soil > Palsa > Peat permafrost | place: Sweden: Abisko... | reverse complement strand
CTGACCCGCACGAGAGGCCCGTTCTGGTCGATACGCCCGGCGCGGATCCTGCTGATCGCGGTGTTCGGCACCCAGGTCATAGCGACCCTGATCGCGGTCTACGGGCTCTTCATGACCCCGCTTGGCTGGGGTTGGGCGGCGTTCGTCTGGGGCTACGCCCTGATCTGGTTCCTGGTGAACGACCGCGTGAAGTTGCTCGCCTATCGGATCCTCGATCCCGCCGGCGCCAAGGCAAAGCACAAGACCGAGACGGCGCTGGGGCTCAAGCCGCAGGCCGCCTAGTCATCAAAATCAAGGCAGCCGGCGGCCCGCAGGAAGGCGGAAGATGAAGACACACACGAAGGCGTTTCGGGTCGGCGAGGGCGACAAGGTCGATCTTAAGAAATGGCCGACGGCCGTAGCTCCCGTCTACAAATCGAAGGCGCAGTACAAGGCGCTGCTCGAAGAGCACGTCACCCGACTCAGCGAAATGCAGCAGCTGCACTACGCCTCAAACCGTTACGCCCTCCTGCTGGTCTTCCAGGCCATGGACGCGGCGGGAAAGGACGGCGCCATCCGGCATGTCATGTCCGGGGTCAATCCTCAGGGCTGCCAGGTTTTCAGCTTCAAGCACCCCAGTGCAGACGAGTTGGAGCACGACTTTCTCTGGCGCACCACGCGCGACCTGCCCGAGCGAGGTCGGATCGGCATCTTCAACCGGTCCTACTACGAGGAAGTGCTTATTACCCGCGTGCACCCCGAGATCCTGCAAAGCGAGGGGCTGCCGGACGCTACCCAGGACGACAAGGACCTCTGGCGCGATCGCTACCGCTCGATCCGCGATCTGGAGAAACACCTCCACGGCAACGGCACGCGCATCGTCAAATTCTTCCTCCATCTTTCCGAAGAGGAGCAGCGCAAGCGCTTCCTGGCGCGGATCGACGAGCCCGAGAAGAACTGGAAGTTCAGCATGGCGGACATCGAGGAGCGGAAATTCTGGAAGAGCTACATGAAGGCGTACGAGGGCTGTCTCAGCGCGACAAGCACCGATGACTCCCCTTGGTACGTCGTTCCTGCCGATGACAAGGAGAACGCCAGGCTGATCGTCTCGCAGATCGCGCTCGATACGTTCGAGGGCCTTGAGATGACCTATCCGAAGACAAGCGATGCGCGCCGAAAGGAACTGCTCGCTATTCGTGCTCAGCTTGAGAAATGAAGGGCGCGAAAAAGCGGGATTGTGTGCCCTTGAAGGCGCGGATCGCCTTAGTGTCGCGCCGCCGCAGGGGCTGGCGGAGCCCAGCTGCGCCGGCGTCACGAGTACTTCGCTCGGCGACTGCGGCGCAGGCGACAACGTCGGCGCCGAGACCTTCGGGCGGGCGAGAGTCCACCTCTCGCTCAGCCCTCCAACGCGGCGGCTCGGCGCGCCAGGCTCTCGGCCGGCCAGAGCGCCTCCATGTCGTAGTAGATTTCAAACGCGGGAATCTCAGGCGGCAGGACCATCCAGGGCAGCTTGGAGCGCGTGAAAATGAAGGCGTCGGGCGTGACCGCGGCGGCGGCGTCAAGCGTCCCAGTCCGGACAAACGCCATCGCCATGCGCCCGCCATAGTGGCTCCAGAGCGCCACATGACAGATGGGCACCGATGAATCATCTGTTCGCGTCCGCTCTCGCTCGGTGTCGGCGCCGCTTCGCTCGAGCCATTCGTCAAAATGACGCGCGAGGTCTCGATGATTGCATTGATGACGAACCCACCGCCGGTCTCCCGCTGACACCAGGTGCAGTTGCAGCAGTTGACGAACATCGGCGCGGCGCCGAGACGATAGCGCACCGCGCCGCACGCGCACCCACCTTCGAACAAAGATTCCATGTGGGGCAGGCTAGTCGATCAACCGGACAATTCTGTCAGCATCATCCGGCTGAACCGTAAAGTACCGTCACCCGCGAGGCGGGGCCGCTTCGCCCTCTGAACGGTTGGAGTGTCGCTTTCCGCCGCTGACAAACGCGACTGCGGCATGGTTATGCGCAGAATGCCGTCATGGGCCGCCGTAGTTCAATCGGCTCGGATCGCTTGATGGTCCCCTGCAGAATCTGCTCCCGAGGGAGGCGCCCAGCCTAGGAGGGGCCCAGGCCCTGCCGCACGTCAATATCGAGCTTTTTGACCATCTGCATGAGGATGTCGTTCTGCTCTTCCAGACGGTGGAGGATCACCTCCTGCTCGGCCTTCACGTTGATTTCCAGGTCGTGCTGGGCGCGCGCCTCAGAGTGCGAGCCCTGGATGTTCTGACCAACCACGATCAGCGGCATCAGCAGCAGTTGGATCACGTTCGACATGAAGAGGTAGAAGATGAATCCCATCGGCGGGTCGAACCGCAGGCGTTCCGGCGCAAGGAAGTTCCAGCCCAGCCAACAGGTCGTCCAGGCAAGGATGACCAGGAAGAACGCCATCGTGCCAACCCGCTCGGTGATCCAGACGGCCATCCCCCCATTCGCGTCTGCGCGTTTGCGGGACGCCCCGCGACGGCTTCTCCGCGTAGGTCTCGGTCACCACACACCTGATCACATCGCAGAAGAGCTAACCGCATCGAACGTCGTTCCGCGCCGTTTAACGAGTCCTCGCCGAACTGGTAGCTCGACGCGGCTTGGCCGGCTCCAGAGGTTGCCGGCAAACTAGGCGGCCGCGTCGAGGTGAGGGGCTGGATCGGACCTGATCACGATTGCTGGTGCTGGCGGCCCTCCAGCTTCAGGCGCAGGACCAAGTCTGAGACACTGAGTTGAGAGATTCTTTAAGAAATCTAGGGCGTTATCGTCGGAAGGGCGCTTCGATGGCGTTGGATGCATGGGGCGCCCGAAGCGGACCGCAACCCGACTTCTTACACAAAAAATTACACACGCAGATTTTGAATCTCGAATTCTGAAGCAATTTCAATAAGTTTATTGAATACCCCTGCGGACTTAAAATCCGTAGGGGGGCGACCCCCATGCCGGTTCGACCCCGGCCGCCCGCACCAGCCAGTAGCGGCCCGTCGCATCGACGTCCGAAAACCGCCGGCGGTGGGCGGTCGACGCCCTATATTGCCCCTATGATCAGCTACACCCTCTTCGACACCGCTATCGGCTGGGCCGGCCTTGCGTGGAACGACCGCGGCCTGGTCGGCGTGCATCTGCCGGAGCGCGACCCCGATGTGGCGCGCCGCAGCTTCTCGCGGCGGTTCCCGGACGCGAACGAGGTCGCGGCGCCGGGCGAACTGGCGCCCGTGATCGAGGGGGTGCGGGCGCTGATGCGGGGCGAGAAGGCGGATCTGTCGGCGGCGGTGCTGGATATCGAACGGGTGCCGGCGTTCAACGCCCAGGTCTATGAGATCGCGCGGGGGATACCGGCCGGCGAGACGCTGACCTATGGCGAGATCGCGACCCGTCTCGGCGATCGGCTGCTGGCGCGGGACGTCGGCGCGGCGTTGGGGCAGAACCCCTGGCCGATCGTGGTGCCGTGCCATCGCGTCACCGCCGCCGGCGGCAAGCTGGGCGGGTTCTCGGCACGTGGCGGGGCGCGGACCAAGCTCAGGCTGCTGGCGATCGAAGGCGCGGCGGCCGCGGCTCAGGCCGAGCTGTTCGGCTAGTTCGGACCGATCAACTGGCGCGCCGGCGCGTGCCGCCGGCCTTGGGCTCCGTCCAGGCTTCCAGGTCCTCGGAACCCCATACGCGCTCGGCGCCGGCCGCCTTTGCGTCGGTGAGTGGCGCGCCGAGCGAGAGGGCGCTGAGCAGATTGCGCAGGCCGTCGTAGATCGCCTCCGGGCGCAGCTGGCGGGTGCGGAGGCCTGGGAACTGGTGTGCCCAGTAGCTGGTCAGCTGCTCCAGCCGGCCCATGCGCTCGCCGAGGCGGGCGAACAGGCGCGGGCCGTCGATCAGGAAGCGGCGGAAGGGCTCGGGCGTGCGTTGGGCGGTGAGGGCTTCGAACACCTCGTCGTAGATGCGGAACATCTCGGCGATGCGCCGCTCGCAGTCGAGGATCAGCCCTTCGAGCTGGGAGATCGCGGCGCGGACGAACCGAGCCGAGTCGGGATCGAAGCGAGAGACCTCGACCGCGGCGATCGAGCGGCGCGTGGCCTTGATCTCGGCGCCCAACAGGCGGCTGCGCCAGCGGTAGTAGAGGACTGCCTTCCAGCAGAACATCGCCTGGGCGAACTCGGCCGATTCCATCCGCATCGCCATCCGCAGCGGGGCGAGCTCGGGGCTGTCGCCCTCGGCCAGGATCAGTTCTGAGAGCCGCTTGGCCTGGGCGTCGGAGACCGTGACGCCGACAAAGCAGAGCCCGATCAGGGTCTCGACCTGATGGGCGACGAAGTCGCGCATCTCGGTCTTGTCGGTGGCGCTGAGGCGGAAGTAACAGGGCGCCACGTCGAGCTTGTTGGCGATCAGCGCCTCGTGCAGCAGGAAGGGATCGAGCGTCGGCAGGCGATCGAGCAGCCTCAGCATCTTCAGGTCGTGGGCCGGGTCGATTTCGCGCCAATCGAGGTGGCGTTCGAGCTGCTCGACCAGATCCGGATCGTCCACCAGCAGGAACTGACCGCCCAGATCGAGGTCGGTCGGGTCGAACGGGAAGATCACCTTGGTGACGATCGCACCGCGCTCAGCGGCGGTCTCGAACTCGCCGGCTCTGGGGTGATGCTTGACGATGATGGTCCGGTTCAGCACTGGGTGCAGGAACATCGGCCGGGCGCGATGGTCCGGGTCGTCGCCGACCTCGAGCGCCAGCGAATGCAGGTCCAGCACGCGCGCCGAAGACGAGCGCGCGGTGATACTGCGCAGACTTTGGACGCCAGAGGCAGTGGTGAGGGCGCGCATGCATCTGTCGCGTCTTGGGGTTGAACGGGCTCCAGTAAACACGGCGAGTCGTTAACAAAGCCATGGGGCAATGCGATTAGCTGCGGTTGCAGCGGTGGCAGGCAGCGACGCTGCGCCGCGGGGATAAGGCGCGATTGCCTTGGTTAGAACAAAACCCCGCCGCGTTCGCGCCTGCCTTGCACATGCAGACTGGCGCCAGTCCAGGCTTGAGTCGGAGGCGGGGGTGAAGGATTACGTGGACGTGACGGGCGCGTCCGGCGCCACCTATCGCTTCATGCGCCTGAAAGAGGGGCGGCCGCTCTCGCCGATGGGCGGAAACGTCCTCTACTGCCGCTTCACCGGCGACGCCTGCGAGCTGATCTACGCCGCCGAAGTGCAGAACCTAATGAAGAGCGCCCGCGATCGGTGGAACGAGGCGCTACAGCGCTACCAGGTCAGCGACCTGTACTCACGGCTCAACATCTCCGAGCGCGTGCGTCAGCTGGAACACGCCGACATCGTCGACGCCAACCACCCGCCGCTGAACGCCACGCAGGAGCGCAAGGCGGGGTAGCGCCCCGGTCGCTCAGGTTCCGCCGAAGATCGCCGTCAAGTTGCCGCGCGGCGCCTGGGCCATCTTGCCGAACGTTCCCTGCTCGGCGATCTCCGTGGCGACAGCCAGGAAGTGATTGTAGGCCACGCTGGCGAGCGCCCCCCCGAGACTGATCCGGCGCACGCCCCACGCGGCTGCCGTGGCGACCGGCAGGCCGACAGACAGCAGGTTGACCGCCTTGGGCGCCGCGGCCTGCACCAAGGCCCGCACCTGCGCCTCCTCGCGGATGCCAGGGGCGTAGAGGCAGTCAGCGCCAGCGTCGGCGAACGCCTTGAGGCGGCGGATGGTCTCGTCCAAGTCCGGCGCGCCGCGGATGAAGCCCTCACTGCGGGCCGTCAGCAACACGCCCGACTGGGTACGGTCGATCGCGGCCCGGGCGGCGGCGACGCGGGCGACGGCGAGGTCGAACGGGTAGAGGCCGCGGTCGGAATGGCCGGTGTAGTCCTCGACCGAGAGGCCGGCGACGCCGGTGTCGACGGCCAGGGCGACATTGCGGGCCACCTCGTCCGGCGCGTCGGCGAAGGCGTTCTCGAAGTCGGCGTTCAGCGGCAGGTCGGTGGCGTGGGCGAGGCTGGAGAGGTGCAGCAGCACCTCGTCGAGGCTAACGGCGCCGTCCGCGCGGCCCATCGCCCAGGCCATGCCGGCGCTGGTGGTCGCGAGCGCCTTGAAGCCGAGGTGCTGCAGTATCTTGGCCGAGCCGACGTCCCACGGATTGGGCAGCACGAAGCAGCCTTGCTGGTGCAGGCGGCGGAAGGCGTCGCGCTTGTCGTAGGTGGATGCGGGCATGGGTCCCTCCTCGGGCTGTGGCCGGCGCCATATCCGGCGGCGGCGCGGCTGCCAACAAGATGCGCGCAGTGGAGTCCAGAACTCGCCAGCAGTGACGCTCGCTGCTATTGCGCGGCGCATGGAAAAGATCGCCCTCATCACCGGCGCGGGCAGCGGCATCGGCAAGGCCTGCGCGCTTTCCCTGGCCGACGCCGGCTGGTCGCTGGTGCTGTGCGGGCGACGGCTAGAGCGCGTGTCGGACGTCTGTGACCAGGCCAAGGTCAAGGGCGTGGCGGCGATCGCGGTACAGGCGGACGTCGGCGATCCGGCGGCGGTCGAAGCGCTGTTCGCCGAGGTCGAGGCGAGGTTCGGCCGGCTTGACCTGCTGTTCAACAACGCCGGGACCGGCGCGCCGCCCAAACCGCTCGAGGCGTTGACCCTCGAGGAGTGGCGCCGCGTGGTCGATACCAACCTGACCGGCGCGTTCCTCTGCACCCAGGGTGCGTTCAGACTGATGAAGGCGCAGGATCCGCGCGGCGGGCGGATTATCAACAACGGCTCGATCTCAGCCCATGCGCCGAGGCCGAATTCGGCGCCTTATACCGCGACCAAGCACGCGATCACCGGCCTCACCCGTTCAACGTCGCTGGACGGCCGCGCGTTCGACATCGCCTGCGGCCAAATCGACATCGGCAACGCCGAAACCCCGCTCACCGCCCGCATGGCGAGCGGCGTGCCGCAGCCGAACGGCGAGATCGTTCCGGAGCCGACGATGGATGTGAACGATGTCGCCCGGGCGATCGTCTACATGGCCGGACTGCCGCTCTCGGCCAACGTCCAGTTCATGACCGTGATGGCGACGAAGATGCCCTATGTCGGCCGCGGCTGAAAAGCACTGGGGCGGCTGGATCGAAACCCAGCCGCCCCAAAACGTTCCGGCTCGAAAACGGTCGCCTAGAACAGCACGCCGGCCTCGACGAGGCCGCGGAACTGAGAGTCCTCCGTGCCCGCGGCGCCGAACATCAGGCCAGGCGTGCCGCTGCCCACGCCGACGTAGGAAAGCTCGCCGCGGACGAACAGAATGCCCTTCTGCCAGGTCGGCGTAAGCGTGATCGACCAGGCGTCGCTGTTGACGCCATAGCCCAGCAGGTTCGCGGTCCCGGACGAGGTGATATACTCGAAACGGCCGCCAAGGCTCCACTCCGGATTGATCTGATATTTGGCAATGACCGCCGCGCCGAACGTGTCGCCAGGCAGGGAGACGCCCGGGATGTTCTGCGAGGTGTTGTACTGCAGGTACGGCGAGATAACGAGCGCGCCCATGGTGTGCGAGTACATGAGGTTGTAGATTTCGCCGTTGTTCTGTTGCTCCGGGGTGGCGAAGGTCGCAACCTTGGCGACGCCGGCGTTGCCTTCGGCGGCGAAGGCCAGCGTGTCGGTGTTCTTGAAGGTGTAGGTCGCGAGGCCCGAGATCGACGTGTAGACGTCGGAGTAATAGCCGTCGGTCACCGCGGCCGAGATCGCGATCGGACCGTGCGAGAAATTGACCTGCACACCCTTGCTGACCGCCGGCTCCTGGTTCCAGAGCAGGCCGCGCTCGATGTTCGTGTTCTCGAACGTGTAGGTGTACTCGGCGCCGATCAAGGTCGGCAGGGCGCCGCCCTGGACGCTCCAATCGGAGTTGATCTGGTACTTGAGGAAGCCCTGCGGGACGTAGCCATAGGTGTTGTCGGTCATCTGCTCAGTCCGCACGAAGGGCGTGCCGAGGCTGGGGATGTTGTAGGCGCCCGCCTGAACGTAGAACGACACCGGCCCGACGCCGCCGTTGATGATCACCTGGCCGTTCGTGAGTCCGCCGTCGGCGCTAGCGTTCTTGTCGCCGAAGCCGTTGAAGCCCGGATTGGTTTCGAAGATGCCGCCACCGCTGATTACGCCGTCCACGGTGATCGTGCCCAGCGGTCCGCCATCGAACGTCGCCGGGTGCGGATTGGCGTTGAGCGGTCCAGCCATGGCCGGGTTGGCCATCGGCGTCGGCGCCGGCGGGGCCGGGGCGGCCGCAGGTGTAGCCGGCGGCGGCGTGCTCTGGTCGTCGGCGAATGCGGCGCTGGCGAAGGCGAGGCCGAGGCTGGCCGAGCCCACACAGAGCAGCAGCTTCAGATTGGTCATAGATTATCCCCTTTATGATTTCGCCGCCCGGCCGTTACCGATTCGACGCTAGCCGGGCAGCCTTTGCGACCACCCCGCGGTATGTCCGACAGCTGCGCGAATTTCGCACAGCCGAGTCTCAGCCTACGCCGGCGCGAGGCGGACGAAGGCTGCTTCTTGTGCGATGCAATAGGTAAACTGTTCGTTTACTGGGCAAATTAGCCATCGCCGATTCGCCACCGCGAGAGCCGTGAAACTAGGCCGTCGCGGTGAAAGGAATCGAGACGGAAGCAGCCCCTTCGGCATAAGCGGCGAATAAGCGCCGGAACCTCAGCGCATGGCCAGCGAGGCCCGGCCGAGGTGCGATCCGGCGTCCACCAGCAGGGTCTCGCCGGTGATGTGCCGCGCCGACGGCGAGGCGAAGAAGATCGCGGCGCCGGCGATGTCCTCGGGCTTGGAGGCCAGCTGCAGCGGCGTCGACGCCGCCGCGCCCTGCCGCAGCCGGTCCGCCGCCTCGGCGCCGACGCCACGCTCGAACCAGGGGGTGTCGATGTAGCCGGGGCAGATGACGTTGACCCTGATTTTGGGCGCCAGCGCCCTGGCCAGCGACAGCGTCATCGTGATCAGCGCGCCCTTGGAGGCGGCATAGGGCACCGATGAGCCGATGCCGGTGACGCCGGCGATCGACGAGGTGTTGACCACGGCGCCGGGTTGCGGCGCGGCTTCGAGCAGGGCGCGGCAGGCGCGCACCATCTGGAACGGCCCGATCACGTTCACGCCGTAGATCCGCGCGAACTCGTCGGCCGAGACGGCCTCCAGGTCGGCGTGGTTGGCGAACATGGTCTGGCCGGCGTTGTTGAACAGGGCGTCGATGCGGCCGAACGGCTCGGCCGCCGCGGCGATGCGGCGGCAGTCGGCGTCGCTGGCTACGTCGCCCTGGACCAGCACGGCCTTGGCGCCGGCGGCCTCGACCCGCCGGCCGGTCTCCTCGGCCTCGAGCCTGTTGCCCGCATAGTTGATCACCACCGCCGCCGAGCCTCTCGCGGCTGCCTCTTCGGCGATCGCCCGGCCGAGGCCGGTGGAGGCCCCGGTCACCACCACGACGAACCCGTCGTAATCCTTCCCCGCCATCGTCCTGTCTCCTAGTCTCGTTGGCGTGCTTGATAGCCGAGCGGCGCGCGGTTTGTCGCCCGCCGCGTGGTGGTCTACATCGGCGGCCGATGGACGAGACCCGACTCACCCAGCTCGGCCGCGAGGTGAAAGCGCCCGCCGGCCCCGAAGAGGCAGTGCTGGAGCGTGCGCCAAATCCGCAGGCCGGCGCGCTCTATCTGGCCCGCTTCACCGCGCCGGAGTTCACCTCGCTCTGCCCGGTCACCGGCCAGCCCGATTTCGCCCGGCTGGTGATCGACTACGCGCCGGACCAGTGGCTGATCGAGTCGAAGTCGCTGAAGCTCTATCTCGGTTCGTTCCGCAACCACGGCGCCTTCCACGAAGACTGCACGATCGCGATCGGCAAGAAGATCGTCGAGGTCGCGCGGCCGACCTGGCTGCGCATAGGCGGCTATTGGTACCCGCGCGGCGGCATCCCGATCGACGTCTTCTGGCAGACCGGCGCGCCGCCGGAGGGTCTGTGGCTGCCGGACCAGGGGGTCGAGGCCTATCGCGGCCGCTAAGGCCTCCGCTCCCGTCGATTTGAAGCGTTCCACCCTGGCCCACGCCCGGCATCGGCGCCAGAACCTCGATCTTCGAGCATTTCCCAAACGAGGATTTAAGCGATGAAATTCACCCGCATGGGGTCGACCGGGACCCAGGTTTCGCGGCTTTGCCTGGGCTGCATGAGCTTTGGCGGCATGGCCGACTGGACGCTGAACGAAGAAGCCAGCCTGCCGCTGCTGACCAAGGCGGTCGAGGCCGGGATCAACTTCTTCGACACGGCCGACATCTATTCGCGCGGCCAGAGCGAGGAAATCCTCGGACGCGGGCTGAAGGCGCTGGGCGTGCGCCGCGACGAGGCGGTGATCGCCACCAAGGTGTTCAACCCGATGGGGCGCGGCCCCAACCGCGGTGGCCTGTCGCGCAAGCATATCAGCCAGTCGATCGACGCCAGCCTGACCCGGCTCGGCCTCGACTATGTCGACCTCTATCAGATCCACCGCTTCGACTATGAGACGCCGATCGAGGAGACGATCGAGGCGCTGGACGACGTCGTGAAGTCCGGCAAGGCGCTCTACATCGGCGCCAGCTCGATGTTCGCCTACCAGTTCTCCAAGTACCTGAGCCGCGCCGACGCCACCGGTCGCACCCGCTTCACCATGATGCAGAACCACTACAACCTGCTCTACCGCGAGGAGGAGCGGGAGATGAACCCGCTGTGCCTGGAGGAGGGCGTCGGCCTGATCCCCTGGAGCCCGCTGGCCGGCGGCGTGCTGGCGGGCAGCCGCGAGGCGGGCACGGTGCGCTCGCAGTCGGCGATGGGCCGTGGCCGCTACAACCGGCCGGAGGACCAGGCGGTGCTCGACGCGCTGAAAAGCGTCGCCGCGGCGCGGGGCGAGGCGCCGGCCCAGGTGGCCATCGCCTGGATGCTGTCCAAGCCGGCGGTGACCGCGCCGATCATTGGCGTCACCAAGGCCGACCACATGGACGCTCCGCTGGCGGCCGTGGAAAGTCCGCTCAGCGCCGAAGAGATCGCCATCCTGGAGGCGCCCTACGCGCCGCAGGCGGTGATCGGCGCCCTGACCCCCGCCGACATAGACGCGCGGCAAATCCAGCCCTCGCGGCGGCGGGCGGCGGCGTAAGGGGCGCGTCAGCCTTTCCACGCCTCCGCAACCGCCCGGACCTCCGGCCGCACCCGCTCCAGCGGGGTCTCGGCGCTGGTTCCGAGGTGAACGTAGCCAGCCACCTGCTCGCCCTCGCCGAGGCCGAGCAGCCGCACGGCGTCCGCGTCGTAGGCGTACCAGTCGGTGATCCAGTTGGCGCCGTAACCCATCGCCTGGGCGGCGATGATCAGGGTCATGCAGACCGCGCCGGACGACAGGCGCTGCTCCCACTCCGGGATCTCGGCCGGCAGCAGGCGGGAGATGACGGCCACGGTGAGCGGTGGGGCTTTGAGCTTGCCGAGCTTGGCGGTCAGCTTGACGCCGTCGGGGCGGGTGGCGGCGATGGCTTCCAGGCAGGCGATGAAGCGATGCTTGGGTTCGCCCTTCAGCACCACGAACCGCCAGGGCGAAAGCTTGCCATGGTCGGGGACGCGGGTCGCTAGCCTCAGCAGCGTCGCCAGCTCGTCGTCGCTGGGTCCAGGCGCGCTCAACGCCATCGCCGAGGCCGAGCGGCGGCGCGCCAGGAAGGCGAGGGTCTGCGGCGAGGCCTCGATCGGGGCCGCTTCGCCGAACAGCGGCGCGGCCGGAACGGTATGGGTCAAAATCAGCTTCCAGCTATAAGGACTTGAGCAATCAGGGCCGAGGTAGAACGCGGTGACCGCCTTCGCAATGTAGCGGGGCTGGCATTTTGATTAGAAACTCTGACTGGCGTATCTTCTCAGGGCTCGCCATATCGCCAAGTCGGTGAGAGGCGCGAGTTACAAGCGTCGCTGAGGGAAGGATTGGACGGCGATGGTGCAACGCCTGGAGGTCGTCGAAGCGGCCGCAACGCCCCCGGTGTGGGCGGCGCTGCGCAATGAGGCCGAGCACATCGCCGCCAGCGAGCCCAGCCTGGCCTCGCTGCTGAACGCGGTGATCTTGCGCCACAGCGAGCTTTCAAAAGCGCTTTCGTACCAGCTCGCCCGCAAGCTCAGCGACCAGGAGCTGCGGGCGATGAGCCTGCGCGAGACCTGCGAGGAAGCCTACGCGGCCGACCCCGGCATCGTCGCCGCGGCCGAAGCCGACCTGAAGGCGGTGTTCGAGCGCGACCCGGCCTGCAAGGGCTACGTGCAACCGTTCCTGTTCTTCAAGGGGTTCATCGCGATCCAGACGCACCGCGTGTCGCACTGGCTGTGGACGCAGGGCCGCGAGTCGATGGCCTTCTACCTGCAGAGCCGCATGTCCGAACTGTTCCAAGTCGATATTCATCCGGCGGCGGTCATCGGTAAGGGCGCCTTCTTCGACCATGGCACCGGAATCGTCATCGGCGAGACCGCGGTAGTCGGCGACGATGTTTCGATGCTGCACGGCGTGACGCTGGGCGGCACTAGCGCGGACCGCGTCGATCGTCACCCGAAGATCGGCCGTGGCGTCCTGCTAGCGGCCGGCGCCAAGGTGATCGGCAACATCACTATCGGCGATTTCGCCAAAGTGGCGGCGGGCGCTGTGGTGCTGCAGCCGGTGCCGTCGGGCTGCACCGCGGTCGGCGTGCCGGCGCGCCTGGTCAATTGCCCGACCTGCGCGGAGCCGTCCAAGACCATGGACCAGACCCTGCCGGACTCGGCCTACGACTACGTGATCTGAGCGCGTGAAAGTGCGCGTGCTCGGACGCGAAAGTATTTCCCACTTTCGCTGAGCACGCTTGCTCCGCCGGCGAACCTGGGTAGGGTCGCGCCCGATCATTACCGGAGCGCCGATCCCGTGGACCAGAAAGATATCGACCGTGTTCAGGCGCACCTGAAGCGCACCTTCGGCAATCCGCACATCGCGGTGAAACCCCGCGAGCGCCAGAAGGACTCCGCCGAGGTGGAGCTGAAGGGCGAGTTCATCGGCGTCATCTACGAGGACGAGGACGAGGACGGCTCGTTCCTGTTCGAGATGGCCATCCTGCCGGAGGACCTGGAAGTCTAGCGACTTGGCCGGGCGGGACGCGGCGGCCGCGGACGGTTTTCGCAGCGACATCAACGGCCTGCGGGCAATCTCGATCGCGCTGGTGGTGGCCTACCACCTGGCAGGCGGCCTGGCGCCCGGCGGCTTCATCGGCGTTGACGTCTTCTTCGTCATCTCCGGCTTCCTGATGACCAACATCATCGCGGGGCGCCTGCGCCAGGGCCGTTTCAGGCTCGGCGATTTTTATCTCTCGCGCCTGAGACGGATCTGGCCGGCGCTGGTGGCGCTGTGCCTGGTGCTCTGGCTCGTCGGCGCGACGCTGATCGATCCGTGGACCTTCGAGGGCATCGCCGCCGATATCCCTAGCGTCCTGGCCTTTGCCTCCAACTTCGTCCTGCTCGGTCGCGAGGGCTATTTCGCGCCGGACGAGCACGCCAACTGGCTGCTGCACACCTGGTCGCTGTCGGTGGAGTGGCAGTTCTACTTGCTCTACCCGTTGCTGCTGCTGGGCGTCTTCGCCGTCCCGGCGCTGAAGCGCCGCCTGTGGATCGTGCTTGGGGTGCTGACCGCAGCGTCATTCGTGCTCGCCCTCGCAATGTCGGCGCGCAACCAGGGCTGGTCGTTCTACCTGCTGCCGACCCGGGCGTGGGAGCTGCTTGCGGGGTCGCTCTGCGCAGCTACAGCGCGGCTGACGTTGAACGGCGTTCAACGCAGGGCGCTGCAGGCGCTTGGCCTCGCGCTGATCGGGCTCGGCGCCTGGTTGGCCATCCCCGCGGCAGGCTGGCCGTCGATGGTGGCATTGCTTCCGGTCGGCGGCGCGGCCCTGGTGATCGTCAGCGCCGTGCAGCGCACCGTCTGGGCCGAGAACGCCATTGTCGATGGCCTCGGGCGCGCCTCCTACTCAATCTACATCTGGCACTGGCCGGTGATCGTCGCCCTGCGTTATGCGGCGATCCCGCTTGACTGGCCGGTGGCGCTGGCGGCGGTCGCGGCGATGCTCGGCCTCGGTTTCGCGTCCTACTGGCTGATCGAGCGCGTCCTGACCCGTTGGCTGTTTGCGTGCCGGCCCTGGCGCTGGGCGATCGGTCTCGCCGGCGTCGGGGGGCTGACGGCAATCGCGGTAGCCGCAGCGCAGACGCACGGCCTCGAGGCGCTGCGGACCGCGGACGTCGCGCCAGCCGAGCGCGCCGCCATGGCCGATGTGCGAGCGGCGAGCACCGACTGGTTCTATCCAGGCGCCTGCGACCGGCGGCTGGAGGACACCCGGTTCAGGATCTGCCAGATCGGCGACCCCGCAGCGCGGCAGGTGCTGGTCATCGGCGACTCCCAGGCCGAGCAGGTCGCGCAGCGGTATGTCCACGCGTTCGACGGCCAGCCGGGGCGCGGGATGACCGTGGTCGCCGGCGGCTGCATGCCGGTTCCGGCTGTCGGGCTGCGCTATCGCGGCGATGGCTGCGCGCGTTGGTCCGAGGCGGCTTTCCGTTACGCCAAGTCCGCCGGCTTCAAGCGCGTGGTCATCGTCTCGGCCTGGGCGGTCTACTTCGTCCCCAGGCCGGGATTGCCGAACGGACTTACCTGCCTGGCCGACGGCCCTCGCTGCGAGCCCGACCCGCCCAGCACGGCGGCCCTCGCCGACGCCGAATTCGGTCGCTTGAGCGGCGCGGTCGTTCGCCTGCGCCGCCTGGGCAAGGATGTCGTGCTGATGGCCCCGATGCCAAACAGCGACAGCGCCGATCCGCTGTGGCTCTATCGCCGGCTGCTGCGGACCCACGATCTTGCGCCGCCGCCTTTTCGACGCGCCGACTTCGAGCGTACGGCGGCATTATCACTGGAAGGGCTGACGCGGGTCGCAGCCGGCGCCGGCGCAACCCTGGTCGAGCCATTGGACGCCTTGTGTCCTGGCGGCCTCTGTCCGGTCGAGGATGGCGGTCACGCGCTCTACCGGGACGCGGCGCACTACCGCGCCTCGGTGATGACGCAGCCTCGCTTTGGCTACCTCGACCCTTGGCTGGCGCCGACGCCGACGCGCTTGAAGTAGATCAGGGTGGCGGTGAGGCCGCCCAGCGGCTTGTAGGCATAGTCTGGGATGGCGCCGGCGAACTCGTAGCCCAGCGCCGCGTACAGGCCGGCCGCGCCGTCTTCGGCGGCGGTGTCGAGCGTCAGCAGGGTGCGGCGCTCGGCGACGGCAATCCGCTCGGCTTCCAACATCAGCGCCCGCGCGACGCCGCGGCCCCGGTGGCGCAGGGCGGTCATCAGCTTGGCGATGTCGGCGCGGTGTGGCTGGTTGGGCGGCGTGTCGAGGTCGAGGGTGACCGTGCCGGCGAGATCTCCGGCCTGCGTTGCGCCCAGCACGATGCGCTTGCCGGCGTCGGCGTCAGCCAACGATTTCGCCCAGAAGGCCGCGGCCACCGTCGGCGCCAAGGGGTGCATGAAGCTCACCGAGCCGCCGTTCGCCACCACCTCGATGAGGATCTCGGCCAGCGCGGCGATGGTCTCGGGTTTCGAGGCGAGGCGCGAGATTTCCATCGCTCAGCTCCGCGCCACGACGACCAGGTAGCAGCAGGTCCGGCCGCTCTCGTTGATGAAGGCCGCATCGTTCGGCGGCCCGAAGGCGAGGCAGTCACCCGGCGACAGCCGGCTGCGCACACCGCCTTCCTCGATGGTCAGCTCGCCCTCCAGCAACCAGACCAGTTGGCGGATGCGCCGATAGGAGGCGGCGGGAAAGCCGACGTGGGCGCCGGCCGGCAGTTCGACTCGCACCAGCTCCACCGGATGGTCGGCGCGCTCGAACACCTGCCGGCGCAAATAGCCGCTGGCCGGGTCGCGCCAAAGCGGCTGGTCGGCGACACGCGACAGCCGATCGGCCTCGCCCTCGGCCCGCGCCAAGAGGCCGGCCAGCGTCAGGTCGAAGGCGTCGGCGAGGCGCACTAGCAGGCCGGCGGTGGGGCTGGATTCGCCGCGTTCGATCTTGCTGATCGCGCCGCGGGAGACGCCGGAGCGTTCGGCGAGATCTGCGAGCGACCAGCCGCGCGCTTCCCGCTCCAGCTTCAGCCGCTCGGCGAGCTGCGCGCCGGCGTCGTCCTCGATAGTAGACATGCATCAATTATTATGGATTCGATCATGCTGCGCAAGAAGGAGGCGAAGATGGAGCTGCGCGACGCCGAGGCCGAGGATCTGGGCGCCATCCTCGCGATCTACAACGAGGTGATCCTCACCTCGACGGCCGTCTACGCCGAGGAAATCGTCGATCTCGCCAATCGTCAGGCGTGGTTTGAAGCTAGGCGCCGGGCCGGCTATCCGGTGCTGGTCGCGGCGGCGGCGAGGTGCTGGGCTTCGGCTCGTTCGGCGACTGGCGGCCCTGGCCCTGCTATGCGGCGACGGTCGAGCATTCGGTCCACGTCCGCGCCGACCGGCGAGGGCAGGGGATCGGCCGGGCGATCGTCGCCGAGCTGGCCGAGCGGGCGCGGGCGGCCGGCAAGCATGTGATGCTGGGCGGCATCGACGCCGACAACGCCGCATCGATCGGCCTGCATCGCAACCTCGGCTTCGAACAGGCGGCGCGGCACGGAGAGGTCGGCCGTAAATTCGACCGCTGGCTCGACCTGGTGATCATGGAGCGCCGCCCCTGACGCACACTCCGGCCTGTCTACCACCCAGAGAGTTAGCGCGCGGCGGCGCCCACCGCTCACGCGGGAATATTTGCAATTTCGAAAGCATGTGGCGCGAAGCTTCGCCGCACGGAGGCAGCCATGCTCTCAGCCGTGTTCAGCTTTCAGGGGCGACTCAATCGGCTCCAATACTTCCTCGGAGCAGTCGGCCTCGGCGTGGCCGAATTCGTGTTCGTGCTCGTCGCCGGCGCGTTCGCTGTGGTTTTCCGCCAGCAGTTTGGCCTAATCCCGACGGCGCTCCTCGGGCTGTTCGTCCTGGTCGTCGTCCTGCCGGCTGTGATGTGGATCGGGTTCTCGCTGCAGGCGCGGAGGTTCCGTGACATCGGCTGGGAGCCGGTATTCGTGATTCCTGCATGGATCGCGGTGATGGCGCTCGACCTCTGGATCGCCCAGAGCGGCCCCAAGCTGCCGATGTTGCCGTTCGCCGGTCCGACCATTCTTGGCCGGCTGATCAATCTTGGGATGGTTTGCTGCCTGCTGTTCTGGCCGGGCAACAAGTACGGCGACGAGTTCCTGGAGCCCGAGTCTGGACAGACCTCGGCCTCGCCCGCCCCAGCCCAGCCAGTTCGACGCGCGGTCCCGGCGGCCCCCGCGGTCACCGGCTTCGGGCGACGTGGACTGACCTAGAGCCGCCGGCTATTTCACCCGGGCGATCGCCAGGCCGTCGTGGCCCTTGATCCCGACTTGCTGTACGACGATGGCCTCCAGCCGCGCGTCGGCGGCGATCATGGCGTTGAAGTCGCGCGCCGCGCCGGCTGACGGATCGTCGTCCCTCGGGTCCAGCACCGTGCCGGCGCGGATCACGTTGTCGGCCAGGATCAGCGACCCGGGCCGCACCATCCGCATGATGCTCGTGAAATAGTTGGAATAGTTGACCTTGTCGGCGTCGAGGAAGACCAGATCGAACGGCCCCTCGCCGCGGTCGGCCAGCCGCGGCAGGCTCTCCAGCGCCGAGCCGACGATCAGCTCCACCCTCTCCAGGAGGCCGGCGTGTGCCAGGCTCTTGGCCGCCACCTTGGCGTGGGCGGGTTCCAGCTCCAGCGTCACCATGAAGCCGTCGACCGGCAGCGCCCGCGCCAGCCAGATCGCCGAATAGCCGCCCAGGGTGCCCACCTCGAGGATGCGCCGCGCGCCGACCAGCTTGGCCAGCAGGTAAAGCAGTTTGCCCTGGCCGGCGGAGACCTGGATCTGCGGCAGTCCCTCCGCGCGGGCCTCGGCGACGGCGGCCTGCAGCGCGGCGTCCTCCGGCGCGAACAGGTCGTCGATGTAGCGGTCGATGGAGACGAACAGATCCTGCGTCATGCGAATCTCCGGATGGGGCGCGCCCGAGGCTGCATCCCCAACAATAGGCGCGACCACGGCCGCCATGCCAATCCGCCGCAGGGCCAATATGGCCGTTAAGGCGGCGCTAAGCGTGTATCTTGGCGGATTGCAAACTTTGCCGTGAAAATGTGGCTCTCATCGGGAGGGACCGCCATGCTCACAGCGGTATTCAGCTTTCGGGGCCGGCTCAATCGGCTCCAGTATTTCCTCGGCAACGTCGCGGTAGGCATCGTCCTGACGCTACTGGCCGCTACCTTCCTTGGCTTCATCGAACTCGCGCCCACGTCGCGCCCGGCGTTGACGATGGAGGTCAACGCCGTGCTGCTGGTTATCGCCGCCCCGCTCGCGGTCTGGAGCGCCGTTTCGCTGCAGGCGCGGCGGCTGCGCGACATCGGTCTGGAGCCGCTGTTGGTGATCCCGCTGTGGATCGGTTCGCTCGGCCTGGCGCAGATTCAGCCGATGCTGGCGGTGTCGATCTCCCTGGCCCTGTTCGCCTGCCTCTACGGCTGGCCCGGCCGGCGCGGCGGCCTCTCGAACTTTGAAGACGGACGCATCATGACCTTGGCGCCCGCCTCGGCGTTCGCGACCATCAGCGGCCGATCGCGCCGCCGCTGGCGCTAGCCGACTGCCCGCTCAGGCCGCCGCTGGCGCGGCCTGGTCTTCGAACACCGGCGCGTCGATCGGCGCTGGTGGGGCGCGGCCGAGGATCATGTCGGCGGCCTTCTCGGCGATCATGATGGTGGCGGCGTTGGTGTTGCCGCCGATCAGGGTCGGCATCACCGAGGCGTCGATCACCCGAAGCCCCGACAGCGCCTGCACCGTCAGTGCGCCATCGACCACCGCGAGCGGATCGCCGGCCCGGCCCATGCGGCAGGTGCCGACCGGGTGGTAGATCGTCTCGGCCGAGCGGCGTATCCAGGCGTCTATCTCGGCGTCGGTCTTCACCTCGTCGCCGGGGAACTCCTCCTTGCCGCGCAGCGCCTTCAGGCCGGCCTGGTTAGACAGCTCGCGGGTCATCTTGGTCCCTTCGCGCAGCGCGCGGCGGTCTTCCTCGGTCGCCAGATAGTTTGCGAAGATGGTCGGATCGGCGAACGGGTCGGCGGAGGCGAGGCCGACGCGTCCGCGGCTCTCGGGCCGCAGCTGGCAGACGTGGATCGAGAAGCCGTCCTTTGGCACCGACTGCTTGCCGTGATCCTTCATGATCGCCAGCAGGCAGTGCAGCTGCAGGTCGGGCCGATCGAGGTCCGGGCGCGACTTCAGGAAGGCGCCGGCTTCGAGGAACTGCTGGCGCCCGAAGCCCTGGCCCAGCAGGGCGTAGGCGAGGCCGGTGGTGATCCGATTGAGGCCGGTGGAGTGGGAGTAGGCCGTCTTCACGTTCGGCGTCTCCCACGCCAGGATCACGTCGAGGTGGTCCTGCAGATTCTCGCCGACACCGTTCAGCGGATGGATCGGCTTCACGCCGGCCGCCTGCAATTTGTCCGGATCGCCGATGCCCGAGAGCTGCAGGATATGCGGCGATTGCACCGCGCCGGCCGACAGCAGCACCTCGGCGTCCGCGTAGACCTGCCGGGTCTGGCCACCCTGGACGAACTCGACCCCGATCGCGCGGCCGGTCTCGAGCAGGATGCGGGTGGTGCGGGCGTCGATCTCCAGGGTCAGGTTCGGGCGCTTGCCCAGGATCGGTTGCAGGAAGGCCGCGGATGAACTCCAGCGCTTGCCGTCCTTGATGGTCAGCTGGTAGGGCCCGAAACCCTCCTGCTGGTAGCCGTTGAAGTCGTTGGTGCGGCGATAGCCGGCCGCCACGCCGGCCTCGAGGAAACCGCTGTAGATCGGGTTTTTCGACGCCGCCCTGGAGATGTGCAGCGGGCCGCCCGCGCCGTGATAGGCGTCGGCGCCGCCCTCGAAGCCTTCGGAGCGCTTGAAGTAGGGCAGCACGTCAGAATAGCCCCAGCCGGCCAGGCCCATCTGCCGCCAAAGGTCGTAGTCCCGGGCGTGGCCGCGGATGTAGATCATGCCGTTGATCGACGACGAGCCGCCGAGGCCGCGGCCGCGTGGCCACCACAGCTTGCGGCCGTCCAGATGCGGCTCCGGCTCGGTCCAGAAGCCCCAGTTGTAGTCGCCCTTGGCGCTGATCAGCGCGCCGACGCCGGCGGGCATGCGCACCAACAGCGAGTTGTCCTTCGGCCCCGCCTCCAGCAGCAGCACGCGGCACTTCGGGTCGGCGCTGAGCCGATTGGCCAGCACGCAGCCGGCCGACCCGGCGCCGATGATGATGTAGTCGTAGCGGCCGTCGGCCATCTGGCGTGACTCTCGAAAGTGACGATGGCGTCACCTTAGCCCGGCGCCGCGGGGGCAGGAAGGGCGCAGGCCTTGATGGAGATTCAAAACCGCTCATTCGAATCAGGCTCGCACAGGGCCTTTGACATCGTGAATTTGAGTGAGGCGCGAGCCTCGGCGCGGTCGATCAGGCTTGGCCACAATTGGGGCGCCATAGTTATGCGTGATTTACGGTGCGCCGCCCTGGTAAGACGCCGTCTCGAAGAGCGCAGGGAGACGCCGATGAAGACCCAGGACATCGAGTATCACGCCGACGGAGCGCGGCTGGTTGGCTATCTGGCGGTCGATGACGCCAAGGCCGGCAAGCGGCCGGGGATCATCGTCGCCCATGAAGGCGGCGGGCTGACCGATCACGCCAAGAACTCCGCCCGCCGCCTGGCCGAGGCCGGCTACATCGCCTTCGCGCTCGACTACTACGGCGATGGCAAGCCGCTCACCGACATGTCCGAAGTGATGCCCAGACTCGGCAAGTGGATGGCCGATCCGACCGGCATCCGCATCCGCGCCCACGCTGCGCTGGACGTGCTGATGGCCCAGCCGGAGACCGACGCCTCGCGCATGGCCGCGATCGGCTATTGCTTTGGCGGCACCACCGCGTTCGAGATGGCCCGCGCCGGCGAACCGATCCTGGCGGCGGTCGGCTTCCACTCCGGACTGGCCACCGCCATGCCGGCGGAAAAAGGCAAGGTCAAAGCCAAGCTGCTGGCGCAGATCGGCGCCGCCGATCCGATGGTGGGCGCCGAGCAGCGCGCCGCGTTCGAGAAGGAAATGACCGAGGCTGGCGTCGACTGGCGCATGACGCTGTTCGGCGGCGTGGTGCACTCCTTCACCAACCCCGGCGCCGACGCCCTCGGCCGCCCAGAACTGGCCTACGACAAGAGCGCCGACGAACGCTCCTGGCGGGCGATGCTGGACCTGTTCGACGAGGTGTTCTGAGTCTCGCTCCTCCACCGCAAAGCGCAGCGTCGCGGGGAGGTGGCAGACCGCGAAGCGGGCTGACGGAGGAGGCGCTGGGTCTATCGGCGCCCAATCGTCGAAATCGTTGGAGCGGCGTTGCGCCCCTCCGTCACGTCGCGCTTCGCGCGCCGCGACACCTCCCCCGCTTCGCTGCGCTGCACGGTGGAGGAGCGGAAGCCTACCGCCCCTTCCACTGTGGCGGGCGGCGTTGGCTGAAGGCGAGCGGGCCCTCGACGAAATCCGCCGAGCGGTAGAGGGCGGCGACGGCCGGGTAGCGGTTCTGGCCCTTGAGCGCGGCTTCGAGCGAGGGCTCGTCCAGGCCCGTCAGCACCGCTTGCTTCGAGGCGCGGATCGACATTGGGCTGCACTCGGCGATCAGGCCGGCCCAGCGCTTGGCGGCGGCCATCAGCTCGGCCGGCGCCACCACCTCGTTGACGAAGCCGAGTTCAAACCCCTCCTTCGCCGAGACGCGGCGGCCGGTGAGGATCATGCCCATCGCGCGCTTCAGCCCGATCGCGCGCGGCAGGCGGTGCAGGCCGCCGGCCAGGGCGGCCAGGCCGACGCGCGGTTCCGGCAGGGCGAAGATCGCGGCCTCGGAGGCGACGATCAGATCGCAGGCCAGCGCGATCTCGAAGCCGCCGCCCATGGCCACCCCGTTCACCGCCGCGATCAGCGGCTTGGTAAGGTCGAAGCGGGAGGTAAGGCCGGCGAAGCCCGAGGGCGGGCTGCCCATCTTGCCGCCGCCGGCCTGATGCTTGAGATCGTTGCCGGCTGAGAAGGCCCGCTCGCCGGCGCCGGTGACGATGGCCACCCACTGACTGTCATCGGCGGCGAACTCGTTGAATACCGTATCCAGCTCGAAGTGGGCGTCCGAATGGAGGGCGTTCATCACCTCCGGCCGGTTCAGGGTGACGGTGGTGACCGGGCCGTCCCGCTCGACGACGACGTACTGATAGGCCATGGCGCTTCTCCCGCGGTTTTGCGCATGGTTGCGCCCTTGACGCCGTGGCAGGCAACCGCTTCCACGCCGGCGTCAGTAGCCGGAGGGCGAGATGAGCCTACCCGACGACGGCGGCCCCAACGCCGCGCAGATCGCCTACTGGACCAGCAACGGGCGCACCTGGGTCGCGATGCAGGGCGCGCTCGACGCACAGCTGCGTGACCTGGGCCTGGCGGCGATGGCGGCGCTCGGCGTTCGCGAGGGCGAACGGCTGATCGACATCGGCTGCGGCTGCGGCGACACGACCCTGGAACTGGCGCGGCGGGTCGCCGGTGGTGGGAGCGTGCTCGGCGCCGACATTTCCGCGCCTATGCTGGAGGTGGCGCGCCGACGTGCAGGCGAGCTCGGTCTTGGCTGGGCGCGCTTCGTCGAGGCCGACGCCCAGATCCACGACTTCGAGCCGGCAGATGCGGCGTTCTCGCGCTTTGGCGTGATGTTCTTCGCCGATCCGGCGGCGGCGTTCGCCAACATCCGGGGCGCGCTAGCGCCGGCAGGCCGGTTGGCCTTCGTCTGTTGGCGCGCGCTGGCCGAGAACCACTGGATGACGATCCCGATGGGCGCCGTCGCGCCGCTGCTGCCGCCGACGCCGCCCCCGCCGCCGAACGCGCCTGGTCCGTTCGCCTTCGCCGACCGCGACCGGGTGCATGGCATCCTGAGCGAGGCCGGTTTCACCCAGATCGCCATCGAGCCGCACGACCAGGCGATCGGCCAGCGGGATCTGGAGACCACAGTGCGCACCAGCCTCAACGTCGGCCCGGTTGGCGCGGCGCTGCGCGAGAACCCGCTGCTGAAGGCGCCGATCACCGCAGCGGTCCGCGCGGCGCTGGCGCCTCACGCCGGCGCCGACGGCGTCAAGCTGCCGTCGGCGACCTGGATCGTCACAGCGCGCTGAGCCCGGCCTTAAAGCGCTGCCAGTTGCGCACGTAGCTCAGTGACCCGGCGCCCATTCGCGCCGCCTGCTCCGGCGCCAATTCGCGCACCACCCTAGCCGGCGAACCCAGGATCATCACGCCGTCCGGGAATTCCTTGTTCTCGGTGATGAGCGCGCCGGCGCCGACCAGGCAGTTTTTCCCGATTTTCGCGCCGTTGAGCACGATCGAGCCGATGCCGATCAGCGTGCCGTCGCCGATGCTGCAGCCGTGCAGCATCACCATGTGGCCAACGGTCACATTATCGCCGATGGTCAGCGGGGAGCCCACGTCAGTGTGCAGTACGGAATTGTCCTGAACATTGGAGTTTTCGCCAATAACGATCGGGTCGTTGTCGCCCCGAAGCACTGCGCCGAACCAGACGCTGGCGTTTTTCTTCAGGATTACATGCCCGGCCACCACCGCGGTCGGCGCAATCCAGTATTCGCCGCCCTCCGGCAGCGTCGGCTCTCGGTCGCCCAATCTATAGGCAGTCATCCGCACACATCCTATTCTTAAAATTGCCGGCTTGATTAACGGATCATAAACCACACTAGATCATCCTAGTTCGGCGATTCGAAGGGTTGAAAGCCCTGCGAAAAGTCCCGTCTCGGGGACCTCCTCCGAGGCGCCTCCTTAACGGAGAACCGGGTGTCGCTTCACAAGGTCGGGCGGGCCGCGTTTCCGCCTCCGACGACGCGTTCAGGACCGCCCGGCCGGCGGCTCCGCACCCTTCCTGCCTCCCAGCCGAACCCAGGGCGAGCCATTGCGGTCTCGCCCTTTTTCACGTCCCCCAGCGGAGACCTCTCATGACCAAGCGAGCTCTGAAGCGCATGACCCGCGAAGGCGCATTCGACGCCGCCCAGTTCGAAGACGACGCCAAGGTGCGCCGCCTGCCGCTGGCGCGCGGCTGGACGCCGATCGCCCTGGAGACGGAGCGCGAGCAGGGATACCTCAAGACGATAAAACCCAAGTCGGTCGGCCAGGCGCGGCTGATGGAGGCGGTCGACGAGAAGGCGCTGGTGCTGGCGCTGGGTCCGGCGGGCACCGGCAAGACCTATATTGCCATCTCCAAGGCGGTCGACGCGCTGGAAAGCGGCAAGGTCGCCCGCATCGTGCTCTCGCGCCCGGCGGTCGAGGCCGGGGAATCGATCGGCTTCCTGCCCGGCGAGATGGAGGACAAGCTCGCCCCCTATCTGCGCCCGCTCTACGACGCGCTTTCCGACCGGTTGTCGATGAAGCGGGTCAGGGCGCTGATGGCGGAAGGCGCGATTGAGATCGCCCCGATCGGCTTCATGCGCGGCCGCACCCTCAACAACGCCTTCGTCGTGATCGACGAGGCGCAGAACTGCACCTTCGTGCAGCTGAAGATGCTGCTGACCCGGCTGGGCTGGTCCTCGACCATGGTGATCACCGGCGACCCGAACCAATCCGACCTGCTGCCCGAACTCTCGGGTCTCGCGGAAGTGGCCCGGCGCCTGGACGGCATCGGCAACATCTCCGTCGTCCGCCTCGCCGACGTCGACATCGTCCGCCACCCGCTGGTGGGGGAAATGCTGGCGGTGCTTTAGCGGCCAGACGCCCCCTCCGTCACGGCGCTGACTCGCCGCGCCCCCCGCTTCGCGGGGCAGGAGCGAAGACGCCAACCTGTTCTTGCCCCGTGCAGCGCAGCGAAACGGGTGAGGGGGACCTCGCCGCGCAGCGGCGTGGTGGAGGGGGGTCGCTAGACCGGCCTTCCCCCCGCGACCGTCGTGCGGTGCATCATCCGCAGGTGGCCGTCGTAGCCGCCGGTGGCGTTGTGGACCGAGCGGCGGTTGTCCCACATGGTCAGCATGTTCGCCGACCAGCTGTGACGGTAGACGAAGCGGTCCTCGGTCATGTGCTTGAGCAGGAAGCCGAGCAGGGCCGCACTCTCGGCTTCGGCGAACCCCTCGATCGCCAGGGTGTAGACGTGGTTGACGAACAGCGCCTTGCGGCCGTCGTCCAGCGTGCGCACCAGCGGATGGGCGAAGCGCCTCTCGGCCTCGGGGCTGGGCAGGATGGTCATGCCCTTGCGGCCCTCTTCCTTGGCGTAGAGCCCCGAAGGCCCGTAGGGCCGCGACGCGGAGTGGACCGCCTTCAGCGGCGCGATCATGCGCTGGAACGCCGGCGTCAGCGCCTCGTACGCGGCGACGCCGTCAGCGTAGAGCGTGTCGCCGCCCACCGGCGGCACCACCTTGGCGTGGAGGATGGTCGCGGCCGGCGGCGTCTCCTGGAAGCTCCAGTCGGAATGCCAGAAACCCCCGAACGGCGCGGTCTTTTCGTCCGGCTCGCGGCGAACCTCCAGGATGTGCGGGCGGTCGGCGAGCGGGGCGACGTAGGGATCCCAGCCGAACTCGCCGAACTGCAGGGTAAAGGTCTCGAGCTGGTCGTGGGTCAGCGGCTGGTCGGGGAACCAAAGCACGCCGTGGGCCAGGAACGCGGCCTTCACGGCGGCGAGCATGGCGGCCGGCAGCGGCTGGGCGAGGTCGAGGCCGGTGACCTCAGCGCCAAAGCCGGTCGGGTTCGAGCGAACCGCGAGGCGGTCGGCGGCGTCGGTGAGGCTCATCCCGTTTTCCCTACTTGGCCGCCAGCGCGGCGGCGAGGCCCGGCGCCAGATCGCCGCCGGCGACGACGCGCATGGTCGAGCCCTGCAGCGCCTCGCCGATCGGCTCGGCCCGGCCGCCCACGCACTTGGCCAGGAACTGCTCGGTCACCGCGTAGAAGGCGAGGTTGTTTTCCGGCCGCTGGAAGCCGTGACCCTCGTCGCCGAACAGCAAATAGGTGACGGGGATCTTGCTGGCCTGCATCGCCGCGACAATCTGGTCGGACTCGGCCTGCTTGACCCGCGCGTCGTTGACGCCCTGGCCGATCAGCAGCGGCTTCTTGATCTCGGCCGCGGCGTAGAGCGGCGAGCGCTCCTTCAGGATCGCCTGACCTTCCGGCGTGTTCGGATCGCCCATGCGCCGGTACATTATGGCGGCGCCGGACGCCCAGTAGGACGGGATAGTCTTCAAGAGGGTGTTGAGATTGACCGGACCGAACAGGTCGACGCCGCAGGCGAAGGCGTCGGGGGTGAAGGCCAGGCCTGCTAGAGTCGCGTAGCCTCCATACGACCCGCCGAAGATCGCCACCTCGTCCCGCTTGGTGACGCCGCGCCCCACCGCCCAGTCCACCGCGTCGAGCAGGTCGTCCTGCATCTTGCGGCCCCACTGCAGGTCGCCAGCGGCGGTGAACTTCTTGCCGAGGCCGGTGGAGGCGCGAAAGTTCACCGACAACACCGCGTAGCCGCGGTTGGCCAGCCATTGGTGAAAGCCGTTGTAGCCCCAGAAGTCGCGCCCCCACGGGCCGCCATGGACAAGCAGCACCATCGGCAACGGGTGGTCCGGGCGGCCGTCTCCTTTCGGGTCCGAGCCGGCCGGCAGCGTCAGGTAGGAGACCAGCGTCAGCCCGTCGCGCGACTTGATCTCGACCGGCAGCATCGCCGCCAGCGGCTTGCCCTCGAGCTCGGGCCGGGTGGTGTAGAGCTTGGTGAGCGCACGGCTCTTGCGGTCGAATAGCCAAAGCTGGGAGGGCGCGTCGGAAGCGTTGGTCGCCACCGTCCACTTGTCGTCGTCGTGGGTGCGCGAGGTGATCGCGATCTCGCCCTTGAGATGCGCCTGCAGGTACTTGAAGTCGGCGCCAAAGGCCGGGTCGACGAAGGTCCACTCGGTGCGCAGGTAGTTGACGGCGTAGGCCTCGGCCCTGCCAGTCGTCGGCGAGACCGTGAGGCCGCCAATGTCGGCGCGGGGATCGACGCCCAGCACCGTCTTGGCGCCAGTCGCGAGATCCTCGGCGATCAGCGCTGCGGTGTCGCGGCCGCGTGAATCCAGCCAGTAGAGCGTCTTGCCGTCGTGGGTGAAGTCGAGCGGCGCCGTGGTCGAAGCGTCCGCGTAGGGAATGATCTCGGTCGGCTGGTCGCCGGCCTTGCCGTCCTTGACCTGGTAGAGCGCGACATCGCCGTTCGGCTGCGTCTTGCTGGCGCCGCGCAGCGTCAGCGCGTCGTCGACCAGAAAGTCGGCGAAACCCTGGTCGTTCTGGAATACCGGGGACAGCGCGCCACTCTTCAGGTTGAGGCTCATGACGTCGAAGTAGCGCGGGTCGCGATTGTTGACGCCGATCAGGATGCGGTCGGCGATCGAGTGGCTGATGGCGTCGATTTCCACCCGCGCCTTCGGGAACGCGGTCAGCGCGCGGCGGGCGCCGGAGGTCACGTCGACGCCGTACAGCTGGTAGTTCTCGTCGCCGCCGTTGTCGGTGGCGTAGAGCAGCATCGAGCTGTCCGGCGCCCAGAAGTAGTTGGCGACCGGCCGGCCCTTCTCGTCGGTCATCGGCCGGGCCTGGTCCGGCGTATTTACCGGCGCGATCCAGACGTTGAGCACCCCGTTCTTCGGCGCCAGCCATGAGAGCCATTTGCCATCCGGACTTATCCTGCCGGCGGCCTTGGTCGGGTTGCCGAAGAAGTCGGCGCGCGGGATCAGCGGCGCTTCGGCGGCGAACGCGGGCGCGACGATGGCGGCGATTATGGCGAGTGTGCCGAGCGCGAGGGCAAGACGCATGGGCTTCCTCCGTTTTGTGCGGAGGCTAGGCCCGGCAGGCGCGCTTGCCTAGCGCCTCAGCCCGAGATCGAAAACCCGCCGTCGACGGCCAGCGACGCGCCGGTGACGAAGTCCGAGGCGGAGCTTGAGAGGAACACCGCCGGGCCCTCGAAATCATCCGGCTCGCCCCAGCGGCCAGTCGGCGTGCGGGCGACGATATCGTCGCTGAAACCGGCGCGCGTGGTGCGGGGGCCTTCCGTCATCTCCGTGACGATCCAGCCGGGCAGGATGGCGTTGACCTGGATATTGTTGCGCGCCCAGGCAGCGGCCTGCGACTTGGTCAGCTGGATCAGACCGCCCTTGGCCGCAGCATAGGCCGGTTGAAACGGTCCGCCGAAGATCGCGTACATCGAGCCGATGTTGATGATCTTGCCGCCGCCCTGCGCCTTCATCAGCGGGTAGGCGGCCTGCGAGGCGACCATCACCGCGGTGAGGTTGGTCTGCAGCACCGCGTTCCAGTCGGCCAAGCTGATCGCCTGGGGCAGGCCGCCTAGGGCGATGCCGGCATTGTTGACCAGCACGTCGAGGCGGCCGAACTTCGCCTTCGCGGCTTCCGGCATGGCTCGGCACGCAGCTTCGTCGGCGACGTCGACCTGCAGCGCCTCGCACGGCGCGCCGAGCGAGGCGAGTTCGGCGACGGCGGCGGCGTTCTTCTCCCCATTGCGGCCGGCGATCACTAGGCTGGCGCCAGCCTTGGCCAGGCCGCGGGCCATGCCGAGCCCGATGCCGCCGTTGCCGCCAGTGACCAGGGCTACGCGGCCGGTGAGGTCAAACGCGCCCATCAGCCCATATTCCTGCGTTGCGCCAGCGCCGTCACGGTTGACGTGCCGATCGGTCCTTGCTCGTCGTAGAGCCAGCATTCGCCGATGGCGACGCCGTCGGTGGCGCCGTGGTTCTTCACCTCGAAGCCGATCCACTCGGTGACCGGCAACCGGTGCAGGTAGAGGGTGATGTCGGCGTTGATCCAGCCCAGGCCCTTGTCGCCGGAGTTGGCGAACGGGCTGGCGAAGTCGGCGGCGATCGCGACGCGGGTGAACGGGGTGAAGGCTTCACCCGGGGCCAGGTCGCGCAGCTCGCTCATCCACTGCTTTTTCACGCCGACCGTGCCGAAGCCGCCGCTGATCGGCAGGGTCGCCCACATGCCGCCCATGCTGCGGCGCGGATCGTCCGGCGGCGTGATGTCGGCCGGCCTGGGCGCGTCCCAGTTGGGCGGGGTCCAGACTGTGCCTTCCGGGTTCTCCGACCTGCGCAGGAAGACGCAGGTCGCCCGCGCCATCGAGACGCCGCCGACGCTGTACTCGGCGTCGATCACCTTGATCCGGCGCCCCTCGCGGATCGGCTTGATGTTGACCTCCGCCGCCGAGAGGTCGGGCAGGCGGTACATGTCGATCGTGAAGCGCGCCGGCATGAAGTCGGGCTCGCCGTAGCGCTGCTCGATCGCGTGGGCGAGCAGGCCGGCGACGACGCGGCCGTGCAGCGAGGTGGGACTCCAGGGCCCGCGGCTGGAGGCGGTTGGCTGGTAGAGGTCGCCGTCGCGGGTGAAGAAGGGTTCGTTGCTCATCGACCGAGCTATGGCGGATTCCAAAAGACTGGGCGAGGGCGCCGTGACGTCATGGTTCGCCAAAGGCGACGCTTGGCGTAGAACACCCCCACAGGAAGACGCCGGTGAACCGGCGCAGAGGGAATGGAGACGTGGGCATGGGGCGCAGCATCCTTCGTGGCGTGGCGATCGCCATGGCGCTAGTCGGGCTTTGGGCGTGCAAACCAGTCGCCCAGCCGCCGGCCGCGGTCGACGCCGCCCGGCTGACGGCGGCGAACAGCGACGGCGACAACTGGATGAGCTACGGACGCACCTATTCGGAGCAGCGCTTCAGCCCGCTCACCGACGTCAGCACCGGCAACGTCGGCCAGCTGGGCTTGGCCTGGCACTATCAGTTCGACACCGACCGCGGCCAGGAGGCGACGCCGCTGGTTGTCGACGGAACGCTCTACACCACGACCACCTGGTCCAAGGTCTTCGCCTTCGATGCGGCCACCGGGGCGCTGAAATGGTCGTTCGACCCGAAGGTGCCGGGCGAAGACGGCTTCAAGGCCTGCTGCGACGTGGTCAACCGCGGCGTCGCGGCCTGGAACGGCAAGGTCTATGTCGCCACCATCGCCGGCCAGCTGATCGCGCTCGACGCGGCCACCGGCAAGCCGGTCTGGACCGTGCAGACCACCGATCCCAGCAAACCCTACACCATCACCGGCGCGCCCCGCGTCGTGAAGGGCATGGTGCTGATCGGGGAGGGCGGAGCCGAATACGGCGTCCGCGGCTACATCTCGGCCTACGACGCCGGGACCGGCAAGATGCTCTGGCGCTTCTATACGACGCCTAATCCGTCGAGCCAGCCCGACGGCGCGGCTTCGGACGACGTGCTCGCCAGCAAGGCGGCCGGCACCTGGGGCGGCAAGGTGCCCCCAAGCGGCGGCGGCGGCACGGTGTGGGACTCGATCGTCTACGATCCGGACCTGAACCTGGTCTACTTCGGGACCGGCAACGGCACGCCCTGGGCGCCGGTGCATCGTTCCGACGGCAAGAGCGACAACCTGTTTCTGTCGTCGATCATCGCGGTCAACGCCGACACCGGGAAGTACGTCTGGCACTACCAGAACACCCCAGACGACGCCTGGGACTACGATAGCGACCAGCCGATGATCCTGGCCGACCTGACGATCGCCGGCGCGCCGCGCAAGGTGCTGATGCAGGCCAACAAGAACGGCTTCTTCTATGTGCTGGACCGCGCCAACGGGCAGCTGATCTCGGCCAACGCCTTTACGCCGCCCGGCAGCATCAGCTGGGCCAAGTCGGTGGACCTCAAGACCGGCCGCCCGGTGGAGAACCCGGGGGCCCGCTACGGCGCGAACCTGACGGTGGTCTCGCCGGCGCCTTACGGGGCCCACAACTGGCAGCCGATCTCGTACGACCCGACCGAGGGGTTGGTCTACATCCCGGCGATGGTCTCGGCCTACGCCTACGGCGTCGATCCGAACTTCAAGTTCAAGGACGGCGGCTGGAACCTCGGGCTGAACTACGACTTCGGCGGCCTGCCCGACGACAAGGCGCAGCGGGCGGCGATGAAGGCCTCGCTCAAGGGGATGCTGGTCGCCTGGGATCCGGTGGCCGGCAACGCGCGCTGGACGGTGAACCTGCCGGTGTTCTGGAACGCCGGGACGCTAGCGACCGCCGGCGGGCTCGTGTTCGAAGGCAATGGCGATGGCAAGTTCGTCGCCTACTCGGCCAAGGACGGCAAGCCGCTGTGGAGCTACGACGCGGGGGTCGGCATCACCGCCGCGCCGATGACATACCGAATCGGCAGCGACCAGTACGTGGCGATCATGGTCGGCTACGGCGGGGCTGCGCCGCTGGCTGCCCACTTCGCCCTGCCGGACCGGCCGCGCATGCCTGGCCGCCTGCTGGTGTTCAAGATCGGCGGGACCGACACCGCGCCGGCCTATCCGTCTGCGCCGAAGCTGACGCTCAACCTGGCGAGCGTCACCTCCACCGGCGACGAGAAGGCCGGTTTCTCGCTGTTCGAGGCCAACTGCTCGACCTGCCATGGTCCCAGCGTCTCCGGCCGCTACCTACCAGACCTGAAGACCTCGCAGATGATCCTCACCCCTCGCGACTTCGCCTCGGTGGTGCTGGGCGGGGCGCGCAAGTCGAACGGCATGGCCAGCTTCGCGAAATACCTCGACGCCGGCCAGGTCGAGTCGATCCGTGCCTACATCCTGAAGCAGGCGCGGGCGGCGCAGGCCGCGGGGTAGGCGGGCCTCGGCTCAGTAAGCCCGGGCGATCAGCACTTCCTCGACCGCCGGTTCGCCGGTGAAGAGGCAGCGGCCGGTGACCGGGGTCTGGTCGAGCGGGATGTTGCGCAAGGTGAGCTTCAGCGCCTTCAGCCGCGCGTCGATCGCGTCGAGCGCCGCGCCGGTGGGCCGCGACCAGGGCGCGCGAACCCAGCCCTTGAAGACGCTGCCCTCGTCCTCGTCGACCGCCGCGCCGAAGTGCTCGGCCAGCTGCTCGAAGCTGCGGATATCGCTGCGGATGTTGCCGTCGAGCTGAGCTTTGGCGTCGGCGTACAGGCTGGCCTGGATCTCGGCCAGGATGCCCGGCGCGGCGGCGATGAAGGTGTCGCGCGCCACGGCGTGCGAGGCGATCTTTTCGCCGTCGCGCAGCCGGTCGCGGCGCATGTAGGTCACCTGGCCGGCAGCGGCGTCGCGGGGTCCGACCTCGACGATGATCGGCGCGCCGCGGCGAACCCATTCCCAGCGCTTGTCGGCCGAGCGGGCGCCGCGGGTGTCGAGCAGGGCGCGGACGCGCTCGCCGAGGGTGGTCTGGGCATTCAGCGCCCTGGCAAGCGCCTCGCCGTAGGCCAGCACCTCGGCGTCCTCCGGCTTGTCGCGCAGGATCGGCACGATCACCACCTGGCGCGGCGCGATGGCGGGCGGCAGGCGCAGGCCGTCGTCGTCGCCGTGGGTCATGATCACCCCGCCGATCATGCGCGTCGAAGCGCCCCAGCTGGTCGTTTCGCAATACTCCAGCTCACCGGCCGCGCTCTGGAAGCGGATGTTCTGGGCGCGGGCGAAGTTCTGGCCGAGGTAGTGCGAGGTGCCGGCCTGCAGCGCCTTGCCGTCCTGCATCATCGCCTCGATCGAATAGGTGGCGACCGCACCGGGGAAGCGCTCGTTCTCCGGCTTCTCGCCGGCGATCACCGGCATCGCCAGAGTCTCCTCCGAGAAGGCGCGGTAGACTTCGAGCATGCGCATGGTCTCGGCCCGCGCGTCGGTCTCATCGGCGTGGGCGGTGTGGCCCTCCTGCCAGAGGAACTCGGAAGTGCGCAGGAAGAGCCGGGTGCGCATCTCCCAGCGCACCACGTTGGCCCACTGGTTGATCAGCAGCGGCAGGTCGCGGTGGCTCTTGATCCAGCGCTGGAACGCGTCAGCGATGATCGTCTCCGACGTCGGGCGCACGACCAGCGGCTCTTCGAGCTTGGCCTCCGGATCAACCTCCAGCTTGCCGTCGACGGTTCTCAGGCGATGGTGGGTGACCACCGCCATCTCCTTGGCGAAGCCTTCAACGTGCTCGGCCTCCTTGGCGAAGAAGGAGAGGGGGATCAGGAGTGGAAAGTAGGCGTTGACGTGCCCGGTCTCCTTGATCCGCCGATCGAGGTCGCGCTGGATTTCCTCCCACACGCCGTAGCCCCACGGCTTGATGATCATCATGCCGCGCACCGGGCTGTTCTCGGCGAGGTCCGCCTCGCGCACCACGGCCTGGTACCATTCGGGAAAGGTCGAGCGATTGCCGGTCATCCGGCTGACGCTGAGCGCGCGCTGCATGGGGAACTCCTTGCGCGGCTGCATAGCGGCGCAGGGCGGCCGGCGCCACCCTTGGGAGACCTCGCCGCGCGGCGCTTCTAGGCGGTCTGGCGGCCGTCGACGGCGGCAAGCCGCAGGTGGAACGGCAGGGTCTCGTCGGCGACGCCGTGACCCGCCAGCAGGGCAAGTTCCCTGACCGGCCCGCGCCAGACGCCGCTGATCGACTGGTAGAGGCCAAGAAAACGATCCGCGATCCCATCCGGACCCCGCAGCGGGAGGAACAGCACCTCCAGGCGGAGGCGCGCGGCGTCAGGACTCCAGGCCTCGGCGGCGATCACCAGTGGCTCGCCCGCCGCTAGGGCGGCTTCCAGCAGGCCGACCAGACGCCGGCGATGGATCGGCCGCCAGAGCCGCCCGATCTGTTCGCCGCGCAGCTGTCGCCCATGCAGATCGATCACCATCTCGCCGGCGAGTCTCAGCTCGAACTCGCTGCGCGCATCCCGGCTGGCGACGAAGGTCCGCGGCGCGAGCGCCACGAACCCGGACGGATCGACCGCGGCGCGCGCCGGTATGGGCTGGTCGACGCGCAGGTCGCGCCAATAGTCGATCAGCAGTTCGGTGTTCGAATGGAACATCGGTCGATCGCCTCCGCGACCCAGTCAGCGCGCCAGGAAGAAGCCCGCACGAGGGTTGCATGACGAGGTTGGACCAAGCCGCCGATGCGCCAGAACGGGACAGTTCCGGGCCGCGGGGCGGCAGGCGAAGTAACTGAAGTTCAAGGGGAGCCAGCCAAATGGCCAACAGGACCACACTACTGGGGCTGATCGCCGGGTTCGGCGTCTGGCTTATGATTGCGTCGGCGCCGGACGCGGCGCTCGCGGGTGGTTCCGCCGGTTGCGGCTGTAAACTCGCGCCGCCACCTCCGCCCCCGCCGCCGAAATCGTGCGGCTGCGATCACAACCATGGCCACACGCCGCCGAGCAATCTGAACGTCACCACCAACGTCAACGTGAACGTCGCCGCCAGCGCGAGCTCAAGTGCGAATGCCAGCGCCAGCGCCTCGGCGTTCGGCGGCGCTCAGGGCCAGGCGTTCGTAGGCGGCGGTGGTGGCGGCAGCTCGGGCGTCATCCCGGGTTCGGTCACCTCGGCGAACCTGGAGGTCGGCGGCGAGGATCGCGAAGCCTATGAGGCCGAGCGCACCCGCATCGAGAAGGTGGTGATCCAGGCGTTCTGTTTCGACGACAAGGATGTGCCGCACCCAGCTTCGCAGGTCGCGCCTGAGCGCGACGTCGACGAGGCCTACGACGGCGAAATCTACCGCTGCATCGCCGGCTCGCACATGCAGGTCACCATCGCCCAGTTCCGCGACAAGATATCGTTCGAGGGCGGCCAGACGCTCACTTGCCTGAAGGGCGAGGCGCTCTACCACGCCCCGGCCAAGGACGCCGGCAAGCTCGAGTGCCGTCCGCAGAAGCCCGCGCGCGACTGCAACGAACGCTCGCTGCTGCGTCGGTTCGGCGCCGGCATCAAGGTGCTGACCATGGTCTACACCGAGAAGTACACCGCCTACCGCGAATCCAGCCACGAGAGCTCCAGCGTAACGATGAGCTTCGACGGCGGCGTCGGCGGGATCGCCTACTAGGCTCGGCTAAGGCGCCGCGGTCGCCGGAGTCGGCGCCGCGGCGGCCATCGCCGTCTTCGGCTTGACCTCCAGTTTCCAGGCGGTGTCGTCGCGCAGCCAGGTTTTGGCGGCCTTCTGCACGTCGTCCGCCGAAACGCGCTCGAGGCTGGCCTCGGCCGAGCGCAGGGCGTCGAGCCGGCGGGGGTCGGCCTGCGCGCCGGCAAGTCCGTCCAGCCAGTACTCGTTGGTCGCCGCGGCCTTCTCCAAGGCCTCGATCGCCGGCTTCTTGGCCCGCTCCAGCTCATCGGCCGTGACGGGCTTGTCGCGCAGGTCGGCGGCAATCTCGGCGACATCGACAAAGAAGCCGTCCAGCTTCGGCGGCGGCGCCTCCATCTCGGCGTCGATGTAGCCGTACCGTGGAAACACCGAGCTGGAGACCGCGCCGGCGTTGGGCGAATAGGTGACGCCTTCCTTCAGCCGCAGCGTCTCGGTCAGGCGCAGCTGCAGCACGCGGCCTAGAACGCCGTTGATGCGGGCGCCTTGAGGATCGCTCCAGAAGTCGGTGGTCGGCCAGGCCACCAGCGCCACACCCTGGTCGGCGCGGCCGGTGTGAGTCTCGACCACCGGGCTGGCCGTCGGGGCGGGGAAGGTGGCCCCGTGGGCGGGCGGGGCGATCGGCGCGGGATCCGGGCGCTGCGGCAGGGCGCCGAAAGTGTCCGCCACGGCCGCGATCGCCTTGTCCACGGTGATGTCGCCGACAATGATCACCTCCAGCGGCGCGCCCGCCAGCGCTGGACCGAGCGCGGCCTTCAGCTCGTCCGGCGTCTCAGCGCCGATCTCGGCGCGGGTGGGGAAGGTCCAGCGGTGGTCACCGGCGTGGAGCAGGCCTCCGAGGTCGCGCGAGAGCACACCGGTGTCGGTGGCGTCGTACTGGTCCTCGAGCGTCAGGCCATAGCTCTTCATCCGCTGGAACGCTTCCGGCCGCCACCCCGGTTCGGCCACATAGGCGGCCAGCACCTGCAGCTGGCTGGCGACGTCGGCCGGGCGGGTGACGCCGGACAGCTCGAAGGCGTCGGCGGTGGCGCCGAAGTTGACGCCGTAGACCACACCAGCCAGGGCCCGCTCGCTGTCGTCGGCGCTGATCTGGCGCAGGCCGCCTTCGGCGAACGCGCTGCCGGCCCAGGTGACGGTCTGACGATCGGGGGCCAGACTCTCCAGGCCACCGCCGACACGAACCTTCACCAGGATCTGGTCCTGGCGGAACTTGGTCGGCTTCACGGTCAGACGCACGCCGTTGTCGAAGCGCACCAGAACGCTGTCGAGGTCGCCTACATCCTTGCGGTCGACGATTTTGCCGGACGGGCCGAACGTCGTGTAGGGCCAATCCACCTGCCGCGGCGCCTCCGGCGCGGTGACCGGCGTGACGCGGGCGCCGTCAAAGGCCGTGCGCACCGCCACGAGGCCGCCATCGACCTGGGTCGGCGCCGACATGAACACCAGCGGTCCCTGGCCGGCGAACAGGCCCTTCAGCGTCTCGGAAACCTGCGCCGCGGTCAGCTCTTTGGTCGCGGCTTCGAACAGCGCCAAATCGTCCGCGGGGCTGGTCTCCACCTCGTTCTCGTCCAGCGTGCCGACGATCTCCTCGGCCATCGCCGGGGTGCGGCGGGTTTCGGCCCCGGCGGCTTCAAGCTTCAGCGCAGCGTCGCTCTCGGCGATCTCGCGCTGCAACTCGTCGGGGCGTACGCCGAACTGGATCGCGCGGCGAACCTCGGTCTCGGCGGCGACGAGGGCGTCCCTCCAATGATCGGGCTGCGAATACACCAGCACGCCCGTCACCTGTTCAGCCCGCAGCTGATTGCCGTGAAAGACTCCGGCGGAAATGAACGGCGGCGTCGGGTCCCGCGCCAGGGTGGCCAGCCGGCGGTTCAAGACCGCCAGCGCCAGACGCTCGATGATCTGGCGCTTCTGCTTGGCGAGATTGTCCGGCGAGAGGTCCGGTGGTGACGCCCAGGCGATCTCGAACGTGGTCGGCGCGCCGGCCTCGACCGCGAGCTTGAAGTCGGCGCCGCGGGGCGCGACCTTGCCGAGGTCGGGGTCCGTGCCGGCCGGCCCCTGGCGCTGCCAGTCGCCGAACCGCGCCTTGATCTTCGCCTCGATCGCCGCCGGATCGATATCGCCGACGATGACCAGGGTGGCCCGCTCGGGGCGATAGTACCGGTGGTAGATGTCGGCGATCAGGTCGGCCTTGGCGCTCTGGATCACCGGCACGAGGCCGATCGGGAACCGCCCGGGCGGGCGCTGGCCGGGCATCAGGAAGCCAAACCTCGCCTTGAAGATGCGATACGACGGCGTATCGCGCAGGCGCTCCTCGGAGAGGATCACGCCGCGCTCCTTGTCCATCGCCGCCTGATCCAGCGTGAGGTTGCCGGCGATCTCGCGCAGCAGCATCAGCGAGGTGTCGACGGTCTGGTCGTCCGACTTGGGCAGGTCGAACTTGTAAGTCGTGGCGTCGAAGTCGGTCCCGGCGTTGGTGTCGGCGCCGAAGGCCAGACCGAGCCGTTCTAGGTCCTTCACCATCGCATCGCGTCCCGGCACATTGGTCGAGCCGTTGAAGGCCATGTGCTCGAGGAAGTGGGCCAGACCCTGCTGATCGTCGCGCTCCATCAGCGAGCCGACATTGAAGCGCAGCCGCATCGAGACCTGGCCGGGCGGCGTGGCGTTCTTCATGATCGCGTAGCGCATGCCGCTGGGCAGGACACCGAAGCGAATCGCCGGGTCAGCCTTCAGGTCTGAATGCGCCTGCGGCCACTCAGGGCCGCCGCTCGGGGGTTGCGCGAGGGCTGCCGTTGCAAGACCCAGGGCGGCCAGTCCGGCCAGCGCCGCACGCTTTAGTTCAATCATCAAGTCTCTCGGACACGCCCCGATGGCGGCGCGAACATGCCCGCGACGGAAGGCGGGTTCAAGGCGCGTTCAAGGTGCTAAGGTCGCAGTGTCGACACCGGCTCGCAATCAGCTGCAATAGGTTCGCAACCGGGACGCCACTAATTACCGACGGACGGGATCGCCGGTGCATGCGGGGTAAACTGCTGGAGGTGAGCGGCGCCGCGGTCAGGTGCGCGGATGCGTCGGCGCATGGCTGCGACGGCGGACGCCAGCTCGATGAGACCGCCCGCGTGCTCGCGCCGCTCGGACCGCCGGTCATCGTCTTCAGTGCGTCGCATTCCGGTAGCCGACTGCTCGCCCTGTTGCTGCGTCGGCTCGGGGTGTTCATGGGCTCGCACCTGAACGACAGCGAAGACAGCATCGATGTGTTCGATCTCGTCCGCCACCTGGTCGAGGCGCATGCGCCCGACTACTCCAAACTGTTCTGCAACGGCGATCCGGCCCTGCAGGCCAGGGCGCTGGCCGCCTTCAGCGCCCACCTCGCCGCCCGGCCGCCCGGCCAGCGCTGGGGCTGGAAGCTGCCTGAGACCACCCATGTGATGCCGGTGATGGCGCGGCTGTTCCCGGAGGCGCGCTGCATCCACCTCGTCCGCGACGGGCGCGACGTCGCCTTCTCGCCGTTCCTGGCGCCGAAAGCGCCGTTCTGGCGCAAGATCTATTTCAACGACGCCCGCATCTACAGCTGGCGCGGCCACGCCATGACCCAGCGGGCCTATCGCGACCACGGCCACCTGTTCAACGCGGCGCGCTGGGTCAACAGCGTCACCCTCGGCCGCGCCCACGGCGCGATGCTCGGCGAGCGCTATCTGGAAGTACGTTACGAGGCGCTGGTGGCCGATCCGGTCGCCGAAATGGCGCGGCTAGCCGCCTTCCTTGGCGTCGAGGACGCCGCCGGAGAGCTGCTGGAGGTGCGGCCTCAGTCGGTCGGCAAGTGGCGGGACCAGCCGGTGCGGCACCTGGCCGAGATCCGCGCGATCATGGAGCCGACGCTGGGTGCGTTTGGCTATGAATGGCGTGATGACGCCTCGCTCGGCGACACAGTGCGCCGCGTCCTCGACCGGACCTCGAGGTTCTTCGCCGGGCCGACGTTCTTCGGGGGGGCGGGGGTGTCGGTCAGGCCGCGCGCCGAGCCCGGGGGGCTGGGGGGGCTGTTCAGGGTCCGGACCCAACGCTGACTGCGCCCCGACCGACGCCGTTCTTGTCGCAGCCGCTTGCGGCGGCGGAAGGACCGGACTTGGGCCGTTTGGCGGCGCCTGTGCCCGTTGCGCTACAGAACCCAGCGACTTCGTCACATTTCCCTGATCGCCACTTGCGGCGGACACAAGTCTGATCAAAAAATGCCGTCGATAAGTGCTTGGCGACCGCCTTGGCGGTTGTCGGGGAGCGGGGAAGGCCCGCGCGCGGCCTCTCGAGGGCGTAACAACCCTCGTCGCGGTGAGCCTTTAACAAGAGCGCCGGCGAGGGCGGTTCCGTTGCGGAACCGCCCTTCTTGCGTCTGGATGCGGCTAGTTGGGCGACAGGGCCCCCCGGCTAGTAGCGATCCCGAACCACGCCATCGCCAGAGGAATCGCGATCTGGATCGCGCGCCGGCTCGCGGCGAGCGTTCCAACGATTCGGATCTTGGCGGGTCGCGGCGTTGTTGGTCGCCACGTTGTTGTAGGCGGGCACGAAGGCGCCCGTCGGGCCGGTGGTGACATGATCGCCAAGCGGGTCCGACTGCATGCAGGCCTCGGGGCCGGGCATGCCGTAGAGATTGGCGACCATCTCGGCCGTGGCGCGCTCGATCACCGCGCGAACGCCGAGCTGCAGCGGCTCCTGGCCGCCTTCGCCGACCGCGAAGTCTCCGGAGAAGCCATTCCAGATCTTGAAGATGCCCACCCCGACCTGGTGGGCGACGATCTGCTTCTGGTACGAGATCACGTCCACCACCTCGAGGGTGCGCGTGTTGATCAGGCGCAGGTCGAGACCGACGTTCATCACGTAGGTCGTGGCGCCCAGGCTGCCCTTGGGATCGAGGTTGTTGGTGCCGCCGGCATCGACGTTGAGGCCGTTGGAGGCGATGTTGAAGTTCAGCTCGGTGATGCCGCCGGCGAGGTAGAAGTCGGACCCGGGCACCTGGCCGGCCATGATGCGGCGGAATTCGGCCGGCGACGCGCCGCCGGCGATCGGATGGTCCGAGATCAGCTTCGAGTTGGCGTACTTCAGCTCGAGTTCCGAGACCGAGGTGTCGTAGCGCTCGACCAGCGGCACGCCGGCCTTGGCGAAGGCGCTCATCGCCATCA